>Ga0126373_10004253_pt1 | contig 10918 bp, 10 predicted proteins | sample PanSoiMetPlot_11_FD_92545 | JGI IMG/M metagenome (GOLD analysis project Ga0126373, IMG submission 92545) | Tropical forest soil microbial communities from Panama - MetaG Plot_11 | ecosystem: Environmental > Terrestrial > Soil > Tropical forest > Bulk soil | place: Panama | collected 2016-02-17
CGAGCATGTGCATGTGCCCCGCCACCGCACGTATCTGGATGGTGCCCGGGACCGGTCGCGCACACGTCTGGGTCGGTCCGGCCGGGGGGTGGGTGAGTGACCCGCCGCACAGCAGTTGCAGGCCGGCCACCGTTCGTCCGGCATCGGGACCGAAGCGCCGCACGACGTCGAACACGGAGGCGTCCCGGCTGCACAGCGGCCCGCTCTGGTCGGCGGGGCACGGCAATTCAACCGGTGCGGGAAGCAGCAACGTGTGCAGCGGCCGCAGGTGGGCGCCGCGCCCGGCGACACGCAACCGCACCGACGTGTTATCTGTGCCGCTACCGCCCAGCAGGTTGTAGTGGATCTGCAGGATCAGCTGGCTGCCGGCCTTAAGAAGCTGGCCGGTGCCGGGCGAGAACAGTTGCTCGCCGCCCGTTGTCGCCCACGCTGCGACCCATGGTGCCGATTGGAGCGCACCGACCACGTCGCCGCTGCCGGGCAGACCCGGGTCGCCGAAGCAGGACCAACCCAGGCGTGGATCGCTCGCGTCACGCGCCCTCGCTGCCGCGACCTGATCGGGCTCGACGCGATAGAGGATCGCGTGGTGCACGAGCTTGGGGTTGCCCGGCTGCAGCACCACGCCCGAGAGGAACGTGTCGGTCGTGATCTTCGGGTCGAGCAGGATGCAGCGGTAGTCGTCGGTTCCGCCGGCCGGGGCCTGCGGCCGATACGCGCCGCCCGGCATGGAGAGGTTGATCCACCGTTCGCCCGGGCGCAGCGCGGCGACGGCCACTCGAGGCGCAACCGGCGCACTCGTCGGCGCCGGCTGCGACGACAGGCCGCTGGCAACCGGCGGCGTGGCGTGATGCGACGAGGACGTGCATCCGGCCACGAGTCCGGCGGCGAGGAGGAGCACACCGAGCTTCCGCATAGACCAATGATGAGTGATTGCGCCACGTTACTGAACAGACTCGGGCCGCGTCGCCGGCCGGGCATCCGCTGAACTAGCCTGCGGGATGTGACGACTGACGTCCTGCCGCCCGCTGGTACCCCGTTCGGTGAACGTGTGCGCCGGCGCCTGCGTGATGAGATGTGCATATGGTTCACGACAGTGGGGGCGCGCGGAACGCCGCAGCCGAACCCGGTGTGGTTCGTCTGGGACGACGGCGACGTGCTGATCTACAACCGCCCCGACGCGCGGCGGTTGGACCACCTCCGGGGCGACGCGCACGTGTCGCTGCACTTCAACGCGACCCCGCGCGGCGGGGACATCGTCGTGCTGTCCGGTCGCGCCGAGCGGGCCGATGGCGGCCCGCAGCCGCACGAAATGCCCGCCTACCTGGACAAGTACCGCGACGAGATGATCCGGACGAGCGGCAGCCTCGAGGCGTTCTCGGCTGCGTACCCGATCCCGGTGCGGGTGCGGATCCGCCGGGTCCGCGGATTCTGAACACGGTCACGAGCGATGGTCGGTGAGGTGCTACGAGCGCCCACGCTCGAGGACGTCGCCCGGCAAGCGGGAGTGTCGCGAGCAACGGTGGCACGGGTGCTTTCCGGCTCGACGCGGGTCTCGACAGGGACTCGGGAACGTGTCGAACGCGTCGCGGCGGAACTCGACTACATCCCGAACGCCGCGGCTCGCGCGCTCGCGTCCGGCCAGGGCACGCACCTACTGATCGGGAAGGTTGTCTGGGGCGGATATCCCCTTGTCGACGACTACCTCGCACGCGTCATCGCGGCAGTCGCAAACGAGTGCACACCACACGGTCTTGGGGTAGGGGTGCGCGCGATCGCGACTGACTCGACTGATCCACTTTCGGGACTTGCCCAGGATCGCGCCGTGCGCGGAGTCATCTTGGTCGGCGCGAGCCACGCGCTGCTTCAGGCCGTGCCGCGCAGCCTGGCTGGCCGGATCGCATCAATCGGCGAGGCGTCACCGCGCGTTCCACTCGTCGACATCGACAGCGGCTCCGGATCCGCGGCTCTTGTGACGCACCTACTCGCATCCGGCCGTAGCCGTATCGCCATGATCACCGGTGCGCCGTGGCTGCCGTGCAGCGCGCGTGCCGTGCGGGAGTACCGCCGCGCCACGGTCGCGGCGGGGCTGGAGCCGCGGATCGTCCGCGGAAAGATCAACTCTAGTGACGGCCGCGCCGCCACCGCGGAGATCCTGAACCGGTGGCGTGATGTCGACGCGGTCTATGCGGCATTCGACGAACTCGCGTTCGGCGCGTTAGCAGAACTGCGGGCGCGCGGCATCGACGTGCCCGGCGCGGTGGCGGTGGCCGGGTTCGGCGACACGTCCGGTGCTGAGCTGCTTGACCTGACGACCGGCACGCATCCGGTCGAAGCAATCGCCGCGGCGGCGGCGCGGACCGTGTTGGATGGCTCGTCGCGACGCCCCGACGACCAGTGGTTCCCGACCGAACCGGTGCTGCGCCGCACAGCGTGAACGGTCGCCCGCTGATGATCAGTGCTGCAGCAGCCGGCTCGGCGGACGGCCCTCGTCGAGTTGAGTCACGAGGCGGTGCTCAGCGACGTAGCCGCCGTTGGGTAGGCGATGGACGATCCCGGTCTCGACACCGTCCTCTCGGATGGCCTGCTCACGGTATTGCAGGCCGAGGCACACGCGGTATGCCGCGGCGGCCGTTAGGGGCGGCAGCATGAGCACGCCGACTCGAAGTGCCCAGAACAGCCCGTCGGCGGGCAGGTGGAATGACGCGGCGATGACGTCGATGGCGCCGGCGAGCTGGAGGCAGCCGAAGCAGACGATCACGCCCACGCCGATCGCGGTTCGCCGGGGAGCATCGCGCAGCCGCTCGCGCACGCGGTGTGCCGTGTCGTCGCCGGTAATGCGCTTGTCGATCCACGGGTACAGCGCGGCCGCGGCGAAGGTGAGCCCGAGCAGCACGACCGACGGCCAGAACGGGGCCGGGACCGTGTACTTACCGAAATGCACATCCCATGCCGGCCATAGCCGTACGGCCCCGTCCAGCCAGCCGAAGTACCAGGGCGGCGTTGATCCGGCCGCGGCGTTGGCGAAGTCCGCCGGCCCGTACAGCCAGATCGGATTGACCTGGACCAGGCCCGCCATGAGGGTGAGCAGCGCCGCGGTGAACGCGCAGACAGCGAGCACCGGAGCCGCGGCCCCTCGCTGCGGGTGGATCGGGCGTGCCACGTCCTGGCCACGATGCAGCCGAATCACCGCGAGCCCGATGGAACCGATGATCAAGCCGGGGAGCAGCAGGTGCGCAAGGTAGAGCCGCCCGATGACGTGGGTGCCGGGGAACTCGCTGCCGAACAGCAGGCCGGAAAGCCGCGTGCCGAGTACGGGAATGGTCAAGGTATAGCCGTACACCATGCGCAGGCTGGTGCCGGACATCCCGTCGTCGAGCAGCAGGACACCGGTGTAGGCGTCCACAAGCGCAAGAAGTAGCAGTGCGACGCCCGTCACCCACAGCCAGCGGCGGGGCCGGCGGAACAGGCCCGTGAAGAACGCGGTGGCGAGCATGACCACCAGCGACGCGATGAACAGCGACGCCGACCAGCTGTGCAACTGGCGGACGAACAGCCCGCCGCGTACGCCGAAACTGATGTCGAGGGCACTCGCGTACGCACGTGTCATCTCGACCCCGCGCAGGTAGCCAACCGGGCCGCGGTAGCTCAACATGCTCATGGACGGGTCGAAGAACAACGCCAGATAGACGCCAGAGATGATCGTGACCGCCAGGCTGGTGAGCGCCACCCCGGCCAGCATCCGTAACCAGAAGGTCGGCAGCAGGCTCTGAAGCCGCCGGCCTAGCAGCGACGACATCGTCATGGCGTCGGCGCCCCTCTCCTGCGCGAATTGGTCGCCTACCAGAGCGACGCAAAAAGGCACGGCCTTGTGACAGGCGGGGGCTGTTACCCGCGCCACGCCGTGTTGACCGCCACGCCCGGGGCATTGGCACTGGCGGCGGCGCAGCGAGGGCAGGCAGCATCCTTGACTCGTGTGCCTCGCCCGACCCCGTCCGCTTCTCGTGCTCTGGGATATCGACCAGACGCTGCTGGAGGCGCGCGGCGCCGGGCGTGACGCCTACGCGGCCGCGTTCTTGCGGCTGGTCGGCCGGCCGCTCGATCAGCCCTGGCAGTTCAACGGGCGCACTGAGCTGGCCGCGGCCACCGAGGTCCTGCGCGCACACGGTGTCGAGCCGACCCCGACGATGGTCGACTCCTTCGTCGAGCTGATTACCAGCGAGCTGCATGACCGCGCAGACGACATGCGCCGCCGGGGTCGGGTGCTGCCCGGGGCGGCGGATGCTCTCGCGGCCTGCGCAGCGCTCGCCGGCGTGCATCAGTCCGTGCTCACCGGCAACGTCGCCCAGCTGGCGGAGCTGAAGCTGCATCTGTTCGGGCTGGCCGGGCACGTAGATCTGCGGATCGGGGCATTCGGTGACGACGCGCTCGAGCGGACCGACCTGCCTTGGCACGCGTGGCGGCGGGCCGAGCAGCATCTGGGGCACCGGTTCACGGGTGCCGACACCGTGATCGTCGGCGACACGCTGCTCGATGTGGCGGCCGGGCGGGCGGCCGGTGCGCACGTGGTCGCGGTCGCGACCGGTCCGGCCGACGCAGCCGCTCTGCGCGCTGCCGGCGCCGACGTCGTGCTACCCGATCTCACCGACACCCACGGCGTGGTGGCTGCCGTCGCCGGATGAACTCAGCCGGCGACTGTGTCCAGCGATACCCGCCAGAGCCGGGCCGCTGCCTCCGACCGCCGCAAGCAGGCCGGCCGGCTGCTCGACCTGCTCATGGACGGCCCGCGCGACCGCGGTTAGGTCAACTCAGGACGCGTTCCAGCGACCGTCCGCCTGGGCCGCCTCGATCTGGGCCAGACCGGACGGCCGCATGCGTCCCTCGGCGATCAGCCGCTCGGCCAGCGCCTTGTTGCGGGCCGACCAGTTCGACTTGGGCTTGCGCGGTTGGTAGCGCAGCACGTAGTAGTCGTCGTCCACCCGGTGCATCTTCGAATCGACCCAGCCGAAGCACATCGCGACCTCGAGCGCCTCGTCGAAACCGACCGAGTCGATGCCCCGGTTCTGCTTGGCGAACTTCAGCCACAGCCCGGTGCCGTCGGCGTGGTGCTCGTCCAGCCAGGCCTCGAACGCCGCCGCCGTCGCGAACGAGAGCACCGGCCAGCCGTCGGACGCATGCCGCTGGATCACCCGCCACCCGTCTCGCGCTTGAGCTTGCGCCAGCCACCCGCGCGGTTGTTGGCGATGATCTGCGTGAACATGTTGCCGAGCGCCCGGCGGTTGATCTCCTCGCCTTCTCTGTACGCCACGGTGCGGGCCGTCCGGTTGTCGTGTCCGGCGGTGATGATGCCCTCGGGATCGGGCACGATTCCGCCGTCGTACAGGAACACATTCACGTGATCCTTGGCGGCCAGCAGCGCGCAGATGTTGCCCTGGAGCACGAAGTAGGGCCGCAGAGTGCGCTTGATCGTCTCGGCGACCTCAGGGTCAGCGGCGTGCACGATCCCGCGCACCTCGTGGCAGATCGCCTGCTGCCACTCGGGCAAGGCGTCGATGTAGGCGTCGACGCGCGGGTCGGCCTGGTAGCTCATCGCGTCACCCTATGCCGGCGACGTTGTCCGCCGGCCCGCTGTTCTCGGCTCACCCAGTCGTGCCTGGGACGCGGTCATAGACCGAGACGTACCTGACCGTCATGGTGCCGCCCGACGTCGTCTGATCGCTGGGAGCCGTGCATTGGCACACGCCGTCAGGGAAGCCGCCGCCGATGGCGAGGTCGAAGATGATCGAGTAACCGTGGTGGACCGCGGTCGTCAATGTCGCCTGGTCCACCTGGTCCTCGTTGACCTGGAAGAACTGACGCCCGTCGATGTACCAGCGAATCTCCTCAGCAGCGGGATCGGTCCGATCCGCGATCACCGTGTACGTGTGGAACCCGGTCTGGAACCCCGGGCACGTGAGCAGTCCGCTCGAGATACCGGTGAACTCATGGCACGGCCCGAGGGTTCCGTCGGGGTTGCCCTGAGTGAGGTTGCCGCAGTGGAACGTCCCGGACTGCATGTTGAGGGCGTTCACGTCCTCGAGGATGTCGATCTCCCCGGTTCCGGGCCAGTTGCCCGGCCCGAGCATCCAGAACGCCGGCCAGTAGCCCAGGCCGACGGCGGGATCGGGCTGGCGAATCGAGGCGGTCACGGCCATCTCGCCGCCGGCGGGCGCCCCGAAGTCGCTGCTGGTCGTCTGGATACGCCCGGACGTCCATGACTGGCCGTGGCCCAGTGCCGTGATGTCGAGATTCCTGTAACCGTCCAAGACCGGGCCCGTCGGCCTGTCCCGCCCCCGAGGCTGCGGCCTGTGACATCGCCACTGCGACCGCCCCGGCAACCACGACGGCCACAGCACCGATTCGTCCTTGCGTCAGTCTCATCATCGCTACGACTCCTTATCGCTGCACATGCTGCCGTCACAACTCCCGGCGAAGACCGCGAACAGGGCCACCAGGGAGTTCATGTGCCAAATCCGGCTTGCCCGCGCTGAGCCGTGAGGTCAACGGTGGCCGGGAACAACTGGAGCTCTATACCGATTGAGTCAGTGAGGCTCAATTTTTCGGAGGACAAATGAGCAAGACGCTTCGCCTGCCGGTGTTGTCGCTGCCCGAGATCGTCGTGCTGCCGGGCATGGTCGTGCCGGTCGAACTGGACGAAATGGCCCGCGCGACCGTTGACGCTGCCCAGGCGAGCGCCGACGACCAGCTGCTGCTTACCCCGCGCCTGCCGGACCGCTACCCGGTTTACGGCACTGTCGCGACGATCGAGCAGGTGGGCCGGCTGCCCGGCGGCGAGCCCGCCGTGGTGCTGCGCGCCACCGCCCGGGCGCGGATCGGCACCGGGGTTACCGGGCCGGGTGCCGCGCTGTGGGTCGAGGCCGAACTGGTCGAGAATCCCGCGCCGTCTGAGCAGGTCCGCAAGCTGGCCGCCGAGTTCAAGGCACTGGTGGTGGCCAACCTGCAGCGACGCGACGCGTGGCAACTGATCGACTCGGTGCAACGCCTGACCGACCCGTCGGACATCGCCGACCTAGCCGGTTACGCGTCGTACCTGTCTGCGGAACAGAAGCGGCAGCTGCTGGAGACGCCGGAGGTCGAGCCGCGCCTGACGCAGGCGATTGAGTGGGCGCGCGACCACCTGGCAGAGGTCGAGGTCGCGGACAAGATCCGTGACGACGTACGCGAGGGCATGGAGAAGAGCCAGCGCGAATTCCTGCTTCGCCAGCAGCTCGCCGCCATCCGCAAGGAGCTCGGCGAGGACGAACCCGACGGGGCGGACGACTACCGCTCGCGGGTTGAGGCCGCGGACCTGCCCGAGAAGGTGCGCGAGGCGGCGCTGCGCGAGGTCGGCAAGCTCGAGCGGGCCAGCGACCAGAGCCCCGAGGCGGGGTGGATCCGGACCTGGCTCGACACCGTCCTCGAGCTGCCGTGGACGACCAAGACCACCGACAACAATGACATCGCCGGGGCGCGAGCCGTCCTGGACACCGACCACCACGGACTCGACGACGTCAAGGACCGCATCATCGAGTACCTCGCGGTGCGTGCCCGGCGGGCGTCGCGCGGCCTGGAGGTCGTGGGCGGGCGCGGCTCGGGCGCAGTACTGGCGCTGGTCGGGCCGCCCGGTGTCGGCAAGACTTCCCTGGGCGAGTCCGTGGCCCGGGCGCTGGGACGTCGTTTCGTGCGCGTCGCGCTCGGCGGAGTCCGGGACGAGGCGGAGATCCGCGGCCACCGGCGCACCTACGTCGGAGCGCTGCCCGGGCGCATCGTGCGGGCCATCTCCGAGGCCGGTTCGATGAACCCCGTGGTGTTGCTCGACGAGGTTGACAAGGTCGGCTCGGACTTCCGGGGCGACCCCGCTGCGGCGCTACTCGAGGTGCTCGACCCGGCGCAGAACCACACGTTCCGGGACCACTATCTCGAGGTCGACCTGGACCTATCAGACGTGCTGTTCCTGGCCACGGCGAACGTCATGGAGACGATCCCGCCGGCGCTGCTGGACCGCATGGAGCTCGTCACCCTTGACGGCTACACCGAGGACGACAAGGTCGCCATCGCCCGGGACCACCTGCTGCCGCGTCAGCTTTCCCGCGCGGCCCTGACCGGCGATGATGTGACGATCAGTGACGAGGCACTGCGCCTCGTCGCGTCCGACTACACGCGCGAGGCGGGCGTGCGGCAGCTGGAGCGGTCGCTTGCCCGGATCCTGCGCAAGGTCGCGACGTCGCTGGCCGGTGGCGGGCCATCGCCGGTATCCGTCGGCGTGCCGGAACTGCGCGAGTACCTCGGCCGTCCCCGGTTCACGCCGGAGTCTGCGGAGCGGACGGCGGTCCCGGGTGTTGCGACCGGGCTCGCGGTGACCGGTACCGGCGGCGATGTGCTGTTCATCGAGGCCACGTCGATGCAGGGCAGTCCAGGGCTGACGTTGACCGGCCAGCTGGGCGACGTGATGAAGGAGTCGGCGCAGATCGCGCTGTCCTACCTGCGCTCGCACGCAGCCGCACTCGGGCTGGATGAGGTCGCTCTGGACCGCGCAGTGCACCTGCACGTGCCGGCCGGCGCCGTTCCGAAGGACGGGCCGTCCGCGGGCGTCACGATGGTGACCGCCCTGGCTTCGCTCGCCTCCGGGCGTCCGGTCCGCGCGGACGTCGGCATGACGGGAGAGGTGACGCTGAACGGGCGGGTGCTGCCGATCGGCGGCGTCAAGCAGAAGCTGCTCGCGGCGCAGCGGGCCGGTCTCCGCACCGTGTTCGTGCCGGCGCGTAACGAGCCTGACCTGGACGATGTGCCGGCGGACGTGCGTGCCTCGCTGGACATCCGACCGGTCAGCGATGTTGCCGACATCCTGGCCTACGCCGTCTCCGACGCGACGGCGGCCGTCGCAGCCTGATTCGCGCTCGCCCAGGTAGGGGCCGTAGCGTCTCGCGCGTGCCGTCCCGATCCGTGCAGGTGTCCGGGCACCGGCTGAGCTACGAGGACGCGGGACCCGCTGACGGTCCGGTCGTCGTCCTCGTGCACGGGCTGGTGTCCGACAACACCACGTGGGCGCCGGCGACCTCGGCGCTCGCCGAGCTGGGCGTGCGGGTCATTGCTCCGGACCTACTGGGGCATGGCGCATCCGACAAGCCGGCCTGCTCGGTCGGGCAGTATTCGCTCACCAGCTTCTCGGACTGTCTGCGTGACCTGCTACATGCTCTCGACGTGCCGCGGGCCACGTTGGTCGGCCATTCGCTGGGTGGCGCCATTGCGATGCACTTCGCCTACCACTACCCGGCAAATGTCGAGCGGCTGGTGCTCGTCGCCAGCGGAGGGCTCGGCAAGGGGGTGCACCCGGTGCTGCGTGCTGCGGCGGTGCCCGGCGCGCCCCTGCTCCTGCGGTCGTTGCTCAATCGGCCGACGCTCGAACTGGCCCGGTGGCTGCGCGTGCACCGCGTGTTGCGCCTGCCGCCCCGCGTCGTGGCGAATCTGCATCGGGCCTTCGGCGGCTTGGCCGTCCCCGCCGGACGCGCCGCGTTCTTCGCTGCGCTGCGCTCGGTGATCTCCCCGTCCGGGCAGCGCGGCTCCATGATTGAGATGCGCTACCTCGGCGATCACGTGCCGACGCTCATCGTCTGGTCCGAACGCGACCACGTGATACCTGTCAGCCACGCCCAGGCGCTGCACGCATACTTGCCCAGCAGTCAACTCGCGCTCTTCCCCGGTACGAGCCATCAGCCGCACTATCGGTACGCCGACGGCTTTGCCACCCTGGTCGCCGACTTTGTCGCCAGCACAGCGCCGGCCGTGGCTCGCTAGAGTTCCCACAGTCCGGGGCGGTAGCTCAGCCGGTCAGAGCAGGGGACTCATAATCCCTGGGTCGTGGGTTCGAGTCCCACCCGCCCCACAAGGCCCCTGTGTGCCTTCGGTTGAGGGCTCTCGTTCGGCCTTCGGCTGATGGGTGACGGTGTTTCGGGTGATGGGTTACGGCTACTTCGGTTGATTGGTGACACTCCCTCGGCAGGAGGGAGCTGGGGTGCCCTGGGTTTGACGGAGTCGCGTTGTTGGATTCTCATGCGACTACCAACGCTGCTTGTGCTTCGAACTGTATTGGGCTGAGCATGCCGAGCTGGCTGTGCCGGCGCTGCCGGTTGTGCCAGATCTCGAGGTAGTCGAAGATCGCGTTGGCGAGTTGTAGGCGGGTGTTCCAGCGTTTGCGGTCGAGTAGTTCGACCTGCACACGTGACCAGAACGATTCGATCATGGAGTTGTCGGAGCAGTCACCGACGCTGCCCATCGACGGCACCAGCCCGGAGGCTTTGGCCCGGTCGGTGAAGGCCCAGGACGCGAACTGCACGCCCTGATCGGAGTGGATCACGGCGCCCGGTTGCGGGCGGCGGCTGTCGATAGCCATGCCCACGGCGTTGGTCACGAGCGCGGCGGTGGGTGAGGCGTCGATCGACCAGCCGACGACCCGGCGGGAGAACGTGTCGAGTACGACGCAGCAGTAGAGCTTTCCTTCGCGGGTGGGGTGTTCGGTGATGTCGGTGACCCAGAGCTGGTTCGGTTCGGATCTGGCGAAGGCGCGATCGACCAGGTCGCGGGCGATGTTGTCGGGCTTGCTGTGTCGCCACTTCGGCCGGCCGGTCGCGTCCGGCATTGTGGCGTTGTGGACTCAGACGACGTTGCTGTGCCGCAACGGTCGGATTGGGCAGGACGTTCGCCGGGCGGACACGGCACACTTGCGCGATGACCACCTCGCGACCCGATCTCGGCACGGTCTTGTCGGTCTGGGCGCACCCCGACGACGAGAGCTACTGCTGCGCCGGGCTGATGGCCGACGCGGTGGCGCACGGCCAGCGCGTTACGTGCGTGACCGCCACCCGCGGCGAGCTCGGCTCAACCG
>Ga0126373_10004256_pt1 | contig 10916 bp, 5 predicted proteins | sample PanSoiMetPlot_11_FD_92545 | JGI IMG/M metagenome (GOLD analysis project Ga0126373, IMG submission 92545) | Tropical forest soil microbial communities from Panama - MetaG Plot_11 | ecosystem: Environmental > Terrestrial > Soil > Tropical forest > Bulk soil | place: Panama | collected 2016-02-17
ACGATCCCGATCACGAATGCGAATGAGAGTGGGAAAGGTCAGAACGAACGGCGTCACTAATAGCACCCCAGTGCTGTCACCCAACCAATAAATCAGCCAGGCTGAGCCTAATCCTGACCATCCGTGAATATGGGCTGCATACAGGATGGGTGCTCCAATTGAGGCGCCTACCATGCTGCTGCCGAACGCGCCGAATATTATGAGGCTCAGCGCGTCCCTCAGGTGAGACAGAGAACGATCAAATCCGCCGGTGCGCTCGAGGAGGAATGCTCCGACCACCGCCGCCAAAGTGGTTCCCCCTGCGTAGACGATCGCGGCCCAGTGCGGGAGGGGACTCAGGAAGACCAGAAGAAACGCCCCGGCCGCGACTCCCGGCCAAACTGAGTAGCCGCAGATGAGCAGTGCGGCTAGTGCAATTCCCGACGCGGGCCAGACAGGTCCAATGCCACCCCTATTGACGGCCTGGAGAACGTCCCCAATTTTGCCGACAGCAAATTGTGCAGCAAAGACGATTGCCATCTGGGTCAGGTACTTCCTGGGATCGGATGCTACGCCTAGGCGATTTTCGATAGCATGGGCCATAAGCCCACCCTTAAGGCACCCTCAACGGTGCCGCCCCTTTTTATGAGATTGTGAACTACAACGATTCTTGGCTTTTGACGTTAGCTGAGGATGACAATTCTTATACTCGCAATCGAACAATGCTGCAAGCCATCCTGTCCGCCGATGGTACCGTCCCCTCCTTCCGCGTACTCGCAGAACCTGGCCTCACTGTCTCGCAGTTGGCATCCCGCCGACATGCCCAGCGAAGGATTAAAGGATTGGGGAAGGCCTACAGAACCCGTGCTGCATGCTCGGCGCGATGTTGCATTTTAGGTTAAACTCGGCACGACACTATCATTTAAATTTAAATCTCCGCCGTTGGAGAGGAAATGAGGCTTCAACCCTCTTCATTCGCTTACGCATCCTTTCGCACCAAAGGCGGCCAGCTTCATTCGGAGAAGGCGTAAACATTTCCCCTGCAGAGCAGCATTTTTTGTGCTGGCTCACTAAGACTGAGATTGTGTAAAAAGGTGAATTGGTTTTTGTCATCGTCCCTTCATATACAATTTTTTAGTTTTTACAATTTTTTAGTTTTCCGATTACGATTTCGGCTATTTCGCTTGTTGCGGAATAGGGAGCATTATCTTTTTAGGACAGGGGGCGGAAGCAATGCGGCGACTTCTCCTCGCGCGGGTGCAAACTCATTGATCGGTATTTCGCACCGTCCGTCACCGTAATCTAATTTAAACAGCGTCAACACAGGAACCCCATGTCACGCTCATTCTGCGGGCTATTACTCTTCAGCCTCTCGCTTCTCGCTGTTGTCCCTGGCGGAACAGCAAAGCGTGCGCTTGCAACCTCGTTACCACGCCGCATCAATTTCGACAGTGATTGGCGCTTTTACAGGGGAGAAGCCGCCGGAGGCGAGAGCCTCGATTTTAATGATGCCGAGTGGGAGCCGGTCAAGTTGCCGCACGATTGGGCCATTGAGGGTCCTTTTGACCGGCAGCTGAATCCCGAAACAGGCGCCTTACCGATCTTCGGCACCGGGTGGTATCGGAAATCATTTTTCCTGCCAGCAAATGACAGTCAGCGTTTCTTCACGATCATGTTCGATGGGGCCATGGCCAACGCGGTCGTCTGGATCAATGGCCACCGGCTAGGAGGCCGCCCCTATGGCTACTCCAGCTTCTATTTCGACCTGACACCTTATCTTCATTTCGGCAAGCAACGCAATCTGTTAGCAGTGCGCCTCACCCCCGAGGAGAATTCCTCACGATGGTATCCGGGAGCGGGAATATACCGCAACGTGTGGCTCGATGTGACTGGGCCCGTGCACGTTGAAGAATGGGGAACATACATAACCACGCCTAAGGTTTCTCCAGAACAAGCCACCCTTGCCGTCCAGACTTCGCTTCGCAATGAGCTCGATAAAGGAACCAATATTCTCTTGCGAAACACGGTATTTGACGGGTCAGGAAATCGAGTAGCGCAGACTAGCAGCCAGGGAACGCAGATCTCCGCCAGGTTCAATCGGGTCATCAGCACCCAACTGACAATTCCCAAACCGCAGCGCTGGGATATCGATCATCCTTATTTATATACCTTGGTCAGCGAAGTGCTTGATGCTGGCCAAATCGTGGACAGGTATTCGACTTCGTTCGGAGTACGAACCATCGCATTCGACACACGGAAAGGTTTTCTGTTGAATGGCCTGCCTCGGAGACTACACGGCGTGTGTTTGCATCACGATCTTGGTGCCCTGGGCGCAGCTGTGAACCGGCGCGCGATCGAGCGACAGTTGCAGATCATGAAAGCCGCTGGCGTAAACGCGATTCGCACCAGCCACAATCCCCCCGCTCCCGAGCTGTTGGAATATTGCGACCGACTGGGACTCGTCGTCATGGATGAAGCGTTCGATATGTGGCGAATCCCGAAAGTCCCGAATGGCTACAGCAAGTATTACGATGAGTGGTCCGAACGCGACGTTCATGACATGGTGCGCCGCGACCGCAATCACCCGAGCATCATCCTGTGGAGTATTGGCAATGAAATTCCAGAACAGGACTCCCCCGACGGGTGGAAGGAAGCGAAACGGCTGGTAGGGTTCTTCCACGAAGGAGATCCGAGTCGGCCCACGACCTCGGCCTTCAATGATTGGAAGGAGGCAATTCACAATCACCTGGCGGACCAAGTCGACGTACCTGGCTTCAATTACCAGCCTATGCGCTACGAAGAAATAATGCGGGCACATCCGCAGTGGGCCATATTTGGCTCAGAAACCGCTTCTTGTGTGAGTTCTCGGGGTGTCTATCACCTGCCCATAGAAAAATATGAAAAACATCCATCACATCAAATCAGTAGTTATGATATCGTCGCGCCACCTTGGGCGTATTGCCCGGACGTAGAATTCACATATCAGGACCGTTTCCCTAACGTGATGGGCGAATTCGTCTGGACTGGCTTCGATTACATAGGGGAACCAACGCCCTACTTTGAGTCGGACAACAAGGACCCCAACGATTGGCCAGCGCGCAGCTCATATTTTGGAATGGTCGATCTGGCCGGATTCCCTAAAGACCGTTACTACTTGTACCAAAGTCAGTGGACCAGCAAGCCCATGGTGCACATCCTGCCGCACTGGAATTGGCAGGGCAGAGAAGGCCAGAACATTCCGGTCATGGTGTATACGAATGCACAAGAAGTTGAGTTGTTTCTTAACGAAAAGTCTTTAGGGAAGAAAACGCGGGGTTCCGAGCCCCAGGAGATACCCGTAGGCCCGAACGTAAGCCCGGACAAGAAGTTCTCGACCAGGTATCGATTGCTGTGGCAAGTCCCTTACCAAACAGCAACGCTCAGAGCGGTTGCATATTCGAACGGCATCGAAGTCGCTTCGCATGAGGTTCGAACTGCGGGCGCGGTCGCCAAGATTGTTCTGGTTCCTGACCGGAGCGTCATCCAAGCAGATGGTGATGATCTCTCCTTCATAACGGTTCGCATTGAAGATAAGGACGGGAACTTGTGTCCGGCGGCAGATAACCTAGTGCATTTCCAGATCACTGGAGTCGGAGCAATGGCCGCGGTGGATAATGGCAACGCGGCAAGTACGGAGCCTTTCCATGCCGATCAGCGCAGAGGATTCAACGGGCTAGCACTCCTGGTTGTTCGTGCGAGCGAGCAGGCGGGGGAAATTCGTGTTACTGCCACAAGCGACAACTTGGAACAAGCTGAGATCGATATCCGAACTGAGGCTCCGGGTAGGACGAACTCTGACCCTATTCCCAGCCAAAACGATGACACTTTGTTGAAGGTCCCGAGCCTATAAGCCTGACTGCAACCGGGCGCATCATTTGCCGTCCCGGATCCCCAGAGCCCCAGTAGATTTTCGGGATCCGCCCCTACCGTAAAATTGCTAGATGTAAGAGTTCACGCCGGCCTGCAAAATATGAAATTGAGATTTGTTTTAGCATTTGTGTGTCTCAGGTGAGGTGTGGGAAGGGGAATATTATGGGTGCATCATCGAATCTCGGCAGCAACCTCGCGAGCGAGGTCAAGAGTCGCACCGGATGGGGTATTTTTCTTGGCATCCTGACAGTCCTGTTGGGAATATTGCTGATCGCATTTCCGCTGTTTGCGGCCACGGTTACCACGATCATTATTGGCGCCTTCCTGGTTATCGCCGGCGTTTTTGAGTTGGTTCAGGCGCTACGTGCGCATACTGTGGGCACGTTCTTTCTCAGGCTTCTGCTGGGTATTGTGTATGGCATCGGTGGTTTGATGCTGCTCTCGCATCCGCTTTGGGGCGTGGCCGTTCTTACTGTCGTACTGGGCGTAATGCTGCTCTTTGAAGCGGGAGTGACCATGGTCCTCGGCTTCAACATTAGACCCGCTTCTGGGTGGGGATGGCTCATCTTCGACGCGGTAATTACCGCAATCCTCGGCGTCTTGATCCTTGCCCACTGGCCTGCGAGCGCCATCTGGGCTCTGGGAACTCTGGTTGGCGTCGCCGTGCTGTTGCGTGGCATCACCCGTATCGGACTCTCCGCCGGCTTGCGCCGTGCTGCAGGAAGATTTGAGGATAGGGATATTCGGGGACCGCGCGCAGCCTAGCAGAGGAGCAGTCCAGTATCGTCAATGGGCAGGAGCATGGCAACCACAAGCTCGTAAGCGCTCCCGCTCATAAGGCCATTTTTTTTTTAATTAACCTCGCCCGCGGTGGTTTGTTCCTGATTGCTGCGGTGCGCTTCCTTTCGCTCGTGCCGACCCATCTGCACCAAGGCAGAGACCGTTGGGAGCACGATTTTGCCCGGCAACGTTGCCCATGGCGCCGAAGGCTCGCACCCCTCAGAAGTACCTCGGCCAAGAACAACGCTTTAACAAAGGGATGCCACATGCGGATAAACAACGGTAGAGTGCTTCCGCCATCAGCCGGAGGGCAGCTGGTATCTATGACGGTTGCACAACAAGGGCGACGAACAATAAGTGACGATAAGATGACTACTGCCCTGAATAACACACCGCTATGACTTTTTTCAATGTTTTTCGCGCTGAGCATATTTCAGGGACACTGACATAGGTTGCAGATTACGCCTACATAGTAGCCAGCTACTTGCACCGAGTAGGCAGCAGACTTGTGCAACAGCGGGATTCTGTCAGTATTGACAGTGTGACCTGGTCGATTAGTTTGGTGAGATACCCAGCATCTTCGTCTCACAGTGGGCGATTTTATACCGAATACCTGCGTAAGTAGTTGGGTGGAAGGTGCTGTTCATGAGCCGTGGCGTACATCAGGTCATTCTAAGGCTGTTGACTATCCTGTTGATTGGTGTCGGCATTTCACTCGCGCAACCGCCAAGTCAGGTACTCCAGCTCCGGACCGTTACAACCTCCAGCTCAGTCAGTGATCCCGATATCGCGGACTCGGAATTCAATCATCATTGCGCTGGGTACATACTGGTTGCAGTTGCTCTGCTGATGTTCGCCGGGGAAGGCTCTCCGAAACTTAGATTCATGCAAGCAGCATGGCCTTTTTTGTTTGTAGCTGCTGGACTTTTTCTCGCCGTCTGGAGTGACAAAGAAATCTGGCCGCGTGGCTTTCTAAGTTGGACCTGGCTCCTGCACCACGACGCCGAAGCGCGTCAACATAAGATCTACGGACTTCTTCTGCTTGTACTCGGTGCGATTGAGTACTCAAGATGGCGGCAGAGGCTGCCTCGCCTGTGCGAGACCTGGACTTTTCCGGTTCTCGCAGCATTGGGTGCCGTTTTACTGCTGTTCCATCCCCACGGGGGTAGTTCAGGCCTTCCGGCTGGCTGGGACAAGCTGCCAACGTCGCAAAAGGCTGTACTGGCGGCGGCCATAAAGCGCGGTGACTTAGAGCGCGTCGCAGCTCGCAACGGGTGGATTACGGCAGACTTCACTCACGATGTTCAGTTATCAACGAACGGAGTCGATCACCTCCACATGGCACATAGATCCGGGATGGCAGCAGAGATGGAAGCCTCGGCTTCTAGAATCGGGTCCGAACTTGATAAGCCGAATCCTGGGCTCACGTCAGCGGTGTCACACTTGAGAGGTCACACTATGACTCCGGCCATGCTGCTTATCGAGCGGGAACACTTCTGGTATACGCTGGTTGGACTTACAGTCGCACTGTTCAAGTTTGTGGCTGACGGGAGATTTTGGCCTGCTCGGTCGGTGCGATACCTTTGGCCTGGGGCGATGACACTGCTGGGCGTTCTCCTGATCCTCTACCGAGAGTAATTTTGGAAATTGGCAATCGCAGGGAGATCCGCCGGATGTTTGGTCGTCAAAATTGGAACTCCCTCCCCGATCCTGGCATTCACTTGCGACACTTTCGGCCGTGAGTGTGCGTGGGAATAGCAAAGAAAACTTAAGAATTTCTTTTTTCGATCACAATGTCAGCTCCGGTCATTGTTTGTATGAGTTTTGCGCGTTTTCAGTTACACCCCCGGAACGATTGTTTCCGTGCGACGGCCATCGGGTCACTGCCAAGGCATTTGATCTGTTGCTAGCCCTAGTAAACCGGCTGGGTCTCCTTGTCGAGAAGCACGGGTTGTTGTCTTTGTGGAGGAAGGCAATCCTGCAGTTACGGTTTCTGAGTTGAGAAGGGCATTGAACAACGACAGCGGCTACCACAGGTACATTGAGATGATATCCAAACGTGTTTATCGAGCTCCGTCGGAAGGACGCCAGTAAGCGTGCGGTCAAAATGGATGACAATCTAGCTGCGGGGGATGCGCTTCAGGATGATCCTGTTTCCTCGATCGTAGGCAGCAATCCCGGATGGACTTGTCGCTACGCTCAGCGGTCGAAACGCTTAAAAAGGCAATTGAGATCGATCCCAACTTCCACTTCCCGCGCACCCACTTTTGCCTGGTTGACGTTTATGAACAACGGAGCCAGTATGCGATGGCACCCGAGTTCGAAAAGCCGTGAATCTCTCCCGAGGCAACCTCTATTATGAGCCATCGCTTGGACACGCTTATGGAGCGTCGGGAAAATGCTATCAAGCGCGCAGGGTGCTTCAGAAGCTGTACACACCCGTTGCGAGTCAATATGTGTCCCTTACAGCATTGGACTCTTCTATATCGGGCCTCGTAGACAACGGACCAAGCCTTCCTTTGGCCGAGCACGACGGCCGAAGAATCGATCGATCCGAATGGTGTTTTCTTCGGTCTGATCCGGAACTGACCAGCCTTTATTCCGATCCGCATTCGCACAACTGTCGCAGGTCGTAAATTTCTGAAACGAATCATCCAGCAGGCCCGCAAAAGAGGCTTTCGTGGCGCAAGTTTTCCTCCACGACTTATTGAAGGGGCAGTTCGGGTTGACCTTATTCACTTTTTCACGCATTCTCATACGTTCTGAGTCTGGCTTCAGTTGGCATGCGGTATTTGAGACACTCCGTCGAATGCTAGCCAGGGTGGGAGGAATCGTGATGAATCAAGATGGAGCGAATAAGATCCGCACTGGAGTGAGTCGTCGTGAGTTGTTGACCGCGGCTTCGACAACGGCGGCGATGGCAGCGGCTGGTCTCGCGATGCCGTCAGGAATCAATGCTGCGCCACCAGAGTACAAGAAACATGCGCCGCTGGAAAACTTCAAGTACGACATCGAAGCTTCTGAAGCCCGTGCCACTTCGGGCGGTTCTGCCAAGGAAGCTAATGTCGATGAGTTCCCCATTTCGGAAACGATGGCAGGAGTCTCGATGCGTTTGAATCCGGGTGGCCTGCGGGAACTACATTGGCACGCGATCGCGGCGGAATGGGCATTCATGATTCGAGGAAACGTGCGCGCTACGGTAATTTCTCCCAATGGCGAGGCGGAGTCCGCCGATTTCGGGTCGGGCGATGTCTGGTATTTTCCGAAAGGGCATGGTCACGCTCTGCAGTGCCTCGGTCCGGACGAAGCACATTTCATTTTGGTCTTTGATAACGGCCACTTCTCCGAATTTGGCACGTTCAGCATCACTGACTGGATGGGGCACACTTCTCCGGCAATTTTGTCCCGCAATTTGAATTTACCAACATCTGCTTTTTCCTCCATTCCGCGGGACGAAGCATACATTGTGCAGGGAAAAATTCCGCCCGCAGTTCCCGAAGACCTGCGCAATCGGGATCTTCCTGAAAATCAATCCCCCCATAAGTTTCGGCTCGCGGCCACTCGGCCGATTGTCTTCACCGGAGGCGAAGAACGCATCGTCTCGTCGAAAGAGTTTCCGATTCAAAAGACGCTGACCGGAGTCATCCAGGATCTGAAGCCGGGCGCCCTGCGGGAACTCCACTGGCATCCGAATGCTGATGAGTGGCAATACTATATTTCAGGACGGTCGCGAGTTACGATCTTCGGCGCTCATGGACGCGTAGCAACCGAGGAATTTCGGCCCGGCCAAGTCGCATTCATTAAGCAAGGCTTTGGTCACTGTGTGGAGCAGGTCGGCGACCAAGCAACCAGAATTCTGATTGTATTCAACAGCCCGGTCTACGAAGAAATTTCTCTGGCGGGATGGCTCGCAGCCAATCCTCCCGCGCTTATCGCTGATAATTTCGGTTTTTCTGCGGAGCAGGTTGGCCGTCTCCCCAAAGGGAGCCAGGGCATTCTCGGTTAGCAGCGCCCAGCGTCACCTCTGTCCTCAAACTCTTATGGCTTAGCCGCGTTCTTGGCTAGCCAGCTCTAAAAAAACTTCGCTATGCCGGTGCTGTTGCCTTCCGACATCATCATTTCCGGTTAGCCCACGCGCAAGTTCTCAAGCGGCCATTAACTGCTACCTCGCCCATGTCAACGGATTCATGGCCGGCGGCATTCCCATCCTTTTGCCGGGACATTGCTGATTTCGCCCAATATGGCCTCGACTCAGGAACGATCTTCCTAGGCGGGCTGTCTGCGGAAGCAGCAGGAGCAGCTGTAGGCGCAGCCTTCCCGGGACAGAACCCGGCGGTTGGCGAGAACCAGATAATGTTTCCCATTGGACGATCCGCCTACAATGCTCTGCTTTGTGACACTTCGCCAGGATGTCAAAACCGCTGTTAGCGGCATCCGGCACGTGGATCTGCAACGGTCTCATGCGCTCTCCCGCTTTCAAAGCGTGGCTGAAGATCAGGACTTCATCAGCAACTCCGTCGTTTTTCGTAATCCTTTACGCTTCATTGGGCCCAACAGCCTGGATCGGACGAACCAGATTACGGCCGATGGTGTCATGGAATTTCGTGGTGGGTTGCGCCTGGGATTTATCACACATTACGACACTGCGCTTGGTAGCACTCTTTCGCTGCGGACAACCGCGCTTGCCAGGAGAGATTTTTCGAACTGACGTAACAGGGGACGGCACCAACCGGAGACGTGCTTCCCGAAACCAACGTAGGATCGCTGGGGCGAGATATAAAAATTGGCGATCTTAACAATGTGATCAGCAACTATAACAACACGATGGCGGGCATTTTGACCCCAGCAGGGCAGGCCTTCGTTTAAGCTGGCCTATTCACAGAGGCTCAGCTGGTAGAGTTCGGAGCGTCACGCCTAAATTCAGCCTGCTCCGCCCGGGCAGGTAGGCTTGGACGCGTTGAAAAGCGTCGATCTTCGCCTCACCTGGGCACTACATCCAAAAAGGGTATGGCGACGCACACCGGAGTCGTTCACTATCGAACCAGCCATCAGTGCTTTCAACGTATTTAATTTCGCGAATTTTGATCCTCCCACTCAGTTATTAAGCGGAATTCTGAATGGAGCACCCGGAACCGCTAACGGCACTAAGCCATCCCAGCGTAGGAATCGCATCGGCTTAGGCACAGGTGTCTTCGCCCTAGGCGCGCCTCGTGTATTTGAGTGGGGGTTAAACTGAATTTTTAGCTTGCACCCGATTTTCACAGGGTCACCTAAGCTCAGGAGAACACAGGGGCAACTGCCATCGGTTGGAGAAACCACGCATTGAGGCTTGTGTTGCAACTTGTCGCCCCCTCTTGGGTTAATAGTTGCATCGATGTGAGCTCAGGTTTAGGTAGCCGTAACGGTTATGGGCGTAAAGACAAGTCTTATTCTCGTTCTGCTTACGATGGCCCTCACCGCTTCCGCTCCCATTGCCACTGGCAAGAAAACAACTTCTCAAGAATTTCCTGCGCAACACGATGAGCAGAGACGTGCCTTGCACGCGATCAGTCGATTGACCTTTGGCCCACGCCCCGGTGAGGTGCAGCGCGTGCTTGCCACAGGAGTCGACAAGTGGATCGATCAACAACTACATCCCGAAAAGATCAACGACAGTGCGCTTGACGCTCGCCTTGCTTCTTTCCGTACTTTAAGAATGAGCACTCGTGAGATCGTGGAGAATTTCCCGCCTGAGGCAGTGATTAAGGCAGTCGAGGAGGGCAAACAACCCCTCCCATCCGATCCCCTCAGACGGGCGGTCTACGAGGATGAGAGGGATCGCCTGCAGGAGCAAGAACAACGCAAGCAGGACGCTAACTTGAGTACGAATGAGGAGACGGGCAATTCCGTTAAGTCAAGCGACAGCGCGGGCGTCGAGCGTCGCGAGGAAACTCGCGATTACGACAGTGGAGCCGAGCAACTTCCGAAACTTCCTCCGGAGCAACGGGTAAAGGAAATTCTAGCTATGTCACCGCGACGCCGCCGTGCGCTGGCTAGCTCGTTCAAAGGTGCTCGAAGCAGCGATTTTCTTGACGGAATGACCGCACAGCAGCGAGAGGCCGTGAGGGCGCTCGACAACCCACAAAAAGTCGTAGTCAATGAACTGCTGGAAAGCAAAATCCTGCGGGCCACCTACAGTGAGCGCCAGTTGCAGGAGGTGATGACCGACTTCTGGTTCAACCACTTTAACGTTTTCATAGGAAAAGGAG
>Ga0126373_10004258_pt1 | contig 10915 bp, 5 predicted proteins | sample PanSoiMetPlot_11_FD_92545 | JGI IMG/M metagenome (GOLD analysis project Ga0126373, IMG submission 92545) | Tropical forest soil microbial communities from Panama - MetaG Plot_11 | ecosystem: Environmental > Terrestrial > Soil > Tropical forest > Bulk soil | place: Panama | collected 2016-02-17
AATTGAATCTTGGCGGCGGAATCGGCGCGGGAGAACGTCACCTGGCGCCGGGGTCCCTCTTGAGCCTGAAGTTTTCGCATGGTGTGCGGCACATCAAGGCACAGGTGCTGGTGCGCGGCGCGCGGCCGCAGGCCATGGCGTTCGAGTTTGTCGATATGGATTTGGAAGAACGCTACCGCCTTCGCAAATTGCTACTGGAATTGGGCGGTTTGCCGATGATCGCGCAAGTGACCAACCGCAGCCGGAGACGCGGCCGCGTGGCGGTTGCGAAGAGCTAATCAGGTAAATCATGGAGGGGCTGCCCTCTCTCTTCCTTGAACTAGCCACATCCTAAAGGCTAACCTCGTGCGTCTAAACCGGTGAATGGTGGCTCATTCCCAAGGGAGACCACATATGCGAACTGGCACGGTTTCTACTCTGTGTGCTTTTCTCTTATTGATCTGCTCTCCAAGGCCGACCGTGGGACAGTCCAATCCCTCCAATCAATTCGCGAGCTCGCAAAATCCGCCTGCATCCACGAAGTCTTTTGAGCTCCCGAAAGCCGCCGAAACTGCCACCGTCCCGGCCCCAACCCACTCCACGAACCAGTTCACTAATTCACTGCAATCGTGGAGTCTTCTCACCCAACAAAATGGCTCAAACTTGGATCAGCTCTGGTCGTTTAAGAAAGGGACTTTGCTGCAGCTTGAAACTACCCGATGCGCTCATATGGTCATCTTCCCCGCGCCGGATACGGACCCCGAAATGATTGTGGAGGCTCCTCCAGGCTTGGGAGGCAACATCACCACCTATAGAGGGTTCGAAGCATGTTGCCGCGACCTTCGAGGCCCTCTTGGCCTGCCCTCGATTGCCCCCAAGGCCCCCCGTGTGCAACCGCCGTTTGTGCTACCTAGGAAAAATGGCCAGCCACTCCCGAACTTTGAGAACTGGCAAAACCGATTGCATCATTAGATCACCTCGCGGCGCTTCCTTCGTCAAAGCAGGAAAGCGGATATAATCTTTCGCAATGTTCTCCAGGCCTGCGCCCATTGCTCGCTGTTTCATTCTTTTCCTCGCGGCTTTTCTGATTTTCTCGGTCAACTGCTCGGGAGCATCTTCCTGGAGCGGTGTCCTGCGCGACGCTGCGGGGAATCCCATCGACAATGCGGAAATCCATCTCCAAGCGACCGACGGCCATGACTATTCCGCGACAACTGGGGCGACGGGGCAATTTACGTTTACTGCGCTTTCCGCGGGGAGTTACAGGCTTAAGGCAACCGCCCTGGGCAAGACCTGGACAGTCACAGAAGTCTTGGAGATTAAGGATGGAACTTCCCTTCCCTCCATTCTTCAGCTCTCTACCCAGGGGCAGGAACTTAGAATCATTGTCGCAAACGACGCTGCGAACGCAGAGGCGAAGAGTGTAGCGAAAGACACAGCAGCGCCTCAAGCCAGCGGGGGCGAGCATCTTTCAACCGGAGAAGTGTCGAGCCTGCCGTTGAACGAGCGCGACTTCAGCAAGCTGCTTTTGCTGGCTGCGGGGACCATGACGGACACCAACGGCGCGGCAAATTTCACGCAGCAGTTTGCGGTGAACGGCCAGCGCGGGTCCGCCGCGGTTTTTGCCATAGATGGGGCGGACACGACGGACCCGGAGCTGGGCGGCGCCACGTTTTCGAATTTCAACGTGGATGCGATTCAGGAAGTGCAATCGAGCTCCGGCGTGATGCCGGCGGACATTGGCCACGGCGCAGCGGGTTTCACCAACGTGATTACGAAATCCGGCACCGACGCCGTTCACGGAAGCCTTTTCGAGTTCGTGCGCAACGCCGCGTTTGACGCGAGGAACTTCTTTGATCATGCGAGCGTGGTAAATCCCCGGCGGCTCCCGCCGTTCGCGCGCAATGAATTTGGCGCGACCATCGGCGGCCTGGTGGCGTTGCCGCACATCTATGATGGCCATGGAAAGACATACTTCTTCGCGGAGTACCAGGGCTTCCGGCAGGTACTCGGAACGACGCAGGTGATGCCTGTCCCCACTTCGGCGGAAAGGCAAGGCATCGACACCACAGCCTTTCCTCAAACTGCCACGTCCCCCGGAGACACTTTGACCGTACCGGTGAACAGCAGCATGGCGGCGCTGCTCGCGCGCTATCCGCTGCCCAACGAGCCTACTGGGGCCTACGGGGTGCGCACCTACGCGACCTCTTCCAAAGTGGTTAACGACACCAATCAAGCTTCCGCGAGAATCGATCACCGCTTTTCCGAGAAGTCGGTGTTGTTCCTGCGGGCGAGCCGCAACCAGGTCCGCGGACCAACCACGAACCCCGATCAAACGGCCATCGATCCCACGTTTGGAGTGGATTTTCTCGATCACCAGCGCAGCGCGGCAGTGAAGTACTCAGGCAATGCTACGTCGCGGTTCAGCTATCAAACCACTCTGGGCTACATCCGCAGCACGCCGCTGTTTTTGACGAGCAACCAGACGCAGCCGGCCATCACTTTCGCCGACGGTCTCTATCAGGGATTCAATTCGGCGGATGGCTCGATCTTCGGCTCGTATGGAAACGTCTACCAACTCAAGGAAGACATGGCTCTCACGCGCGGAGCCCACGCCCTGCGATGGGGAGCGGAATTGCGGTTCAACCGCGACTCCACGATTTTCGGCACGAATCCCAGCGGCCAATATACGTTCGGAGGCGGGACCGCGTATTCTCCCGTTTTCATTCCTTCCGCCAGCGGACAGCATGACATCCAACCGGGGCAGCCGCTGCCGGACTCCTTGACGGGACTGCTCACGGCAACTCCTTTTTCGTATACGGTTACAGCCACCGGAAGCCTGACGCCGAAAGGAAATAGGTTCGACGAAGCGGGAGTGCGGCGCGAAGCGTACAACTTTTACTTTGAGGACGCCTGGAAAGTCAGCGCGCGATTTACCCTCACTCTAGGCCTTCGTTACGAAGTGAATAGCCGGATTCATGAGGAGCACCATCGCACTTCGTTGGCCGTTCCGTTCGGGCCAGATGGCAAGCTCGCGGGCTTTCTTTCTCCCGGCACGACACAAAGCTATGTCTACAATCCGCAACCGCCTTACGCGATGGACTGGAATGGATGGGGGCCGCGCGTCTCGTTGGAGTACGGTTTGCGCAAGCACACGACCGTCCACGCGGCTGGCGCCATCACGACAATTCTTCCGAATCTGTGGCTGGAAAACTACGTTACTGGCGCATTCCCGTTTGAGTTTCAGCCGTTGGTGACGGCGCTTCCCGGTTTCCCGCTGAACTTTCAGGATTCCGTCACGCCCATGACGCTTCCTCCGGTTTACAGCACACAAGGACAACTGCTTTTTCCCAACGGGAGCAGCAGCAATCTTCCCGCCAACACGCCAATGGACATGCAGCGGTTCCAAAATGATTTGGCGGCGCTGACGCCCGGCAATCAGGCGCAGCTATTCTTAGCCATCAGTGTCGACCCTCATCTTCGCAACGGGTACATCGCGACGCAAACGTTTGGCGTTGATCAGGATTTGGGAAGCGTGAAGGTGAGCGCTTCTTATGTGGGTACGGCCGGAGTTCGTCTTGCGAGCGTGCTTGCGCCGAACGGTTACGGAGGGGCTTTGCCCGCTTTTTCGCGTTACACGCAGTTTAACGCGGCAGGCAAGGCTACCGGCGGTTTTGGTCCCGAGATGGTGATGTCCACCGGCGCGCATTCGAGCTATCACGCGCTGCAAGCGAGCGCGAGCCAGAACATGCCGCACATGGGCCTCAGTTTTCAGGCGAGCTACACATTTTCAAAAAGCATTGACGACACGAGCGCGGTTCCCGGAGGAATTTCAGGAACTCCCGGAGTGGTTTTACAAACCTTGCCGCAGGATCCGTTCCATCCAGAAAAGGACCGGGGGCCTTCGACCTTCGATGTGACCCATGTATTCGCGGTGAGTCTGATTCAACGATTGCCGCTGGAACGTGTCCGTGTTTTGCAACCGCTGGGCAAAACACTCACGCGGGGCTGGCAGTTTCTGGATGTCACTACAGTGACCTCAGGGCCTCCCTTTTCCGTCTATTCCGGAGTCCAGCAAACGGGAGTGGGGTTGGGTGGAACGGATCGGCCCGATCTTGTTTCCATGCCTGATTTTTCAACGAGCCGCACGGTGCGAGAAGACTATTTCGGCCGGGGGCTGCTAAACAACACCTTCTTTATGCCCCCGATCGGCGTTCCAGGCGGAACCGGGCCCAACCAGGGCGTCTTCGGGACGCTCGGCCGCGACACGTTTCGAGGGCCGGCGTTCCGTCAATTCGACATGGCCCTCATCAAGGACACGGCCTTCGGCCGCCGCGGAAATGGTGAATTTGCAAACCTGCAATTCCGAGCCGAGTTCTTCAACATTTTCAACGGGGTGAATTTTGGCTTGCCGTCCAACATTGTTCGCGGAAGCGGCTTTGGGATCATCAGCAAAACGGCAGGCCCGTCGCGTCAGATTCAATTTTCGCTGAAACTGAATTATTAACCGCTCAAGCGGATGGGTGCCCTGGTTACGTGATTCAGTCGATTTGAGACAAAGGAATGATGAGGCTGCCGGTCTGCGCGGTGGCGGGATCTTGCACCACGATGCGCAGAGTCTTCACCTCGGGACGCAACTGGAGGCCCTGGCGGAAAGAAATGCCGCTCTTTAACAGATCCGCATACTGATTGTCGCTGAATTGAAGATTGTAGGTCTTAGACCAGTTGTGCAGCACGTGGCCCATCGTGTTCTGCCCAATCACATACACGGTCATCGTGCCCTCGCGCAGATTGCCGCTGTGTGTGAATCGAATCTCGTGAGGGTCGATGCTGCAAACGAGATTGAAAGCATTCGGATGCGTGTCATTAGCTCGCTCGAGCGAGGCCTGAAGCGGAATCATTGATAACTCAATGGGGCTTTCCACAGCTGCGGCGGCCATGTGCTGGCCGGCATTTGCGTCAGCAGCGCCGTCGGGAAAAGCGAAATATCCTTTCGGATAGCGCACAGTCAGGCCTTTGCGATTCATGTCGACCCTGATTTCGTGGAACTTTCCGTCAAGCGAATCTTTATCGATATAGAAGCCAAGCGCGTATGTGCACTCAGAATCTTCAACAGCTTTGCGAATTGCGCCGGTGATGTCATTGGTGTTTACGAAGGCCTGCCCGCCGGTTTCATCGGCCAGTTTCTGCATCGTGGCGATGCCGATGGGCTGCGAGGATTGCGCCGGCATATTGTCCCAATGACCGCTCGCTCCCGAAACATCATCGGCATCCGCAGTGCCATGAATGTCCGCCATGACCATGAACGCTTGGGGCAGCAAGCCGCGCGCGTCGATTGGATACACGGCGATGTTCGCCGGACTCAGTACGTGCGCCATGTCCGCGCCGGAAAAAGGAAGATTTGCGGTCAGCCAAACCAGATTCTTACGGCCGGGAATATTGGCCACGTGCGCGGTGATTTCGCGCAAGGCGGCCATAGTTTCGGCGCCGCGATCCTCATTGGCCGCGCTGGCCAAGCGCGCCGACGCTTCGTTCTCAAAGCCGCTCATCTCCTTACCCGCAACGATATCGTCGACGGGATTCTCATGGCCGCCGACGACCATCATCGTTTTACCGGGCTCGACGATTCTGCGATTGGTAATGGATTTGGGGTCGTAGTTCTTCAGAAGCGCCAGGAGCTGGTCGCGATCGCTGGTGAAATCACAAAGCACGCGTAAGGTATGGCGAAGGCTATAGACGGCCACGCGATCCTGGGGCTGGAGCTGCTTGATGAATTCGATGAGGTGCAACTGCGCGCTGCGAAGGGCTAAATCCTCCAACCAGTACGGGGACTTTTCGTACTGGGATTCGCCCGAAGAACCATAAAGAGTGTTGAGGCTGTCGAGGAGGACGACGGTCACGCTCCTGAGCCTAGAGGACTTGTCCTGCGGTAAATTTGAGAACGTATTGCGCGGCGGTGGATGTAGAGTAGCTTGAGCCCGCGACTGCTCCGGCTGCGATACCGGCTCGGCAGTTTCCGCCGAAAAACTGCTGATTTCCTGTGGCTTGCCTCGGTCTCGCACGACGAAATCGTCTTTTGTCAAATTGCTGACTGGACCGTTCTTGTCGCGGACCATGACACGGATTTCGACCAAGTGAGTCGCTACTCGAATCTGAGGGGTTTGCGGGGTGCCCGGTGAGGCTGTTCTGGGCAGGAGCAGGGCCGCGAGAGCAACCGAACCGGCTACGCGGGACATAAGCACCTCACTAATGCGATTGTACCTCCGAAGTGGGATTCTCCGGCCGGGTTCGCATAGAATCAAAGAGCAGCTGATTCTCTCCACCTGTCCCCTCCCCAAAATACCCGTTCATTGGGTCAGTGAAACTGCCCGTCCGAAGGGCTTCGTGACCCCTCGGACACAGATGGCCCCCTGTACCATTGCCGCCAGCGGAGGCTCCCTCTACGGTACTAGTGAGGGAGTCCTATTGCGCCCATTGAGCCCCTAGGGGGCCCGGAGATTGAGGATGGCCCGCGGCGGTACATGAAATCGGATCCCAAAACAGCGGCCGGACGCGCTTTCGTAAGAAGCCTGAACATCCTGTTGAAGTACGCCCGCCTGTATGGCTACGAGCACGCCCGCACGGTCGAGCAGCTAAACATTGCGTTTGATGAACTGCACACCGCCATTCCGCCGGGGTCGGAGGGCGGACTCTTGCTGGGAGCCACAGGTTCGCAGCTCTTGCTGGACGGCGTGCCGCTGGAAGGCGCGCCTGCCGAAAAGCAATTTGCGCAGCTGCTGTCCTCCGCGGGACTGGCGAGCGTGCAGTTTTTCAATAACGTTTCCAAAGACGAGCTAGCTCGATTCGCGCTGGCTTTTCCCGCGGGGAAAATCAAGCCCTCGGAACTGGCTCAACAATTGAAAACGGCTCTCGCGGGAATGCGAGGAATCCACATCAATGAGGTTTGCTTCGTGGCGACGGATTCCCGCTTGAAACAATCCACGATTGCCGCGCAATTAGCCACCGCTTCCCTCGGAAACGATCAAGAGCATGTGAAAGAGTGGCTCAATGATCCGAAAAAGCTGCTCGAACTGATTGCGGCGGCGCAAGGCTCGAAAGGCGTGGGCGCGATTGGAGCTGGCCCCGGCGCTGCCGAGGCAACGGATGCGGGCGCGCCCGGCGCAGCGATGGCCACGACGGGATGCGGCGTCGGCGGTGATGCGGATGGCGTCTTCCTGGGACTGAAAGGCGGAGGGGGCGGACAATCTGCAGGCGACGGGCACGCCGCCGCGGCACCATCGGAAGACCAAATCTTGAAAATCCTCGGCGCTCTGACGAATTTGGGAGGGGCGGGAACAGGCGACGGACCTGGGGGCGGTTTGGGCGCATTTCAAGAGCAAGTCGCGCAGATGCCGGGCAGCGCGCAGGATCTGCTGCGGCAGGCTCTGACGACGCTTGCTGCACGTTCACCGAACGCGAGACCTGACGAATCCGTCCTCGTGCAACTCGCGGAACACCTCGCAATTCGCTTTGCGTTGGAGCGCTTCGAGCGAGGCGAAGTGAAAGTGAATGCGGTGCGCCAGATGCTCGACCGCATGCATCAGGAAATCGACAACCTGCGCAAAATCCTCGGCGCGCACGAAGACAAAATGTCCGAAGGGGGGATGCTCTTCGAGACGCACCGCGAAATTTTGGACCGCCAGTTTTGGGCGGCGGTTCCCGAGCGCGGCAAACAGCAAATCCTGCAATCGAGCGAGGCCTGGTGCATTCCGCCGCACAACGTGCAGTCGTATGTGCGCGAGCTCGTCGGCAAAGGAAACGTTGCGGAAGCCATCGGCATCCTCAAGAATTACGCTGCCTGCGTCGAAAGCGAAGATCCGGAGGCCCGCAAAAAAACGGCGGTAGGACTTGCAGAGCTGTCCGAGGCTTATGCGAAAGCCGATCCCCGACTGCTTGGCGTGGCGTTGAAACACGTGGGCCTTCGGCTCAGCGTCGAGAAGGACGACGAGATTCAGGGGCTGGTTAGCGGGGCTTTTGTCCGGCTCAGCCGGCAAGCGGCGACAAGCCGGTTTTTTCCTGCGATGGAGCAGGCGCTCGAACTGGCCAACAGCGTCGAAGCGCAGAGACCCGGAGTTGGCAGAAACCTGCGGTCGAAAATGGGCATCGAGGACCGCGTGCCGGAATTTGTGGAAGAGGCGCTACGCGCGCGGCAGGTGGCGGGCGGGCTGACCAGAGTCCTGAAAATGCTGCCGCAGACCACCATGGAGCAGCTGGCCATCCGCTTCAACCGCTGCAGCTTGCGCGATGAATCCGAGCATGTTGCGAATCTCGCTTCTGACCTCGGCGAAGAAGCCGTGCAGTATCTGCGAAGCACGGTGCGCGGCGGGCCGGTGAAAGAGGCCGCCGAGATGGTCGGGCTGCTGAGCCGGCTGGATCCGCAATCGCTGATGGTGTTTCTGCCTAGCCGCATGAAAGATTTTTCTCCCGCAGCGCAAGACCGCATAGTGCGGCAAGTTTCCGCAAGCGGCGCGGAAAGAAGGTGCCACATCTTACTGGAGTTGCTCGACCACGTAGACCCGCTCGTGATGCCGCTGGTCATTGATGAAATCGGCGTGGCCGGCGATCGGGAAGCGCTTGGGAAGCTGCTGACCGTTGCCGACGGCGACTTGCCGGTGGGCGGCTCCGAATTCTTGCGCGTAAAGGCGATCGAAGCGCTCGGGCGCATTCATGCGCCGGAAACTTTGACCACGCTGAAGCGTATTGTCGAAACCAAGAAAATGTTCAGCTGGAGCTATCCGCACGAACTGCGTATCGCCGCGATGCAGGCCCTCGAAAAGCTCGATCCCGAATGGGTGCGCGAGTTCCTGCCCAAGAGCGGCATCAGCGAAGAAGACTTGTTGCTCGCGCCGCTCGAAGTTCCCGCGGAGTCGCGATTTGTTCGCCAGCGCCGGCACCAGCGCGTGCGCCTGCAGAAGCCGGTGCGCGCCATCAGCCTGAATCTCAAAGATAGTTGCTGGCTGGAGATCAAGACTGCCAGCTTGAGCGGCGGCCTCGCGACGATCAGCCGCCACCTCGCTCCCGGAACTTCCGTTCAGCTGCGCCTGCAAGTCGGCCTGCGCCAGATGCAAGCCACGGCGATGATGCGCGACTACCGCGCGCAGGACATGGCTTTCGAGATCGTGGACATGAATCTCGAAGAGCGCAGCAAGTACCGCCGCCTCTTGGCCGGCCACCTTTCCCACACCGCCGCTGCCAAGGAAACGCCCGCCGCGCGCGCCGACCTCGCCGCCGTCAAGTAACACGGTTCCCTCTCAGCTGCGTTTTAAACTAGGGAAGGAAGCTGGTCATGAAGGATAAGCCCTCTGCCGAGCCCTACAGCTACTTCAAGATCTCAAGCTCTTCATGGCCGGCGGCGTCGCGCAGCGTTGCGGCAAGGTCCGCGTTCGCCTTTCGTTTAGTTTCGTCCGGTTGCACGCGCAGCCCTGCATCATCAAGGGCCTTTTTCAGGTTCGCCGCTTGCTCGCGGTCCTTTAAGACGAAGATGCGCATGTGCGTCCACGGAGAATCGGGGTCGCGAGAGATGTACGTGGTAATGGAAACAAGTGCGCCGGTGCGACGCGCCTCGAAGTCCACCGGTTCGCCGACCGTTTTAATATAGCGGTTGTAGTCGTCCAGTTTTCCAGCCTTCGCTTTCCAGTAATACACTTCCGCGATGGAGCCGCTCGATTCCTGACCTCGCAGAATCCATCCGGAACTCATTCCCATCATTAGCACAAAAAATAGTCCAGCTGCCTTCTTCAACATGATGCGCCACCTCCTTCTGGCAGCCGGATTCTCTCACAGGTTCCTATCGAGCCACTTGGAACGTGAACGCGATGATGAGCAGTTATCCCTCGAATCCTCACCGCGCGAGCGGTGCTATACTCACGCGATTCCTTGGGAGTGTTTCGATCCCCTTGCTTCCGCGGAGGTTCCTGATGCGCCGCATGGCAGCTTTGCTTGTGTTCCTTCCTGTTTTCTGCGTTTTGTTGCTCGCGCAAAGCCCTTCTCAAACTTCCCAGAAGCTTCTTGCCGTAAGTCACGTCACGGTCATCGATGTAGCGGGTGGGCCAACGCTGCCTGACAGCATCGTGGTGATCAGCGGAAACCGCATCACGGCCCTTGGCCCAACCGGCAAGGTTGCCGTTCCAAAGGACGCTCGGCTCATTGACGCTTCTGGAAAATTCATGATCCCCGGCCTGTGGGACATGCATGTCCACTGGTACGAGCGCGACTACTATTCGCTCTTCCTGGCTAACGGCGTCACGGGCATCCGGATGATGTGGGGAATCCCGGATCACCACCGGCTCCGCAAGGAGATTGAGGCTGGCCAATTTCTCGGGCCGCGCATGGTTATCGCCAGCGCAATTATTGACGGCCCGGCGCCTCTTTGGCCCGCTTCGATCTCCGTTCACAATACGGCAGAAGCAATTAAGGCGGTAGAGGAGGAAAGGCAGGCCGGCGCGGACTTCATCAAGGTCTATTCGCTGCTGCCTCGCGATTCCTATTTCGCAATCGCAGCGGAGGCCAAGAAGTTGGGCATCCCCTTTGAGGGCCACGTTCCTGAAGCCGTATCGGCAGAAGAAGCGTCAGACTCGGGACAAAAAACATTTGAACACCTGACCGGCGTTCTACCAGCCTGCTCGAGCCGGGAGAAGGAACTCCTCGAAGCCGCGCAAGGCGATCTAGCAGAAATGCTGGCATCGGGGAAACCCAGCTTTGTCGGCCCGCGGCAGCGTGGACTGCGCGAGGCTCTCCTCAACAGCTACGATTCGGACAAAGCCGCTCAGCTTTTTGCGCGCTTGAAGAAAAACGGCACATGGCAATGCCCCACGCTTACGGTGCTTCGCAGCCTGGGCTACCAGGACCAGGCTTCTTTCCGTGACGATCCCCGCTTGAAATACATGCCGCGAAGCGT
>Ga0126373_10004259_pt1 | contig 10914 bp, 9 predicted proteins | sample PanSoiMetPlot_11_FD_92545 | JGI IMG/M metagenome (GOLD analysis project Ga0126373, IMG submission 92545) | Tropical forest soil microbial communities from Panama - MetaG Plot_11 | ecosystem: Environmental > Terrestrial > Soil > Tropical forest > Bulk soil | place: Panama | collected 2016-02-17
AAGGACATCACGCTGCAAAGCACGTTGGTCAATCGAAAAGACTTATTCTTCCGCGCCTGCCGTGGGGAAACGCTGCCGCGCGTGCCCGTGTGGATGATGCGGCAGGCTGGCCGGTACCTGCCTGAATACCGCGAAATACGCGCAAAGCACGGATTCCTCGAGGTTTGCAAGACGCCCGACCTGGCCGTAGAAGTATCGCTTCAGCCGTTTCGGCGGTTGGGCGTGGATGCGGTCATTGTCTTCTCTGACATTTTGATTCCGGCCGAGGCTATGGGGCTCGCGCTGGAACTTGGCGACGCAGGGCCGAATCTGCCGCATCCCGTGCGCAGCAAGGCCGATGTTGAAAAGCTAAGGGTCTTCGACCCAGAGACGGAAACGGCGTTTCTGCCGGAAGCCATCAGGCAGATCGTGAAGTCCGTGGGACCTGAGGTGCCTGTTCTGGGGTTTGCTGGCGCTCCTTGGACGCTTGCGTGTTACATGGTGGAGGGTAAGACGCGAGAAGGTTTTGCTACCGTCAAGGAATTCCTTTATCGTGAGCCGAAGACGTTCCGCGAACTTCTTCACCGTATTGCGCAAGCCACGATTCCTTACTTGAAAGCACAGATTGCGGCGGGCGCGGCTGCGGTGCAATTGTTCGATACCTGGTGCGGAGAACTGAATTTGAAGGACTACCAGGAGTCGGTTCTGCCTGCCGTGCAAGAAGTGGTGTCGGAGATTTCGGGCTCGCTTCCCGTGATTTACTACACCAAGGCGTCGCAGCATTTGCTTTCAGCTGCAGCGCGCTCTGGAGCCAGCGTGTTGAGCGTGGATTGGCGTGGGGATCTGGCAGAAATTCGCGGGGCGCTGGGTCCGAGCATCGCATTGCAAGGAAATGTTGACCCCGCGGCTTTACTTGGCCCGGCAGAGAAAATTAGAGAAATCACGCTGAATACTATGAACTCCCTCGCGGGACGCGGACATATTCTCAATCTGGGCCATGGGATACTGCCAAACACGCCCGTTGAGAACGCGCAGCTTTTTGTGGAAACGGGCCAGCGGGCGCTAGAGCAGGAACTGCGGCCCGCGACGCAGTCGAGATAAGGGACCATTGCGATGACCCTCGCCCATCCAACGCTCGAGCAAATGAGGGGCGAACTGCGTGTCGATGAAGAATTCCTCGCAAAATACAATCGCCCGGGCCCCCGCTACACGAGTTACCCGACCGCGCCCGTTTGGAACGACTCCTTCGGCCCCCCTGATTTAGAAAGAGTTTTTGGCGAAGCGGAGCGCGCGAAGACGCCCGTTTCGCTGTACATGCACATCCCGTTTTGCGAGAGCCTGTGCCTGTTTTGCGCGTGTAACGTGGTGATCCAGAAGGACAAAAATGTTGCGCCTCCGTATCTCGACGTACTGAAGCGCGAAACGGAGCGAGTTAGCCGCAGCGTTTCCAGGGATCGCCCCGTGGTGCAATTTCACTGGGGTGGGGGCACGCCGACGTATCTTTCGCCGGAGCAGATTGAAGACCTGTTCGAATTTACGCGCGACCGTTTTCACTTTGCCCCCGACAGCGAAATCGGTATTGAAGTGGATCCTCGCGTCACTTCGCGCGCGCATCTTGAAACTTTGCGCAAGCTGGGCTTCAACCGGCTGAGCATGGGAATTCAGGACTTTCAGCGCGACGTTCAGCAAGCGGTGCATCGCATCCAGCCGTTCGAAATGACGCGTGACCTGCTTTTGAGCGCGCGACGGATGGGATTTGAAAGCATCAACGTCGATTTGATCTATGGCCTGCCGTACCAAACGCCCGAAAGCTTCGCGCATACAGTGGACCAAATCATCGGCCTTAGCCCCGACCGCATCGCGCTTTTCAGCTACGCGCACGTTCCCTGGCTAAAGAAGCAACAAGGCTCGTTCATCGGACATTTGCCTGAGGGCATGGTGAAGTTTGAGATTTTCCGCACCGGCCTGATGAAGTTCGTGGAGGCCGGATACCTCTATATTGGGATGGATCATTTCGCCAAGCCAGGCGACGAGTTGGCCGTTTCGCAGCAAAACCGCACGCTACACCGCAATTTTCAGGGATACACAACAAAAGCGGGCGCCGACCTTTATGGTATGGGGATCACGGCGATCAGCGGCATCCAGTCCGCGTACGCGCAGAATCATCGCGACATCCCCTCGTGGCAAAAAGCGGTCGACGAGCGCGGGCTCGCCACCATGCGCGGTTATCATCTTTCGAAAGAAGACCGCTTGCGGCGCGCGGTGATTAGCCGGCTGCTATGCCATACAGTTTTGCTGAAAGACGAGATTGCGAGCGAGTTTGGCGTGGATTTCGACGAACATTTTGCCGAAGAGTTGCGGCGTTTCGAACCGTTTCGCAAAGATGGCTTGGTGCTGCTCGAGCGCAGCGAAATCCGCGCGACCTGGCTCGGCCGCATCTTCATTCGCAACCTGGCCATGCTTTTCGATCCGTACCTGGAAAAGCAGCAGCTTGCAGCCAAACCGCTTTTTTCAAAAACTCTCTGACCTCATAAGGATGCGCACTTCACCGTGACCCGTCACGTCGAAACCCTGGTGGTTGGCGGCGGTATTTCGGGATTGGTTTGCGCGTACGCGCTGCAAAAATCTGGCGTGGAAGTTTTGCTGATGGAAGCCTCGGCGCGGCCCGGTGGCGTGATTCATTCGGTCAGGCGTGACGGCTATTTGCTGGAGCTTGGGCCACAGAGCTTTTCGGGCACTTCCGAGCTGAAGGGCTTGTGCGTGGAACTCGGAATAGCCGGCCAGCTAGTTACAGCTCCGCCGCGCGCTCCCCGCTATGTTCTGCTCGACGGAAAACTACAAGCCGTTCCGATGAGTCCCCTCGCATTTTTCACCAGTTCGCTGATCAACGGCTCAGCGAAATGGGCGCTGGTTCGTGACGTCGTCGGCAGGAGCGCTCCACCCAAGAGCGACGAATCCGTGGCCGCTTTCGTTCGCAGAAAATTGTCGGATCAACTTCTCGAAAGGCTGGTCGGGCCGTTTGTTTCTGGCGTGTACGCGGGAGATCCTGAAAAGCTCAGCATTCGCAGTGCGTTTCCACAGGTCTACGAAGCCGAAAAGGCATCAGGCAGCATCGTTCGGGGCATGCTTCGGCTGGCCCGGGAAAAAAAAGGCTCCCGCGAGCGCGCCACGCTGAATGCTTTTCGCGAAGGCAACGAAACCCTGGTGCGCATCCTGGCGAACCAGCTTGGCCGAAGGCTTCTTACCAAGACGGCTGCCGCCAACCTCTACCGGCAGAACGACGGCTCATTTTACATTTCGCTCGAAGGTAGCAGCAACGATCCGGTGTCGGCAAAGAATGTGATTTTTGCAACGCCAACGGATGTAACTGGAAAGCTGCTCGCTCAGATCGATCCGTCGTTCGAACCGCTTCTGACCACAGTCGAGTACCCGGCAGTTGCCGTCGTTTCGCTCGGCTATGCGAAGAAAGATGTCGGCCATTCGCTCGAAGGGTTCGGTTTTCTGGTTCCGCGTTCGGCAGGGCTTCGCATTCTCGGCACGGTCTGGAATTCCTCGCTCTTTCCCGACCGCGCGCCGGAGGGCCATGTTCATCTCACTACATTTGTGGGCGGAGCAACGGACCCGAACGCCGCAAGGCTGAGTTCCGCGGAACTTTCGGGCCTCGTGCATCGCGAAATCGTTCCCTTACTGGCGATTAAGAGCGACCCCACTTTTTGCAATGTCGCCATCTGGCCGCGCGCGCTCCCCCAATACAATCTCGGCCACGGCGACCGACTAGCTTCCATCAACAAGAACCTGGCGCGCTTTCCGGGGCTTTTCCTGGCAGGTAACTACTTACGAGGTCCGGCCATAGGCGCGTGCGTGGAGCAAGCCTTGAGGGTCGCGGAGCAAGTGAAACCGCGGGCCGCCTAATAAGGCTGGCTTAGGTGATCGACTACTTCTTGCCATAACGCAGCGCCAAGCGAACCTCGCGCCGCATGCCGGCTTCTTCAAACCTCCGCATCTCTTCTTCCGTTTTCACAAACAGAGGCGGAACCGGTTTCGGCTTGCGAGTGTGCTGGTCAATCGCTACAAACGTGACGAAGGCCGAGGTGGTGTGTTTTTTTTCGCCGGTTAAAGCATTTTCTGAGAAAACTTCTACCCCTACCTCGAGTGAGGTGTGAAAGACGCGGTTAACTTGTGATTTTAGAATTACGATTTCTCCCAAGTTTACCGGGTTGCGAAAATCGATGTAGTCCACCGACGCGGTCACCACGTAACTATTCGAATGGCGGTGCGCCGCCATCGCCCCGGCCATATCCACCAGATGCATCACTTGCCCGCCCAGCAGCTTGCCGAGCGGATTGGTCTGCGCAGGCAAAACGATTTCCGTCATCTCCGACCGTGACGCGCTGACCGGTTTGCCCTCAACGCCCGCTTCCCCGCGCTCTTTCCTTGTCCCCTTCGCTTTCATGCGGATCCTCTTTTATCGCGTTTGGCTACTCTTTCGCGCCCCCGTATAATACGGGACGGGACGTTCCTGCAAGCGAACAAATAAAGGTGCGCATGACCGAGCAAACGCCCGCACAAAAGAAATCCCGCCGGCAAGTGTTAGAGGAGTTTGTTGCGCAAAAGCCCGACGACGCCTTCTCGCGTTATGCGCTGGCCCTTGAATGCATGAACGACGGCGACTCGATTGCCGCGGACCAGCATTTTCGAGCACTCCTCGGGCACGGTTCCGGCTACATTCCCGGCTACCAAATGTATGGGCAGTTCCTGGCCCGCGAACAACGCGTTGGCGAAGCCCGTCAAGTCCTAGCCGCGGGCATTGCGGCCGCTGATAAAGCTGGCAACTCGCACGCGCGCTCTGAAATGGAAGCGCTTTTGAACGAGCTCGCCTGAGTCTTGCTGATTTCAGTCTTCTAAAGTGGGCAAAGTCTTGAGCACTTCTCCGGCTCGAGGCCGGTTCCGGACCGGTTCGTCTTTGCGGATCTTTCCATCGCGGAATACAAGTACGCGCTTGGCAAACTCCGCGATGTCATGCTCATGGGTCACCATGACAATCGTTAGGCCCTTGTCGTTCAGGTTCTGAAAGACTTCCATGATCTCGACGGAAGTGCGGCTGTCCAAATTGCCCGTGGGTTCGTCTGCCAGCAGAATCGAGGGACGATTTACGAGGGCACGAGCAACCGCCACGCGTTGCTGCTGACCGCCCGACATTTGCGAAGGAAAATGCTCGGCGCGGTCGGCCAAACCGACCATCGCCAGCGCCTCGGTAGCCCTGGTGTGCTGTTCTTCTTTGCCCACTTTGGAATAAAGCGTCGGCAGTTCCACATTTTCCAAAGCCGTGGTGCGCGCGAGCAGGTTGAATCCCTGAAAAACGAAGCCGATTTTCTGATTACGAATCAGAGCCAGAGCTCGCTTGTCATGCTGGGAAACGTCCACGCTTTCCAGCAGATAGCGCCCGGAGCTGGGCCGGTCGAGACAGCCCAGAATATTCATGAACGTAGACTTTCCGCTGCCGCTTGCACCCATCACGGCCACAAATTCGCCGCGGTGCACGTCTACGTTTACGCCACGCACCGCATGCACGCGCGTTTCGCCGAGCTCGTAGTATTTGTGAATGTCCTCCACACGAATGACGGCATCGCCGTCGGACGGAGCACGGACTGGCGTCCCTTCTGTCACGTTGGTAGGTCGGTTCGTGAGTTGCATCGAGGTCGAGTCAAAAGGTGTCTATCTTCGAATTCCCTGGGCACCCGGTGCGGAAGACTTCGCCACCACAGACCGAATGATCAATTCATCTCCTTCTTTCAATTCTCCCTTCGCCACGGCCGCGACCTCGGTATACGAATGATCCGTAATTCCCAGCGACACCTTTACAGGCTCCATGGTGTTGTCGGCGTGAAGCTTCCACACGACTGCGCTATCTGATTTCGGAGTACGCTGCTGGTTCTGCGCTCCTCCGCCCCCAGGATTGCCGCCATCGCCGGCGGCGGGATCCTCACTTGCTTTTTTTCGTTCACCCTCGATTCCGTATTGCTTGTACATCGCCAAAATCTCTTCAGGCGGAAGAGGAGGCTTATACCGCAACGCGGTATTGGGCAGTTTTAGCACGTTATGAGCGGTGTCCACTGGAATGGTCACGTAAGCCGTCATTCCTGGAAATAATTTCAAATCGGGATTAGCAAATTCGATGATGGTGTCGTAGGTCACCACATTCTGCACCGTGGTAGCGTTCATACGCACTTGGCTTACTTTTCCGGTGAACGTTTCTTTCGGAAACGCGTCGACCTTAAAGGTAACCGGCTTCCCCACTTTTATGTTCCCCACGTCGGATTCGTCCGTCTTGGCGTACACCAGCATCTTGGTGAGATCTTGCGCAATGGTAAAAATGGTCGGAGCTTGCAACGAAGCGGCTACCGTTTGCCCCACGTCCACGTTGCGGGCCACAACGGTCCCGTCAATCGGCGAGCGAATCACCGTGTAATTGAGGTTCGTCTGCGCGATGTCCAGCGCAGCCTTTTTCTGGGTGACTTGCGCTTCTGCTTGCGTGACGTTAGCTTGCGCTCCACCAACCCCAGCGACGGCGGAATCGTAACTCGCTTTTGCCAGATCGAGTTGCTGCTGGCTCATGACGCCTTCTTTAGCCAGCTCTACGGTTCGATCATAGTCAGCCTTGGTTTGCACGCGGGCAGCCTGCGCTTTGTCTACACCCGTACGCGCCGCTACGAGATTGGCTTTCGCATTCTCCAAGTCCGCGTTTGCCTGCTGCACCGCGCCCTGAAACAAAGAAGGATCGATAAGGGCCACAAGATCCCCTTTGTGCACGCGCGAATTGAAATCGACGTAGAGCTTCGAAATCGTTCCCGAAACCTGCGAGCCCACTTGGACGGTGATGACGGCATTGATGGTTCCCGTGGCTTCGACAACATCCCGGATGTCGCCTCGCTCCAATTTGGCAGTAAAGTGCTGGGCTTGAGCCGTGCGGTTCCACCCGAGCACGACAATGAGCGCTGCAGCGACACCAACGCCGCCGAGTATCAGCCATCTCGTTCTGGGTTTCATTCGTGTCCTAACCACTTAATTGCACAAACCTGATTGCTCATTCATAGCGCAGCGCCTCGATGGGATCGAGCAAAGAAGCTTTCCGCGCCGGATAGTATCCGAAAAATATGCCAACTGCCGCTGAGAAAAGAGCCGCTACTGCTACGGCCTCGAGGGACATCTCCATCGGCCATTGGAGCGTTTTCCCTACGAGATAGGAACCTACAATTCCAAACAGCACGCCAGCTGCGCCTCCGACGAGGCTCAACATCACTGACTCTCCGAGGAATTGCAGTTGAATTGCTTCTTCCGTCGCGCCGACCGCCACGCGCACTCCGATTTCGCGAGTCCGTTCGGTAACGGAAACCAACATTACGTTCATGATGCCGATTCCACCGACAACCAGGGAAATCGAAGCGATCGCGATCAGAAGAATGGTGAGAGTTTTGCTGGCTTCGAGCTGTGCCTGAATAATGTCTTCGGGGTTGCGGATGTTGAAGTCGTCTTCTTCCTCCGGGCGCAGGTGGTGGCGGTCGCGCAGAATCGCGGCTGCTTCCTGACCCGCAGGCTTAACCGAGCTTTGCGAGACCGCGGAACACAAAATGTCGTCCAGCCAGGTTATGCCGCTGATTTTCTTCATAGCGGTGGTATAGGGCATGATGATGATGTCGTCCTGGTCTTGCCCGGACATCGAAAGCCCCTTCGGCATCATGGTCCCCACGATTTTGCATGGCAGGTCTTTCACGCGCATTACTTTCCCAATGGGATCGTCAACGACAAAGAGCTGCTCGCGCACCGTGCGACCGATGACGCAAACGTCAGCGGCGCGGTCTACGTCATCCTGGGAAAACGCCGCGCCCTGGTCAATGTACCAGCGGGCGATATCGAAATATTCGGGCGAAACACCCCGGTAGCGCGTGTACCAATTCTGGTTCGCATAGATGATCTGAATGTTGCCATCGACGTTCGGGGACACGCTCTTGATCAGCGAAACTTGATTCTTGATGGCAACTGCGTCGCCGTACACTAAGGATTTCGTCCCGTGCGTGCCTGTTCGAACGCCGTTCACCGCACGGCCTCCCGCTTCAACCCAGACGAAATTGTCGCCCAGATTGTTGAGCTGCTGCTCGACGCGCGCCTGGCCGGCTTTGCCAATGGCTACAACGCAGATCACCGCGGCAATTCCGATGGTGATACCCAGCACCGTGAGCACGCTGCGCATCTTGTTGCGCAGGAGCGCCACCACCGCCGATCGCAATAGCGCGTTGTAGTTCAATCCCTCTCTCAATTCTTCCTACAAATCATTTTCGGCATCCCAAGATAAATGGAGGATAAATCAGATGGGACTTACGACAAGGGCCGTTCCAACTATTTTTCCACTAACGCAAGCGCATTGCCAGCATCACAACCGCGCGATATTGGCGGCGTTTCGACGCGCAGATAAACTGACCAACTTGCTTCCGTTTGGTATCATTTGGTATGGGAATCATGCGGCCAGAGCGCATTCCGCTTTTTCCGTTGAACGTCGTCCTCCTGCCCGGCGCCGCCCTGCCCTTGCATATTTTCGAACCCCGCTACAAAGGGATGGTTAAGGATTGCCTCCAGGAAAAAACGGAATTCGGGATGTTGCTCGCGCTGCCAAAAGGTGTCGCGAAGGTCGGCTGCACGGCGGAAATTCTGGAAGTCGTGAAGCGCTACAACGACGGGCGCGTGGACATTGTGACCGTAGGCCGCGCTCCGTTCCGTGTTGTGGAATTATTCGAAGAAAACCCCCTTCTCGAAGGACAGGTGGATTACCTGGAGGACCGGGGCGGGCATGGCCATCCAGTGCTCGAACGGCAACTCGTCGAACTCTACGAAGCCTGCCACACGCTGCTTTTCGAGGATTACCCGAAGAATCTCGAAGGCGCGCCGGCGGAGGAGCTTTCCTACCGCATCGCAAGTACTCTCCCGATGGACCTCCTGTGGAAACAGCAAATCCTCGAGTTGCGTTCGGAAGAAGACCGGCAGGAGCGCCTGGTGAGCTATCTTCGCGAGTGGGCGCCGCATCTACAGAATAGTAAGGTCATGCGGCAACGCGCCGGAAGCCATGGACACGGATTGAATTAGCTTTTTTGTGCGGTCCAGCAGTGGCGGGCCGCGGAATGGGGCCCAATCATGGCCAACGCAGTGCAATCCTCAGGACCATCCCGGCCCCGCACGTTGGGCGAACTCAAACGTATCCCCGATTTCGATCCGCGCGGCGCGGCGCGCTCCGTAAAAGACGAAATTCGCCGGAACTTGCTGCGCGCCTTAGAGAAAGGCGAGACCTTATTCCCCGGGGTGCACGGTTACGAAGATACGGTAGTCCCGCAAATCGTAAACGCGCTTCTGTCGCGGCACAATTTCATTCTTCTCGGGTTGCGCGGGCAGGCGAAGAGCCGCATCTTGCGGGGCCTCATCAATTTGCTCGATTCAGAAATGCCCGTGGTGGCAGGTTGCGAAATTAATGATGACCCGTTCAGGCCGATTTGCCGGGCGTGCCGCGAAAAGATTGCTGGCGAAGGCGACAACACCGCTCTCGCATGGATGCCGCGCGAGCATCGCTATGTGGAAAAACTCGCCACGCCCGACGTGACCATGGCCGATATTCTCGGCGACGTAGATCCCATCAGAGCCGCAAAGGGTGGGCGCGACCTTTCCGACGAACTCACGATTCACTACGGACTCTTGCCGCGTGCCAATCGCGGCATTTTCGCAATCAACGAATTGCCGGACTTGGCGGGAAAGATTCAGGTTGGGCTCTTCAATATCATGCAAGAGGGCGACATTCAGATTAAGGGCTACCCGCTGCGCCTACCATTGGACGTGCTTCTCGTGTTTACGGCAAACCCTGAAGACTACACGGCTCGTGGGAAAATTATCACACCGCTCAAAGATCGCATCGGCGCGGAAATTCGCACGCACTATCCTTCGACTCTCGAGGAAGGAATGCGCATTACCGCGCAGGAAGCGTGGGTAGGCCGCGATTCGACTCGCAAAGTCGAAGTTCCGGCTTATTTGCGCGAAGTCGTTGAGGAAATTGCGTTCCAGGCGCGCGAAGACAAACGAATCGACCGCCGCTCGGGCGTAAGCCAGCGGCTGCCCATCACTACTTTGGAGAGCGTCGTGAGCAGCGCGGAGCAGCGGACGGCGCGGATCGGCGAGAAATCCACGGTGGCGCGACCGGCCGATGTCTATTCCGCACTCCCTGCAATCACTGGAAAAATGGAGCTAGAGTACGAAGGCGAACTGAAGGGCGCCGACACGATTGCCCGCGAACTCATTCGCACCGCCTTCGGGCGCGTCTTCAGCAAGCATTTCGCGGAAGTAAACTTCCAGCCCGTGATTCAATGGTTCGAGCTTGGCGGCGAGTTGAAACTGGTGGAAATCGCGACTGCTGTCGAGCGCTGCCAACAGCTTTCAAAGATTCAGGGCTTGATGGAGCACATCAGCAAGTTGGGGATTCAGGACCGGAAGGACCCTGCAACAGGAGCAGCAGCGGCAGAAATGATCTTGGAGGGCCTGTGGGCGCATCGGCGCATAGGCCGCAGTGAAGAACGCGGCTTCCACGCGGAGAAGGCGAAACAGACGGAGCATCGCGAGCGGGAATTCCCGGGAGGGCGACCGCCACGACGGCAGTACAACTGACGACTCGATGGAGTCATCATGCCGAAGAGCACGCGACAAGGATCGTTTGATGCCGAGAGAAACTGAGCGACCCTCACGATGAAACTTGTCAAGTTTGGAAAATATACAGGGGAGCCGGCCGACGCCATCGACCTGGAAGAGTTGGTCAAGCGCCTCGGAAATTTTTTCCTCCAAAGCGGGTTCGAATCGCAGTTCTACGGTGTTTCGCAAATGGATCCGGAGCGCTCGATGGAAGCGTTG
>Ga0126373_10004262_pt1 | contig 10911 bp, 10 predicted proteins | sample PanSoiMetPlot_11_FD_92545 | JGI IMG/M metagenome (GOLD analysis project Ga0126373, IMG submission 92545) | Tropical forest soil microbial communities from Panama - MetaG Plot_11 | ecosystem: Environmental > Terrestrial > Soil > Tropical forest > Bulk soil | place: Panama | collected 2016-02-17
CGCTTCCCGCGCTCGCAACCGCGCCCCCGTCAATGTTCCTTACGAGAGACTTTCCCGCCATTTCCAAAGGGAGTGTGTCTCTAGGGTTCCTATTCCGCCAAGACACAAAATCCTCTTGTTTTCATATTTACTTTTGTTTCTAATATCACTTGAGTATCTAGCAACAAACAGACCAGCCCCTGAAAGTCCTCAGCTTTAGCGAAGGGAGGTGCCTGGGCCATGGTCATGAACGCCGGCGAGCGCTGGCATTGCACGAATCCAGCTTGCCGATGCTTGATTCTCGTAGAAACCTCGTGCGAATTCGAGGGAAAGAATCCTCTGTGCGCGTGCGGCAGCGTGATGAAGAAGCGATACGCGCCCCCTGTCTTCCAGGGCCTTGATTTTCTCCGCTTTCCGGGGCCTGCCGCTGCCCTCCACCAAACGGAGGATTAGACCATGCGCGCGTCCATGCCATTGATCGTGCGCGGGGGGCTTACCCGTACTTTTGGCAGCTTCGCGGGCTTTACGGCTCTGGGCCTTCTTTCGCTGGGAACCTACTTGCTCGCGGACGCTTTCGCGCACCCCGTTGACACCCAGGCCGCAGGCCTAATGGTTGCCGCCCTTGCTATCGCTTTTGCGATGCTGCTGTTGGTTTTCATTTTCAAGCCGCGGAGATTTCAGGCCCGCGGAATCGCCGGGAAATAGCTCTCTTCCAGAATCATACGATGGTGAATCTGATGGCCGGCGGTGATAAAGCCCAGCGCCCGCACCGTCACTGGCTTCTGGCTGGCGGTACCGAGCCGCCCCCAGGCTCCCTCATCGAAAGATCGAAATAGAGAAATGCTCGCGCCCCGCACAGCATCAAACTCTTCCACAAGATCGGCCAGTGTGCGCGCCGCAAAATTTCCGTTCTTCACGTAGTCATCCTGCTCGAAGCTTGCAAGCGCCGTTTCATCGCCCCTGCCAATTCGCAATGCGCGGTACGTGAAAATGCGCTCGGCATCCGTCACGTGCCCCAATATCTCTTTGATCGTCCATTTGCCCGGCGCGCAACGGAAGTTTCCGTCACGTTCGCCGCGCCCAGCAAACAACCGCGACACTTGCAGGCGCTCGGACTCGAGGATCCCCGTCACGTCCGTGCCTGGTACCTTTTCAATGTACTTCCCGTAGTATGCAGCGAATTCTCCCGCTTCTGGCCTTTTCATGGAAAACCCCTCACTCTGAATCGCGAAATTATAACCCCGGATGGGGCTTTTGCCCGTCAAGGCTCATCACAGAACTTCCCAAGAGAGCTTCCAAATTGGAGGGGAGATTTGCGCGGCTTTACAGGCCCGCTCACGGACTCGCTCTTGCGGTAGCACCCTGGCGGCTTTGAGTTTCTCTAAGCTTATTGCAAGATAGCGCATGACGATGACCACGACGAATCCCAAGACCATGCGAGTTGCCTTTCAGGGAGAACCCGGCGCATTCAGCGAAGCGGCCGCGATCGAGCTTCTGGGTGAGTCCATAACCACCGTGCCTCGCCCAACCTTTGAAGGGATGTTTCGATCGATAACCGACGGAGCTGCTGACGCCGTTCTCGCCCCTGTGGAAAATTCTCTCGCAGGTTCCGTCGTGCGCGTTTTTGACTTGCTTCTCGAAAGCTGCCTCGCCATCGTCGCTGAAACGATCTTGCCCATCGAAATGCAGCTCGTCGCTCTCCCCGGAGCCTCACTGAGTGACATCCGCTCGGTAGCCTCTCATCCGATGGCGCTGGCGCAATGCGAGCACTTTTTTGCCGCGCATCCGAATTGGAAGCGCGTGCCCGCCGAGGACACTGCCGGCAGCGTCCGCGAAGCCATTTCCACCGGAGACAAATCGCGCGCCGCCATTGCCGGACGCCGCGCCGCCAAATATTATTGCGCTCCAATCCTTGCCGAGCGCATCCAGGACAACGCCGAAAACTTCACGCGCTTCGTCCTCCTTGTGCCGGAAAAGGAAGCCACCCCATGGCTCACCGCCGAAGCGCGCAAGACCTCCCTCGCCATACGCCTCGCACATCGGCCAGGCGCACTGCTTGCTTCTCTCGAGCCTTTCGCGAAGCACGGTGTGAATCTGCTCAAGATCGAAAGCCGTCCGATTCACGGCAGTCCGTGGGAGTATCAATTTTTTATCGATGTGGAAGCGGACGATGCCGCCAACCTGGACCACGCTCTCGCCGAAGTAAGAAAGGCCACCAGCGAACTCCGCGTCCTCGGCCGCTACAAAGCCGCCTCTAGGTGAAAGACAATCGAACTTAAGCAACCCTTCGACAAAAGCAAGAAGGCCGGTAGTTGGGTTTGCCGGCCTTCTTAAATCACGTCCATTACTTCGTTCTTAGCAATAACTGCACTCGGCATCGCCCATGCCGCCGCCGGTGATGTCATCGCGCATTCGCCTCAAGCGCCGTCCGAGCCGCTCGGCAAGCTGATGCCGCGCGCGCCACAACCGCGCTTTCAACGTATTTTCGGTGACGCCCAGCTTCTTCGCGGCTTCGCCCGTCGAGTAACCCTGCACTTCGCGCAGGACAAACGCCGTGCGCAGCAGCGGCGAAAGCTGGTCTAGGTTTTCGCTGAGCATCTCGCGGATTTCCGTGTTCGCGAAAACCTGCTCCGGAGTCAGCCCATCGTCCGCAAAACGCTCCGCGGCCGGCAATTCATCTTCGCGCGGTGGTTCGTCGAGAGAAACAGCCGGACGCGCCTTCGCGCTCCGACGCCGCATCAGCGCTGCGTTAATTACGATGCGCGTCAGCCAGGTCGAGAATTGCGAGCGGCCTTCAAAGCGCTTCAAGTTGCGATACGCCGAAAGCAGCCCGTCCTGCAAAGCGTCTTCCGCGTCCTCGGTGTTTCCGAGCACGCGCAACGCCGTCTGGAATAGCGGCCTCTGATAACGGCGGAAGAGTGTTTCGACCGCTTGATGATCCCCGCGTTGTCCCGCGCGAATCAGTTTCTCCTCACTGCCCTGTATTCCAACTGCTGCTTGTGTCGCCATGGTCATTCCCCCCAATCCCGTAAACCTATTTGACGTTTCACTTTGAAAAGACTCTTGTTAGTGCACGGGCACGCTGCCTCCCGGTTTCGGCTTCCGCATCAACACCAGAATCGGAATTACCGCAAGGAACGTAAGTCCGAGCATTTTGAAGTCATCGAGAAAGGACAGCATTGCGGCCTGCCGCTCGATGTTGCCGTAAACCATCGCGTGAGCCTGCGAGGCTGCTTGCGCCGCCGTCGAGCCCGCTGCAATCAGCCGGAACTGGATGCCTTGCAGCGTGTTGTGATAAGCCGCGCTCAATTCGTTGGCGCGTTCCGTCAGCCGGGCCATGTGGAACTGCGACCGCCGGTCCAGCATCGTCGTCACCGTAGCAATGCCTACGCTTGCCCCAATGTTCCGTGCCAGGTTAATGATCCCCGTGCCCATGTTCGTCTTTTCTTTGGGCACGTACGCAAAAGCCGCCACGTTAATCGGAATGAACAAGAACGCCAGCCCCAATCCCTGCAGCATGCGTGCCTCAGCCGCGTGCCGGAAATCCAACCCCAGGTCCCAGCCCGCCATGACGAACAAAGACCAAGAGCAGACGATGCAGCCAAACGCGATAAGCAGCCGTGTGTCCACCTTGGCCACGAGAATTCCCACCACCGGCATCATGAGCATGATCACTAATCCGCCTGGAGTTAATGCCATCCCTGCCAGTTGCGCGGTGTAACCCATCAACTGCTGCAGCAACTGGGGAATCAATACCGTCGTTGCGTACAGCACAAAGCCCAGGAAGAACATGGTGATCGTTGCGACCGCGAAGTTGCGATCCTTGAGCATTCTCAAGTCCACCACTGGTTCTTTCTCGCGCCACTCCCAAACGATTCCCGCAATAATCCCCACCAGCATCAAAGCGAAAAACCCGACAATAAATTTCGACGCAAACCAATCGTCGCGCTGCCCTTTATCCAGGATGATCTGCATGCTGCCCAGTCCCAGGCTTATCAAGCCGATGCCGATGTAGTCGATTCGGAAGCCCGCTTTCAGATTCGCTTTTTTCATGTACGGCGGATCGTGAACCAGGAAGCTGGTCAACAGAAGGGACAGAATTCCCACCGGAATGTTGATGTAAAAGACCCATCTCCACGAAAAATTGTCGGTGATCCAACCGCCCAGCCATGGGCCAATCGTTGGCGCCACTACGACCGCTACGCCGTACACTGCAAAAGCCATACCGCGCTTCTCCAACGGGAAGGTGTCGGTCAGGATCGCCTGCTCGCTCGGCTGCAGCCCGCCTCCGCCCGCGCCCTGCATAATCCGGAACACCACCAGCATGCCCAGGCTCGGAGCCAGCCCGCACAGAAACGAACTCAGCGTGAATAAGGCCACGCACAGCATGTAGAACCGCTTCCGGCCGATAAGTCCCGAGAACCACCCCGACAGCGGCAGGATGATGGCGTTGGAAACCAGGTACGAAGTCAGTACCCAGGTCGACTCGTCTTCTGCCACCGATAGATTGCCCGCAATGTGTGGCAGCGCCACGTTCGCAATCGAGGTGTCCAGAACCTCCATAAACGTTGCGAGGGTCACAGTCACGGCGATCACCCAGGGGTTGATCGACCCGTCCGGCATCCTCAGCTTGGCTAGAATCTTGTTCCCCATGACCTTCGCATCCCTTGTTCCGCTTCTTGCTTGCCCTACAGTTCCTACTACTACCGCCTTGCTCCCCTTCTTTATTCCCGTTTAGTTGGTCACCACCGTGGCGTCCACGTTCATTCCCGGCCGCAACACGGCTTTTTCCGAAGGAATCGGATCCAGCACAATCTTTACCGGGACTCGCTGCACGACCTTCACAAAATTCCCCGTCGCATTCTCTGGCGGTAGCAGGCTCAGTACGGATCCTGTTGCGCCTGCAATCGAATCCACGTGCCCGCTGAACGTCTTCCCATACGTATCCACCTTCACTTCGGCCTTTTGGCCTGGCTTCATATTTTTCAATTGCGTTTCGCGGAAGTTCGCCGTCACCCACACGTTCTGTAGTGGCACTACGACTAAAAGCCCTTGGCCCGCTTGCACGATCTGCCCAGGCTCGACCTGTTTGTGGGTCGCCACTCCGTCCACGGGCGCGGTGATTTCCGTGTAGCTCAAATTCAGTTGCACGGCTTCCAGCTGGGCGCGCGCTTGCTCCACTTTTGCAATTTTTGCCTGCGCATCCGCGGCCTTCATGCTCACCTGCTTCACGTCTGCGTGCGCTGAAACAACTCCCGCTTTTGCTTGCTCTACCCGCGCCTTTGCTGCTTCGAGCTGCGCCTTCGACACATCCACGCTGCGCTTGGCCTGCGCCATCCTCTCCTGATCCGCTTTTAGCGCGCTCGCTGTGGCGTCCGCATTGGCCTTCGCCGCGTCATACTGCTGCTTTGAGATTTCGCCCTTCTCCATCAGGGGCAGATAGCGCGCAAGGTCCGCCTTCGCCAACTCTGCGTTGGCCAAACTCTTCTCTACGTTGGCTTGCGCCCACGCCAAGTCTGCCGTCTGCGCCTGTTCGTAAGTTGTTTCCGCGCGCGCCTCGTCCGCTTTCGCTCCTAGCAATTGCGCATCCGCACTGCTCGTTCCGCTTAATACGTTTTCCCGGGTCCTTGGCACGTCCACGCCCGCAGACTTCGCTTCGCTTTCCGCGAGCAGCAACGCCGCTTTTGCCTGATCCACCGCGGCCTGGTAGTCACGCGCGTCGATCTTCACCATCACTTGCCCAGCTTTCACTTGCTGGTTGTCGTCGATGAGCACCCGCTCTACGCGCCCATAAACTTTGGAAGACACGGGAGTAATGTGGCCGTCCACCTGAGCGTCATCCGTTGTTTCGCGGTTGTGGTAGTAGAAAAACAAGCCCACTGACGCGACCAGTAGCGCGGCTCCTCCGCCGAAAAGCAGCCGCTTGATCTTCGGATTGGCCACGCCCTTTGGGGCTTCCTCTAAAGGCAGCTCTTCGGTGACTCGCGGTACCCGCGCTGCATTTTCCAGTCCAACTTCGATCTCAACGCTCATGGTCTCCACCTTTACTTTGCGTAAACTTTTTCCATCTGCCCGATAGACCGTGCGTAATCCGCCCGCGCTTGATTGAACCGGTAAAGCGCCGCGATCTGATTGTCGTTTGCCCGTGACAGCGAATCCTGTGCCTGGATCACTTCAATATTGTTCGCCACGCCCGCCTTGAACCGGTCGCGCGCCTGATCCACTTCTTCCTTGGAAAGCTGCACGCCCAGATTTGCTACTTGCACCTCGCTGCGCGCCGATTCCAGGTTCAGCAGCGCCGTCTTCACGTCCAGCGCGATCTGGTTCCGCAAATCCTCGCGCTGCTCCTCGAGCTTCCGAATTTCCAGGTCCGCCCGCACAACCTCCGCGCGAATCCTGCCACCCGTGAACAGCGGCACATTCACGCTTCCTTGGTACGTGTACGTCGGCAGCGTCGTGTTTCCGGAAGTCCCAACGTAAGCGAACGTTCCATCAAACCGAACCGACGGCAGCCGCTCGGACTGCGCCGCCCTCTTTTCGCCACTAGCCGCTTTGATCTGCGAATCCAGCGCTTTCCACTCTTGCCGGTCTGCCAGCGCAGCCTCCATGCTGGCTTCGACTTCCGGCTGCGGCGTGTCAGAAAAGCTCAGCGCGTCCGCCAGCTCGATTTTTTGCCGCGGATCCAGGTTCAGCAGCCGGCTCAATCCGTACAGTAGAGTCTCTCTGTCGTTTTGCGCTTCCAGCAGCCTCTGCTTTTCGTTTTGCAGTTCCACGTTCGCGCGCAGCGTGTCAATGCCGGTGCCGACGCCTTCTTTCTGCAGATCCGCGGCCTGGTCGTAGAGCGCCTGCGCCAAATCTACTCGCGATTGGGAAGCCTGCACATTCGCGACGGCGCGGAGCGTCCCGATGTACTGCGAAACCGTCAGAAGGATCACTTGTTCGCGCGTCGATAGGCTGTTGGCTTTGCTCGCGTTTTCCGTGTTCCGCGCCGCTTGATATCTCTGCCACAAGGTCAAGTCAAACACCGGCGCGCTTACGCTCGGCCCAGCCGAAAAAAGCTGGTATGGTCCAATCGTCTTCGGAAAGCCCGGCAGCGCCACTTTCCCCCCGAACTGCGCCAGCAAGTTCACCTTTTCCGCTTCGTCGGAAATCCGTGCGCTCGCCTGTGGCAACAAATTTGCCCGCGCAATGTTTTTGTCTTGTTCACTCCCGGCAGCGGTCAGAATCGCAATCTGCGCCGTCGGATTATGCTTAAGCGCCAGCGCCACTGACTGATCCAGCGTGAGCCGCAGGACCTCCGTGGGTGCGCCCGCAGGCCATGTCTGCGCTTTCGCTCGGGACTGCGCATGCGCCGTCGTCGCCCCCAATAGGAGGCTGAACAGCGCAATGTAAAAAACGATGTGCGACCCCTTCGACCGCTCTTTCCGGCTGTGGCCCTTGCCGTCCTTCTCGCTCTTTACGATTTCGTCCACAATCGCTTGATTCAGGCACCCTTCTGCAACGAGTTCTCCGCCCTGCCGATGGATCTCCTTCAGCAGCATCCGTCCCGCGGCGTCAATAAAACTCACTCCGCAAAGGTTCAGGTACAGCTTTTCCTCAGGGGATGCCGCGCGAAGCTCGCGCCAGCACTGTTCCAGGGTGCCAACCAACGGACCTGCCAATCGCCCCTCTACGTCCAAGACCGTCTTTCCGCGCTTTTTCTGTGTAGTGATTCTTAGCATTGATGTTTGCTCTTCGGCTGCTAGTATATGCATGACGCTCTCCATTCGATGTAAACTTTCATCTACATCTAACTAGTTGATTTAAATAATGTTAGATAGAATAGCGAAGAATGTTCAGATGAATGGTTGCCCATATACGGGCATCTGTCCTAATATTGGCTTCGCAATAGTGACGCTATATGGGCTAACCGAGATTTACTTTCTCTCATCTGCCGACGATTCCGTCGCCCACTTTTGCACAAAGGAATCCACTCTCAGCCCCAGCGGCAAGCGCTGCCCAGCATCCAACTCCACGAGAGTCTCCAGGACCTTGGTGTCTACATGTTCAGACGGTTCGTCCGTCCTTATATTCTTTTTCCCGAGAATCCGGCCCACGCGAATCACGCTCCCCCAGAACTTGTGGTCCCCGTAAGCTTCCGCGGTGACATAGGCCCGTTGGCCCACTCTTAGTTTCGACACGTCGCTCTCATCCACGTCCAACCGCACACGCAGCACAGAGTCATCCGCCATCGTGACCACCGGCGAATCGAATTGCGTCGACACGCTCTCTCCGGAATGCCGCAGCTTCCGCAGAATTGCCCCATTGATTGGCGCGCGAATGTAACTCTTCTCCAGATATGCCCGCGCCTCCGCGAGTTGCGCTTTGGCGGTGGCTACCGCTGCCTCCGCGTGAGCGCGGTCTTCCTCGCGTGCATCCGCGTCAATCAACGAAAAATGCTGCGCCGCCTGGTCAAACTGTGCCCGCGCCACTTGATAGGCTCGCTCGTAACGCTCCGCCTCGTCTCGCGAAATCACGTTTCGATCCGCCAGACCCCGCCGCCTCTCCGCTTCGCTCTTTGCATTGTTCAACACGGCCTCCGCCGCTTTCATTGACGCTTCTGCCTCGCGGCGCTCCTGCGCTCGCGCGCCATTCACCGTTCGCCGCAATTCCGCTTCGCGCTGCGCCAGTTCGGCTTCCGCCTCTTGCACCCGCGCGCGGTAATCGTCGTTCTGAATTTCCGCCAGCACCTGCCCTTGCCGCACGCGGTCGCCTTCTTCGACATTCACAGACTTGAGCCGCCCGCTCAGCTCCGAACTCACGCGCACCTCTTCGGAAACCGCTTCGACTCTTCCCGGCGCGGCAATAAGTGAACTGTCCGCAAGGCTCGTTTTGACCGCCGTTGTCGAAGCTTCTCGGCCTCGGCTTCGCAACAGCCCTGCCGTCGCAAGCGCAATTACAACTCCCGCCACCACTAACGCATATTGAGATTTTTTCATGACTCGCCCCCTGCCCTTAAATCGAAAACTGGTTCGAAAGCCCTGCCGCCATAGGCGCCTCTCCAAATGACGACGTTTCATCCCGCCTGGTCTGGACATTTCTTTTTTCTTTAACGATGCGCCCATCTTCCAGATGGACGATGCGGTCGCCAAACAACAGCACACGCGGATCGTGCGTCACCATCACCACGGCCCGCCCATGTTCGTGAGCCAGCCGCTGCAGCAACTCAATCACCGTGCGCCCGCTCGTCGAATCCAGCGCCGCTGTCGGCTCGTCTGCCAACAAGATCGGCGGATCACCCGCCAGTGCTCGGGCAATCGCTACGCGCTGTTTCTGCCCGCCGCTCAAATCCGCAGGAAACGACCGCGCCTTTTGCGCTAGCCCCACTTCCGCAAGCAGTTCTTCCCCGCGCTTTTGCGCCACAGGCCCGCGAATGCCGCGCACATCCAGTGCAAGGGCCACGTTTTCCGCTGCTGTCAGCGTAGGAAACAGATTAAACGCCTGAAAGACAAAGCCAATCGCCTCACGGCGGATTCGCGGTAACTCACCTTCAGGCAGCGAACCTACATCCTCGCCCAAAATCTCCAGCCTCCCGTCGCTTGCTCTCAAAATGCACCCAAGAATCGACAACAGAGTCGTCTTCCCGCTCCCCGACGGACCCATCATTAAGGTCAACTCTCCGGCGTGGACGTCTAAATCCACACTTTGCAGCGCCCGGAATTCAGCAGCCCCCTCGCGATAAATCTTGCTCAAGCCCTTCGCGCGTATCACTTGCTTTGAATGGACCTGCCTCATCGCCCTTCCCCTTTTCCAATTTCCACTCTCCAATTTCAATTTTCTATCCCCTGAACACCATCGCTGGATCAATCCTCGTCACCTTGTTAATCGAAACCAGTGCCGCCGCGATGCACATCACCACCGCCAGAACGAGCATCCCCGCGCTCATGGACCACGGCATCAGGATCACCGCGCCGCCTTTCGCGCTTGCATCCACAATGAAATGAGCCACGATCATCGCCAGCCCATAGCCCAGCACCGCGCTCCAAACCGCTTGCTCGATCAGCACGCGATACAAATATCGGTTCGTCGCTCCCATCGCTTTCAGCGTCCCGTATTCCCTAATGTGGTCCATCGTGGCGGCGTAAATCGTCTGCGCGACTACCGCCACGCCCACAACAAGTCCCATCAACGCCGCCGTCAGCACGGCTAATCCCGCGCCCGTCGTAAACATCCAGTAGAACCGCGTCTTCCGGCTGAACTCCGCCATCGTATAAATGTCCACGTCCGTCAGGCGCTCGCTCAGCTGTTTCTGCAACTCTTTCGGCGCAACGCCGGCAGCCGCTTTCACCAGGATGTAGGCCGTCCGGTCTTCACTCGAAGTCGGGTTCGTGTAATCCAGGGAATTCTTGAACGCCGCATACACAAACGGCGACGTGGTGAACGATCGGATCCCTCTTGTGAAGCCCACTACTCGTGCGCGATGGTCTCCGATTTCCACACGGTCCCCGATCTTCTCCACCCCGAGCTTCTCCCGGTACAACTCATCCACGAGTACCGAGTCTTCCTGCTTCAAGTCCGCCACGCTTCCTTGCACGATGTTCCACGGCTCTCCCAACCCCCTTCCCGGATGAAACCCGATCACCTGGATGCTCTCGATTCGTCCGTCCGGGCGCTTCCAGCGTCCAAACGCCTGCATGTACTTCTCGGCGCGCTCCACCCCCGGCGTCGCCAGCACCTGATAGAGTTTCTGCTCCGAGAAGTCTCGTGCCGTGTCGAAATACCCCACGCCGCGAAAAACAATCCACAAATCCGCGTTCGAATGGTCGATATTGTTGGAAGTCGTCGTAGTGAAACCTAGGAAAAGGCCGAACTGGATGATGATCAGGACCAGCGCGAACACGATGCCCGTCAGCGTCACCGCGAACCGCACTTTGTCGTGAAACAGGTTCCTTC
>Ga0126373_10004263_pt1 | contig 10911 bp, 7 predicted proteins | sample PanSoiMetPlot_11_FD_92545 | JGI IMG/M metagenome (GOLD analysis project Ga0126373, IMG submission 92545) | Tropical forest soil microbial communities from Panama - MetaG Plot_11 | ecosystem: Environmental > Terrestrial > Soil > Tropical forest > Bulk soil | place: Panama | collected 2016-02-17
AGGAGCCGAACTCAATCAAATGGCACGTGTGTCACGGAAAACTGTCTCACTCTGTGGGTTCACCCCACCGGAACGGATGGGGCCTAAAAGGACACAAAAAAGGGCACGAAAACGTGTCCTTTTGGGTCCTCGATGGTTTCGATGAGATCCGCCTAACTCTTTTAGAATGAATGGCGGGGACGACGGGACTCGAACCCGCGGCCTCTGCCGTGACAGGGCAGCGTTCTAACCAACTGAACTACGTCCCCACTCTCAAAATTCAGGACTTCGACAAAAACCGCGTCAATAGCGGGTTCTGCGAAAAACGTAGATAGAGCACACCCGGCACAAAGTACTGCGATTGGCGGCTATTTCTGGAAGAACCGCCTTCAAACCGCCTACAAATTCGTCGTGGTCCATATCCAACCTCATGTTAACACAGGGGGACCATGAGAGACCGCTTGTCGAGCGCTCCAGAAGCGTTTCAAGCTTAAAGCCGGTTCGCTGAAGATCGACCCAGAACCACAAATGCATCGAGTCTGTACTTGGCCGCGGGTATTGCACCGCTCTCAGGGCCAGAAGCCTTCAAAAGCAATATTGGATCGGAATTGGACCCAAATTTCCGGAGTCAAAAACAATCATTTCCGAAGATATTGTGCGATCAACTTCCAGTGATTTTCAGTAGCTTTGCGGGCCAAGCATAATCTTGTACACATATCACGAGGTCGCGGTTCAAGATAGAATGGCCGAGCGATATCTCCTCGATGAGCTCGATGATCGGGAACGGGATGAATTTGAAGAGCACCTCTTTGATTGTCGTGACTGTGCAGAGAATGTCCGGGCCGTTCGCGAATTCATTGAGCACAGCGAGGTGTTGCTCGAAGAAAATCAACCCTTGTCGACCAGCACTCCTCGATGGCAAGCGAGCAGGGCTGGACGGTTCGGCTGGCTTCGGCCGGCATTTGTTATTCCGACGCTAGCGGCCTTGCTGGGGATGGTCCTTTATCAGAATTTGGTGACTTTTCCGCGGCTCCGGCAGGGATTCGGTCGGCCGCAAATATTACCCTCTGCGGTGCTCACTCTCGGGCCCAGGGGCGCAAGCAGACCTTCGATTGTCGTTCCTCCGGGAGGTGGCTTTTTACTCTTCGTCCGCATCCCGCGGGAAGATGTTTTTCTCTACTACATGGCGGACTTGTATGACCCTGGGGGAAAGAAAGAATGGTCGGTCGCGTTCCCGGCCGAGTCGTCAGACGATCAATGGTCGATGGTCGTACCAGGGGCAAAGCGGGAGCCGGGCACCTATACCTTAATGGTGACCGGAATTGCTATCGGGGTCCGAAAAAGACAAATCGGGGAAACATCGTTCCAGCTGGAAATTAAGAAGTCCATTGAGGGGAGTGAAAAAAATGGGAACTTTAATTGAACCATTGGCGACAACGGATGAAGAAAAACAGCAAAAAACGCATGAGTTTCATGCCACAGCCCATGTACTGAGTGGAGAGTTGAAGGGGCCGATTCAGTACATCATCGACGAGCACGCCCCGGTCGCAATGAAGGATGAACGAGGTGGGCATCACAAACAGACAAAGCAGGACGTGAACATTGAAGGGCTCATTTCTTTCAAGACCGGCCATTCACGAGTTTCAGGGCACAAGAGTCCGAAAGAACATCGCGGCTGGATCACGCTGTCGACCTCGGTCATGGAGGGCCTGAACGTTTTCGAAGTGCTCACCGCTGACCGAGTGGTCGCACAAGTTTCGACCGAACATCCCTACGTAAATGGCCATGTTCCGCATGTAAACTTTCTCGGGACGAGATTCGAGAATTTGCAAGTAGCTGGTTTCCCGATCAGGGTCAATCTAAATCTGGAGATTTGTGGAAAAAGACCGGCCGGGGATAAGCCTTACCTGACAGACAGCGGGTTCCTGGGTAAGATCCAGGAACAGGTATCAAGCGTTGCCAACGCCGATTTCCTTCCGGGAGATGTTAAGAAGGAGTACCGGCGGAGGCTGGATGAGATCATGGTGCTGCGCAGCAGTTCTGCCGAGGTTGAGAATCTCATCAGCCCTCGCGGGGAAAGTAATGACGCAAGCCCCCGAAGACTAAAAGTCACGTGCTCACTCGTCAACAGCATCGACGTCAAGGACATTCCGATTCCCGGGCTGAAGACCGTCGGAAATGTGCTTTTCATTCCCGAATTCGGGGCGGTTGCGCTCGCGGAGGTCGAGGTGGGCACGGAACTGGCGGAGTCGAAGGGATTCAAACGTCACGTAGAAACTGCGAGCAACGGAAACAAAAAGAAAGACGAGCGCAGAGTGAGCCACTACTTCAATCTCAAGATGATCGACATGACATTAGGTTGTGTCGGTCATGGCAACGTGATTGTGAACAGCGCGATGGCCAATGGCAATACAAAGCCGTAGCAGTTGGCCTTTCCTTAATCCTTACCTGTGGGCTGGGCTGTGCTCGTCGCACCGGCCCGCAGGATGCTTTTGATCACGCCTATCGCACTTTCCTGCACGGCGAACTGGAACAAAGTCAGAACCAAGCCCACCAGGCGGAATTGACATTCCGAAATAGTCCAGCCTGGTCCTGGAAATTCAGGATCCTGGAAGCGCAATGTCTTCTGTGGCGAGGGATGAGCCCAGAGACACTCAACTTACTCAACACCCAATCCAGTCGACCGGATGATCCAGAGCTGGCGATCGAGATGCTGGGAATCGAGGGTGTCGCCTACGCTCACCTCCATCAGTTTCCCGATGCGGAAAGCGCTCTCGCCCAGGGGGAAAAACTTTGTTCGACAATGGACGCGCGCTCCTGCGGACACATCATCAGAGCAAATGGCGTGCTCGCTGTCGAACGCGGTCACCTTCCCGAGGCACAGCAGTTTTTCCAGCAGAGTCTGTCGTTCGCTCGGTCCCACGGTGATCAATTTCTCGCGGCGACCGCCCTACTAAACCTGGGGCTCACTTCGCTTCAAGAAGGGCACTTTGATGAGGCCGTCGATCAGACCGAGGAGTCTTATCTTACAGCCACTGCGATCGACGCCGGCGACATTGCTCAAACAGCCCTGGGTAATCTCGGCTGGGCCTACTACAATCTCGGCGACGCTGACAAAGCTCTGGACCTCTCGCTGGAGGCTGAGAAGCTCGCGATAGGAGTGGGCGACGTCATCAATCAGGTCGCCTACCTGAATAACGCCGGCTATGTCTATGCCCAGAAACATGATCTGGCGAGCGCCAGAAGCGCGTACGAACAGACCTTGGGACTGGCACACAGGATCGGTAGCCAACGACACGTCTATAACGCGCTGCGCGCGCTCGCGCTAGTGTCGCTTGAAAGCGGCGATCTCGCGGAAGCCCGGAAGGATGCGAACGAAGCCATCCGTATTGCACAAACCGATCACAATCGCATGGATGAGCTCTATCCACTGCTGGTAACCGGGTTCATTGCTGCGCGTTCGAATTCCTGGACAGAAGCAGAACATATATTTCGCGAAGTCGACCAGGACAAGGACGGCAATGCCAGCTTGCGTTGGCGTGCTCAGCACGGACTGGCCCGGCTCTACCAGGACGAAAAGCGCTTTGATGACGCCGATCGCGAGTATCGTGCATCGCTCGCCACTTTCGAGGCAGCTCGCTCAAGCCTGCGGCGGACCGATTCGAAGCTGCCTTTTTCGAGCAATGCCTACCGAATCTACGACGACTATGTGGACTTCCTGACCGCGCAAGGCAAGACCAACGGGGCTCTGCGCTGGGCGGACTATAGTCGCGCACGAACGCTGGGGGATAGACTCGGATTGATGGGGAAACAGGTCTCGCCGCGACCCGAAGTATTTGACGCTCAAGCGATCGCTCGGCGGGCTAAAGGCACATTGCTATTCTATTGGCTAGGCGAGAAACGGTCCTATCTTTGGCTGGTCACTCCGAAAAAAACCACGCTGTTCCCGCTCCCTGCCGGCTCTGAGATCAATGCAGCCGCGGAGAGATATCGGAAGAGTCTCACTGGCCCCCTCGATGTGCTTGCGGCAGCGAACCGCGACGGCACTTGGCTCTATACCACTCTCGTGGCGCCGGCTCAGAGGATGCTGCCGAATGAAACCCGGTTTCTGGTGATCCCGGATGGCAGCCTAAACAACCTGAACTTTGAAACACTCATTGTTTCCGAACCAAGACTCCACTACTGGATCGAGGACGCCACTGTCTCGAACGTAAGTTCGCTGCGTCTGCTAGCTGGATCGACGGCGGAAACAGCGGGTAGGGGGCGGTTGCTTCTCATCGGGAATAGTGTTGCCCCGAACAAAGAATATCCAGAACTCCCAAAAGCGCCCGCAGAAATGGAGAGTGTCGCCAGCCACTTTCAGGCATCTGGACGAGAGGTCCTGTCCCGCGATCAGGCGACACCTGCGGCGTACCTTAGCAGCCACCCAGAACAGTTCTCTTACATCCATTTCGTAGCACACGGGACTGCCAACCGGCTGAACCCACTGGATTCCGCGATTGTACTGTCAAGGAATGGCACAGGAAACGACTCATTTAAGCTCTACGCGCGCGACATCATCCGATATCGGTTGCAAGCACGACTGGTTACGATATCGGCGTGCTACGGTGCCGGTGAGCGCTCATACTCGGGGGAAGGTCTTGTCGGACTATCTTGGGCATTTCTCAAAGCCGGTGCTCATGAAGTGGTAGCCGCCTTGTGGGAGGTGTCGGACACCTCGACCGAGCAGCTTATGGGAGAGTTCTACGACGAACTGGACAGGGGAACTCGCCCGGAGGCAGCACTGCGCGCGGCCAAACTTTCTCTGCTTCACAGCAGCAATTTTCGCAAACCCTTCTATTGGGCGCCGTTTCAGCTCTACGCCGGTTTGTAACCTGCGCGCCCGAATCCTCATCACCCTTTTGCTGCCCATTATCCAGGCACTAGGTACGATCGCCGCCATCCCGCAAGTTTCCCGCAAGAATTGAACCCCGTTTTCGCCCACGTCCTGGAAACTGCAACGCAGCTGGCCACTCATCACTTCCCTGCTACTGCACTGGGTAGGGTGGCCAAGAGCCTGGAAGTGCTAGCCTCAACGGCCGTCAAGATTCTGCTTGCCCAACCTCGACGCGGGTTCTGGAGACCTTTTGGCCTTGCCGGCTTGTTGTTGCGGCCGAATTTTCGTTTATCAGCCACCTTTCGTCGCGAAATCTTGTTGTTTTCTTTGCATACACTCCCCAATCGCTTTCCCTAACGGATAGAACGACTTGACCCTGCGGCATGATGTCGCGGTGATAGTGAGATGTTGTCACATTCGAAACGCTAAAGGACTTTTCGTCACAATCGACTAGGAAAAGCTTGCGAATCCATGTAGGCGGGTTTGGCCGCATCAGTACTGAATCCGGTTCGAACAGACCACAATCAGGACCGATTTTCGGGAACGAATCGATGGACTGGTAAGCAGAACAGCGTTCTCCTTTGGGGGAATGGATGAATCCGCAAAAACTCTCTCTGGCCGGCCTGGTCCTTCTTCTTATTCTTGGCATTGGTTTCGCCCCCACCAGAAGCAAACAAGGACCAACCCAAGGCACCACAAAGGCGGAAGCGAAAAGTCACCAAACCGGTGATGCAGCTCCTCCAGTCTGGAAGACACTCTGCCAGTTGAATCCGACATATGGGGAGGACCCGGCGGTGGATGAGAAACTACAGACCATTCCGCATGGTGCCGACGATCCGAAGTGCCTCACCCAGTTCCATCCCACCGAAGCCTGGATGACTTCGGTGATCGCGACAGTCGCGGATCCGGTTCGGACCAATCTTGGCTTGTGGACGGACCGAACGCTCGAAACTATCCAAGCGGCCTCGGCCGAAGCGGGTTACGTCCCTTACCTGCAAGGACTGCAGTGGCGACTTTCCCCGAATGCGGCAAACAACAATGGGACTACATCAGATCCTTCCACTGAGACGTCCGCCGCTCAAGACGGTGCGGGAAAGAGGACCGACAACCACTATCCGGGTGTCCTCATATTTCGCGATTCCGAGAACGGACAAGAACGAGCTCGGCCGAAGTACCTGGCGGTCTTTCTTGTTTCCGAAACTCCTACCAGCGGGCTCGATAAAGAGCAGTTTCTAGCTGCGCTTCGGATCATCGGGAACATCCCACGCGCGAATCACAAAGAGCGCAACCCGAAGGAGGAGCCGCGAACGATTCTGGTGGCTGGACCGAACTTTTCCGGGTCCGTACCTTCACTCCGCGAGATCGCTGATGTTCTATCTCAAACGGCGCACCAGGGCGCACATACCTTCGCCGAAACATCCGACCCGGTTCGTTGTCTGCAACCATTCAGCGGCACCATTACCAACGCCAACCTTCTGTCTCTGGGGAACCCAGCTTGTGAGACGACACTCGAAAAGATTCAAACCGACGATCAAACAGCGTTACACGCATTTCGGAACTGGGTGGTTGGAGAAGGCGTTCCGGACAACGAAGTTGCAGTTCTCAGTGAAGAAGGCACGCGATACGGTCGCTTGCACCCGCAAGACGGTAGCTTCCAGGACACGCATCCTGATCACTTTCTTTATCTCCACTTCCCGCGTGGAATCGCGGCGCTGCGCAACGCTACGGACCCTGGACAAAGCTCACCGAGCGCTCTTCCGACGGGCTACGGTCCGCAACGATTGCCATTACGCTGGCAGGACTCCGAATCCCAGTTGGATGAAGTCCCGCTCTACGGTGCCTATCAGACATCACTGTCCGAGGAGACGGTGCTGGTCAGTTTGGCCAACACACTGAGGACCGAGAACATCCAGGCACTGGGGATCATGGCCAGTGATCCTTGGGACGTCAACTTCTTGATTCACTGGTTCACTGAGGCATCCCCCAACGTTCGGCTGTTCGTGCGCGACGTCGACCTGCTGTACCTGAGAACGCCGGACATTGGTTCTGTCACTGGGATACTTGCGCTCAGCGACTATCCCCTGATTGCAGAAGATCAATTTTGGAGCGACGATCGACCTTTTGTCGACCAACGTTCTACGCTGACCTTGCCTAGTGCGACGCAGGAAGCACAATACAATGCTTTCACCGAACTGCTCGAACGTTTACCGCCATTCGTAGATCATCAGCTGATACACCTGGAGGATAAAGGACCATCCAAGGTCCCGCCCGGAGTCCCCAATCAACACCTTTGGCTTGCGGCCACCGGAACCGCAGGATACCTGCCCATCAAGCCACTGTGGGAAGAAAAGTCCGGGGCTGACGACAGCAAGAAGAATCCTCACTTCCTCCATGTAGGTAATCCGCCGTACGCTGCAGTCATTCTTTGGGGTCTGATCGCACTCGTCGGAGTTGCTCATGCAATCGGGGTGCTTGTAGGAGCCTGGCAAGGACGCAAAGCGTGCGACGCAACTGAGAAGGCAAACAAGACGGAAACAATAAACGAACTGACCAAGCGGAAGATTGTTTTGCCCTGTTTGCTGACGTTTGACCTCGGGGATCCCAATGATCGCACCGGCGCTTCAAAGTTCGTATGCCATGCAATCGCGTTGTCGACTGCAGCCCTGGGTGCAATCGTTGCCGGCACGAGCTTCATATTCTTCTCGCCGTTCCCGTGGGCGGGCAGCAATTTCGTCGACCATAGGGGAGCGATTTTCGAGTATTCGATTCTGGCATTTCTTGTCGTTTTGGTTACCGCGTTCGTGGTCGCCGTGGCAATTTTTTCCTTCTGGGCAGGTATTACGGCTTGCCGAAAGGCATCGGCAACTCAGGCGGGGACTCGAAACGAGAACGGGGAGCACGGAACTCTTCGCGCTCTGGGTTGTTACGGCGCGATCTGTGTTTTGATTCCTCTGTTGGCGCTCGGCCTTTGGCTCTATCTCGGCCTGGCCGGTACTTCTGACAACGCCTTCATGCACCTGCGAGATATGCGCCTTGGAAGCGGCATCGCTCCCGTTCTACCGATCGTATTCCTCATCGCCATATTCTATTTGGGCATCTGGATCTACTTACGCAGAGTCGCCCGATGGGAATATGGCTCCACCGAAATGCCAACCGGTCTTGATGATGTCTTTCCAAGCAACTGCAATCAGTATGTACGCCGGATTTCGCGCGCGCTCTTGGGATTCCCTGAAACGCCCTGGGGATGGATCCTGCTCGGATGCTTCATCGGGGGAATCGTGTTGTTTCGGCCGGTGACAACGATGGAGATGCTGGAACCGAAATGGGTGCAATGGTTCACCCTGTTCTGGTTCTGTCTCGCCTTGCTTTTGTTGTGGTCGCAATGGCTGCGCTTCCTGTACGTCTGGGAGCAGATGCAATCGTTTCTGCGTGTCCTCGAGAAATTGCCGATGCGGGCGGCCTTCAGTCGAATCTCTGCTCAAAGCTCGCTTTCTATTTGGGGTTGGAACGTTGCCGCCGGAAAGCTACTTCCCGTGCGTGAAGCGGTTGAGGCGTTGCGGGGGCTCCATGTGCTAACCAGTGACACCTTTGTCACAGCGGACACCCGTGAGGACTTCTTGTCCAGTACACGAGCCTTCTTAGTAGCAACCAGTGGTTCACCCTCTGATTCGATGGAAGTTGATTCGGCAGCCCGAAACCGCGCAGTGCCACCTGTTGGTGAGGCCGGATCCCTGAGCGTGGCCGAGTTGAAGCACCTCTATCACGAGTCGCGAGAAGCAATGATCAATGTTATCCGACAACTCATTCCGCACTTGCAGACCTACTGGCATCGTGGAGAAGTTTTGCCAGGGGACACGCCAATCCCAGTTGACGGAAACCGTCGTAAGACAGACTCCCCGGACCAGAGATACGAACTTGCCGAGGAATTTGTCGCTCTACGTTTTTACTCCTACATTCGGTATGTTGGGACCGAATTGCGACATCTGTTGATGTTCGTCGTTTTCGCCTTCTTCGGGCTCTTCGTTGCCCTTCACAGCTATGCATTTCGGGCCAGCCGGGCAATCGACATCGCATTTGTTGTGCTCTTTGTCATCCTCGCGCTGGGTATAATTCTCGCGCTTGGCCAGCAAGAACGTGATGCTTTGTTGAGTCGGCTGCAGGGATCGAACGCAGGTGAATTGGGTACAAATTTTTATCTCGATGTCCTGAAATATGCGGCGCTACCTGCGCTGGCACTGATCGCTTCGCAAGTGCCGTCGATTTCCAATTTCTTTCTCAGATGGATCCAGCCAGGCTTGGATGCATTTCATTGATGCATGTGAACGAAGCCGCCTACCCGCCGTTGGACGCTGGCAATTGCGACCGTGACTTTTTCAACGGCACAGGGCGGATCTGAATGCGTTCTGGGCACCCGCATTGCATGCGGCTGCAGATTAGCGTTGATCAGGCACACATATTGGCTACGCCACAGCTCGCCGGACAGAGTCGGATTCAAGAAAAAATTACGGATCACTCTCCGTCACACCGAGAAAGGTTTTGTCTTTCGGGCTCCAATAGCTCCAGTTGCCGCGGCCCGCAGGATGCGTCGAAACTTGGGGCATTCCATGTGGCTCGGCGCTGGGCAGGCAGCGGCATGCCGCAGGCTGTTGCGCATATTGATCAGCTTGCGGATTGTACTGTCTAACTCCTCCGCCTTGGCGACTAGCATCTGCCGGTCGATGCGGGGTTGCCCGTCTGGCGCGAACATGAGCGCAATCTCATTGAGAGTGAAGCCGGCGGAGCGACCGACCGCGATCAGAGCGAGCCGCTCGAGCACGCCGGGATCAAACAAACGACGCAGCCCCCGTCTGCCGATAGAAGCAATTAACCCTTTCTCCTCATAGAAGCGCAGTGTCGAGGCAGGAACGCCACTGCGTTGCGCCACTTCCGCTATATCCACGTCTCCCTCCTCTTGACCTCAAGTCGACTTTAACTTGCAGAATAGGGTTTCCGCCTCTTGAAGGCAAGGGAAAGGAGACGATCATGGATGCCCCAGACACCGATAACAAACCGACAACGAAAGGCGGACCGCTACCGGGCTTGCTCAGACCTCCGCTTATCTTTCTGGCTGCGATTCTGTTGGGGATCGCCCTGAACCGGGTTTGGCCGGTACATTTCATGGTATCGACCCTTGGTTTTTTGGGTCTCTTTGTTGCTGTTTGTGCCATACTTTTGTTCCTGTTTTCTTTCCGAGAATTTCGCCGAGCGGGCACTTCTGTGCGGGGCAGCAGGCGCACCACTACCATCGTGCGGACCGGTCCCTACCGGTTGAGTCGCAATCCCATCTATTTGTCTTTCATCCTACTCGTGCTCGGATTGTGTATTTGGTTGGATGACATTTGGTTGCTGGTAACACTCGTGCCAGCTGTCGGCTTCATCGCGGCGGTTGTGATCCCACGAGAAGAACGGTTTCTCGATCGCACCTTCGGCGACCAGTATTCGAGCTACAAGGCCGCCGTCCGCCGATGGTTGTAAGTGTGCAACCATCACGAGCTAGATGGTTACGACACTCGGAGGGACGAAGCGATCGGCGATTCCTGGTCAGCATCTTCAGCCTTGTTACATTCCGTTACATTCCCGACATAAATCCGAAAAGTGTTTCGTTCAACACTAGACCAGGCGCTGAAAGAAACCAGGGACGCCAAAACCGGAAACCCGATGAAGAAATTCCTCTTGGCGGCAGCGGCTCTGGTGGCTGTTGCCGTTGCGTTCAAAGTCATCGCACGGGTGTCGGCCAAGCAAGCCGATAAGCCTTCCCAAGGCGCTGAGGTGGTTCGTGTCGTGCGGCAGGACATCAGCTCGGTTGTGAAGGCTACCGGCGTGATCAAGCCTAGGGTGGGGGCAGAAGTGCGTGTCGGATCGAGCGTTTCCGGCGTGGTCTCGCACCTTTTCGTGAGAATTGGCGACCGAGTCGAAAAAGGAGAATTGCTAGCAGAATTGGATGATCGCGAACTGGTCGCTCGTCGCGACGCATCAGAAGCCGCCGTTCGACTGGCAAGCGCAACTCTGAGTTATGC
>Ga0126373_10004264_pt1 | contig 10909 bp, 12 predicted proteins | sample PanSoiMetPlot_11_FD_92545 | JGI IMG/M metagenome (GOLD analysis project Ga0126373, IMG submission 92545) | Tropical forest soil microbial communities from Panama - MetaG Plot_11 | ecosystem: Environmental > Terrestrial > Soil > Tropical forest > Bulk soil | place: Panama | collected 2016-02-17
CCCTCGCGTCCCTGCTGTCTGGCCGGCTAGTCCGGTCCGACGTGGCGATGACCGGAGAGGTCTCGCTGACCGGCCGAGTGCTGCCGATCGGCGGGGTCAAGCAAAAGCTGCTGGCCGCCCACCGGGCCGGGATCACCACCGTACTGATCCCGAAGCGAAACGAGCCGGACCTCGAGGATGTGCCGGACAACGTCCGTGATGCGCTCAGCATCCACCCGGTCAGCGATGTCCGTGAGGTGCTTGAGCTGGCCCTGGAGCCCGAGAGCTCCCACGCCGTCATCGCCGCCTGACAAATTTGCACCCCCCCGAAAGGGTGAAGGCCCGGCCGGATATCCGGCCGGGCCTTCACTATGTTGAGGGGCAGTACGCGCTAGCGCGCCCGGCGGCGCAGCGAGAACGGCATCATCGCGGACTCAAGCTGCACCTTGAGGCTCATCTTGCTCTCGCCCTCGCGGCGATCAGCGAAATGAATCGGCAGCTCGACGATCTTCAGGCCGTGGTGGACGGTCCTGTAGTTCATCTCGACCTGGAAGCTATAGCCGTTGCTGCGCACACTCTCCACGTCGATGGCCTTGAGCGCCGAGCTGCGCCACAGCTTGAACCCGGCCGTCACGTCCCGAACGCCCAGGTGGAGCAGCACGCGGACGTACATGTTGGCAAAGCCGGACAGCGCCTTGCGGCGCCAGGACCACTCCCTGGCCAGGCTGGCGCCGATGAGGTACCGCGAGCCGATGACGACATCGGCATCGGCGGCTAGCAGCGTTCCGAGCATCTGCGGCAAGTACTGCGGCGAATGCGATAGGTCGCTGTCCATCTGCACCACGAACTCGGCGCCAGCCGCCATGGCGTGCGTCATGCCGTCAACATAGGCCCGCCCGAGGCCTTGCTTGCCTGGCCGGTGCAGCACGGACATCCGGTCGGCCCCGTATTTCTCCGCGAGTTCGTCGGCGATAGCGCCAGTGCCGTCAGGCGAGTTGTCGTCCGCCACCAGGATGTGCAGGCCGCTCAGCGGGAGGCTGAAAAGCTCCGCGACGATGATGGGCAGATTGGCTGCTTCGTTGTAGGTGGGCAGCACCACCGTCAGCGCAGCAGAGCGCCATGGCTCGGGCAGCTCGACGGCTCGCCCGATCATCTCCCGGTCCCGAAGGGCCATCCGGTCTCTCTACCTCCGGCATACGTGCAGACGGACGGACACGGCCCGCCTAGCTGCGGATTGTTTGTCATCTAGCCCCAGTGTCAGCGTAGGTAGGAAGCCTACCCGGCGATGTGATCTTCCCGCCCGGGGTCGATGCAATTTTACCTATTACGGGTGGTATCTAGCCGGAAGCCCGGTCCGACCCCGAGCCGCGGCAGTCATGGCTGTCGACCGTTCGATTCATGATGGGAAGCATAAACACGCCGCTTGCGCGCGGGGCGCGGACCACCTGTATTTGGCGTGATCACAAGCCATCGACGGCCAGCCGGCCGGGTGACTACTCCACTCGCATGGCAATCCGACATGCTGGCGGACGCGAGCGGCTCGCCTTTCTCTATCCCGGCAAAACTGGGCCGAACGGGCAGCCATTCGAGGTTTGCTCGGCACCGAGTCGAATAACAGTCTTCCGAATCGACGCCCCCAACCCGAACGCGTACTACATGCCGGGCGCAGATCCGGGCGAGGGCTACCAAGGTCAGGCTGAGCCAGTCTGTTCTGCTCTACAGTGGGCTGCCATGGCGGCACGCCCCCTGAGCGACTTGGTGGCCCCGGACTGGGCCGATGCGCTAGCACCCGTCGAAGCCACGATCGCCGACATGGGCACGTTCCTGCGAAACGAGATCGCCGCGGGGCGCGGCTACCTGCCGGCTGGGGAGAACGTCCTCCGCGCATTCCGGCGGCCGATGGCCGACGTGCGCGTGCTGATCGTGGGTCAGGACCCGTACCCGACGCCAGGTAACCCGGTTGGCCTCAGCTTTTCGGTCGCGTCTGAGGTGCGGCGGCTACCGGGCAGCCTTGTCAACATCTTCACCGAGTACAGCGCTGACCTCGGCTATCCGCGACCTGCGACCGGTGATCTCAGCGCCTGGAGCGAGCGCGGCGTGATGCTGCTGAACAGGGTCCTGACTGTGCAGCCCCGCCAGCCTGGATCCCACCGCGGCAAAGGCTGGGAACGGGTCACTGAGGAGGCCATCAAGGCCCTGGCTGCTCGCGGTGGCCCACTCGTGGCGATCCTGTGGGGCAACGACGCGCGCAACCTGGCGCCGTGGCTGGGCGACACGCCCACTATCCAGTCCGCGCATCCGAGCCCGATGTCGGCCGATCGCGGCTTCTTCGGCTCACGGCCCTTCAGCCGGTCTGATTCGTTGCTGCAGAAGCAGGGCGGCGAGCCGATCGACTGGAAGCTTCCTTAGCTCCAGCTGGGTGGCTGGTAGCCAGCTGCCCGTTCGATGACAGCGCCAGTGGCCAGCAGCAGTGCCTCGCTGTCGGGCATGCCGATCAGCTGCAGACTGGCCGGCAGCCGCTGATCACTGGGCACCGGCAGCGCCAGCGCCGGAGCGCCACTGAGGTTCACCGGGTTGGTCAGCGCGGTATAAGCGCGGCCGGAAGCCTCGCTGAGCAGCGGCGGGTAAAACATCACCGTCGGCAGCGCCAGGACGTCAACGTCCCGGAGCGCTGCTGTGATGGCCGTCCGCCACGTCGACTGGAATGCCCGTGCGCTTGCTACCTGCACAGGGCTGACCGTCGTGCCGTGGAGCAGTCTGGCCCGGACATCGTCGCCGATCAGCGCGCTTCGCACGGGGTCGCCGAACAAGCTGCGATTAGAGTCTGCGGCTTCTGCATCGAGTATGAACCCGACGGCGTCTCGCGCTTCTTGCCAGCCGGGCAGGTCCACGTCCACTACCTCAAGGCCGCTGCGCATCAGCGCCACATCGACCGCGGCATCGATGTCCGGATCGATGTCGAGTCCTGCGGGCCGGATCCTCCCGACGCGGCCTGCGGGCGACACGTCGAGTGCGAAGCCAGGCTCGAGCAGCGCCATCCCGGCCGCAACTCCGGCCACGTTTCGCGCCATCGGGCCGACCGTGTCGAGGCTCGGGGCGAGCGGCCAGACAGCGTCAAGGCTGATCCGCCCGTGTGTCGTCTTCAGCCCGGTGATGCCGCAGAACGCCGACGGAATCCGGATCGAGCCGCCAGTGTCCGAACCGTAGGCAATGTAGGCGTCGCCATCGGCGACCGCAACGGCCGAGCCGCTCGACGATCCGCCTGGCACTCGGCTGGCATCGAGCGGATTAACGGGCGTACCGAAGTACTGGTTCACGCCTGACGCGCCGAAGGCAAGCTCGTGCAAGTTGACCTTTCCGACGATGGCGGCACCGGCCGATCGCGCGCCGGCTAGGCAAGGCGCATCCGCCGCGGCGGGTGCCGCCGTCTTCTCGACGGCCTGGCTACCGGCCGTCGTCGGGACACCCGCGATATCGATGAGATCCTTCACCGCAAGCCGGACTCCGTCGCCAGCGTGCTCGAGCCGGGTTATGAACGTCGCCATCCGCGCAATTTACCGCTCGGATTGGCCGCCGCGCCGGGCGTCGGCCACGCCGTGACGCGCCCCGCCCGACAGAGCTCGGACAGCGACTCGACGCCGCCGATTAGGGTGAATCATGGCCGAGAGCACGAGCGCGGGCGACGGCGATGACGTATTCGTCTTGCCCAGAGTGCCGGTGTCGGCTGGCGCGATGATCTTTGATTACTCGGGCCGCCTGCTGATCCTGAAGCCGACGTACAAGTCGGGCTGGACGATTCCCGGGGGCATCATGGAAGCCGATGGCGAGACGCCCTGGGAAGCTTGCCAGCGCGAGGTGCGCGAGGAATGCGGCCTTGAGGTCGCGTCCGGCCGACTGGCGTGCATGGACTTTCGCCGCCCGCGCGAGGGCCATCCAGGCGGGATCCGGTTCCTGTTCGACTGCGGTCAGCTGCCCGACTGGGCGCTGGCCGGGATCCTGCTCCAGTCGGCGGAGATCTCGGCGCACCGGCTGGTTCCGGCAGCTGAGGCACTCTCCTTGTTGCGCCCGCCGATCCGGCGGCGCGTCAGGGCGGCGCTCGGACGAGGCGGCCTGCCACCGAACGGCGGCCCGGTGTACCTCGAGGATGGCCGCCCGGTGCCCGCGGTACGACCGGCATAAGGCGCTCCGGCCGATCAAGCAAACGCGCTGATGATCGGTGCGAGCCTGGCCAGATCGTCGGGACCGGCCAGATCCGGCAAGGCAACGAAGACGGTGCTGACGCCGCGCTCGGCCAGCTGGCGATAGCGCCCGATGTGATCGGCCGCGACACCGGCGTGGTGGAGTCGCGCATACGCAGCCGCGCTCACCCGGCCGCGCAGGCTCTCGACGAGGCCGGCGACGTGATCCCGGTCGTGGCCGATCACCGGGACGTCAAGCACGGTGACGGCAACATCCGCCGGATCGCGCTCCGCCTGCCGGCAGTGTGCCCGCAAGACGTCAAGACGTGCATCCAGAGTCGGCGCGTCGGACGGGAGGTTACAACCGTCGCCCAGCCGGGCCGCGATCGCGAGTGTCCGGTCGCCGCTACCGCCGACGATGACCGGGATCGCTGACACCGGGCGCGGGTAGCACGTTGTCTCGGGCAGCAGTACCCGGGCGCCGCTGTACGCCCTGGTTCCCGGCTGCCACAGGGCGCGCATCGTCTCGATCGCCGTCTCGAGGAGGTCCAGCCTGGTGGCCGCCGACGGGAAGGGCAGTCCGAATCCAGCGTGCTCGCGCTCCCACCAGCCCGCGCCGATGCCGCAGAACGCCCGGCCGTTGCTCAGTACGTCGAGGGTCGCCGCGGCCTTGGCCAGAACACCTGGTGCACTGAATGTGACCGGCGTGACAAGGGTCCCGAGCCGCAGGTCGGTGTCAAGCCCGGCGAACATCCCCAGCGTCACCCAAGGCTCGGGAATCGGTTCCCACGCGCGGCCGACTTGCGGGATCTGGATGAGGTGGTCCATCAGCGCCAGCCCCGTGAACCCAGCCTCGGCCGCAGCGAGGGCAACGGACTTGAGCCAGCTCACTGGCTCGTCCCCCCAGCTGAACCTCGAGATCTGCAGGACGAAGGCGAGTTCCACCGGCGACAACCGCTGCTGGTCGGCGGCGCGGCGGCTACCCGGGGAGTGACCGGGCTCGAGCAACTGTCCGTCCCCGCCTGCCGCAGGACGCAGCACCAGGTCCCAGCCCTCGCTGGCGAGCACGTTGGCCGCATCGGCGATGCGGCGAAGCTGCGCGTCAAGCACCGCCGCCGGCACAGGGCGCTCCCGCGCGCGGTTGCGCGCCCGGCATAGGGCGGGCTCGGTCTCGAACAGCACGGTCACGGCCGGCAGGCCCGAGCGCCGCGCGAGCGCCAGCCAGGCGAGGCGTCGTTCGGCATCCAGTCCCAGCGTGTCTATCACTGTCGTGAGCCGTCGCCGGGTACGAGCGGCGACGATCTGATCCAGCAATGCGAACGCGTCCACCGATGCGTCGAGGTCGTGTTCACCGCTGCCGACCACCGCTCGGAGCCGGTCGGAGGACACGATCTCTCTGGCCAGGTACCGCTCAGCGGCCCAGTGCGATTTGCCGGCACCCGACGCGCCAACGAGCACGACGAGCGCTGGATCTGGGATCGCTAGCCCAGGCTGGGAAACATGGGAATCCACGCACCCAGCGTTGCAGAACTGCGGCCGGGCCGCTCGTCGCTAACTGACTGGCGCGGCCGCTACGACGCTGACTGCCAGAGCGACCTGGTCACGCTGATACAAGGTCACATACGAAGATCAGGGTCTCCCCCGGCGCGATCACTGGTCCGGCACCTCTGTCGCCGTAAGCCAGGTCCGGCGGGATGACGAGCTGGCGTCGCCCGCCGACCCGCATGCCCTGGACGCCCTCATCCCAGCCGGCGATCACCTGTCCGACACCGAGCCGGAACTCAAGCGGGTCCCCGCGGTTCCAGCTAGCGTCAAACTCCTCGCCGGTCGAGTACGCAACGCCGACATAGTGGACTCGGACGTTATCGCCCGACTTAGCGACGGCGCCGTCGCCTTCCCAGATATCGGTGATCTCCAGGTCGGTCGGCGGATCGCCACCAGGGAAATCGATCTCTGGCTTCTCGATGCTCATGTACGCCCCTCTCGATACCGCGGCGAGGCGGCGCGTTCGCGCGCCGCCCCTCGTGCGACGTGCCCGCAGCAGCCGCGGTTATGCGTCGAGGGCGCAGTCGGCCGCGTTACGCCACGAGCCCTTGGCTAACGGAACTGGACGATCCCCCGGTCGATAACGACGGTGCCGTCCTCTTTGGCGGTCTGGAACTGTGCCGTCCCGTCCGCACCTGTCCAGATGGACACGACCATTGCCTCGCCCGGCAGCACCGGTCTGCTGAACCGGCCTGCCATCGAGCGGAACCGGGCCGGGTCGGAGCCGCACAGCTCCTGCAGCAACGCCCGGCCGGTGAATCCGTACGTGCACAGGCCGTGCAGGATCGGCCGGGTGAAGCCGCCGCGAGCCGCGAACGCAGGGTCGGCGTGCAGCGGGTTGCGGTCACCGGAAAGTCGGTACAGCAGAGCCTGCTCCGGCCTGGTTTGCTGGATCACCTTGTGGTCGGGCGCCCGGTCGGGCAGCTCCCACGGCGCGGCCGTTCCGCGGTCACCGCCGAAGCCACCCTCACCGCGGATGAAGGTACTGCCGCGCGTCGTGACCATCGGCTCTCCGGTGGCGGCGTCCACGGCGTGGTTCTCCGTCTCGATGAGAGCCCCTGAACCCTTGTCGTAAATGCCGGTGACCATGGCGGTCGTGCGCAACGTGCCTTCCACGGGCAGCGGCGTGTGCAGCTCGATCGACTGCTCAGCGTGCACCAGCATTGCGCGGTCGAAGTCGCCCAGTTTGCCTGACGGCCTAGCCTGCGCCAGCAGCACGCCGAATGTGGGCAGCACCTGCTGCTGCACTCCAGCTGTGTTCTCGGTCGTGAACTGCAGCTCCTGCAGCGGGTCCCCGAGACCCGCGCCAACGCCGATCGCGTACAGCAGCGCATCGGTGGATGTCCACGAGCGCTCCTGCGATTCTCCCGGCACTCCGACGAGACTGTGATTGAGCGGCATTCGGCCTCCAAGCGCAGCGGCCCGCCGACCGCATTGACACGGTCAAATCCGGGTGAGTCCAATGGCCTAGTAGAACACGCCACCCCAGTTCGCGCGGGCTAGCTGACCGGCAACCTCGCGATGTCGGTGACTATCCAGCCTCGGTGAGCGAACATCCATTGGTCCGCGCGGATGCTCGTGACTTGGTGTCGCTCGTCGCTTGCCGAGGTGTCCGCCCCGTTGTGACGCGTGAATCGCCAGAGTTCCTCCCAGGCGTGCTCGTCTCCGTCACCCGCCACTGCTTCGCCGGTGAAGTCGTCGACGTCCTGCTCGGCAGCAGAGATCGAGAAGCGCACGTCGATTTCCTCCCGGTCGTCGATGACATCGGCTCGCGCTATCGCTGCGTCCTTGAGCCAGAGAAAAGCCAGCAGATGGTGCCGATGAGAGGCGACATCGCTGGCGACGGCCTCCTGGATGTCGCGCTGGACCTGCGGGCCGACCAACTCAGCGGACTCTCGCGAGTTCTGCGCTGATCTCGCTTCGCGAACCTTGTAGAAAGTCTCGCGGGCGATAGCCCGGAAGGCCTCGTCATCGAACTCCGGGTCGAGCTTCTTGATGGCATCCGTCTCCACCCCCGGCAGCGTGGCCGGCGTCCGATCATTGAGACCGGCAATCGTGCCTTGCACCTCTTGCTGTTCAAGGTCGATGAGGCGCTCCTGATCTGTGACGGCTTCGCGGGTGTGAAATAGGTGTTCCTCGCCACGTTCGGCGAAGCCAAGGAATCCCTCATCCCGCAGTTGGCCGCCAAGGCGGTCAGGAGCTGGCCATAGCGCATCGCTCTGCTCGGCAGTCTCGCCCGGAAGGTCGGTCATGATTTGTCCTCGCTCATCCAGCTCATTAGCGCTCCCCCCACGGGTAGCGACATCCTGTAAGCCGCCCGGCGACGGCCCAGTGCGCGCAGCCTAGCGGCCAAACCTCTCATAAGAGTCGACTTCTAAGAAGCATCAGCTCGTCTGTGGCCTTGTCGTTCTCCGCCGCCGCGCGATGAAATGGGAACCGCCCTGTTGGCTTCAGCAGCGCTTTTCTGCGTGGCGAATCTGTCGGAGGTTCTGGATGGGTCTGCTTGACGACCGCGTGGCCATCGTCACGGGTGCCAGCCGCGGCATCGGCGCCGAGATCGCCAGGCGCTTTGGCGCTGAGGGCGCGGCGGTGGCAGTCGCGGCGCGGACAGCTGAGCCCGGCACGTCCCGGTTCGAAGGGACGATCGCGGAAACGGCCGACCAGATCAGGACCGCTGGCGGCACCGCCGTTGCGATCACCGCGGACCTGTCCAAGGCTGACGACCGGGAGCGGCTCGTTGCCGAGACGGCCCGCCAGCTCGGCCGACCCGACATCCTCGTCAACAACGCTGCCGTTACGTACTTCATCAAGGTCGAGGACTTCACCCCGAAGCAGTTCGCGCTGATGTTCGGTGTCCAGGTCGAAGCGCCGTTCCACCTCGCTCGGCTCGTCGTGCCCGGAATGCGCGAACACGGCGCCGGCTGGATACTTAATATCTCTTCGATCGCGGCCGTGCATCCGACGATGCCGCCTGGGCCCTTCGCTGGCCGCGGCGGGACGGTGTACGGGATGTGCAAAGCAGCCATCGAGCGGTTCTCCACCGGACTAGCAGCCGAGGTCTATCCCGACAACATCGCGGTGAACGCGCTGTCGCCGACCAAGGTCGTGCCCACACCGGGCACGATCTTCCACCACCTGACCACCGAAGGTGCTGCGAACTCCGAGCCGCCGTCGGTGATGGCCGAGGCCGCGCTCATGCTCTGTCATCGCGATCCGCGTGACCTGACCGGTCGCGTCACGTACTCTCAAACGCTTCTGGCTGAGCTAGGCGTGCCAGTCCCGCAGGCCTAATGAGCAGGAACGGCTGGATTCGGGTCGACTGTCATCTGCACACTGCGCTGTCGGGCGACGCTGTCACGACCATCGACCAGCTTGCTGAGCGCGTCGAGCAAGAACACCTGGACGTTGTGTTCGTCACCGACCACAACGTGACCGCGGGCGCAGTCGCCGCGGCCGAGCGCGCCATTGGCACTCGCGTGATCCTCGGCGAGGAAATTCGCACGCGTGACGGCGACGTCATCGGGCTGTTCCTCACCGAGCGAATCCCGTACGTCCTGCCCCTAGCCGACGTAACCGGACTCATCCGGGCTCAAGGAGGCCTGGTCTATCTGCCCCATCCCTTTGATTCGGGCCGATCCAGCCTGGGCGGGGTCGCCGCCGAGCTGTGCGCGGCGGGTCAGGCCGACATCATTGAGGTGTTTAACGCCAAGATCGAAGATCAGTCGGTCAACCGGAAAGCAGCTGACCTAGCCGTTCGCTTCGGCCTTCCGGGAGGCGCCGGGTCGGACGCGCACGACCCCGAGGGCATCGGTGCTGCCTATCTCGAAATGCCCGACTTCGACGGGCCGGCCGATTTCCTGGCGGCGCTGCCACTCGCGACCATAACGGGCGAGTACCGGCCGCACGCCGTCCGGTACGCGCGACGCCGAGTCTGAGCCGCCTGGACAGGTGGCGGCCTGTCGTCCGTAGCCCGTGGCAGGCGCCGCAGGGTTAGCTGTTTTGGTTCCCTTCTGAGGCGAGGCCGTGATCGTTGCACACGGATACTGGCTTAGAGGCGAGAAGGGAAGGCATGACGTATCCCCCGCCGCGATCGCGTGGTCATGAGGACCGCCTGCCGTCCGCGCCAGGGCTGGCGGCCAAGCCCAGGGCGCCAGCGGTGGTGAAGTGGGCCGCGGGAGTGATGATCGCCGGCGCCGCGCTCACTGCGGCCCTGGGCGGTTTCGTCACCGCACGATGGGACCATCCGTCCGGAGACATCCGCTCCGGGGTGCCTGGATTAGTCATGGGGATCTTTGTGACAGTGGCGGGCTGCGTCCCATGGCTGTGGACCGCGTCGATCGCTCTGGCGGGCCGCGCGTGGTCGCGGGTCCTGTCCGCGGCCTTGTTCGTCGGCTACCTCGCGTGGTTCACCCCTTCCCTCGTCCTATCGTTCAGTGCCCGCTTTGGCAGCCACCCCGGCCCCGGCCTGATCGCCGTATTGGGACTTGAACCGCTGGTCGGCATTGCCGCGATCATCTTGCTGTGGCGGCCGGCGTCGGGCCAGTACTTCAGCGCCTCCAAGCAAGCGCTCAACGGGTCTGCGGAAACGCGGTCTCCGGCCTAACGCAAGCGCAGAAGGTTCCAGCCCCATCGCCTGCGCCTAGTGTCATTCGCGAACCGCTTGGGGCGCTCCCATTGGTCCAACTCGTACTTACAGACGCTCCTGTTGCGCAGGCTGATCAACGTCAAACTGGAAGGTCAAGATCCTTTAGGCGTGTCGTTGCCGAGCCAGGGGCCGGATGCTGGCTACTGTCTTCGCCGTGACGGACCTGAGCTCGCTTGACGTGAGGCGCGATAACTCCGGCGATCGAGCTATGGGTGCGCGCAGACGGACGCGGTACCTGCCGTCGGAGCAAGTCCTTAAGGAGCTCGTGAGCCTTGGTACGGACTTGAGCACGCTTGCCGACGAGCTGCGCAGTCGCCTCAGCGATCCGGCGACTGACGCGCGGCCATGACCACGAGCTGCAGCTAGAGACCGATGCGCGTCGCCAGGTGCTCCCGGTGGTAGGTCGCGTCGCCGAGGAACAACTCGCTGGCCTTGGCTCGCTTGAAGTACAGATGCGCGTCGTGCTCCCACGTGAAGCCGATGCCGCCATGGATCTGAATGTTCTCGGCGGCGACGTGGAAGTACACGTCCGAGGCATACGCCTTGACCAGCGACGCGACCA
>Ga0126373_10004265_pt1 | contig 10908 bp, 9 predicted proteins | sample PanSoiMetPlot_11_FD_92545 | JGI IMG/M metagenome (GOLD analysis project Ga0126373, IMG submission 92545) | Tropical forest soil microbial communities from Panama - MetaG Plot_11 | ecosystem: Environmental > Terrestrial > Soil > Tropical forest > Bulk soil | place: Panama | collected 2016-02-17
AGCAGCCGGGCGGCGTCGTGGTCGAGCAGGCCGCGGCAATACAGCGCGTTCGCCTGCCGGTGCGGGATCTCCGAGCCCGCGGCCAGGGCCGCGGCGTGGCCCGCCAGGGCCTTGGCGGCCTCCAGGTCGCCGGTCTGCACGGCCAGGCGGACGCCGTCCGGAAGCAGGTCCTCGATCTCATCGAGCAGCGCCTCGGGGTTGTCGGTAAAGCCTGCGGTCAACTCGGCAAGGGCCGCTGGCAGCGCATCGGCCTGCTCGTGGTCGAGGCTGCGGGCCAGTGCCAGCGGGCCGATCACCCGGTTGCCGATCCGCTCGCCGTGCGGGGCCGCGGCGGCCAAATGGCCGCGCGCCTCGGCGATCTCGCCGCGATGAAAGCAGATCACCGCGGCGATACCCAGGTCCAAGCAGGCCGCAATGGGTTCCTTGAGGTCTTCGGGCAGAGCCTCGACCTCGGCCATCGCTTCGGCCCACCGCCCACAGTTGAAAAACAACTGGCCCAGCGCAGCATGCGCCTGAACTCGCCGGATGACCGTACCGGCCTGATCGGCAAGGCGAAGTGCCTGCCGGGCCGCAGTGAGGGCCTCCTGGTAACGGTCGAGGAGGCCGAGGGCGACGGCCTTGTTGATCTGCAGCAGCAGCCGCAGGTCGGTCAGGACCGGATCGGCCCGCGTCGCGGTCAGCGCCCGGTCGAACAGCGGCAGCGCGTCGGTCAATTGCCCCTGCATCGCACCCACCATGGTCAGCACGTGCAGGGCCCAGCCGATCGCCCAGTTGTCGCCGGCCTCCTCGGCCACCTCCAGCGCGGTGGCGGCGACCTGCCCGGCCTTCTCAACCTCGCCCAGGTTGTTGTGCGTGCGCGCGGCCAGCACCAGCAACCGGGCCCGATGCCGCGCCGAGATCCCCGGGGAGGCCAGCGCCTGCTCCAGCGTGGCCAGGGATTCTTCAAACTGGCCGACCCGCATCCGGCACTGCGCCAGCGTCCAGTGCAGGTCCACGACCAGATCGGGATCCATCGCGTGCGCCAGCGCCTGGTTGGCCACCTGCTCGGCCTCGGCCGCGTCGCCCACGCGGTACAAGGCGTCGGCCAGACGCACGACGAGAAGATCATGCTGGGCCGAGTCGGTCGAGCTTGCGACCGCCTGACGGAGGAGTTCCGCCGCGACCTGGGGCGCCTGGCTGACCAGCGGCTCTGCGGTGCGAGCCAGCCAGCTCAGGATCCAATCGTCCATCGGCTCAGCCGTACCGCCTGGCCCGCTCGTTGCCCGCAGCAGCTGCCGGGCCACCCGGTCCGCCGGCGCACCGGCCTCCGCGAGGGCGCGCCCGGCGTCGCGGTGCCAGGCGGCGCGCACCGGCACCGGTATCTCCTCGTACAGGGCGGTCCGGATGAGCGGATGCCGGAATCCCATTCCATTGCCGGACTCGGCCAGTACGCCAGCGGTGCGCGCCTCATCGAGTGCTGGAACCAGGTCCACCACGTTGCGGCCCGCGACGATCGCCAGATCCGGCACGGCAAAGTCCACGCCGAGCAAAGCCGCCGCCCGCAGCACCTCCCGCACCGGCCCGGACACAAAACCAAGACGGTCCGCGATGGCGGCCGACAGCGAACCCGGCGCGGTATCACCGGTCAGCTCGGCGGCTCCCGCACCGGTGATCGTCACCCGCGAGCTGCGCGACAGCGCACCGACCAGTTCGGTGATGTAGAGCGGGTTACCCGCAGCCCCATCGGCCAGGCGCAGCAGCTTGCGGTCCGGCTTGCCTCCGGCCAGGGCCTCGACCAGGTCGGCTACCGCCGCGTCGGTGAGCCCGGCGAGCTGCAGCCGCGCATCGTCGCCGACCGCCCGCCGCAGCGCCAGCAGGTCTTCCCGCAGCGGCACCGGGCGCATCGTCCCGATCAGCAGCAACGGCACCTGCTGGGTCAGCTTGACCAGCCGCCGCCACAACGCGACGCTGGCCTGATCGGCCCACTGCAGATCGTCGATGACCAGAACCACCGGCCGCGCGGCGCACTGCTCGGTGATGAGCGCCAGCAACTGCTCTGCCAGCGCGACGGAGGTGTCCGTGCCAGGGTCGGCGGCGACCTCGCCGCGCAGTAGCTGGAGGATCGTCTTGCGCCGGGGGTTCGTGGACCGCTCGCGTACCCGCAGTCCTTCGAGCAACGGAAGCAGGGGCAGAGTCTCCCCTAGTTCGTCACCGGCGCCCCAAAACACCTCACAGTTGAGATTGGGTTCCGCCGCCAAGGCCGCCCTTACCAGCGAGGACTTGCCTATTCCCGGCTCCCCCTCAATAAGTACCGCACCGCCCTGCCCGCCAGCCACCTCTGTCATGAGCCTGACCAGCACCGACAGCTCGCCATCGCGGCCGATCAGCGCGCCAGCCAAGGTCACGGTGGGCACTCTGCGAATTGTACTACTAGAACATTTTGGCAACAAGTAGTATTTACCGGACGCAATGTTTACCGCCTAAGCATCTTCGGGTAATAATTGATTGTCCTGTTCCTCCGGTACCGCGCCATGCAAGTTGCAAAGAACCTTGCAGTGCATGGATACGCTAATCTTTCAATACACGGAGAAGCGAGTCTTGCCCGTACAGAGGCATCGGCAATTGTGACAAAGCTTGCAATTTTGGAAAAAGAAAAGATTTCGATTGCAGGCGTGCATGAAATAGCCGGGAGGCGCCAATACTCCAGGTGAGGTCCAAGTACGGCCTGGGGACCCAGCGACGAGCTGACCTGGGCGATCGCCGTGGAGGAACCATGCGCATCGGACGAGCAATCATCATCCCCGCTATCCTTGCGCTCAGCGTGGCCGGGGCAGTCATGCCGGGCGCCGAAATAGCCATGGCGGCGGGGCACACCGCCGGCGTCCACATACACACAACCCCTCTGATAGTCAGTGGTACCTTTTTCCACGGTTGAACCGGCTAACGCAAGCTTGAGCCGACTGACGTAGCTTCACGGCGTCGCGGAACCATCTGGTCCGCGGCGCCCTGATTGTGTAGGGCCACCGGGGGGTGGAGACAGTCGTGAACGGCTGCTGCCTGACCCGGTCTGATCACGTGCGGCCTGCCACAATGATCCGAGGATCATGGCAAGCCGAATCCGGCGCCGGCCCCCGCCACTCTGTCACCCTTTCCTTGATCCTGAAGGCCGACCGCTGACACTGGTCGCGAGCGCGGACGCGGAGCCAGACCGGTCCGGGGCAGAGGGCTGGGGCCGGGCTAGTCACCTGGCCGGGCGGAGGCCGGCGGGCTTGGTTAGGGCTGGGACGCGGGCCTCTTTCATGGTTGCTTTGCACATCAGGAGGGGTTCCTGGTTGCGGGGTCCCGCAGTGAGGGCACTGCGCGGGCCGTAGTGCCCGGCCTGCGCCGGCGAGCGCCGAGGATTGCACTGGATCTAGGCGTACGATGTAATGGAAGATTCATTGCGACTTTTATAGAAATTGATGGACAGTCGCTCTGGTCCGCCCGCGCGGCACCGAGAGGAGGAACAAGGGATGACCATGCCAGGCAGCCCTACGGTACGGCGCCGCCGCCTTGCTGCCGAGCTGCGCGGGATCAGGGAAAGCATGGGCAAGAGCGGAGATGCTGTCGCGGCGGCCCTGAAATGGTCACCCAGCAAGATCAGTAGATACGAGCGGGCCAAGACCGGGTTGCAGCCGAGGGAGGTCGAGCGGCTGCTCGACTACTACGAGATCACCGGGCCGCGCCGCGAGCTCCTTCTTGCTCTTGCCGAGGATGCGTCGCAGAAGGGCTGGTGGGAGCAATTCACGGACGCCCTTTCCCCGGACTATCAGGAGTTCATTGGCCTCGAGCATGAGGCAAGCACTATCGCCATATGGCACGTTGACGTGGTGACCGGCCTGTTGCAGACGGAAGCCTATGCCAGGCACATCATTAGCAGCTACAGCAAGGTGGAGCCGATCGCGCCGGGCATGATCGAGCGGCTGGTCAAGGTCAGGATGCAACGCCAGCGGGTGCTGAACCGTGAGGAGCAGGTTCAGCTGGAGGTTGTGCTCGACGAGTCGGTCTTGAAGCGCCGGGTCGGCGATGACAATGTGATGTATGAGCAGCTTCAGCGGCTTATGCGTGAGGCTGACAGGCCGAACCTAACGTTGCGGATCCTCCCCCTTAACGCGCAGCACACGGTCTTTGGGGAGTCATTTGTTATATTCGGCTTTGGGCCAGATACCGATGCGATGCTACAAGACGTGGTCAGCGCCGAACATCTTAGAAACGGTGTCTCGTTGCAGGGCGAGCAGGAGACCTACCTGCACCGGATCGCGTTTGACATGCTCGCGGATGCCTCGCTCGACGCAGAGTCATCGAAAGAACTCATACTCAAGACGGCCGAGTCGGATTGGTCAGGCGGCCAGCGGATCCGCTAGCGCGCCGCTCGTGTAGATCAGTTGCCTTGGACCAACCAGGTGGCGCGGGCGAACGCTCCTCCCTGGCGCTAAGGGGCCTCCGCCCGCGCCCTGATCGACAGCTAACCCGGGCAGGACGCTAGAAAGCGCTGCCCGGAGCAGTCATTTCTTGCCGAAACTGTCGAATTCCCCATTGCGCACTCCGCCGAGGAATGCATGCCACTCGTCCGGTGTGAATCGGAGGACCGGGCCTTCGGTGTCCTTGCTGTGCCGGACACCAACCCGCCCGCCTGGCAGGTTGGCTACCTCCACGCAGTTGCCGTTGGAGAAGCTGAGGGAACTCTTAATCCAGTGCGTAGCTGGATCCGGCGGTACGGGCTCGTCGAACGATGAGCTTCCCATGTCCTTACCTCCTGAATTTGGGGTAATGAGGGTCCAGAGTACGATTACGCAGAGTTGTTTATAGGACACAGTGCGCGATGGCACTCTAAACCAGCGAGACATCCCTGGCCTCAGGGGCTTCCAGGGATGCCGGATTACTAGAGGAGACTACTGGGATTAACGATGACCAGTGGACAAACGGGGAAGGAAATAGCGAAGAACCTCCGCCCTCGCGTCTCCCCCAGCCAGCCACGCCCGCGAAGCAGCCGGTGCCGCCCGGATTCACCCGGCCGAGGTGATGCGCTGCGCCGCCGGCCGCAGAAGACTGACAGCCCGGCGGCTGGCCTCGGGCGAATGGGCAGGTCATGAGCAGTGCGATGACGGGGTGGCCGGGACAACCGGTGATCTATGAAGTCAATACCGCGGTCTGGCTGGGCTCGCTGTCCCGGGCGGCCGGACGGCCGCTGACGCTGGCCGACGTGGCGGCGGCCGACTGGGATGCGGTCACCCCGGCTGGTGTCGACGCGGTCTGGCTGATGGGCGTCTGGGAACGAAGCCCAGCCGGCCTGGCCCTAGCGACAGCAAATGCGGACCTGCAGGCCTCGTTCGCCGAAGCCCTGCCCGATCTGCAGCCAGCGGACGTGATCGGATCGCCGTACTGCGTGCACCGGTATGTGGCCGGCGCACTCTTTGGCGGCCCGGCCGGGCTCGCCGCGGCGCGCGAAGCCCTGGCCGCCCGCGGCGTTCGGCTGATGCTTGACTACGTGCCCAACCACGTCGCCCCCGATCACCCTTGGGTGGCGACCCAGCCGGAGCTGTTCCTGCAGGGCGGCGAACACGACCTCGAGGCCGATCCAGCGGGCTGGCTGGCCGTCGACGGGCACGTGCTGGCCCATGGGCGCGATCCATACTTCCCGCCCTGGCCCGATGTGGTGCAGCTCGACGCGTTCTCGCCAGCCATGCGCGCCGCGACCGCCCAGACGCTGGCCGGCATTGCCGGTCAGTGCGACGGAATCCGCTGCGACATGGCCATGCTGCTGACCAACGAGATCTTCGCCAAGACCTGGGGCGGCCACACCGGACCTGCGCCAGCCGAGGAGTTCTGGCCGGCCGTCATAGCCGAGCTGCGCACCCAGCACCCGGAGACCGTGCTTCTCGCCGAAACCTACTGGGACCTGGAATGGGAACTTCAGCAGCAAGGATTCAACTTCTGCTACGACAAACGGCTCTATGACCGGATCACCGGCGCGAACGCCCCCGCGGTCCGCGCCCATCTGGGGGCCGATCTGAGCTACCAGTCCCGGCTGATGCGGTTCCTGGAGAACCACGACGAGCCCAGGATCGCGGCCCGCATGCCGCGCGATGCCGAGCGTGCCGCCGCCGTGGCCATCGCCACGCTGCCCGGCGCGACCTTGTGGCACGAAGGACAGTTCGAGGGCCGGCGGGTGCGGCCGCCGGTGTTCCTGTCCCGGCGGCCAGACGAACCGCCAGACCTTGACCTGGCCGACTGGTACCGGCGGCTGCTGGCCGCCGTCGCGGACACCAAGGTGCGGGCGGGCGCGTGGCGGCTGCTCGACGCCAACGGCTGGCCCGGCAACCGGTCCTGCCGCAACCTCCTGGCCTGGTCCTGGACCGGCGACACACAGCGGCACGTGGTTGTGGTCAATCTTTCCGCCCACCCGGCGCAGGGCCGGATCCCGCTGGGCTGGGCGGACCTGCCCGGCCGGACCTGGCGGCTCACCAGCCTGCTGGACGACGGCGCCGTCGAGCGGGACGGCGCCGAACTGGCCGATCCCGGGCTGTTCGTCGCGCTGGATCCGTGGCAGTTTCACCTGCTCACCCTGGGGTGATCCACCCCGCCCGCAACGGCGCCGCTGCAATTCCCCCCCGGCGCGGGTGATGCGGCCGGGTCCCGCGACCGCGAGCATAAACGCCATGAGCGCTCAACCGGCCGGCCACGACGGCAAGCGTCCCTCTGACAAGCTGACCAAGGTGATGCTGATGGCCTCCGCCGCCTTGGTCGCTCTGTTGGTCACTCTGGTCGTCGGCTTCGCCATAGGCAACGTGACGAGAAAGAAGTTCGATAAGTGGAGTCGTGGTTACAGCTGATGTGACCGCGGCGCTCGCCACGCTGGGATGACGGGCACGGGGGCAGCGCGATGATCCTCGCCGTCGTGTTCGCCCTGGCCGCGGCGTTCTCCAACGCGGTCAACCTGCTGACACAGCACAAGGCGAGCATCAGCGCCCCGAAGAAGGAGCGGGGCTGGCGGCTGCCGCTCTACCTGATCCGGCACCCGCTCTGGCTGCTCGGCGGGGCTGCGGCGGTGGGCTCGTTCGTCTTCCAGGCCCTCGCCCTGCACAACGGCCCGATGTCGGTGGTCCAGCCCGTTCTGGTCACCGAACTGATCTTCGTCCTAATCCTGCGCTGGGTGTGGATCCACCAGGACGTGGCCAGGGCCGCCTGGGCCGCGGCCAGCGCCGTCTGTGTGGCGCTGGCGGTGTTCCTCGCCGTGGCCGAACCGAGCGGCGGCCACCCCTCCCCCACGGCCAGGGCATGGGTGTCCGCCGGGCTGGCGTTCGGCGGGGCCATTTCGGTGCTGACCGCGCTCGGCCGGGCGGGCTCGCCGGTGCGCCGGGCCGCCGTCCTGGCCGCGGCGGCCGGGCTTACCTGGGCCTTGGAGGCGACGTTCCTCAAGACCGCGACACAAACGCTGGCCGCGGCCGGCCTGGCCGGCATGCTCACCAACTGGCCGGTGTACGCGCTGGTCGGCGCCACCATCACCGGCACACTGCTGCAGCAGGCCGCCCTGCACCTCGGGCCGCTGAGCGTGTCCCAGCCGATCCTGATCATCACCGACCCGGTCGCCAGCATCATCCTGAGCGTGTGGCTGTTCGGCGAGCACTTCACCAACAGCCCCGCGAAGCTCGCCATTGCGGTCCTGGCCTTCGCCGCGATGGCGGCCGCGGTCACGGTGCTGTCGCGGACGGCACCGAAGGATCTCGCCCCATCGCCCCTCAGCGGGTGATGTCGTGGGGACATTCGCGAGGCATCCTTGGCTATCGGGTGAGGATGCCCGAAACGGAGTGGACCGGGCGGCACGCCCGGTCACGGCACAACAGAAAGCTGGACGGCAAATGCAGGACGAGACACCACGTACCGACCACCCGGCCGAAGGAGTTGACCTTCCGCTGCCCGGCATCCAGACCGCTCGCGACATGCAGGCTGCCGAGGAACAGCTCACCGATATCGGTATCGACCTCGAGAGCAACGAACTGCACGCCGGCGGGCGGACGTGCGCGCGCTGCGGGCAGACCATACGCCCTGACCAGGATGTGCGCCGTACCGCCAGCGGCGCTTACCAGCACGAGATGTGCCCGCAATGACGCCGGCGCGGGCCGTCCGTGCCAGCGCCTAGCCTGTGCGTATGCGGTTGCCGGGCCCGGAGAGGCACCTCGATGGCTGACGCCGACGACGTGCGCCGCCTGGCGCTGGCCCTGCCCGGCGTGGAGGAGATCGACAGCGACGGCTTCGACTTCCGGGTCGGCGGCAAGGGGTTTGTCTGGTCCTATCCCGAGCGCAGGGCGGGCAAGCCCCGGATCATCCGCACCGACGTCGCGGTGCTGTTCGTCGGCGACGAGTCCGAGAAGCAGGCCTTGCTCCTCGGCGAGCCGGGACTCTTCTTCACCGCGCCCGGGTACGGCGGCTGGCCGCTGGTGCTGCTGCGGCTGGCGGAGGTCGACACCGAGCGCCTGGCCGAACTGGTGACCGACGCATGGCGGATGCGCGCGCCAGAACCGCTCGCCGGCCAATTCGACGGCGACGGGCCGGCCCACGCCATCCCCGGTGCATGATCAAAGTGAGCTTGGTGCCCAAAGAGGGGCAGCAAACTCACATTCACGACCGCTCAGAAGCCGCTGGCGACCGCGCGCGGGGCCGGCGCGGCGGTCAAAAGACGCGAGATGATGCTCGGAACATGAGAACCAGGACCGAGGGTGCGGGTTTGCCGGGGACGGGGCCGAGCCCAGCAGAGATTACGGCGGTGCAGCGCCGTCTTCGGGCCAGCCAGGGCGCGTTCGTGCCCAAGCCGGTGCTGCCGATCATCGATGAGATCATCGCGACCGTCCTGTCGCAGCACACCTCTGATGTCAACTCGGAGAGGGCGTTCGCACAGCTCAAAGACAGGTTCCCCAGCTGGGAGCAGGTCGCGGACGCGGATCCAGACGAGGTGGCCGGCGCCATCCGCTGCGGGGGCATCGCAAACCAGAAGGCGCGCCGTATCCAGCAGATTCTCGCGGCCGTTGAGGAACGCGAGGGCCGCCTCGACCTCGGCCGTCTGAACGATCTTGACGATGAGTCGGTCGAAACCTATCTTCTTTCGCTGCCCGGTGTGGGACCCAAAACGGCCGCGTGCGTGCTTGTGTTCTCGATGGGCCGGGCCGCGTTCCCGGTCGACACCCATGTCCATCGGGTCGCCATCAGGCTCGGCTGGATCCCGGCAAACACGACCGCGGACAAGGCGCACCAGCTCCTCGCGCCGCGCGTGCCCCCCGGCATCCGGTATGACCTGCACGTCGCGCTGATCGCCCACGGACGCACCGTCTGCAAGGCACAGCGGCCACGCTGCGAGGTTTGCGTGGTGCGCGACCTATGTGATTACGGCTCAGCGTCCGGGCGGCAACTAGCCGCTGACCGGCCCGTAGCGATGCACGGCGGCGCCTTGACCTGAACGGCAGCCGGGCTGAGACTACTGACTGGTAAGTAACCATCGCCCAGCGGAACGGGCCGGTTGGCTGCCGTGGCTGCGGGGAGCCGGCTGGCGGGCCCGGGACCGGGAGACGAGGTCGGCCATGCACAGCACACGATTGCTCATTAGCCGTACCGGCCGGTTCACGCTGGCTGCGGTGGGTCTGGCCTTAGCGCTATCCGGGCTTGCCGCGGGCGGCGCGTCGGCCTCCGGCCGTGCCGCGGGGCCGCTGCCGCTTGTCGTGCGCACCGACCACGGTCTTGTGCGTGGCTTCCACAAGAACGGCGCCCGTGAGTTCCTCGGCATCCCCTACGCCGCCGCGCCGGCCGGCGCGAACCAGTGGCGGCCGCCGCAGCCGTTCCCGCCGTGGGACGGCATCAGGCCAGCGACCAAGCCGGGCCACGACTGTGCGCAGACCGGCAGCCTCGCCACCGGTGTGCCGGGCACCAGCACCTTTGAGAACTGCCTGTTCCTGAACGTCTATACCCCGCCGCAGGCGGCGGGCCGGCCGCTCCCGGTGATGGTGTGGATTCACGGCGGCGGTTTCACCGGTGGCGCGGGCCGCATCTACGACGGTGCGCTCCTCGCCGCCAGGGACCACGTGATCGTGGTGACGATCAACTACCGGCTCAGCGCGTTTGGCTTCCTCGCGCTGCCGTCGCTGGACGCCGAGAGCCCGGACAGCTCGAGCGGCGACTACGGGCTGATGGACCAGCAGGCGGCCATGCGCTGGGTGCAGAACAACGCGTTCGCGTTCGGTGGCAACCCGGGCAACGTGACGATCTTCGGCGAGTCCGCGGGCGGCGCGAGCGTGTGCGCGAACATGGCCTCGCCGACCGCGCTCGGCCTGTTCTCCCGGGCGATCGCCGAAAGCGGGTGCATCTTCTCCGCCCAGACCAAGCAGGCCGCCGAGAAGCAGGGCGCCGCCCTGGCCAAGAAGCTGGGCTGCACCAACCCAGCCACCGCAGCGGCGTGCATGCGCACCAAGCCGGCCGCGGCGATCCTGAAGGCGGAACCGTCCGCCGGGCTGTCCTGGGGGCCGGTGACCGGCGGCTTCACGCTGCCGCTCGACCCGATCACGGCCTTCAAAACCGCGCACTACCTGCACGTCCCGCTGCTCCAGGGGAGCAACCACGACGAGGGACGGTTCTTCGTCGGGATCGAATTCGACCTGCTGGGCGGCCATCCGCTGACCGCGGCGCAGTACCCGAAGGTCGTCACCGCCCAGTTCGGCGCCAAGAACGCGAAGAAGGTCCTCGCCCACTACCCGCTCTCGGCGTTCAAGTCGCCCGACCTTGCCTATGCCCAGGTGCTCACCGACTCGGAGTTCAGCTGCCCGGCGCTGCTGACCGACATCCTCACCCAGGGCAGCGGGTCCTACGCCTACGAGTTCAGTGACCCGCACCCGCCGAACGACTTCC
>Ga0126373_10004266_pt1 | contig 10907 bp, 10 predicted proteins | sample PanSoiMetPlot_11_FD_92545 | JGI IMG/M metagenome (GOLD analysis project Ga0126373, IMG submission 92545) | Tropical forest soil microbial communities from Panama - MetaG Plot_11 | ecosystem: Environmental > Terrestrial > Soil > Tropical forest > Bulk soil | place: Panama | collected 2016-02-17
TCCGCGAGTTCTAGTTCCATTCTTTTGTCAGGTTTAAACGTATTCGTCGAGAATGTAAATTCCCGAAAAAAGTAGGATTCATTCAGTTTTGCAAGCGCGCCTTCAAATCTCATGAGTTACCCGCAGCGACTGACCGCGCATCATTTGACGGAGACCGCATACAGATTGTGATTCTATCAAATTGAAATGGATAGCATTCCGCTAGAGGCACGTGTTGAGGAGAAAATAGGGCACTTTCGCCATCGCCTATCCCCTCATTCATTTGATAGCCGTTAGGTGCTCCGTCTATACTCATCCGTCAGCCACCTCCCCGGAAGGCTCCCATGAAACCACTCGCACTGTTCGGTCTCGCATTCGCGTTCGCAACTGGTTCTGCTGTCGTGGCTGACGCCGCTCCCACCACCGCAAACCGTTTTGTTTACGCCAACGGAAAGTACCTGGTGGACCCTGAAGGACACACCTTGCAACTGCGGGGCATTAACCTCGGCAACTGGTTGGTGCCGGAAGGGTATATGTTCGGTCTAGATGGCGGGCCGGCGTCGTCACGTGAGATTGAGACGCTCTTTAGTGAGTTGATCGGCCCGGCCGAGGCGGCGCAGTTCTGGCAAGCGTATCGCGAAGCCTATATCACCGAGGAAGATATTCATTTCCTTCGCCAGACCGGTTTGAATTCCATTCGTGTTCCGTTGCACTACAAGTTCTTTATTCCCGGCAACGAGGAGGGATTCGCCTTGCTTGATCGCGTCGTCGGATGGGCGGAAAAGTACCATTTGTATGTCGTTCTTGATCTGCACTGCGCACCCGGGGGCCAGACCGGCGCCAACATCGATGACAGTTGGGGCTATCCATGGCTCTATGAGTCGGAGGCCAGTCAGGCGCTGACCGTTGCTGTCTGGAAAAGGATCGCCGCGCATTACCGCGACAATCCCACAGTTCTGGGCTACGACCTGCTCAACGAACCGATCCCGCATTTTCCTGCACTGCAAAAATACAACAACCAGTTGGAACCGCTGTACAAAAGGCTCACAGCTGCCATCCGCACCGCGGATACTAACCACCTCATCATTTTGGGTGGTGCGCAGTGGGACTCCAACTTCGCTGTATTTGGCGCTCCTTTTGACTCCAATCTGATGTACACCTTTCACATATACTGGACCGCGCCGGCCGAAGAGGTCATTCAGCCTTATCTTGATTTCCGCAACCGCTACAATGTTCCCATCTGGCTTGGAGAATCCGGCGAGAATACTGATGCCTGGATTAATGATTTTGTGCAGGTACTGGAAAAAAATGAGATCGGCTGGGCGTTCTGGCCCTACAAAAAGATGGACTCCACGTCGTCCTTAGTAACCTGGCAGAAGCCCGCCTATTGGGACGAGATCATTGCCTATGGAAAGATGCCTGGAAATACTGGAGATGCAGAGAAGCGGATTGCTGCCCGGCCTTCTCTGGAACACGCTCGGGCCGCCTTCCAAAACCTGCTTGAAAATGTCCATCTCGCTCGTTGTCGGACGAACGCAGGATACATTCAGGCTTTGAATTTGACCGTGCCGTCCAACGATTTGAACAGAAGGAATCCCTGACCGTAGATGTAGGGGCTGTTGCAGCTATTCCGATCGTTTGCGGGAGGCGTGATGAATAATAAAGATTTTACCAGGCGCAGTTTTCTAAGGGCATCATCGGCGGCGGGCTTGTTAGCGGCAACAGGTCGGCTCGGAACTGCCAAACCAGTATCAGCAGGCGAGACGGAGCAGGGAAAAATCGCGGCCGTAAAGCCGGCCGAAGATTCGAAGGTGTGGCCTATTCCATCGTGTGCCTGGAGGAGGCCCCTTGGTAGTCTTCCGAGAATCGAATTGCGCCCTGAAAAGGACAAGGACTCAGGCGACCTGATCGGCCTGAATACCCTCACTCGCACCAAGAAGGGGATTCCGCTGGGCGGCATCGGAGCCGGGAACTTCATGTATAACCTGTGCGGCTCCTTTGGCCCATGGCAATTGAAAGCTGGCAGATATGAGGAACGTTTTCAATCCCAGGCCGCATTTCATGTGCGCGAAGAGATGGCGGGAGAAGTGAATGCGTGGACTTTGGCGACGGACGACGTACTTCCGGCATGGCCAAGATTGAAACCCGGCGAGGGCGAGTACTGCGCCCTGTTTCCGAAAGGTTGGTGTTCTTACAAGGGGTTTTCAACCGCCATTTCGATGCAATTCTTCAGCCCAGTGATAAAAGACAACTATCGCGAGACATCGTATCCTGTGGCTCTGTTTTTATTTAAGGTCCACAATCCAGCCAAAATCAGGGCCAGGTTATCGCTGATGTTCACGTTCCCGAATGCTCCGTACATCGGTCCGCAGAATACTCCGATGGGCACGGATCAAGATGCCGGCAAGAGTGCGCGGAATCGGCGCGGTTTGAGCAACCGGGTCATGAAGAATCCCAAGAGGGGAGTGACCGCGATTTTGATGGAGGCACATGACCAGGGGAATGCTTCCGAGACCGAGGGATCGGAATGGTGCATAGCGACGAATCATGCGTCCACCTATGTGCCGATGTGGGACGGCAACAGCGACGGTGCGGATATTTGGAAGGTTTTTGCTGCGGACGGCATGCTGGCCAATCAGAACCTCGTCCAGTCCAGCCAAATCCCCGCAGGCGCGCTTTGTGTCACGGTAGAGCTTGATCCCGGCGCAAGTGTCACCGTGCCCTTTGTTCTTGGCTGGTATTTCCCGCAGATGGAATTCGGTTCTGGAACACGCTGGTGGAGGAGGTTTACCGAGTGGTTCCCGTTTGCTCCGGAACAGTCGTTCCACATCTGCGAAGAGGCGTTGCTGCATCGCGACGAGTGGCTCGGCGCAGTCGATGGCTGGCAGGCACCCATCATCCGAAATGGGGAACACCCGGAGTGGGTGAAGCAAGCCGCCCTCAATGAACTTTATTACAGTACTTTTGGCGGCTCTTTTTGGGAGAACGGTTGTATCACCAAACCCAAACAATTCGGCAGCCGGCCGGGACAGCACATCTCATTCGTGATGGAGTGCCAGGAGTATGCATTCGCCGAGTCCTTTGATGTCCGTCATCACCCGGCGCGTAGCAACCGCGATCTTTGGCCGCAACAGGAGCGTGCCACACTGCTGTTGTTCAGGGATTTTGTCATGGATTCCCCCGACGGCAGTTGTCCGCACGATGCGGGCGCGATCTACGGCGACCCCCTCTTTGCCTACGACGGCTATGGCCGGGACTATAACCAGAGTCCACATGGCATCATGGGGCGCATCACCACGCCATGGTCTGAACTTTCACCCAAGTTCATTCAGCAGTGCTACGCCTACTGGCATAAGACCAAAGACAATGCGTTTCTAGAAGAAGTCTGGCCAGCAATGGTTCGGAGCTACCGCTACCAAATCACGACCGACCTCGATGGCGATGGTCTGAGCGAGATGAAAAGCTCCGAGTACCTTGAGAATAAGCTGTTCAACGCGGTGCTTTGGCTGGGTGCGCTGGAAATGATGCAAGCTGTTGCCCAGCGTCGGGAAGACAATGCTTTTGCGAAGGAGATCGGCCAGTTGCTGAACAAAGCCCGCACCAGTACGGAAAAACAGTTCTGGAACGCACAGTACAACTATTATCAGTACAATCAGCACAACGATGACCTGATGGGCGATGCGATGGTGGGGCAACGTTATGTCGACGTTACGGGACTGCCCTCCCTGCTGAGTCCGGAACGCATGGCATCCCACTACCACCAGTTATTCAAACGCGGTGTTCTTGCGCTGAAAGACAGCAGGGGAAACGGTGTCGGCAATGTCGGCGTTGCGAATGCGATTCATCCTGATTCCCTGCCCGGTGTTGGCGACAGTGAGTATCTGCATCAATTTGAAGTCTGGACTGGAGTTTCGTACTGCGCCGCCGCGAATATGTACCACTGTGGGAAAGAGCTGAACGACGGTGCCTTGCAGGCCGAGGCATTGCTGGCGGCCTGGGGCGTGTATTACCAAACGTGGAAGAACGAGGAAACGGCCTACTGGTTCAGCACCCCAGAGGCATGGCGCATCGACGATCCAAAAAACTTCAGGGCTCTGATGTATCAGCGCGCCCGCGGCTTTTGGGAGTTTGCCATGGAGATATGCGACCCGTATAAATCTTAGTATCGCGGTGTTTGCGTCGGGGGGCAGGCTCGCAAGACAGTAAAACTAACTCTGTGATTGCTCAACGTTCACTGACACCCGGCATACGCCACACCTCGCTTCAAGCCCGCATTAGTTGTTGCGCAGCGAGAAGGCGCTCGTCCCGAGCGGAGACAAACCCTCACGGGAACCGCTTCGCACCAACCCTCAACTGAAACCAGATCTGAATTGCCTGCTGGCCCCACGGGGTCACGGGAGGGCTGTCAAAATGGACGAGGTCCCAAGCTGTGCCCGGGGCGAACATCCGTGTGTGTGAACCGAGTTTTCAATCGAAGTGAGAAGGTCGCTCACCGATGAAGCGAATTATCTTACGGCTGCTTTTTCTTCGATCCACAATTTTGTAATTTCTTCGAGCGATCGCCCTTTAGTTTCAGGGATTAACCACCCAACCAGAACGATGGTCAGTAATGCCCCACTACTGAATAGCCAGAAAGTGCCGTCTGAGCCCAAGTGCTTTTGCGTGACGGGAAACAGTTGGTTACCTAGATAGCCAACAAGCCACAAGGCTGTAGTCGCGATGGACATCCCGCGACCTCTCACCTTCGTTGGGTAAATCTCAGAGATAATGACCCAGCAAGCCACACCATTGCCAAACGCGTGGCCTGCCACGAAACTCATCACAAAGATCAAAATGGCTACGCCACTGCCGTGGACGTGATAGAACCAGCCCACCAACGCGAGCGATAGGAATTGCAACCCGGTTCCGGCAAGAATTAGAGTTTTTCGCCCGGCGCGATCTACGAGCCAAAGCGCGAAAAGTGTAAACAGGAGATTGATCAAACTCACGAGCACCGACTGAAAGAAGGCGTCGCTTGTCGGTGCTCCAGCCGTACGAAATATCTCGGGCAAAAACGAAAAAATAGGTGTAATTCCGCTGATCTGCTGTAACCCCGCCAGCATGACGCCTAGTAACAACGGACGTCGAAACGTCGTGAACAATTCCGAAATATGCCCTTCTTCCGTTCTCAGGGCGTTCTCGATTTCGGCAGCCTCGCGGACCGCCGCATCAGCTCCATTCATTTTGGTCAGAACATCGACTGCCTGTTCCCGCCGGCCTATCTTCATCAGCCACCGCGGACTCTCGACCGCTGGAAGAATCATCAACCCAAACAAGACTGCCGGTACAACCCCAGCCAAAAACATCCAACGCCAGCCCGTCGCTACGTTCCAGACTTCGTCTCCCAAGCGCTGAATCAACATGTTGACCAACACGGCGGCAAGAATCCCTGCAACGATCCCGAGTTGATAGAGCGTCACACAGCGCCCTCGTACCCTCGTTGGAGCAATCTCTGCGATATAGTTCGGGGAAATCACCGATGCCGCCCCAATACCTAAGCCGCCGATCAGTCTCCAAATTACAAACTGATGGAGATCCGCGGCGAACAGCATGCCCACCGAGGACAAAGCGAAACACAGAGCGCACAACGCTAGCCCCTTTTTCTTTCCGAGATAATCTGCCACGGGCCCTGCAGTGGCACAACCTGCAATGCAACCTAGGAGTGCGCATCCGGCAGCCCAGCCAATTCCAGCGGCGTCCAAGTGAAACAGTTGGCTCAAGAAGCCAATCGCTCCGCTGATCACGATATTGTCGTAACCGAACAGCAACCCACCTAACGTGGAAACACTGGCAGCGATGATTAACGGAAGACGCGATTCTGCCGCTTCGACTTGGGCGCTTCGGTTATTTCTCTCCACGAATTGTTGGCTCCAAGACTTTACCGTCTCCCTGACGAAATTCGAAAACCGCTTTCACCGCCAGCATGAAGCCGATGGTCTGTCCTGCCTGCATGCCAGGGCGCTGAACACGTCATTGGTGGCGTCTGATTGGGAATGACAACTCCATCAAAGTGATTGCGGCGAAGTAAGCTGAGAATGCAAATCATGTCCACATCGCCTTCATCAATGAACGTTGCGCGATAGTGTGGTACCTTTCCCACCACATTTCGCAGATGAATATCGGCGATTTTGCCTTGTCTGCTACATTGATCGAACGCGTCGTAAAGGTCGCCCTCCATCATTTCCGCGATCGTTCCCATGCACGGCTCCAGCGCGTTATTCCGGCTGGGCTCGAGATCAATCAACCGCTGATACATTTCGGGTTGATAGGCAAGCCGCGCCTGTCGTCTCTGCTCGAGGTGCCTACAATTCTTTTGCCGTCCGAAGCCGTGCAGGTCCGCCTGCAAGTCCCCACGGTTCGTACTTTGAGCCAGTCGGCTGATTATTCCGCGGGTTGGGTGGACGTTGGTTGAAGTAATCGACCAGGTGAACCACAACGTGAGTGCAGCCAGCATGCGCAGCGAAATCGTAATAATCGCGCGTCAACATATGCCGATACAGTCCAAGGCCAATCTTCATAGCCGGTTTCCTATCCCCGCTCCGTTATCCGGACTGAGAACTTGTCCGTTGATCTCGCTCGCCAACGGCGAACAAAGAAATACAAATGCATCCGCGATCGATTCGGGACTGTTCCTTCGGCCCAAAGAAACTCGCAGAACAAACTCTCGGTAAGCAGGGTCTTCGTCAAACACCTTTAGCGAACTGCCTGCAGCTACGTTCCCTGGCGAAATCACGTTCACACGAATACCGGTCAGCGCATATTCAAGCGCCAGACTGCGAGCAAAATTTTCCAACGCCGCCTTGGCTGAAGAGTATGAAGGGATGAACGTGTGCGGCATTCGTGCTACATAGGAGGATGTAAAAATCAGGTGACCAGCAATGTTGCGCTGCGTCCATTGCTCAAGGGCGAACCGCGCCAAATACGTTTGCGCAAAATAGTTGAAGCGGAAGATGCGCTCAAAATCGTGTTCTGACGTGCTGGCGAACGGATGAAGTCCACAACCGCCCGCATGGCCGATCACTGTATCCAAGCCGGGGAATTTTTCGAAAGCTGCGTTTACCACGCGGTTTACCTGGCTTGACTGGGTGATATCAGCCGCATAATAAAGATAAGACGATAGCGGGATCTGCCAATCATGGAGCGTTCGCCGGGCTTCGTCCTCCGCCTTGATGTCGGTGAGCACCAGCGTTGCGCCGGTTACAGTCAGCCTCCGTACCATGTGCTCGGCAATCGCGCCCAAAGCTCCGGTGATCAGAATCGTCTTGCCGGAAAGATCAATGCTTATCATGGGCGGTTACCCCGATCGTCTGCCTCATTTGTAAAACCTTCAATTCTGGAAAGCACCTCGTGTCCGGCTCCGGTGACCAGCACGTTATCCTCGATGCGTGCGCCCCCACCACGTTCGGAAACGTACACTCCCGGTTCGATCGTGATCACCATACCGGGCTCGAGCCTGGCGGATTCTCCGGGAAGAATCAGAAATCCCGGGTCGTGATAGCGAAAGCCAACGTGGTGGCCCGTGTGATGGGTGAAGAAAGCCGAGAGTCCTTCGGCAGCGATCTTGTCCCTTGCCGATGCGTCAATGTGACCGGCGGGAATTCCTGGGCGTATGGCGTCGAGCGCGGCTTGCTGCGCGTCTCTGACAACCGTGAGAATGCGCGCCACTTCAGCCTTCGGGTTTCCAATTGCGGCGGTGCGGGTGAGGTCGCTCCAATAACCATTGACGCAAGTTCCCAATTCGATCAAAACCAGGTCGCCATTCTCTAATCGCCGCCCGGTCGAGCGATTAAATCGCCCCGCATCGGCGCTGTTGGGGCCGGATTGCACCATGGCCCAGCCGCGGGAATGAAATATGCCACCGCAGCCGATCTGCCGATAAATAGCGGACTCCACTGCCGCCGCAACTTCCGCCTCCCTGACTCCCGGTTTCGCATTCTCAAAGAAAACTTGCAGGCCAACATTCGCAACCCGATTTGCGAGCCGGATCGCGGCCATTTCATCCGGGGTCTTTCTTAAATAGAGATCGGCAAAGCCCGCCTGAGTTTGAGCATCCGGCTTGGCCACGAGCGCAGAAAGCTGCTGAGCAAAACTTTCAGGCATGGGAATCTGCTCGGCGGCTTGAATGGGTAGAGAAGTTCTAGCCGCGCCGCGATTCATACCCACCTGTTCGGGTGCAATCTTTGCTCTGATAAGCTCATCGCCAACGGTTGAAACTAAAGCCGAATAAGGATCGCTACATTTGAGATCGCCCCAGGGATATTCCTGAACCCCCAACCCGGCTGGAATATGGTCTCTCGGTTCAATCTGCGGAACGAATAGGACCGGCTCAGCATCCGCGAAGTAAATCAGCAGCGAAGCGCCCCAGAACGGAAAATACCCGGACAGCATAACGAGTTCGTCAGGCCTCCATGCAATCCAGGCCCGCAAATTGTGGCGTTGAAGAAAAGTGCGCATCTGCTGCGCGCGAGTTGGCGGGGGTGCAGTCACGGGCCTTGCATTCACGATCAGGTCGCCATTTTCCTTTACATGATTCCGAACTTCTCGAATGCTTTGACCGCGCTACTTCCTTCTTCGATGGCTTTCTTGACCAGTTTTTCGCCGCGGGCCTTTTCGAGCGCCCTCGTGAAAACTTCGGTTTCGGCTTCCGCAGGAACCAGCAAGACCCCGTCAATGTCACCGAAAAGAATATCTCCCGGACGGACGCGCACCAACCCAATTTCAACCGGAATGCGGAAATCAACTACCTTATAGCGCGGTGCCGAGTCTTGCCCGTAGGAACCAAAACCGAAAGTGGGAAAGCTCATACTCAGGATGGCCTTGGTGTCTCTCACGTAGCCGTTCAAAACCGCTCCCCGGCTGCCCAGCTTGCGGGCCCGCGTACTCATAAGTTCTCCCCACAGCGCGTTTCTGGGCGAAGAGCCGGTGTTCGCGTAGACTTCGTTCCTACGGAGATCGTCTAGCGCGTGGAGCATGAGGCCAAACGGTTTGTCCATCAGGTTGTTAGCGCTGCCGGCGATTTTTTCAGCGAACACATCCACGGCAAGAACCGGCATCGCGCGGCCGATCACAACCATATCCTGCCGAAGAGGCTGAATCTGCGGCGGCAAAAACTGGTGCTGAAGATTGATTTTATCCATTACGTCGCCAACGACGCATGTAAACAGCTCACGTTGCATGATCGAAAAAAGCTCGTCGTCGGACTTCCACAATTTCGCCGCGCTCATTGTTCGCTGCCCTAATCTATTTTCTTGATGCGTAGCCTAGCACACTCCACCTATCGAATGAATTGCCACCCGCTCATTCAAAAAACGGTTCGCCTTTGCGCGCGTAGCGACGGGTTACTTCCTCGTTCAGTGTGACACCGAGGCCAGGCTTTTCAGGGACACGAATGAATCCATCCTGAATAATTGGCTTCGGTAACCCTTCGACTAGATCATTCCAGAACGGAACGTCAGAACCATGGAACTCCAGCGCAAGAAAGTTTGGAATTGCTGCGCAGAAGTGCGCTGATAAAAGCGTGCCTACCGGACTACTGATGTTGTGTGGGGCAACGGGCATCGTATGTACGTCCGCAAACTGTGCAATGCTCTGGGCGATAGCCAATCCACCGACCTTTTGCAGATCGGGAGTAACGATACTGATAGCGTGTTTGGCTATGATTTCCTCAAAACCCTCAAACAGGAAGAGATTTTCACCCGTTGCGATCGGCACTCGAACCTTCGCGCTCACTTCCATTAGCGCTGCGACGCTGTCGGGTGGAACGGGATCCTCGAGCCACAACAATCGACATGGCTCCAACTCGTGCGCCACTCTAATGACGTCGCTGGCAGAATACCGCCAGTGGCAATCGACCGCGATCTCCGTTTCAACACCAACCGCCTCGCGAACTGCCCCGATTAAACTCACCGCGTGATCGATCGCACGATTACTGAGCGCTCGCGAATGCGGATCGGCTGCATATGTGCCCGGAACATCGAGGTCAAATTTCAGCGCTGTAAATCCCTCTGCCTGCTTTTCCAAGGCCCGCTGCTTGTATTCCGCTGGCGTTGACGCTGGCTCATCATGGCCTGCGCCGAAATAATCTTTCGCCACGTGTGTGCTCTCATGCGACAACCACCGAGCGGGGCGGGAACGCAATACGTCGTCCAGGCACTCCAGCGCCTCGCTGCCGTGGCAATCGGCATAAATACGAACTTTGTCCCGAAACTTTCCTCCAAGTAGCCGATGAATAGGCACACCCAACGATTGGCCGAGCAAGTCCCAGAGCGCCGCCTCAATTCCGCTGATCGCGTTATAAATGATGCCTGCGCTGGAGCCGGCTCCCGAAGTGGCTAACCGAAGTTTTCGAAACAGGCGGTGAACGTCTCGCGGGTCTTCACCACGGAGTAGCGATTCGAGCGAGCGCAAAATTGATGAAAGGCCAGGCGCAAAAAAACACTCACCTAGACCGCTGATTCCCTCGTCACTCTCTATTCGTACAAACGTCCAGTCAAAATTTGCTTCTACCACTGCTGTCTTGAGTCGAATAATTTTCAATGACTTACACTCGTGATCCCTTATAGACGAGTGCAGGGTAACCACATTTAAATTGAATCCCTGCGTCGCGCGAAGGATCTTCGGGATTAGGTTTTTGAGCTGCGTTAGATTAACAGTCTTACTGTCCGCGTGACAACCATCCATTAACTGCGTTATGGGGCACGTGCCATTTTTCTTAGCTGGCAATTTCGTTGTAAACACTACGGAAGACGAATCCGTGGATGCGGGTCATGAGAAGCCGCATTCCACCCATCTGATGAAAATAGTGTTCAGGAACTTTATTTCATCTGTGACGATCTGAAAGCGGGGATGGCTTCGCTCGCCAAGAAAGACGTCAAGTGCTCCGAGGTTCA
>Ga0126373_10004268_pt1 | contig 10907 bp, 9 predicted proteins | sample PanSoiMetPlot_11_FD_92545 | JGI IMG/M metagenome (GOLD analysis project Ga0126373, IMG submission 92545) | Tropical forest soil microbial communities from Panama - MetaG Plot_11 | ecosystem: Environmental > Terrestrial > Soil > Tropical forest > Bulk soil | place: Panama | collected 2016-02-17
CTGTGTCTGAGGCGATAGGTTTGGCTTTACCTTACTCGGCGGGAGCCCCGGCGCCCTATGAGATCCGTGATCGGTTCTGCATGACGGCGGGTGAACAGGTGATGTCGCTGATCGCGTCCGGTATCCGGCCGCGGCATATCGTAACTCGTTTGGCGCTCGAAAATGCAGCGGCAGTGGTCGCGGCCTCGGGCGGCTCGACCAACGCGGCGCTCCATTTGCCCGCGATCGCGCACGAATGCGGCATCAAGTTCGACCTGCTCGATGTGGCGGAAGTCTTCAAGCGCACTCCCTATGTGGCGGACTTGAAGCCAGGGGGTCGATACGTCGCCAAGGATTTGTTCGAAGCCGGGGGCGTCCCGCTGCTGATGAAGACGCTTTTGGACCACGGCTACCTCCACGGCGAGTGCATCACCGTGACAGGACGGTCGATCGCCGAGAATCTTAGCGGCGTGAAATGGAACCCGGCTCAGGACGTTGTCCGCTCGGCCGACGCACCGCTGTCGCCGACAGGCGGCGTCGTCGGGCTCCAAGGCAACCTCGCCCCCGAAGGAGCGATCGTGAAGATTGCCGGCATGTCGGTGCTCAAATTCGAAGGTCCGGCGCGGGTCTTTGACGGCGAAGAGGCCTGCTTCGAGGCGGTGAAAAATAGACAATATCGGGAAGGCGACGTGCTCGTCATTCGCTACGAGGGCCCCCGCGGAGGGCCGGGGATGCGGGAGATGCTGGCCACAACAGCAGCCCTCGTCGGCCAGGGCATGAGTGGCAAAGTGGCGCTGATCACCGACGGGCGGTTTTCCGGCGCGACACGCGGATTTTGTGTCGGACATATCGGACCCGAGGCCGCGACGGGAGGACCCATCGGATTGCTGAGGGATGGCGACGTCATCGAACTCGACGCCGTCAAGGGCCTTTTGAACGTAAAGCTCTCCGAGGAAGAACTGACAAACCGAAGACGGGAATGGAAACCCCGTCCGAGCGAGTTCACATCCGGGTATCTATGGAAATACGCCCGGCAGGTCGGGCCTGCCCTTCATGGCGCAGTGACCCATCCTGGAGGCGGGGCCGAGACGAGCTGCTATGCAGATATCTAAGAATATTGTGGGGCTTGCGGCCCTCGGGCTTGTCATCGGGCTCGGGATAAGTTCGGCGATAGCCTTGGACGCCGGCCATCCAGCCAATGACCCGGTTGCCCCTGTCCAATGCACGGCAATGACCCGGCCGACCGACATACCTAAGGTACCGGGCGCACTGCAATACCAGGCCGAGCAAGGTAACCCCGTGGCTCAATGGAAACTAGGCCACATGTACGCCAAGGGTGACGGCGTGCCGCGCTGTGATCTGCGGGCTTTCGAATATTTCAGTCGCATTGCCAATGGTCACGCGGACGACTACCCGGATACGCCGCAAGCGCCATTTGTTGCTAATGCGTTCGTGGCCCTCGGACAGTACTACCTCGACGGCATCCCGAATTCGGATGTCAAGGCCGATCCCAGCCGGGCGCGCCAAATGTTCTCGTACGCCGCCTCCTATTTTGGCAATGCGGACGCCCAATATCACTTAGCCAGACTGTACCTCGACGGTCAGGGGGTAACCCGTGATCCGAAGCTGGCGGCTCGTTGGCTTGGGCTGGCGGCCAACAAAGGACAAGTTCAGGCCCAAGCCATGCTCGGTTACATGCTCTTTAAGGGCGACGCCATTCAGCGACAAGCGGCACGCGGGCTCATGTGGCTGACGCTTGCCCGTGATGGGGCCGGCCCCGAGGACAAGTGGATCACCGAACTTTACGACGCAGCTTTCAAGCAGGCGAGCGAGGACGACCGCGCCACGGCGCTCGCGCTTCTCGAGCGCTGGCTCAAGAGCCGGCCCGAGTAGGCGCGTCGCAAACGGTGTCAACGGCGGGCCGACGCCTTAGCGGTCCGTCCCGCAGTTGACTTAAACGTCGATCGCAAGATCCGCCCAGATTGGCACGTGATCCGAAGGCCTCTGCCAGGCCCGCACCTGCTTATCGATACCCACCGCGACCAAACGGTCGGCTGCCTGCGGTGACAAGATGAGATGGTCGATGCGGATGCCGTTGTTTTTCTGCCAGGCGCCCGCCTGGTAATCCCAAAACGTATAAACTCCAGGATCGTCCGTGGTTGCGCGGACAGCGTCGGTCAACCCAAGAGCCATCAACGCACGGAACCTGTTGCGCGTTTCCGGGAGGAAGAGAGCATCGCCGACCCACAACGCGGGATCATGCACGTCAAGCTCCGAGGGGATAACGTTATAGTCGCCCGCCAGAATGAACGGTTCCTCCAACTTCAGGCGCTCGCGCGTATACGCCGTAATTCTATCCATCCATTTGATTTTATAGACATATTTTTCCGTGTCTGGCGGATTGCCGTTGGGGAAGTAAAGCGATGCAATGCGTACGGCGCCTAAGCGTGTGGAGATAACCGCTTCGAGGAAGCGTGCTTGCCCATCATCGGGGTCGCCCGGCAAACCGGGCGTAACCTCATCGAACGGCAGCTTCGAAAAGACCGCGACACCGTTAAAGCCCTTTTGCCCGTGAACCGCCAAGTTGTAACCCAGACCCTCGAAGGCCTCGCGGGGGAAGGCGGCATCGATACATTTCGTTTCCTGAAGGCAGACGATGTCGGGGCGTCGCTCCGAAAGCCACGCCGCAAGGTTGTCGGCACGCTGCTTGATGGAGTTGACGTTCCAGGTGGCAATGCGCATGGCGGGTCCAGCTTTCACTTGGCGCGAGAGCATGCCCGAGTCCCGAGCCGCGCAAAAGCCAGTTGGCTTTAGCCCGTCTGGAGTGCCGGAAGCCGAGGGCGCCGCGTCACCTGCGTTTCACGCCAGCCGCTCGAGGCCGAAGAACCCCGAGGGACGTTGGAGCGGCTAAAGCCAAGACCGCGACCACGAAAGGGATCGAGGATCGCTTCAAAAATCGTGAAGCTTATCAGGGCGGTAGCAAGGAGTCCGGGATCCGAAGGGCGGCACCGATCGCCCAACGGGGTCGCCTAGTTCAGGAATTGGCGCGGACGACGGTGACAGGCTTAAATCGAAAAGCTCGTCCCGCACCCGCACGATGCTGTCGCGTTGGGGTTGGCAACCTTGAACGAGGCGCCAATCAGATCGTCGACAAAATCGATTTCGGCGCCATCCATGTACTTGAGTGAGACCGGGTCGATGAGCACCACGGCGCCGTTACGGTCGATGATGAGGTCGTCATCGGCGACATCACGCTCGACGTCGAACTTGTACTGGAAACCGGAGCAGCCGCCGCCCTCAACGCTCACGCGCAGCATGGTGCCCGGGGGTTCCTTCTGCAAAATCTCGCCGATCCGGCGCGCGGCGCGCTCACTGACCCTGATTGCCGTCGTCATCGTTCCTCTCCGGCCGCAGCTCAGGCTCGCGCTGCCGCCGCCATTGCTCGACCCCAGGAATGATAGTTAAGTGCCCCCTCGGCTCGGGTCAATTCCCGCACCATGAGGCCGTCATGGCTGTCGACTCCGGTCGCCAACGCGCCCCCTATGCGACCGATCCGCACTCCTCGCGCGGCCGGATCCATCCGGAGCCGCCCAGTGCGACGCGCAACCCATTTCGCCGCGATTGCGATCGCATCATCCACGCGGCGGCGTTCCGTCGACTCCAGTACAAGACCCAGGTCTTCATGTTTCACGAGGGTGATCATTACCGCACGCGGCTCACCCACACCCTCGAGGTTACCCAAATCGCCCGCGCGCTTGCCCGCGCGCTCGGCCTCGACGAGGATCTCGCCGAAGCCTTGGCGCTCGCCCACGACCTCGGGCACCCGCCTTTCGGCCATGCCGGCGAGCGCGCGCTTGATGGCTGTCTGCACACGTTTGGCGGGTTCGATCACAATGCCCAGACGCTTCGTATCGTCACCCTGATCGAGCGCCGCTATCCTGAATTTGATGGTCTCAATCTCGCTTGGGAAACCCTGGAAGGGATCGTCAAGCACAACGGCCCGTTGACCGACCGCGACGGAAAGGCCCTTGGCCGACAGGTTCCCCCCGCTATTCGCGAGTTCGCGGCCGCACACGACCTCATGCTGTGGAGCCAACCCAGCGCCGAGGCCCAGGCTGCCGCCATTGCCGACGACATCGCCTATGACGCTCACGATATTGACGACGGGTTGCGTGCCGACCTGTTTAGCCTTGCGGCCCTAGAGGGTGTCCCCCTCCTGGCCGAGCTCCTACGGGATCTCTACGCCCGCCATCCGCGCTTGGAAACCGCCCGCGTCAACTACGGACTGGTTCGACGACTCATCGCCCGGATGATCGATGATGTAACCGCGGAGTCAAAGCGGCGCCTTGCCGGTGCGGCGCCGCGTTCGGCCGAGGAGGTGCGCGCGGCCGGAGCGGCCCTGATCGGCTTTTCCGCGGACATGGCCGTGGCCGACGCGAGCATCAAGCGCTTTCTGGGAGACCACATGTATCGCCATCCTCGCATCGTTCGCATCATGGAGGCCGCGCAGGGCGTGGTTCGAAACCTGTTCGAGCATTTTTGGGCCTTTCCCCACGACTTGCCGAGCGAATGGGCCCAGAATCTCGATCTTGCCGATGAGGCGGGCCGCGCGCGTCGGAGCGCCGACTTCATTGCAGGCATGACCGACCGCTATGCGCTTGCCGAACACGCCCGGCATTTTGACACGACCCCGGAATTGGTCTAGGGGCGCCAGCCTGTTCCGCAGCCCGCGCCGGACGCCGCATGACCTCGCAACTCCAACCAAAGGACGTTTTTGCGCAGATCCTTGATCGAATTTGCCAAGCCGTCGATGCGTTGGTTGCAGCCGGGACCCTGCCGCCCGGTGTCGATCGATCCCGCGTGATGGTGGAACCGCCGCGCGAGGCTTCACACGGCGACATGGCAACGAACGTCGCCATGGTGCTGGCCAAGGAAGCAAAGACACCGCCGCGCGCACTCGCCGAAGCGCTCGTCGCGCAGCTACGGGAAGACCCGCGGATCGCCAACGTGGCGATTGCGGGTCCCGGCTTTATCAATTTGACGCTCAGATTTGACGCGTGGATTGCGGAGCTGCAATCGGCCCTACGCGCCGGGCCGGATTACGGGCGCAGCACCCTGGGAGCGGAACAACCCGTTAATGTCGAATACGTCTCAGCCAATCCGACAGGTCCCATGCATGTGGGCCATTGTCGCGGGGCGGTGTTCGGCGACGCGCTTGCCAATCTATTGGCCTTTGCGGGTTACCGCGTCACCCGGGAATTCTATATCAACGACGCCGGGCGCCAAGTCGATGCGCTGACGCACTCGGCGTATCTGCGCTACCGCGAGGCGCTTGGGCAGAGCATCGGCGCGATCCCGGAAGGCCTTTATCCAGGTGACTATCTCAAACCCGTCGGGATAGCGTTGGTGGCCGAGTACGGCGATGCCTTGGAAGCAATGCCGGAGAGCCGCTGGCTGCCGTTGGTTCGCGACCGAACCATCAACATGATGATGACGAGCATCCGTGAGGATTTGGGTGCCCTCAACGTCAAGCACGATGTGTTTTTCTCTGAGCGCTCTTTGATCGAGGGACCCCTCGACCAGGTTGCGGCGACCATCGCCGAGCTTCGTAGCCAGGGCGATGTGTACGAGGGACGGCTCCCGCCCCCCAAAGGCCAGGCTGTCGACGATTGGGAGGATCGACAGCAGACACTGTTTCGTGCCACCGCGTTCGGCGACGATATCGATCGCCCGCTCATGAAGTCCGATGGAAGCTACACTTATTTTGCATCGGACATTGCTTATCATCGATCGAAAATCGAACGCGGTTATCGCTCCATGATCGACGTTTGGGGCGCTGACCATGGCGGCTATGTCAAACGCATGCAGGCGGCTGTCAAAGCGCTGGCGGGGACGCGCGCGACGCTCGATGTCAAGATTGTTCAGCTGGTTCGCCTGCTGCGCGACGGACAACCCGTGAAAATGTCCAAGCGCGCTGGCGAGTTCGTGACTCTGCGCGAGGTGGTCGACGAAGTCGGCCGCAACGCGGTGCGCTTCATGATGCTCTACCGCAAGAATGACGCGCCCCTCGATTTCGACCTCGGCAAGGTGATCGAGCAATCACGCGACAACCCGGTATTCTACGTCCAATATGGTCATGCCCGGGGACAGTCGGTTTTTCGCAACGCGCGCGACCTCTTTCCGCAACTGCCCGATCAGGCGGTTGCGCGGGCGGACCTTTTGACGCAGGCGCCACTTCATTGCTTAACTGACGCTGGGGAACAGTCGCTCATCAAGCGTATTGGCCTGTACCCGCGCCTGATCGAAGCCGCAGCAGCGGCGCACGAACCTCACCGGATTGCGTTCTATCTATATGAACTCTCTAGTGAATTCCATGCTCAGTGGAACCGGGGCAAAGACTTGCCACATTTACGTTTCATTATTATCAATGATCCACAACTAACCCTGGCTCGCCTCGCTCTGGTCCAGGGGGTTCTCACCGTCCTTGCGTCCGGGCTGGGCTTGCTCGGTGTCGAGGCACCTGATGAGATGCGGTGATCTTGCTCGGAACATCGCGCCGAGTGGCACGAAGCCCGGCAGTGGACCCGAGCACGACGGACAAGCCGGTGGCAATACGCATGGCGAATGACCCACGTTACCGAAGTTCACGACCCGATCGGCTTTCGCAGGATCGCCCATCGGGGGACCCGCTGTCCGAGTTGGCGCGGCTAATCGGACAAGACGACGCCGTTGCGGCGACTGCCCGTAATGGCGGATCGCGGCGCCAACGCGATCCGGGTGACGACTTGCCTCCGCGCCGGGGCAACCCGTCGCCGGAGGAGCTTCATGAGGATTCGCGCGCCGGCCCCGATCGACACGGCCGCTATGAGGATGCCGACCCTCGGCAGCCGGCTTATCTGGCCGAGTCGCCAGCCCCGGGTTTGCACGAGGGCGATGGTTACGATGCGCGCGGCGGGAATGGGGCCGGTTACCACGGGTATGAGGAAGACGTCGGTTTTCGCCGCGGGACCGAAACCGACGACCGCGGCCATTATGGCGACGGCGAGGAGGCGGAAGCCTACGACGCACCGGCCTATGACGATCGCTACGATGAGGATCCCGAGACCGCTGGCGGCTACGACAACGGGCCCTATTACGGCGAGGACGGGCGCGAGGAACTCTACGAGGAGGTCCCACCGCGTCGCCGCAGCCGTCTGTTCCCACTCGCCGTGGTTCTCGGGGTTGCGGTCGTTGGCACGGCCGGAGCGTACGCCTATCGGACGTTGACGAATCCAGGGTCGGAGACTCCGCCGGTCATCAAGGCGAGCACCGAACCGACCAAGTTGATGGCGACTGGTAGCGACGGTCAGACTAGCAAGCAGATTTATGATCGTCTCGACAAAGGGCAGGGACAGAACGAGCAAGTGGTGCCGCGTGAGGAAGAGCCGGTTAATCTCGCGGCGCGATCGGCAGCTGGCGACACGCTGACGAGCTCCGGGGCGGCCGCAACCGGTTCACTCGGTGGGTTGCCGTCAGGGGGGCCGGTGGCATCACCGCCCATGTTGTCGGGCGGAACGCCAAGCACGGACGGCGAGCCCAGGAGGGTTCGCACGATTCCGATTCGGCCCGATCAGGGATCCGGGGCGGGGACCGCGGACGCGAATGCGGCCGTGCCGGCGGCGGAACCGCCAGCAGCTACGGCCCCGGCCCCAACGGTTCAGCCGCCCGTGGTCCAGGCGCCTACGGCACCGACGCCGGCGCCCACTTCCCGCTCCCGCAGAACGGCAAAAGCGGCACCCGCGCCCGTCCCGCCTGTTGCTCCCGTGGCGCCAACCGAACCGCCGGCGCAACAAGCGGCCGAGTCCGACCAGCAGGCCGCGCATGCGCCGCCGCCGGCCCCGAGCCCGACGGGCGCGTCAGGTCAGCCGCACCGAATGGCCGCGGTCTCGAATGCCGCGGACGGAGCGGCTCATTACGTGGTGCAGGTGTCCTCGCAACGTAGCGAGGCCGATGCGCAGGCATCATACAAAGCGCTGCAGCAGAAATATGCGAGCGTTCTCGGTGGGCACGACCCGATCATTCGTCGCGCAGATTTGGGCGAGAAGGGCACGTTCTATCGTGCGCAGGTGGGCCCATTTGCGACCGTGGACGAGGCCAATCAGCTTTGCAATAGCCTCAAGAGCGCGGGCGGACAGTGCATCATCCAACGCAATTGACGCATGCGTATGAGGCGGGCTAAGCCGCACGGATGAGTGCACGTGCCTTTATCTGCGGCGTGTCCGGTTTCGAATTGACCGGCACCGAACGCGGGTTTTTGCGGGAAGCTGCTCCCTGGGGGCTCATTCTATTCAAACGCAATGTGGATTCGCCCGAACAGGTCAGGCGGCTGATTGCAAGCTTTCGAGAACTCGTCGGCCGCGACGAGGCCCCGGTGCTAATCGACCAAGAAGGCGGGCGGGTGCAGCGTCTCGGGCCACCTCATTGGCCAAGCTACCCACCCGGCCGCGAGTATGGACGTCTTTACGACCGCGATCGGTCACAGGGACTGGCAGCCACACGGTTGGCCGGCCGTCTGATCGCGGCCGACCTCGCGGCGCTTGGCATCTCGGTTGATTGCCTGCCAGTGGCCGACGTTCCGGTCACCGGTTCCAATGAGGTGATTGGCGACCGCGCCTACGGGCTTAGCGCCCCTAAGGTGGCGGCGATCGCGGGTGCGATGGCCGAGGGATTGCGCGCGGGCGGGGTCCTCCCGGTCGTTAAGCATATTCCCGGCCACGGGCGGGCCACCGTCGATAGCCACTCCGGGTTACCAACCGTCGATGCGGATCGGGCGACGCTCGAGCAGACAGATTTTGCCGCGTTTCGCGCGCTCAACCATCTGCCGCTGGCTATGACTGCCCATATTGTGTTCTCGGCAATTGATCCCGTCGCCCCGGCGACAATTTCGGCGACAATAGTGCGCGAAGTGATTCGCGGGTTTGTCGGCTTCGACGGGGTCTTGATGACGGATGACATTTCCATGGGCGCGATTGCCGGGACGATGGCCGCCCGCGTCCGCGCGTCGATTGCGGCCGGGTGCGATGTCGTGCTCCACTGCAATGGCCGCGCCGACGAGATGCAATCGGTCGCCGCCGAGGTGCCGGTGCTCGATGGCGACGCGCGGCGACGCGCCGCCGCGGCCCTCGCCCGGCGGCGACCGCCAGAGCCCACTGACCTTGCCGCGGCCCGCACCGCATTTTTGGAATTTCTGTCGGGCTCGGGGCCGGTCGACTCGCGGGCGCTGTCATGATCGCCGACGAGTTTACGGCTGATCCGCAGGCGCTTGCTGATCGCGCCGCGGACGAGCCTGCCCTCATTGTGGATGTGGAGGGTTTCGAGGGACCCCTCGACCTGTTGCTGACTTTGGCGCGGCAGCAGAAAGTCGATGTTTCCAAGATCTCGATCCTGGCGCTTGCCGATCAGTATCTGGCTTTCATTGAGGAAGCGCGCCGGCTTCGACTTGAATTGGCAGCCGACTATCTGGTGATGGCGGCCTGGCTGGCATTTCTCAAGTCGCGCTTGCTCATTCCCGACAACGAACAGATCGTCGGCCCCAGCGCCGAGGACATGGCGGCGGCGCTCGCGTTCCGCTTGAGACGGCTCGAGTCGATTCGCCAGGCTGCAGAGCAATTGATCGCACGTCCTCAGCTTGATCGTGATGTGTTCGGCCGCGGTGCTCCTGAACCCATCATTGACATCAAGCACCCCCAGTGGACGGCGACCCTCTATGATCTTCTCTCGGCCTACGCGGCGCAGCGTTCAAAAAGCGCCTTGTCGCGGGTTCGTCTGGCGCAACGCTCGGTCTGGTCGCTCGCCGAGGCCCGCGGGCGACTCCAAAGTCTTGTTGGTGTCGCCCAGGACTGGAGCAGGCTTGATCAGTATCTGTTGGACTTCATCACCGAGCCGGAGTTGCAAGCAACGGTTCTTGCCTCGAGCTTTGCGGCAACACTGGAGATGGTGCGCGAAGGCTTGATCGATCTTCATCAGCATACCGCGTTCGCGCCGATCTATCTGCGCAAGCGGATCGCCACACAACCCGGCGAACCTGAGGGGCCGCCGCCGGTTGCATTGTTGCAAGACCCGAGCAAATAAAAACAGGGGAGAGTTGAGGCATGACAGTTATGGTCAAGCCGCGCCAGATCATCGCTGAAGAGCATTCGGAACCGACCCTGGAGGGCCGGCCAGAGGAATTGCGACTTCTTGAAGCGATGCTGTTCGCCGCCGCCGAGCCGCTCGATGAAAAGACGCTGGCCGGACGGCTGCAGGATGGCATCGACATTCGCTCGGCGTTGCGTCAGCTCCAAGCCGAATACGCGCCGCGGGGCGTCAATCTGGTCAACATCGCCGGCAAATGGACTTTCCGCACGGCAAACGACCTCTCCTGGCTGCTATCGCGCAGCGCAGTTGAACAGAAAAAGCTGTCGCGCGCTGCCGTTGAAACCCTGGCGATTATTGCCTATCACCAACCTGTGACCCGGGCGGAGATCGAGGAAATTCGCGGCGTTTCAACCTCGAAGGGGACGCTCGACGTTCTGCTTGAGACCGGGTGGGTTCGGCCGCGGGGACGCCGCAAGGTTCCCGGCCGGCCGATCACATTCGGGACTTCCGAGCAGTTTCTGTCGCACTTTGGGCTGGAATCAGTCGGCGACTTGCCCGGTCTCGACGAGCTCAAGGGGACGGGCCTGCTGGACGGCCGTCTGCCATCAGGATTTACCGTACCGTTGCCGTCTGACGAACCCACCCTGCGCGACGACGAAGAGCCGCTCGAGGAAACCGACCTTGATCTTGGCTTGGGGCCCCGGTTGGAGCCTGGGGGAGAGGGTTAACGCCGCCCGGACAGCGGCCACCGGAGCCGAGGGGCTCCCATTTGAACCGTCCCGTCGTGACGGGTGCACCGCATCCAAGTGGCC
>Ga0126373_10004269_pt1 | contig 10906 bp, 8 predicted proteins | sample PanSoiMetPlot_11_FD_92545 | JGI IMG/M metagenome (GOLD analysis project Ga0126373, IMG submission 92545) | Tropical forest soil microbial communities from Panama - MetaG Plot_11 | ecosystem: Environmental > Terrestrial > Soil > Tropical forest > Bulk soil | place: Panama | collected 2016-02-17
CCGCCCGCTCGTGCGGAAGTTTATGCTCCTCGTCGAGGATCTTCCGGAGCAGGCGACCTTCCACCCACTCCATGACCATGTAGACGCGACTGCGATTATCATCTACTGAAACCTTCATGACCCCGGGGTGGTCCAAGGTCTTTCCGATCTCCTCCTCGCGTTGGAAGCGATCGAACAGGGCCGGATCGCTCTCCACCTCGGGATGCGGGACCTTGATGGCGACTTGGCAGCCGTTCCTCAGATCGGTACCACGAAAAATGGTGGCCATTCCGCTACGGGCGATGAGACTGTCAACGCGGTAGTAATCAAGGTGATCGCCGGGATGGAGAGGGGTCATTGTTAGCCTTCCGACTACACCATCCATCATGCCAGATGAGACACAAAGAATTCATAAAGATTGCGCAACAGAGTGGGCGGTTCAGCGGAGCTTGTAGGGGCGGCCACGGTACATCCCGGTGCGCTCGACGCTGCGGACAGCAATTAACTGTAGACTGACGTTGTCGCTCCCGTCCTGGCGGTTCGCACTGGCAACCAGCGTCGACGCCGCAGCATTCAGGTCACCATTGCTGCCCACGGTGTAAGCAATCTCAGTGGAACTTACGGCCCCGTGCAAACCGTCGGAACAGAGCATCAGGATGTCGCCAGGTTGCACTTGCACTTGGTCGATGTCGATCTTGACGAACAGTCCGCTTCCCAAAGAGCGGCTTAACAAGTGGCGTGTGGATACCGATTCCACCTCTGCCTTGGAAAGAATTCCCAAATGGAGTTGTTCGTTGGCGACGGTGTGATCGTTGGTCAACACGCGGGCTTTGCCGTTGCGAATGAGATAGCACCGCGAGTCCCCGACATGAGCGATGGTGGCGCGATCGAAACGCAAGGCGCAAACCACGATCGTGGAAGACATTCCGGCGCCCGCAGGACCCGCCATCGCTTCGGTGTCGCAAATGCGCGCGTTGGAAGCCTGCACCAGTCGGGTGAGCAGAGGACCATGGGATTCCATCGCGGCCGCCCTGCGGAAACCCGCAAGCACTTCTTCCACCGCTGCCCGAGACGCGACTTCTCCTTGTCGCTGCCCTCCAACGCCATCAGCCAGCGCAAACAACCAGCCATGGGAGCGGATCTGCTCGGTAGAAGAGGGGAGGACGCATCCGAGATAATCCTCATTTCGCGGGCGAACCGTGCCTGGATCCGACAGTTGTGCAAACTCTACTTCGAGCATAGGAAATGCTCAGAGCTTAATCCCGTCCACAAATTGCCTATCGACTATGCAGTACACCTTCCAGATTTTCCCTCGTCAGCGAGATGGTGCCAGGGCCGCGCCACCTTGCGACTGCGGGGCCCTGGCAATCCTACCTACGCGTTAGGACGCCGGTACGCGGCTTTCAACCAGCGTAGTCCGTCCCGCAGCTTTACTAGAGCGCAGGAAGTAGATTCCGCCGTAGATCGCCCAGCACAGCGCGATTCCCAACGCTAACAGAGGTTCCATCTTCGTTCCGTAACCCATAAACGGCCCAACGATGTAGAAGGCCATGCATGCCAGGTTGGCCAGCAAACCAAACACCGGGATCACGAGATGGCGAATGAACTTGAATTTCGGGTGATTGTGGAAGCACACAATACATGTTATGCAGCTCAGCATGTAGAGCAGGAAAGTCCCAAAGTTCGAAGCCAGCGTCATAGTAAGGAACGAATTTGGCAATCCCGCCATTTTTTCATGGGTCGAGTATCCAAAGCTGGACCAAAACCCATGTGGCAAGGCCTGAATTGCAGAATCGGCTGGAGCAGACCCGTCGCCGAAGTACATTACGACGGTGATGCACCCAACTACCGCTGAAATCGTCGCCAGCCACCAGATGGCGCGATGCGGCGTTAGATTCCGCGAGTGCAGAGCTCCCATCGAATCCGGCAACTCTTTGTCTTTACCCATGGCATAGGTTACGCGTGCTCCCGTGTTGATGCAGGAGAGCGTTGTACCAATCAAGGCCAGGAACACTGTCGCGGCCTCAGCCAGCATGAAGATTCGTCCCCGTCCAGGACCGAACAGGGTGTCACCTACCAGAATCATTAGATCTCCAATGGGTGCCGCCGAGCCAGCCGCGTTCTGCATGCTATATCCGCTATTAAGCACATAGTTCGCGGCGAAATACTCAAACAGATAGCAGAAACATCCCTGCACGAGCAGCGATGTGACGACCGCAATGGGCACGTCGCGTTTCGCATTCTTGGCTTCGCCGCCCATCGACGTCACCGACTCAAATCCGACAAGGATCAGGATGGCGATAGTCGCCTGCACGAACATCCAGCCGAAGTTGTGCATACTAATTACAGACTTGCCACTAGGGTGCGAGAGGAAGGCGCCGCCCGAGTCACGCTCCGGATAGCTGATGTGGAAAGGCACGGGCTTTCCAGAGGCGTCAAGCTTGGGCTGCGGCACGCCATTCGAGTCACGAACGATGACGTCGGTCGCCTGGCCGTTTACCATCTGCGAAGTCGTAGCGAACTCATAGTTGTAGGATGCGCTGGTTTGCGCATCAAACTGGGCCGCTGTGCTCCCCGGTGGATGGCTGAGACGGTAGTTCAGAGCCACAACGGAGAACAAGAGCAGCGCGCTGATTTGAATAACGTTGATGGCGATGTTCACCGAGGTCGAACCGTTGACGCCGCGGTGAGCGATGTAAGCCACAACGAACGAAAAGAAGACGGCCACTGCCATCATGAACATTGGACCAGGATTGCTGGCGCTCATGAAGTTCGGCCAAATCGTTCCCACCAGATAGCCCGAGATTACCCCAATGACTCCGACCATCACGCCGGGATAGATCCAGTAGTACAGATGCGAGCCCCAGCCGACGATGAACTTGGCAAGGCGGGCGTACGGCCACGCAGTCTCGTGATTGAGGAACGATTGCTCGGCAAAGTAGTAGGAACTGCCGGTTCCAGGATACAGCTTCGCCATTTCCGCATAACAAACGGCGGTCGCGAGACATAACACCGTTGCGAACAGAATGCCGATCCACATTGACGGTGCAGTCGCGCCAGCTGCGGCTTGCCCAGCAAAAGTCAGCCAAAGAAAGGCGCCGGGAGCAATTAGAGCCATGGCGTTCATCGTCAGCCCGGTCAGGCCCAAGGTCCGCTTCATTTCGGTAGAGTTTTCTGCCATCGATATTCTCCTGGTGTCTGTCGTCTGGAATGAAGTCATTTCGTACTGCTGCTTTCACAAAGCCTTTTCAGCGCCGCCCACAGCAGAGCCATTGCGCCCAGCGTCTCGAGAACGCCGAACAGTGGCTCTCGGTTGAGAAGGACCAAACCGGTCACTAGACCCACAAACCCAGCCGGTAATCCCAGAGCTTCGAGTGAGCGGGGCACTATCATTCGTGCGCGATCCTCTTTGGTGCGCTTACGACTACTTCTCAACGATGTTCTTTCCAAACATGAAGCCGATTTCAGCCATGGCCCGAGGCTGGTTTTGGCTGTTACCGGTTTGACTGAAGGCGGAACCCGGAGTGATGTTGCTGGCGTGAACATAAGCCAAGTCTCCGCGAACGAAGAAGCCGCCATGTTGAAAGGTGGGCGTAACCGTGATCGAAGTCGCCGCGCTGCCCGGACCGTAGAGCAGGTTGACAGTTTGCTGTGCGGCATTTCCCGAACTCGAGATGTGTTCCCAGCGTACCGGCAGCGAGAAACCGTGTTTGAAGGCGTAACTCGCTAAGATTGCGCCGCCGATCGTTGATGCACCGTTCACGATGCCGATCTTCGCGTTCGTGGGAACATTGGTGTACTGAAAATAGGGCTGGATGATCCATGGCCCTTTTGTATAGGTGTAGATAACGTTGTAGATACTGCTATTGTTCTGCACGGGTGTGGCGTAAGTCTGAGTAGCCGTCTGCCCGTAGTTCCCACCAGCCACGAATGCCACGCTGTGGGGCCCTTTGGCATAGGTTAAGGAACCCGTCAACCATGAGTAACGGTTGGAGTAGAAGCCGTCGTTCCAACTCAGCGAGGCGACGAACTTGCCCATCGTCTGATTGACTTGGATTCCGCGATTGACTGCGTTTTCCTGGTTCCACAAAAGGCCGCGATTTACGTTCATGTTCTCGAAGGTAAAGGTGTACTCAGCTCCGATCAGTGTCGGCAGTTCTCCGATCAGGAAGGAAGTGTTCTTCCCCGCCAGCAGCTTTACAAAGGCAACCGGCACCGGGCCGTACAGCTTGCTCAACGTTTTGTCGGTGGCCACGAACGGAGCGCCGAGAGAGGGGATGTTGTACGCACCCGCCTGCATGTAATACTGAAACCAGCCGTCAGTTTTCTGAATGAAGATCTGACCGTTACTCAGAGCGGCTTGATGGCTGTTATCGCCCGGCACGTAATTCCCGGTCCATATACCCGAACCGACCAGAAGGCCGTTCACAGCGAGCTTGCCGAAGGGGCCAGCTTCGAACATGGCAGGGGGGAGTGCCGAGAGCGGGCCAGTTAGCGAAGGTGTGGGAAGCGCTGCCGGTGCTAGCGGGTCTGGAGATGGAGTTGTGGTAGCTGGCTGGGCAGCGGAATCCACGAGCGTTGCGGACGGAGACGTCGCTTGCGCCACCGCAACTGGTTTCGCGGGATCTGTTCCCGTAACTGTCGCCTCCAGTGCACATTGCTGAGCGGGTGGCGGGGGGGTGACGCATGTGCCTGCCCGATCCTGTGTCTGAGCAGTCGAAGCGAACATGACGCTTGCAATCGCGAACAGGGCTACATGTTGAGAAATATCATTCATCATGTTTCTCGCCTTCTCTCCTGGAACATCGAGCGGATGGCTGGCCATACAACGGATATCCGAGCGCATCCGTTGCCAGCACGAGGAACGTACCGATCAATGCAGCTGCAGTCCAACGCATCTTTTTGCTGTGCCCCATTCGAAAAAGTTTTCGATCACGAAAACTTATAGGGTCCATAACGCAATCCAGGTCTCCAGGTCCGTTCAGAGGCAGCGAGGGTAGAGGTGCGCTTCCGTCTGATCTAGAGAAATGCTGCTAACCCCGCGACTGGCACGGCCATTGGCATTCTCGGCTCGAGAAAATGTTCTCGAGATGTCATTGTGAAAGCGAAAAACAGAGCTGCCGTGAAAATGCGTTTGGAGCGTCGTTCACGACGCCATCATTGGAGGATCTTATAGGCGTGATTGATATTTTCCATGACTGCATTCGGGGTGCAGGCGATATGCTTCCACAATCTTGCCGGTCGGAAAGACTCAACCGCCTGACTATCCACTTAAAAGGAGATGCATGTCGAACGAACTGCGAAATTTCCTGGCACTGTCCTACGACGAATTAGAGGAGCTGAATCTAAAGGCGAAGGAGCGACGCAAGAACCGCACACCAGTCCACAACATCCAGGAAGAACGATTGAAGTACCTGACCGACGAAAAGCGGATCAAGGCCGTAACCGTGCTCTTCAGCGATCTCGAAGGCCGGTTGCACATGCTCGACTACGACAAGAAGTTCCTGCTTAAGAGCTGGGACAACCTCACTTTCGACGGATCTTCTATCCGCGGGTTCACTGCGCAGCGCGAGAGCGATCTCCGGCTGGGTGTCGACTGGGGCGCGTTCTATATGGCGCCTGCCGATGTCTTCGGCGCAGGCAAGGTGCTGGTGTTCGGCGACGTGATCGACAAGGGTGGCACGCCGTACACGGCCGACATTCGCGGCGTACTGAAACAATACGCGGACAAGCTTTACTCGGAGAAAGGCTACACCCTTAACGCCGCTAACGAGATCGAGGGCTTCCTATTCAAAGGAGCGGATGCCGAGCGCCGCTATCACGAGACCGGAAAGTTCGAGTACGTTAACACCGGCGGCTATTATCATTCGCTTCCTGGTGATCCCCTGCGCACCTTCATCGACACCACGGCAGAAGTGCAGCGCGCCATGGGTTTTCAAAACGAGAAAGACCACCCGGAGGTTGCGCCATCACAGTTTGAAATTAACTACGGGTATGGCGAAGTCGTAGCCGCCGCTGATCAGATCCAGCTCTACAAGCTGATCTGCCGCCAAGTGGCAACTAACATGGGATTGACCGCATCGTTCCTGCCCAAGCCGGTGGTCGGCGTGAATGGCAGCGGCATGCATACCAACGTCTCAATCAGCAATGGGAAAAATCTCTTTTGGGATCCCAAGGGAGAAGAAAAACTCGGCAAAGAGGGATGGGCGTTCCTGGACCGCATCCTCACGCACGGCAACGACATCTGCTTGCTTCTGAATGCGAGCGTGAATTCTTATCGACGTCTCGATCCGCACTTCGAAGCCCCGAACCAGATCAAGGCTTCGCCAGTTGATCGCGGCTCGATGATCCGCATTCCCATCGGGAACGAGAAAAGCATGCGTGTGGAGGTTCGTTCGGTAGCTCCCGATGCGAATCCGTACATGGTCATGTATTCCATCTTCAAGACCGGGTTGGACGGCGAGACTGCAAACATCAAGAACCTGCGTCAGGCGGAACGTTACCTGCCAGACAACATCTATGATGCCCTGGACAACTTCCGCAAATCGCAGTGGATCTCGACGCTTCTGGGCGAGGACGTAAAGGGCCGCTACGCGGACCTGAAGGAAGCCTCTGCCGATCGCTGCCCGAAGTTGCTGGGGAGCTACGTGAAGGCCCAGGAAGTCCAGTTCCATCACGAAGTCTACAACCAGTTCCTTTGGAACCAGTTCTAGAACTTGTCTGGCGCATAGCGCAACTGATCAGAAGTCTGGCCGCATCGCTCGTCCGCATGGCCGAGGCTGTGGCCAGATTATCCAAGCATTCTTCTACACCGCTAGGGATAGTGCGAAAGTGACGGCGGAGATTAAGTCGTACCGTCTGCGAGCGTGTAATCACGCCGAGAGTTCCGCGGCCTTCGCACCCTGCAAGCTTACGCGCCAACGCGCCGATTTGCGCCGCCGATGGCCATGTTTCATTTTTCTCCAAAGGCCTGCTCGGAAGCAATACAGAATCTCATCCAAGAATCGAGCCGACATCAACTTCGATTCAATTGAAAACACTGGATTATGATGGTTAGGTTCCGACGAGCTAAGACGGGGCACACACGAGTTTCCTCCTTGCTGTCCGCACGGAAGCAACTCGCCTGTTCTGCACGATAAACTGTGAGAACGGGTACATCATATAGCTCAGTGGCTCCGTAAACCGTGTCACGGACTGAAATGGATGAACTCCTGGTTTCTTGCCACGAGGCCCAGCGGGGTTCTTCACTAACTTTGGTCCCGATATTGCTCCATAACGATACGGACCCATTGACCGCGCGTTCGAACCGCGGTTTTCGAAAAGAGTTGTTGGAGTGTGCACTTACGGAGCCGCAGAGGCCGCAATCCGGCTCGCGTTAATTTGCGAGATCCTTCCACACACGACTGAGGAGCGGAAACTCAACCCACGATAAAAGGTATTTGCAATCTACACCTGTTCAGAACTGCCGCAACGGAACGGCTTCAGGTCAGAAATCTTCGTGAAGCCACTCACAAACAAACACAGCGCGCCTGCTAATCTCAGTGACCTTTTCATCATTGTTAGCAAGGTTCGACTTGCGGTTGGCGGGAACTCGAGCGCTAAGAAATATCTTTGATCCGCGACGAATGGCGATCCGATTTTTCAGCCCAGAGATCGGCTGGATCAACTCTGAAGAGATTACGATGGAGTGGCTGCCACGTTCGGCGAGTCAGGCGTTTCCTCCGAAGGTGCTTTAATTCGTTACTCATCTCCCATAAGAAATACAGATAGAACCCGCTGGTGGCGGTCCCGACGATGACGATCAACAATGTCATCTCTGTTCCAGCAGGTACCACGCCCATATTGGAGCAGTTCTGAGGTAAAACTCGCATAAACGATCCATGAAGAAGTTATAAAAAATTCATAAAGAGTTCATAAAGAAAAACCGACCTGCCATCGCGCCTCGCGTTTGGGACGAATTGCTGTGCTATCGTCAATCACCTGGATGGTCTTGCCAATCCTGACCTGAAAAATGAGCACCTCAATCGAAAGCACGCGTCCTGCCGTACGCGTTTTCGTTGCCACGACGGTGATGCTGTCGTTCATCTCCTTCTGGCGCGCTGCCGCTATCGTCCTTTCCGACCTAGCCTCATCGGCGTACTACGCCGGAGGTGATGCTGAGAAGGTTATCGGCAAGAGTGCACCCTGGTTCATCCTCGCGGTAATGCTGTTCAGTTATGCGGTTCGAGCTTTGTATATCGAATCGAGCAGCATGTTCGTGCGCGGTGGCGTCTACAAAGTCGTCAAGGAAGCTATGGGCGGTGGCCTGGCGAAATTCTCCGTATCAGCGCTGTTGTTCGACTACGTTCTAACGGGTCCCATCAGTGCAGTCTCGGCGGGCCAATATCTGGGTGGATTTATTGATGACATTGCGCGCTACGCCGGTCATCCTTTCACCCACTTTCCGGAGGACACCTTTGCCGCGGCATGCGCTGTGGTTGTCGTGCTCTATTTCTGGCGCAAAAACCTGCAGGGAATTCACGAGTCCAGCCAGAAAGCTGTGCAGATCATGGTGGTCACCAGCGTTATGGTGGTGATCCTCATATTCTGGTCTGTCTATACCATTCTGAGGAGCCCCGGAGTGTCTTTACCTCCCAACCCACTACATTCCGGCGTGATTCCTCTGAATAAAGAATCTTTGGGATGGTTAAACGGGACTTGGCTTAGCCACTTAATGTTCGTCATCGTTTTCGTCGGTTTTGGCCACTCCGTGCTCGCGATGAGCGGCGAGGAAACGCTTGCACAGGTGAACCGCGAAATCGAGCATCCCAAGCTGAAGAACCTGGAAAGAACTGGGTTGGTGATTTTTATCTACAGCCTTCTATTCACATCGCTCGTGTCATTCTTCGCCGTGATGATGATCCCGGATAATGTGCGGCCGCAGTTTTTCGCAAACCTCATAGGCGGAATCGCCATGTATTTGGCAGGACCGACCTGGGCGAAGTTGCTGTTCCATGGTTTTGTTGTATTGGTGGGAGTCCTCATTCTGGCAGGCGCGCAAAATACTTCCATCGTGGGTGCCAATGGCGTTCTTAACCGGGTTGCTGAAGACGGTGTTCTAACTTCGTGGTTTCAGAAGCCTCACCAACGTTTCGGTACTAGCCATCGAATCATCAATTTGATCGTCGGGCTTCAGTTGGCAGCGATCCTCTTGAGTCGCGGAAATGTTTACATTTTGGCGGCTCTGTACGCCTTTGGCGTGATCTGGAGCTTCGCCATGAAATCACTCGCCGTGCTGGTGCTCCGCTACACGGAGCCGGGCAACCGGGAATGGAAAGTTCCAGGAAATTTTCACATTGCCGGAAAAGAGGTCCCAGTCGGTCTGGCCATAATTTCCTTCGTTTTATTCACGACTGCGGTCGTTAACCTATTCACCAAGTACGAAGCAACCATCGCCGGAGTCACCTTTAGTGCTGCATTCTTCGCTATCTTTACATATTCCGAGCACCGAGTCCGGCGCGAGCGCCACGGCAAGCCCGAGCAACTGGACCAATTTCGGGTTTATGGAGACCAAGAGTTGGGCAGCGGGGCCATGGGCGTTCGACCAGGCAACGTCTTGGTCGCGGTGCGTGATCCTCGAAACCTCTGCTACTTACGCCAGGTGCTTGCGCACACAAATACTACCAAGCAGGACGTGGTTGTTATGAGCGCTCGTCTCTATCATCGGGAGCACACGTTCAGCGGCAGCCGAGTCATGGATACTGAGGACGTCTTCGATCATTACGAACAAAACTTGTTCACGAGCGTCGTTGCAGTAGCGGAGAAAGAGGGCAAGCCTGTCTCCCTGTTGGTAGTACCGGCTACGGAGGTATTTGAAGGCATTGTGCTCGCAGCGCAGCGGCTGGACTCAAGCCGCATAGTCTGTGGAAGCTCGAATAAGCTATCGATGGACGAGCAAGCTAAGCTCACCGGAGACGCATGGGAAAAGCTTCCGGAGCCGCGTCCACGCCTCACCCTGGAGGTTTATGGCCCTGACGGTTCGATCCGCGAATATCAGCTTGGCCCTCACACTCCACGTCTTCGGCCCGAGGATCTGGAACTGTTGCACAATATTTGGCTGGAAATTACTCGTGATCCCAAGTTAGCAGCTGCACACCATTACCATATCATTTCACTTGCCCTCGAAGAGCTAAAGAAAGAACTCCACTCCCAGGATCGGGACGAGCTCATAAATAAACTAGTGAATGAAGTGCAAGGGCACCGGGATCCGAGAGGCTAGGTTTTTGCCCATCCGCAATTGCGGCTAGCCTCTGCCCATTGGCGGCGAGTGGCTTCTTCGAAATCGGGAATCGTGCCTAGAAGAGAGGGAACGGGAGGAACTGGCGTGCTTCAGCACCGTCCTGTGCGGGTGATAATCTCGCTGTGTGGTGTTGGCGCGGTCACCCTCCTGGGTTCCAAGGTGGTCCCGGTTAACGCCAGCACAGTTGGTTTTGCATATCTGCTCACGATCCTGGTTATCGCGAGTGCATGGGGGTTTCTAGAAGCTGCACTCGCCTCGATACTTGCGACGTTAGTCTTCAACTTCTTCTTTCTGCCGCCCGTCGGAACGTTCACCATCGCTGACCCGCAGAACTGGGTGGCATTGTCGAGCTTTCTAGCGACTGCCCTCATCGCAAGTCGGCTTTCCGCGAAGGCAAAGGCCAGAGCGACAGAAGCAATCGAACGGCAGAGGGACCTCGAACGTCTATATGCCTTTAGCCGCGCTATGCTGCTGATCGACAACAGTGCCCCTTTTGGAAAACAATTGATCGAAAAACTGGCGGACATATTCGTTCTCGCTTCAGCCGTGCTCTACGAGCGGCATACCGGAGTTTTCCATTGCGCCGGAACAGCGGGATTCCAAGTTATTCAGGATGCGCTGCGCAGTGCGGCGATTAGCGGTGCACCC
>Ga0126373_10004270_pt1 | contig 10905 bp, 13 predicted proteins | sample PanSoiMetPlot_11_FD_92545 | JGI IMG/M metagenome (GOLD analysis project Ga0126373, IMG submission 92545) | Tropical forest soil microbial communities from Panama - MetaG Plot_11 | ecosystem: Environmental > Terrestrial > Soil > Tropical forest > Bulk soil | place: Panama | collected 2016-02-17
AACGAATAAGAAGACGCCTTCGTCTCTATGCGAGATCTCCACTACTTTCGTCACGGGTATTCGGGAGATTCCCGGGGAGCTCTTGGTTGTAGGCGAGGCTCAATGAGTCCCCGACTTCCGTCGAGGGTTGTATCCGCATTCGAGACTCCTGGCCGGTTCCGAGCCAGCTCGTGGCGGCCCCACTCGCTGACCGCTTGCCCAAGAACCGGGCGATGAAGAACCTCGCGAACCCCAGACGCCCGCTGCGACGAGCCAGGAATGAGTCGTTCCCCGCACCCCATAGCCTCAAGGTCTCGAATCCCCACTCGGTTGCAAGCTGCATCAATCGCCGGAAAACAAGGTAATCAATCAAGCGGCCAGCCAGCCCGTACCGAACTCCATAGTCATAGACCGTCTTGAAGTACGTACCCTCGCCTGAGCGTTCGTACAGCCAGATGCCCCGGCCCCGAGTGATCAACGACTTCCAATCGTCCGATTCGAATTCAAAAGTAGAGTGATGTGGAGGCGAGTTCTGCAAGTACCTCCCGATGCCGGCAACCGTGACTCCGAACCCGATGCGGGTTCGGTAGTCCATCAAACTGAATCCGCGATCGTCTCTGTCTTCGCGATACCTGATATCATTGAACCGGATATCCCAGCGGACGTGCTCGACCGGGTCCTGGCTCCGCTCCCAGACCATTTCGACTGGAGCGGGAATAATAGCTTCGACGACGATTTTTCTGTGGCGAGCCAAGCTATGCCACTCCTATTTCCTTTGAGGCAACGGGCGCCCGCCCTGCCCTTCGTCTGAAGCTCAACCATCCGCGCAGGTCATAGAGGAATGCCCCGACGGCGGTTATTCCCATCAGCGTCATATAGGCTCGGAGTATGAAGGGCACCTCCGGAGGATCCAGGACTATGGCGGCAGGCAGCAGCCGGTCCGGCCAGACAGTCCGCGCCACTGTCATCAGGTAAGCGCCAATCAGCAGGCTCAAGACGATGTGCATGAAGTACTCGCCTCTAGGCAGGCCGCCCTGGCTGCGGCGGCTCGCCGTTTCTTCGAGCACGTCGGACCAGGCGACAATCACATCCGCCGCGTACACCAGAGCCAGAAGGGCGAGCGCCGCGCCATGAAACCTGAAGTTTGCGATTACTATGAACTGCGTGGCATATACGGCGTGTCTGACGGTATGCCAGAACACCTCTCTCTGACACTCCGGCCGCGCGCTCAGGCTGCACTTGTAGTGGTGGAAATAGATGACGTCAAATATCCCTAGGTGGCCGGCTATCAGTAGTATATAAAACGCAGTCTCCATCGAACCTAATATATTACTGCTGCTTTCTTGTCGCAATACTTAATTCGCGGTGGGTAGATTGCCTTCGAAAGTGGTGCGATCTCAGAATCACAGACTTGAGCCGTAAGCCTCACTTCAAGACTCTACAGGTTGAGTTACGTTTGAATCGCCAAAACCCCCTCATAAGAATAAGATCACTGCCGGGATGCCTTTTGGCTTTTGTTGTTTTGCAGGCTGGGACCTTTTTCGATATCTTTTCAGGTGAAGAAGGCCTTGAGGACCAAAGATCGATGAAGATCGTGGGAATCGATCACGTTCAGCTTGCGATGCCGCCCGGCTGTGAAGCAAAGGCTCGCGCGTTTTATGTGGACCTCCTGGGTCTGCTCGAGGTTCCCAAGCCGCCGCACCTGGCGCTACGAGGCGGTGCCTGGTTCGAGCTCGGCCCGGTTAAGGTTCACCTCGGTGTCGAGCGAAACTTCAAGCCGGCCAGAAAAGCTCACCCGGGATTGCTGGTCGATGGACTCAGCGACTTGATAGCGGCGCTGGAGCACGCCGGTTGTGCAATAACGAAAGATAAGACACTCGAAGGTTACAATCGAGTCTATGTCGATGACCCTTTCGGCAACCGGATTGAGCTTCTTGAGACTGCAGACATTTGAAAAGCAGGCTCACGCGCAAATCGTTCACCTGCACCGGTGAATCGCGGGACGGATGTCCCGTCACATACTCCATACAGTCTTTTTCACAAGTACTCGCCTGTTCGGTTAACGAAACCTCCGAATACCACCATGCTTGACGTCCAGTTCGATTGACCGGATCATGTAAAGAAGTGCTGTGCCGCTCGTGGCAATGTGGCGCTATTGAATGACACACAACCTACCTTGTGGACCGCGGAATTCCAACAGCGCGGAGTCAATCATGCGCAGATTAGCAATTGCCGTTATCATGGCGTTCTCGATGATGGGAGCGACAGCGATATCCTCGACACCATCCTCATCCACCAGCCTGCAAAACCAGAACGCAAACAGGTCGTCCAGCAACAGAAATGCGCGCAAATCGACCAACAAGAACTCGAGCACGGCGAGTAACAAGAACTCGAGCGCATCTAGTAACAAGAACTCGACTCGCTCGAGCGGCAATAGAAATAAGGGCACAACTACTGCCACCGGCGCAGGTAATCCCGACGCTAAAGTCTGGGTTAATACAGCAACGGGCGTATATCACTGCGCTGGCACGAAGTGGTACGGAAAGACGAAGGCCGGAGAGTATATGACCCAGAGAGAGGCGCTGGAGAAAAACTTCCATGCGGACCACGGAAAGGCCTGTCAATAAGAAATAGAAACTCCTGAGGTTCGATCGGCTAGAGCGACCGTCATACGACTCGAAGCCTGATAGAAACCGGCGTACCAATCGGCGGTGCGGCTTATCTCTGCGGGCAGTTGCCCGTCTCCCGCCGGCGGGCCATTGAGAGCGCCGGCAGGCCATAGAGAGCGCTGGCGGGCCATTCAGAGGGCCGGCGGCCCCTTTTAGAGCGCCGGCGGCCCCTTTTAGTAGGTTGGCCGAGGGCTGTGCTGCGCCCGGCTGAATCTTGCAGGCCCGGTTGATCTAGTATAGATTCTTGCCGTTATGGAGGACCGCAGGACCGAACCGGGCAAGACCGAGGCGAACAAGAGGGACGACTCTTACAGATTCTCTCCAGGTGGCACGCGCGGAGGGATCGGGATGTTTCTGTTCGGCCTGGTGCTCACTATAGCGGGCGGCTACTTGATCATGAATCAAGTTCAGGTCACCAGCGGCTACTGGCAATGGTTCGGAACCAACACATTCGGGCTAACCCTCATCCCATTGATTATTGGAATTGGTCTCTTGTTCTTTAATGGCAGGTCGATTATCGGATGGCTGCTTGCCGGGGGAGGAGCTGTCATAATCTTCGTCGGCATCCTTGCGAACCTGACTATCTATTTCCGCACTACAAGCCTCTTCAATACGATCCTGATGCTGGTCCTGTTTGTGGCAGGCCTGGGTCTAATGGCCAGGTCGCTTAAGGAATCTTGATTCCTGAATCCAGAGTCATGGCCTGGAAATCCAAGCCGTGAGCCCAAGGTCAAACGTTCCCGAGTCCGCTGTCTAGAGCTCGACATTGTCTTCCAGTCTGGCAACCGTCTGACCGCACATTGCCCTGCACGACAAGCCGTCAGAATGTCTTATCCTCAACCGTCATGTCGATTAGGCCTTTCAGCCGCATTGGCTGAATGTTAAAATGCGCGCAGATGGCCAACGACGCGGAAATCGGGGGGACACGGCGGCACGGAGATGGTCTGGGCACTGGGAATCCTGGGGATCGCTCTTGCCTTAACTCACTGAGTGATGAGGAGTTAGTAGACATGTTCCTGGCCGCGACCGGACGCCGGGACTCCGCGGCGGCGCACGAATGCTTTGAGAGCTTGATTTCGCGCTACCGGTGGTTGATTAACCACGTCGTGCACAGCTCACGCTGGCGCTTGCCTGCCTGGGACTCGGCGGACGACGTGATCTGTCGCGCTGTTTTCAAGGTCTACAAAGGCTTGTCCCAATGGCGACGGCAAGGGAAGCTCGGGAGTTTCATCGCCAGGATTGCCACCAGTGAACTGATCGACACTGTCAGACGCGTTCATCGCGACAAAGCGTGGGATTCGGCCACCGCAGCCAAGGAAGGCAACACGGATGATCAATCCGTGATGGAGGAGACGATTGCTGCGCCGGGACCTTCGCCTGAAGCTCAAGCAGCCATGTGCGAACAGCGAATAATGCTGGCGCGGTTGCTTGGAGATGTTTGTAAGGACTGGAAGGACAGCATCATCGTAAACGAATACATCATCAGCGGAATTGGCGCAAAGGAAATCGCCGATAAATATGGCATGACCGAAGATCTGGTTTATCAGCGGGCCCGGAGGCTAAAGGTCAGGCTGTTGAAATGGCTGTCGGACCGGGGGATAACGTCGGCCGACCAATTCCTAACCGGCACGGTCGTGGCCGGGCGCGCGTGATCGACGCCGCAATATTCAGGAGGAGTGTTAGGACCCAAGAAATGTCAAGCAAGGACCGACACCCAGAGCGAGAGATCCTCGAATTCATCAATGGAACGCTTTCCGGCCTAAGCCGCGAGGCTGTCGAGGTTCATCTGGCCCAGTGCAGCAAATGCGCAGCGGTGGCTGCGGTTGTGAGCGCCCTCAAGAAACAAGCTCGGACTCCATCGGGACCGGAGGGGGAATTCGGGAACAAGGGGCCGTCACAAAGCAGTCCGGTCGCGTACGGCTCGCTGCTCCCGAGCCCTGGCGGACCCGGTGGTGTGTCAACCCATGGCCCTTCCCCGGCAGGATCAAAGGACCTGGAGTTCAATGACCTTCTTCAGGAGGCAGACGTAAGCCGGCCGGCTCTCAACCGAGGGATGGGCGACGCTCGGCCCACGCTCGAGTCTATTGCGCGAGATAGCTCGGCGCACCTTCATGCCGCCGATTTGGCCTCTTTCTTCTACGGTGAACTGCCAAAAGAAGCTGCTGCCGCCGCGGCCTGCCACGTAGCGATTTGTGCTGACTGCGCGAGTGCGATTTCGCTGTATGCCGATTCTGACGCTACAGCCAATGCCGGCGACCAGAGCACTTCACCAGGGTCGAAGATGTCCGAGGAGAATTGGCGGCTGATCAACGAATGGGAAGAGAATTGCCTGGCGAATCCGAGGCCCGAGAACGAGGCTCCGAATCGCGAGATGCTGGAGAGGTTCATAGAAATCCTGAGAGAGCACAAAGAAGAGATCGAGCGAGTTGCGTCTGGGCGGAATCACCCTCTAGAGATTGGAACGGGCGCGCACCAGATAGTGCCGGTGGTCGTTCTGGATTCGTCAGGGGGATTTCGAGGGGTCGAGCCTTTCCAACGAATCTCGAGGCCGCGAGGCCTGGAGGCCCTCCAGAGTCAAGCCCCACCTAATCGCTTCAATAACCTGCCGATACATGCTCTGCTTGGCGCCGAGCGCAAGTACCCAATGGTAGTATCGGGCCGTATCAGTCGAGGTTGCGCGGAATTGGATTATGGCTCCGTCAAAACCGGCTTGGTGCAACCGGTTGGATACTTCATCGTGGAAAACTAATCCGAGCTGATTCCGACGCGAGGGCTCGACCATCAAACGCACAAAGTGGACCCGGGTAATCGCTCGGGTTTCGAGCCGCTGTTGCCATTAATCATTGTCGAGTGCGCAATATGATAGCGATAAGCCTGACCACCTAAGCAGTATTCTCTTGATTTGGACCGCGGGCGGCGAGTAACATAGGGTATGGTGCTCGATCGTGCCCGATCGAAAGGCTCAGTCCTCAGAAAGCGCCTATCAGAGACTCCTAAGAGTGTGCCAGTAATGGCGGGACCGCATAAGCCAGCGAGATTGACCGCGCTTATGGTTGGGCTGTCCAGTCTAGAAACCCGGTTCAGGCAGATGATGGTTGGGAGGGGATGCAGTGCGCGGAGGTCCGCCGTGTGCCCCTAATGCAACACTCGGTGTGCGCGTGTAGGAGTTCGTTCAGAGGAAGTACGGTGAAGGCCGACAGACTGTTAAAGACCGACAGACTGGTGAAGTAATGACTCGATCAGTGGAATTGATCAAGTTTTTGAACCAGATTCACTTCATAGATCTGGTCGATTTCCTGATGGTATGGGCGATCATCTATGGGTTGCTCAAGCTGGTTCGCGGAACCAGAGCAGTCCAAATGGCAGTCGGGCTACTCGGGGTCGGATTACTGTATCAGATTTCGGTGCTGTTCGGGTTGGAGACGCTCCAGTTCGTAATGCGGACCACGCTGCTGTACTTCGGATTCGCGATTCTGGTCATATTTGCTCCTGAGATCCGCTCAGCACTGATGCGGTTTGGCTCAAACTTGAGGCGCCCCTTGCGGTTTGGCCGCAGCCGGTCGGGAGAAGAAGCGCTCGACGAAATAGTCCTGGCCGCGACAACCCTGTCTTCGAGGAAGATAGGGGCACTGATAGTGATCGAGCGAACAGTAGGGTTGCAGAATTACATAGATACGGGTGTGGCCCTGGAAGCCACGCTTTCGTACGACCTGCTGGTTACAATATTCGATCCGCACACTCCTTTGCACGACGGCGCAGTGATTGTCAGGAGCTTCAGGGCCGCGGCGGCAAGCTGTTTCCTGCCACTGACCTTGAATCCGAAACTGTCCAAGGAATTGGGAACGCGGCACCGGGCTGCAATTGGGATCACGGAAGACACAGACGCCGTTGCGGTAGTCGTCAGCGAAGAGACCGGCATCATTTCATTCGTAGCCGACGGCAAGATCTCGCGATACCTCAACAGCTCCAGTCTAAGAGAAATGTTGCGCGAGGCGATGTCGCCCCCGCGTCGAATCTCGGAGATCATTCGCCAGAGACGGCTGCAGAGTCGCAAGCAGGCGGCGATCGAATCAAGCAGGCCGGAGCAGGTGAGCGAGACCTTTGTGAAGTGAAGAGCTCATGGACAGAATCAGGTACTGGCTGGGAATCTTGTACGACTATGCGAAAGACTACGTGCTGGAAAACACTGGTCTCAAGATCCTAGCCCTGCTAATAACGGCGGTATTGTGGCTTTCAGTGGCGTCGCGACCGGTCACTGAGGTAGTACTCCACGGAGTCCAAATCGAGCTATCCAACGTACCCGCCGGCCTCCAACCAACCAAATTTGATACGCTTTCCGCAAGTGTTACACTGCGAGGGCCACGCGATGTGTTGGACACGCTGCGAGCGGGCGATTTGGCTCTCAAGGCGGACCTCACTGGAGTCGAGCCTGGTGTCCGCGTCATTACGGTCAAACTCGACCGGGGCCGGCTGCCGGCGAACGTAGAGGAAGTATCGATCGATCCCTATAGCGTCAGGGTAACAATCGAGCGCGAAGCGACCAAGGAGGTCATGGTCAAGCCCCGGTTCGACGGAGAGCCGGCTCGCGGGTACCAGTTGCTGGATTGGCGTGTTGATCCGCCGAATATTCGGGTGGTTGGAGCTGCGAGCCAGGTTCGCGATATAACTGAAGTCTCAACGGAGACGGTCAGTCTTTCGGGGAAGAACGCCCCCTTCACCGAAGATGTCGCGATCGATATTGGGTCCACCAACATCAACATCGAGGGTTACGGCAATCGACAGGTCAAGCTGTCAGTAGTCATCGGCGAGGCTCGCAAAGAGCGAGTCATCGAGAAGGTGCCCGTCTCGGTGACCGGGGGTTCCGCCACTCGGCCTAATCCGGCATTCGTCAGCGTAAAGGTGAGTGGACCGGCATCGAGTGTGGACCTGCTGACCCCATCAGATTTGAGCGCCACCGTAGAGTATCGCAAAGGCGCTTTGGGAGAGATCGAAGTAAAGCCCTCTGTAAAGCTGGTGAACGATTCCGGGGACATCAAGATAGTGTCGGTGAACCCGGAGTCGGTAAGGTTGAAGGGAAGGGGATCGAGGGAGTGAGTGGGGAACGTGACCCGAACAGTGTGGGCTTCGCGCTTGTTTAAAGGTCTATCCTTCTGGACTCCCATGACTTGACGATGACAAAGCTATTTGGGACCGATGGTATTAGGGGAATCGCAGGCGAGTTCCCACTGGACCGACACACGATAGAGTTGATAGGCAGATCCCTCGTATCGAATCTTCGAGCGGAGCTTGGACATGTGCCGTCAATAGTCACTGGCCGCGATACGAGAGAGTCCGGGCAGTCTATAGAAGGCGCACTCACAGCCGGAGCCACCAGCCAGGGAGCCACGGTACGGTCGAGTGGAGTAATAACTACGCCAGGTGTTGCCTTCCTAGCAAAAAACGTCCCGTTCGACGCCGGTGTCGTGATCTCAGCCTCGCATAATCCCTATCGAGACAATGGCATCAAGATATTTTCGCCATCAGGAAAGAAGCTTGCCGACGAGCTCGAGCGCAAGATAGAAGTCGACATCGCAAAATGGGTCGGTGCCACGCCTCAAAATAATCGGACCTCGGGCGATGGGGAAAGCCCTGGTGTAGACGTAAATGATGCTTACGACGAAATGTATCAGGACTACTTGATTGCGCATGTTGGTAGCGGGCTCAACCTGGCAGCGCTCGGCCTGGCGATCGATTGTGCAAATGGGGCTGCGTACCGGATAGCGCCGGCTGTATTTAGCCGGCTCGGCGCCAACGTATCGTTGCTTGGCGCAAATCCCGACGGGCGTAACATAAATGAAGCGTGCGGATCACTCCACCCGGAATTGCTGCAAGCCACCGTGGTGAACAAGCACCTGGACATTGGAATTGCATTTGACGGCGACGCTGACCGAGTCCTCTTCGTCGATAACCGTGGAGCTGTAGTCGACGGCGATCATATGATGTTGATCCTGGCCGAGCACCTGAAGTCTCGAGGCAAATTGAAAGCTAATGTCGTGGTAACCACCGTAATGAGCAACATCGGGCTCGAGATAGCGCTCAGGAAAAGAGGGATCGGGATGGTACGAACCAGCGTCGGCGACCGCTACGTTTTGGAGGAACTGCTGTCGCTTGGCGCGAGTCTAGGCGGGGAACAGTCGGGTCACGTTATATTTCCCGACATATCGCTCGCTGGAGACGGAATTATAACTGCGATCGAGGTTCTACGAGCGGTCAGCGAAGTGGGCCGTCCTCTGGCGGAGCTGGCCAGCCAGCTTGAAAGGTATCCTCAAGTGCTCTTAAACCTGCGAGTGCTGCACAAACCGCCCATAGAATCGATGCCCAGTGTCAGATCCATAATTGACGACGTCGAAAAGAGCTTGCAAGGACAAGGGCGCGTTCTGGTTCGATACTCTGGAACGGAGAATCTCGCCAGAGTAATGATCGAGGGCCAGAATGACGCGGAGATCCGGCATCAAGCCGACAGGATCGCCGCCGCACTGAGGGCCGAAATTGGCGCAAACTAGTTTGGTGTCAACCTGGTTTACAGGAAGACGCGGGCCTTCGACGTTTCAGAGAGCGCAATAACAATTACTTGACCGCCGCCGCCGCTGCGGTTTAATATCCGAACAAAGGACTGCGAACCAGAAGCTCGTCAAGTGAGGTCCTGCGATGCATAAGAGAATAGCCACCATCGTCCTACTGGCCGGGCTGCTCGCGCCGATGTGTTGGGCGCGTGGGCAAGCCGCACGGGAAGCGACAATTCAGCCCGAGACTAAAGCGCTGATCGTTTTGCAATCGAGGCTCAGCTCAAAACTCAGCGAGGTCGGGGATTCGATCACCGGAGTCCTGGATGAGCCGATATTTGTGGACGGCCTTTTAGTAATGCCGCGGGGGACCGAATTCCATGGGCACGTTGTTTCGGTCAAGCCTGCCGGCCGGGGCCAGAAAGGCGCTCAAATGACGATTGTCTTTGACCGAGTGGCAATGCCATGGGGAGAAGAACCGGTGGCGATCCTGATAACAGCCATCGACGATTGGAGCAGGGACCGCAAGCTAAGGGCCAACGAAGAGGGCAAGGTCAATGGCGGCCGCGATGGCGACAAGACCGTCGATAACGTTGAACGTGGTGGCGTAATCGGCGGGGCGGGTGCCGGGACAGTGATACTTGCAGGCGCCGCCGCGGGAGCGGGCCCGGGCGTGTTGGGCGCCGGCGCAGCCGCGATCGGCGCGGGCATGCTCGGTGGTCTGCTTTTGACCAAGGGTAACGAAGTAAGGCTGGACCCGGGGGTGACCTTCCGAGTGAAATTCGTGAAGCCTTTGACTCTTCCAGCGATCCAGCAGCCGGGGACAGGCCCCAAGCCGATCCAGCAGGATGACGAATCGAGGCCCGTCGACCCCAAGAAGCCCGACGGCCAGTCTTAGGCGGGCAGTTATCATTCCCTTATGTCAGAGAAGCCAGTGCGGGACCCGCGTGCAGTGTCAGCCTATTTCCGAAGCCGCGAAGGCGGACCTTCGCTGGAAGAACAGGAGCTATTGGTCGCCCGCGCGGCCGAGGCTCATGGACTCACAGTATCGAATCGGTTGATCGAGGTCGCCGGCATTGGAACCGGCGACATTGTCGACCGGCGCGTTGAGCTGTTCGAGTTGCTTGCTGAGGCCCAATCAGGACGAGTCCAGTTCGTGGTGATCGCGTCAGCCCGCGCAATTGCCGAAGACCCATTAGAGGCTGCCATCGTCGCCGTAATGCTGGAGCGGAGCGGATGCGCGGTTGTGTTTGGTGACGATTTTGACCACGATCTTTATAGAGATCAGGCTGCCAGTATAATAGCGGGCCGATTCGATCCGGTCGGATATCCGGAGTAGTCGACGGTTGAAGGCTCGGATAAGGCGAGAGGAAGAGTCGAATGAAAGAGCTAATAAGAGAGCAACCTTAGGCTGCAACAAGTCATCCCTTGCTGCGGCGAGCACGCCTCTTTCCTCGGAACCGCGCTGGCACCGATCTCGTAACTATTGCTAGATTATAGGCAAGTCTCCGATAATGGCAGTACAGGTAATGACGTTCAGAACGCCGTAAAGGGGCGTTCAGGGAGCAATGCCGATGTGGCAGCGAACCAAGCGGATGATCAATTCCTATCTCGATTCTTTGATCGACCGGACTGGACGGCCCGAATCGGAATTGCGGGACGTGACACGGGCCGAGATCGCGCGGTTGAACGAAGTTGAAGTTCGCGCCCGAGGC
>Ga0126373_10004272_pt1 | contig 10903 bp, 7 predicted proteins | sample PanSoiMetPlot_11_FD_92545 | JGI IMG/M metagenome (GOLD analysis project Ga0126373, IMG submission 92545) | Tropical forest soil microbial communities from Panama - MetaG Plot_11 | ecosystem: Environmental > Terrestrial > Soil > Tropical forest > Bulk soil | place: Panama | collected 2016-02-17
GCCTTTTCGGTAATCTGGTCGGGTACCATATGGTCGGTAAAGCGTGCGGTGAGTTTGCCCAGCAGCTCCTTCATTTCTTTCTGTGCGCGCGTCAGCCCTCCATTGGGCGAATGATTGAGGAATGAGATGGTCTTCTCTTCCGCGCCAAACTTGCGCTTGTACCGGATGAGACCTTCCTGGTCGATGTCGCTTAGTCCGAAGTCCAGGTAGGTGAGGCCGCGCTTTTTGCCTTCTTGAATCCCGTGCCAGATGAGCAAGTCGTTCGGCCGGTGGGAAAGATCATCGTGCAGAGACGCATTGAACTTGTAGTACAGCGTGTCCTTCCACTCCAGGAACAAATCACCGGCCACGATCTTGTCTTCGTGAATCGCAAGCATCAGGAATCCGTGCCGCGGCTCCACGAAATGGCGCCAGATGTTTTGCAGAAAGCTGTAGGGCTGCGCCAGCAAGCCGTATTTGTATTTCCTAATCTTCAGGTGCATCTCGAAGAAGACGCGCAGGTCTGGCTCTGACTCCGCCATGCGAACGGTGAGCCCCTCGCGTTCCGACTTTCGGATCGCACGGTGCGTGGAATCGTGCATGGTTTTCCACAGAGCCTCAAGATCCGGCCGCAGGTCCAGCCGGTGCCACCTCGCTTGCTTAACGAGGCTAAAGCGCTTGTCGGAAAGAGGCACGTCGTTATGCAGGCAGCGCAGCTTGATGGGCACCTGCTCCGGCAAAAGTTTCTCAATCAAGACGCGCCAGGACTCCGCGTCGCGAATCAGCGGGTCACAGTAATCCGAGAAAGGCAAGGCCACGATCCGTTCGCCAAACATGTCTGTGATACGGCACAAAGGAATTCCGGCGCACGGCTCTCCGGCCTCATCTACGATCACATAAGCGCTGGCCTCCCAGCCGTACGTATCCGTCAGCACCTGTATCCAACTTGGCGAGTGAAATACGCTGCTTTCGGTTTTCACGACCAGTGTTTGCCACAACGGACTTGTACGGGGGTCTATACACACGACTTTCATGCGCTTTCACTTTCTCCGAAAAATTACAACTTCGGAATGCCGGACGCCTTCGAGCTACGCACAGCAAGAGGAACTTACCGGGGACGGCTCGACTCCTGTCTAGCCGCTTGCGAAGCGTGAAAAGACTGCTTTGTCGGGCTGGGCGCAATCTCGATTTCCCGCTCCTTGATGTTGCGGACCGTGCTCCGCGGCCCGGGCAAAATCTTCTGATAAGCTTCGAGAAGCTTCGCGACGGAATACTCCCAGGCCAAATCTGTCTCGAAGCGGCGGCGCCCCAGCTCGCTCAGCGCTTGCCGCCGGAGAGGATCGTCCATCAATTCGGCGAGGGCTTTGGCGAATGCGAGTTCGTCGTTTGGCTTAACGTAGACGGCGGCGTCGCCAGCAGTGACGCGATGCTCGGGCAGGTCGAATGCGACAATCGGTTTGCTGAGCGACATGTAGTGGATGATTTTGACCATGGTCGAGCGGTCCGTAAAAGGGTTGGAAGGTTCCGGGGCTACACAAATATCCGCCGCGCACATGCAGTTCTGCATTTTTGCGTTGGGGACGAATCCGGTAAACCAGACATATTGATCGAGATTCAAGTCTCGCGCAAGCTCTAGCAATTTTGGCCACATATCTCCCGTGCCGACGAGCACGCAATAAAAATCGGTCCTTCCCAGGTCGTGAATTAGGTGATGGAGTGCGCGCAGAAGGTAGTCCACGCCGTCTTGAAATCCCATGACACCGACGTAGCCGATGATGATTTTTCCCTTCTCGACCAGGGAGCGTTCGGGTTCGGTGGGCAACCCGCGGTCCAGTTCAATTCCGTTGCGCACGACGGTGATATGCTCTTCCGGTACACCGGCACGCTCCATTTCCATCCTCTTGTAGGATTCGTTGGTAGCTATCACATGGTCGGCGAAGAAACAGGTTAGTTTTTCGAGCAGCACGAGCGCGTGATACACCATGCGGTTTCCGCCGTCCGGCATACGCGCTTGGTACATTTCGGCAGACAAATCATGATGATCGAAGACAAAACGCTTGCCAAACATTTTGTAGAATGCGGCGACAAACACAAACGTGTCCGGAGGATTGTGCGCATGGATCACGTCAAAGCCTTCGCGAAAGAAAACGATTAGGGACAGCGCGAAGCTGGCACCGGTGGAGTACGCGTATTCCCGAAGATAGCCAAGAAAACCATTCGCCCCGGATGGTTTCGGATAACGAAACAGGCGGACGCCTCTAATCACTTCGCGCGACGGTTGGCCTGGCGCGGCCGGGCAAATTACCGAAACAGTGTAACCCGCCGTGGTCAGAGCGTTGGCTTCACGGCGGACGCGCACGTCTTGCGGGTAAGCCTGGTTTTCCAGCAGCATCAAGACGCGATTATTGGAGGACGCTTTCATAAGCACCTGTTTGCGAAGCAGCTGCAGCCAGGACGTGAGCCCGATGATGCCCTCTGGTGACTCCAACAAGATCAATTAGGATCTGATCGTCGCGCAGCATTTCCGGCAAGGTTTGGAAAGACGGGCTGGCGTTTCCAATCACCACGACTTCGGATTGGGCCAGGACCTCCACGAGGGAATCGCGCATGAGCGTAGCGATATGCGGGAGCTCGCGTTCCAAGAATGATTTGTTCGCGCCCGTCAGGCGACTGACCTCCACTTTTTCGTCGTAGATGCTTACGTGATAGCCCTTGCCGACCAGCACCTCTACCAGATGGACGATGGGGCTCTCGCGGATGTCATCCGTGCCTGCTTTGAAACTCAAGCCCAGGAAGCCAACGCGCTTCCGACGAGTTTCTTCAACGAGTTCGATGCCGCGCTGGATTTGCCTTTGATTGCTGGGCAAAACGGAGCTGAGGAGCGGGCAATCAATATCGCGCTCTTTCGCGCGATAGACCAGAGCCCGCAAATCCTTGGGCAAGCACGACCCTCCGAAGGCATAGCCGGGCATGAGATACGAAGGTGAGATATTGAGTTTGCGATCGCGGCAGAAAAGTTCCATGACTTCATGGCCGTCAATTCCATGAACGCAACAGAGATTTCCGATTTCGTTGGCGAAGGCGACCTTGAGGGCGTGGAATGCGTTGTTCACATATTTGAGCATCTCGGCTATTTGGATGGAAGTGCGAACGACGGGCGCGCGAATCGCTTGGTACAGGTTTTGGACCGTGTCGCCGCTGCGGGTGTCAAGTTCACCGATAACGATCTGGCAAGGATGATCGTAGTCTTCGATGGCGCTGCTTTCGCGCAGGAACTCGGGATTGGAACAGAGTCCAAAATCAACGCCCGCGCGTCGGCCAGAATGCTTTTCGAGAATGGGTGCGAGCTTTCCTTCTAAAGTGCCGGGGAGCACGGTGCTGCGCACGATGACGACGTGATAACTCTTCTTGGCGGCGAGAGCCGCGCCAATTTCCTCGCAGACTCTTTCGAGATAGTGAAGGTTGAGGCTGCCGTTGGCATTGCTGGGGGTTCCCACGCAAAGCAGGCTAGCGTCAGCCCGATCTACGGCTGTTTTGCCGTCCGGAGTTGCCTCGAGTTTTCCAGCGCGGGTCACTTCCGCGATGAGCTGATCGAGGCCGCGTTCGATCACCGGCGACCGGCCAGAAGCGACTGCGGAAACTTTTTGCTGGTCCACATCCACGCCGGTGACCATGTGACCGTCACGAGCCAAGCAGGCCGCAGAAACGCAGCCGACGTAGCCAAGGCCAAATACACTGACTCTCATTCGTTGCCCCCTTGAGGAATTCACGTTTTTCGGTAATTTTCCGCACCAGCAGCTCTTCGCTGCACACGAAATGACGCCCTGGTTTTGGAGCAGGTCTCTAAATGTTTCTTCTCGCGATGAAACGCAGTCTCCTCGCCCAACCCGCTAAAATTCTATTCTTCATGCTTGCGCGGTCACGGCGCGCGTCGGCTTTTCCGCGTGAATCACGAAATCCATGAAACAGCGCTGCCAGAGTTCCACGCTAAGCAAGCCGTAGAGCAGAGAGGTGTGATTGGCAAACCCACTTTCATGCTCACTGAGGAGCTTTTCCACAAGAAGAGGATTGAAAAGGCCACGTCGCCGTACCGTTGAAGGAGAAAGGGCATCGCGAAGGAAAGAGCGGGCCTCTCTTCGAAACCACAATGCGAAAGGAACCGGAAAGCCTTTTTTCTTGCGGTGAATAATCTGCGGAGGAAGCCAGGCCTCGCTCGCTTTTTTCAGCAAATATTTGCGCGCAAAACCCTTCACCTTCAGATTTTGCGGGACAGAGGCGGCGAACTCGACCAGCTTGTGATCGAGAAGTGGCACGCGGGCCTCTAGCGAAGTAGCCATGCTGGTTTTGTCGCCGCGGGCCAGCAAATCGTCTGGGAGCCAGAGTTTGGTATCCACGTAGAGCATGCGGTTCAGCGGCTCCTTGGCGTCAGTGCGAGCCAGGTGCTCGGCAAACACATGACGCGTGTCGTACCCGCTTAGGGCTGCTTTAACGTCCCGCGAGAGGAGCGCCTGCTTCATTTGGGAATTGAAGAGCGGAAACCAATTGACAAAACGAGTCACTTCGTCGGACTGACAGAGAGCAAAGAGGGCTATCTTTTGGCGGCGCAGCCTGGGAATGCGCTCACTTGCGGCCAAGGCCAGGGACTTGGCGGTTTCCGGAGCAAAACGGAAGAAACGCGACAGGCGTTCGCCGGCATAGCGCGCATAACCGGCGAACAATTCGTCGCCGCCTTCTCCGGTAAGGACCATTTTGACGTCACGAGAGGCCAGTTCCGCGACCATATAATTGGCGAGAGAGGCTTCGTCGCCGATGGGTTGGTCGAGATGCCAGATGACTTTCCCTAGAAGGTTGATCAGGTCGTTCGGGCCGATAAAGACTTCGTGATGGTCGGTGTGATACTGCTTGGCGACCAGGCGCGCGTAAGGCAGCTCGCTGAAAATTTCCGCGTCACCATCGAAACCGACAGAGTAGGTTTTAACCGGCTCGTTTAGAACTTCGGTCATCAAAGCGACGATGGTGCTGGAGTCGATTCCGCCGCTCAGAAATGCGCCGAACGGAACATCGCTGACGAGATGCATTCTGACGCACTCGGTGAGGAGCTCTTTGAGTTGTTCGGCATAGGCCTCTTCGGGCAGGCCGTGGCATTGATTGGCAAAGGATAGGTCCCAGTAGCGGCGGACCTTCACGCCACTTTCGTCGCAGCTGAGGGAGCAACCTGGCGGCAATGCATCGATGCCCGCAAACATGGTCTGAGGCGAAGGAACATATTTGAGCGAAAGAAAATTGTTCAAGGCTTCTAGATTGAGATTGGCCTGCACGGCGGGGTGCTGGAGAATGGCTTTAATTTCCGAGCCGAAGATCAGCCGCCCGCCCGTTTGTGTGAAATACAAGGGTTTGATCCCCAGGCGGTCGCGAGCAAGGAAAAGGCGGCGGCGAGTTGCGTCCCAAACGGCCAAGGCAAACATCCCGCGCAGATGCTGCACGCACTCTTCGCCAAAGTCCTCATAGAGGTGCACAATCACTTCGGTGTCGCTGGCGGTCTTAAGCAAATGGCCACGGCTCTGCAATTCCTCGCGAAGTGATTGAAAGTTATAGATCTCACCGTTGAAAACGGTGACGATGCTGCCGTCCTCGTTGCCGATGGGCTGTTTCCCGCCGCCCAAGTCAATGATGCTGAGCCGGCGCATACCAAGGGCCAGGTCCCTATCCATATGCACACCCGAATCGTCGGGGCCCCGATGGTGGATGACCTGGAGCATATCGCTGAGCGTCCGTCGCACAGCGGGCCGGTGAGTTTTGTATTCGTAGAAACCGCAGATGCCGCACATGGTTGGTTTCCTGAGTCTTGATTTTCAACCGTTAGTTTTTTGGAGCACTGGAAGGGCTGATCGTGTTTGTCTTACTTTCCGGCGGAGACGGGTTTCCCCTGCAGGCGATCCACAGCGTGGCGTTTTCGCCGGCTCAAAACCTGTTCATACACGGCAATGACCTTCTGGGCGACGGCGGGACCGGAAAGATGCCTTACCTTTTCGCGCCCTCGAGTCCTTTCACCAGGAGACAACGCACCGGCCAGGATTTCGGCGAACTCCTTCACATCCGGTTTACAGACGTAGCAACCTTTGGTGGAACCGATAACATCGCGCACGTCCCCCACATCCGTGGAGACAATCGGCAAATTGCAAGCCATGGCCTGCTTGACGATGTTGGGCGAGCCCTCCTGATACGAGGTGAAGATCAGAGCGTCGCAGGCGCTCATGAAGAGCGCCAGGCGATCCTGGGTTTCTTTGTAAATGGCGAGCAGTTCGACGGACGGATCCTGTTTCTGCAGTTCCTCCGCCACGGCTTGGGCCAAAGGAAAACGCTTCACGGGAATTTTTGGATTGGCCGCAAAGAGCAGGTATTTCTTATGCGGATCCAGGCCCAGAAGGGCACGAGCCTGCTCCTTTTCCACCGGCTGAAAGACGTCGAAATCAATTTCGTGGGGGATGATATGGACGTTTTCGCGCTTGAGTTTACTGGCCATATCCCGACTCTTGACGATTACAGCTTCGGCTTGATTGCCGTTGTACCGATGCGCCTCGCTCTCGAGTTTGCGCGCCATCTCCTGGCTCTGGACGATGACCGCGTCCACAGAACGCGCCAGGCGGCGACCGGCTGCAACGATGAGCGCGCTGAGAAGCGTCTTTTTCCCTCTTGTGTTGACTGTGCCCAACAAATCGTCACCGTGGAATGTCACGACCACGGGTACTTTCCATTCTGTGCGCCCAACCATTCCGGCTAATCCATAGTGAGCGTGGACGAGATCAAACGAGCCTTTGGCGAGACGTTCGCGCAATTGAAAAATCGCTTTGAGGTAATTCCATTTTCGCGAGCGCCCTTGCAAAAGAAGCAGTTCCACATCCACGCCAGCGCGCCGCAAGGATTCCACCTGCGTTCGAACAAAAGAACCGAAGGCAGGGTTCTCCGGTTTGGGATACATGGCCGTTACAATCAACACTTTCATAGAAGACACCGGGAACACGCACTACTATTCCGCCTAACTTTGTTGAAGCGAAAGAGGCGCGGGATGATGCGCCTGGACCCGGGCAACAGGCAGCAAATGGTACAGGATCATCGCCAGATTTCTCGGATAAGAGCGCCTATCTCTAAAGAAATAATAGTCGCCTCGCGAGAAATGAAAACCGCCGTCGGGCCGCTGGAGAGCCAGGAGATAATTGTAGGCTCGATTCGCCAGCGTGTCGTAGCTGGGAGTTTCAAAGCCGCTCGAGCGGACAAGAGCCTGAGCGAGAACTGCTGTGTGGTAGGCGACGGTGCGATGGGAGTTGCCGCAATCGAAACAAGAGTGTCCGTCCTCGGCTAGGCCGCCCCGCAAAAAAGGCAAGAGCTTTCGAATAAGAGGCAGCACGGTTTCGTCGCCGGTGAGATCGAAGTAACGCATCAAATCCAGACACTGAAAGGCGTTGTACTGGAAGCACTGGAAATGGGGCCAGATTTTGCCTTCCCCAATTCCGCTGACCGTATAAGGAAATTCGCCCGTTGGTTTCTGGACTGCACTCAAGAAGCGAAGCAATCCGGCGCATCGGTCGCGGTAAGAAACATTCGCGGTCGCGTCCGCTAGTTCGGCAAGAAACCGCAGAAGGATCGCGGAATTGTTGGGGACGCGGGACCCCTTTTTAGCATGGAAATAGTTTACGGCGAGTTCCTGGCCAACCACTTGAAAACCGATTTCCTCCACCACGAAGCGGTACCATTTCAGGATGCCTTCAAGAACTCTCGGGTCGCCAGTTCGGCGGTAGCTTTCCAGAAGTCCGAGGCACCCCCACGTGCCTTCCGCCGTGGCGATTCGGCCATGCCATTCGGGGTTTGGATAGAGCCAGGAGCCGTCCTGTAGCTGCTGGCTCAAGACGAATTCCGAGCAGCGCACGGCGAAATCGCGGTAGCGGCCGTCGCGCGTGATGGCATACAACTGCCAATTATCGAGAATCCAATAGCCCTGGGCTTGAACATAGCAATGGGAATCTTTCCAGCGCACCGTGGGCAGATAGCTCTTAATGAAACGCCCGATGCGGTAATTCAGGCGGATACCTTGATCGGGCCCGATCAAGGCGCGGCCATTCCAATGTGAAGAGACCAGGTAATCATGCAGCCGCAGAGCGGCGCGCATTCTCGGTTCCTGGTTGAAGGTTCGAGCAGCACGAGCAGAGGTCACCACCGCATTCGGCTGCTCTCGTTCTTGCATGTTTCCATTCAGCATCAGTGCTACGCTTACTCAAAATTGTGGTTCGGCCGCGACAACTTTTCCTTTTCGAAGGGGCTGAGAAAGTCTTTGGGGCGCGTTCGGGCCAGGCGATTGATCGCGCAATAGACTCTGCCGGTGCCGTCAGGGTTCGAGAGAATGCGGCCGGTGGCTGCCACAGCCGTTTTGAGTTCTATCTTGGTGCGGCTGTCGGTCCCAAAAAACTGGAGACGCGGCACGCGCCAGAGCGGGAACGCATGATCCATCCAGGTCGGCTCGGTGGTCATCACGGTTTGCACGCCGCAACGAATGGCGTGCTGAGCGAGTTCCGCGGTGTAGTTTCCGTTGGGAAAAGCAAAACTGGAGCACGGTTCGCCGGTCTCTTCAGTGACTCTGGCGATGCTTTTGGAGATATTTTCGCAGGCGTCCGGCTTAGTCTCGCGCGTCATGATCGCGTGAGTAGTACCGTGCGCGCCGATGGTGAAGCCGCGGCGATAAAGGCTACGCGCGTCCTCCCAGGTCATAGGACGAATGTTGTCATCATTCAAATCGACTTCTATTCCGTGTTGCGAGCAGGCACGCTCCACGCGGTCCGTGAGCATGGCGTAGGGAAGCTGCTTGACGATGTGCGGTTGAAGGCCGAACGGGAGAGCGCCGAGTTTTCTGCGGAGAGCCTCATAGCGGTCAAACCAGAAAGGTGTTCCCCGATCGAGAGCCCTGGATACCACAAAGAAAACGGCGGGCACTCCCAAACGCTGCAGCTCCGGCGCCACCACGGTTACGTTATTTCGTTTGCCATCGTCAAACGTGAGCAGGCAGAAAGGCTTCTTGTAACGGCGATGCAAACGCTCGGGAAGATCTCTCAGATGGATGAAATCGAACCAGCGCCCGAAGGTCTCGACGTGGCGGGCTGTCTCCTCGCGGCTGAGGACGTGCTCGTTGATAACAACGCCCCCCGCCTTGAAATGATGCGCCAGGCCAAGAGAAATCGAACTCAGGGCAGCTAGCATTCTATTGCTCTTTCGAGTAGGACGCGCGACGACCGGCCGCGCCTAAGAAGAAGGAACTTTGTCCACGCGCCCAAGCCAAATGCGGAGCGATACGTCGAGGCTTCGTGGGTCGCGGCGACGCGGGCCCGCGCTGAACCCGTTGCGGCGTACTCCTCAAGAATTCGCACCAAAGCATCGACAGCTTCCAGGTGTATCCGGAAATGCAGGGTCACGTCGGTGTCGCCGGGCGTAAGTTGGGGAGCGCCGCGCCAGAGAACGGCGCCTGTGTCGATGCCCTGATCAATTAAATGGATGGTAGCGCCAATCCACTCCGGGCGGTTCTCAATGATCCCCCAGGGAGTGCTCGAAACACCACGAATCAACGGAGCGCGGCCATGATGAATATTCAAAGCCGCAAGCTTCGCCTGAGAAAAAATGTGCGGCTTCAAAATGCCGCCCGAAACTCGCACGATGACATCCGGTGCGATCTTTTCGATCGCAGCCTTGCAATCCGGGTGATTCAGTTGCGGCACTCTTACGGGCGCGAGGCCGCATTGTGCCCACCACTCACGCAGGCTCTGAACATCAAAAAGCTCGTCGAGTACCTGTTCCGCTCGCTCTTCTTCTCTTGCACCAATGAGCCGCTTGCCAAGCCAACGGGAGGCAGTGGCGAAGAACCCGAGCTCCCTAATCCTGCTGCGCAGCAATTTCCACTTGGGAGCGACGCTTTTGTGCAGAGCTTGAACCACGTGAGCCTCGCAGCGTACAGAGGAGATCTTCCGCAGAGTCCATAGCTCGGGCCCACGCGGCTCTCCGACGATCAACGCAGCCACTTTCATCTCTTTAACGATTCCCTCTATTCCTGAGAGTATCTTGGAAACCCGCCTGTGTCCTCGGTGCGAGCAAAAACAAAAGACAAGTCGCGACTACATGGTGTCCAACCTCCCTAAAGGGAGAACTCCGGCTCAGCGCGACTCACGAACTTATCTCCGAAACCGAAGCTTTTGCATGCATCCGGTGCATCGCGACCAGAAGAGCAGCAACTACCCAGATCATTTGCTGCATTGGGCGGCCGCGGAAGATATCTACGTTCATGTGCACCATATGGCCTGCGATGCCCACCAGCAACCCAAGGGCGAGCGGCGACAGAAAACTGTCGCTGAAATTCCAGCAACGCCACCCTCGGCGTATGGCCGCGAAGAGGAACGCCAAAAATGCCACCAGCCCTCCGATTCCGGTTTCGCACAAGACCAACAGGTATTTGTCGTGGACGGCGTAAACGAAGCCTTGCCGGCAAGTCGCCTCCTGGCACGGAAGTGCCGGTTGGCGAAACTCTGCGGTCAGGTAGGGACCCATGGCCACTGAGAAGTTGTTAGCTCCGACGCCCAGCACTGGATTGTCCGCGAAAATGCGAAACGCCAAGTACATCAGAGGGATGCGAGACGCTGCGGATCCCTTATCGTCCCCAAACAGGCGAGCTGAAATAACATTGTGAAAAGGCAGATACAAGAGGGTCAGAATCACAAGAATCGCGATGGGCCCACGCAGAGACAGACCGCGCCGGCGGCCGAGAAAAGATCCAAACAAGATCAGCGATGTAGCCAAGGCCATCCATCCACCTCTTGAGAAGGTAAGAATGAGCGCCACGCCCCCCAAAGCGATGACCGCGCTTGCGAGGATTTTGTAAGGCCGACCAAGA
>Ga0126373_10004273_pt1 | contig 10902 bp, 2 predicted proteins | sample PanSoiMetPlot_11_FD_92545 | JGI IMG/M metagenome (GOLD analysis project Ga0126373, IMG submission 92545) | Tropical forest soil microbial communities from Panama - MetaG Plot_11 | ecosystem: Environmental > Terrestrial > Soil > Tropical forest > Bulk soil | place: Panama | collected 2016-02-17
CTCTTGGACGAAGCCCTGGCCGGTCTCGTGTTAACGCACGATTCCCTGGCTGGCGACCTGCCACCCATCGGAGAGCACGTCTGCTTGGACAGGGACTGGGCAGCGATTCGACTGGGATCGGGGGAGAATCCGATCGGCAATGCCCGGCCCGGGCACTTAGCGTATGTACTGTTCACATCCGGCTCCACGGGCAAACCGAAAGGCTGCCAAATCGAACATAGGAACCTCAATTATTATTTGCAATGGGCGAAGAGTTTTTACTTCCGGGGAGGCGAGCAAGGCACGTTCCCGTTATTTACGTCTCTTGCATTCGATCTCACTGTCACCAGTCTTTTCCTGCCGCTTCTTCGTGGCCGGACGCTGCGGGTATTCCCACAAGACATGGACATGGGAGCGATCTTGACCACGATCTTCGCCGATGGCTCTGACACCGACTGTGTCAAGCTCACCCCCTCGCATGTGTCCTTGATGAGTCAATTGGGACTCGGCAAATCCGGAGTTCGTCTGGTGATCGTGGGAGGCGAGGCGTTCGAACTCTCCCAAGCGCAGTTTTTGCAGGGTCTAAATCCACAGATGAGGATTATTAACGAGTACGGTCCGACAGAGACGACCGTAGGTTGCGTGGTGAAACATGTCTTGCCCGACGAGCAGCGTGTGTTGATCGGCAAGCCAATCGACAACACATCGATCTACATCCTCGACCCCGTACTCAATCCCCTCCCAGTTGGTGTTCCAGGCGAAATCCACATTGCGAGCCCTGGGGTGGGGCGCGGATACCTGAACCAGCCGGAGTTGACCGCCGAGCGCTTCATACCCCATCCGTTCAGCCCCGATGCCAAAGCACGGATGTATAGAACGGGAGATCTCGCTCGGTGGCTAGCGAATGGCAACATCGACTACCTGGGGCGGATCGACAATCAAGTAAAAATACGCGGCTTCCGTGTCGAAATGGGGGAGATCGAAACCACTCTGGACAGCCATCCTGGGGTGGGGCAGAGCGTAGTCGTGGCGCGCGAGGATGTGCCTGGCGAGAAACGTTTGGTGGCCTACGTGGTTGCTGACCCCGACTATCGCGGTTCCGAGCAAGCAGCGCAGGAAGAGGGGCTGAGCGCGGAGCAGGTTTCCGAGTGGACCGAGGCGTTTGATGAGGCCTATCGACGCGGCGGTGGAGTCAAGGAAGCGACATTCAATATAACCGGCTGGGACAGCAGTTATACGCGCGAACCTATTCCGGGCGAAGAGATGCGAGTCTGGGTAGAAGCCACGGTCGAGCGCATTCGTGCTCTCGAACCGAAGAGCATCTGGGAGATCGGTTGCGGTACCGGACTATTGCTGTTTCGTCTAGCGCCGAGTTGCGACCGCTATTACGGCACCGACATCTCGCAGACGGCGCTAGGCTTCCTGCGGCAGCAGTTACAGCGTCCCGAGCTGAAGATGCAGCACTTGACGCTAGAGCGCAGGGCTGCACACGAGTTTGACAGCGAACGGACGCAGGGTCAGTTCGACGCGGTAGTTCTGAACTCAGTAAACCAATACTTCCCCAACCTTGATTACTTCATGAAAGTGCTTGAGGGGGCGGTGGAATCAGTGCGGCCGGGTGGAGCGGTGTTTGTCGGCGACGTGCGCAGCTTCCCACTTCTGGAGACGTTTCACACCTCGGTGGAGGTCTTCAAGGCGGATGATGCATTGAGCCGTGACGAGCTATGGCAACGGGTACAGAAAGGAATACGGCAGGAGGGCGAACTGCTGGTCGATCCCGAGTTCTTCAGCGCCCTCCACCATCGCTTGCCTCAGATCACGCATGTGGAGATACAGCTGAAGCGAGGCCGAGCGCACAACGAACTCACGTGCTTCCGCTACGACGTGGTGATGCATCTCGGCGTAGAGGCTCCGGATAAGGTGGATTGCCCTTGGCTGGATTGGCGGATGCAGGACCTCACTCGACAGTCGCTGATTGAGATCCTGCTGAAGACTGAGCCGGAGATGCTGGGTCTGACGGGCGTTCCGAATGCCCGCTTGCATCGGGATGTGGCAGCGCTGGAGATGATCACATCTGAAGATGGGTCTGCCTCGGTCGGCGAACTGCGTAAAAGGCTGGAAGCTTTGTCGCCGCGTGCCATCGAACCAGAAGACTTGTGGAGCCTCGAGCAAGAGCTGCCGTACCACATCGAGATCCGTGAATCGAAGATGGCCGTGGACGGCTGTTTCGATGTGGTGTTGCGCCGCAAGAATGCTCAGGGAAAGATTGCCAACTACGTCGTGCCGCGTTTTCCGGGGGAAAGCGATGTGATTCGATCATGGCCAGCATATGCGAATAACCCGTTGCGGCAGCGAGTGGTGGGGAAGCTTATCCCACAGCTTCGGCTCTGGGTTGGGGGAAAGCTGCCGGAATACATGGTGCCCTCAGCGTTTGTGCTGCTGGATGCAATGCCGCTGACCGCCAACGGCAAAGTGAACCGGCGCGCGCTGCCGGTTCCGGACCAGTCGAGTGCGGAGGGCCTGAGCGGTTACAAGGCGCCGCGGACGCCTATAGAGGAGATGGTGGCGGCGATCTTTGCCGACGTGCTGCGACTCGAGCGCGTCGGCATCGACGACAGCTTCTTCGAACTCGGCGGACATTCGCTGTCGGCAACGCAGGTGGTTTCGCGGATTCGGCAGAACCTGCATGTGGAGCTGCCAGTGCGGACGTTGTTCGAGTCACCCACCGTAGCTACGCTGTCGCAGGCGGTCGAAAAGATGCAGCGTGGCCAACAAGGCTTCGTGGTTCCGCCTATTGTGCCCGCGCCTCGCCACCAGCGTCTGCCGCTGTCGTTTGCTCAACAGCGGCTTTGGGTACTGGACCAGATCGAGCCCAATAACCCGCTATACAACATCCCGCGGGCGATCAGACTGACCGGCGTGTTGAATGTCGAGGCGCTGGAGACGGCTTTGAATGGCATCGTGGAGCGCCACGAGATCTTGCGCACAACTTATGGCTCGGAGAAAGGACAGCCGTTCCAGGTAATCGCTGCCGAACTCAGGCTGCCGCTGCCCGTGATTGACCTGAGTCATTGCCCGGCGGTCGAACGCGAGACGGAGGCGCGCCGGCTGGTGCAGCAACAGGTTGGCACTCCGTTCGATCTTGCCCATGACCCAATGACGCGAAACCTGCTCTTGAAGATGGGTGACGAGGATCACGTGCTGGTGCTGGTGACGCATCACATCGCCAGCGACGGCTGGTCGACCGGCACCCTGCTTGGGGAGTTAGCAGATCTTTACCAGGCGGCGCTGCTGGGCAAACCCTCTGACTTACCGCAACCGCCAGTCCAATATGCCGACTACGCCGTCTGGCAGCGGAATTGGCTACAGGGCGAAGTTCTGGAAAAGCAGCTAGCTTACTGGAAAGTACAATTGGAAGGTGCGCCACCTGTGCTTTTGCTCCCGACGGACCGGCCGCGCCCTCCGAAGCCGACCTTTCGCGGTGCCATCCATCGATTCCATTTGCCCAGCAGCCTTGCTGAAACCATTCGCGCGCTGAGCCGGCAGCAGGGTGGCACCGTGTTCATGACCCTGCTGGCGGCGTTCCAGGCGTTGATACTGCACTACACGAAGCTACCCGACATCGTATTGGGCACCGACCTGGCCAACCGAACCACGGTGCAGACCGAAGCGTTGATCGGGTTCTTCGTGAACCTGCTGGCGCTGCGAACCGACCTGTCGGGCGATCCGACCTTCGAAGAGCTGTTGGGCAGGGTGCGTGAGGTTGCTCTCGGAGCGTACGCCCACCAGGACGTGCCATTCGACAAGCTGGTGGAGGAATTGCAACCGGAGCGCAGCCTGAGTCACAATCCACTGGTTCAGGTGTTGTTTGTAATGCAGAACACTCCACGCGCCGCTTCTACCATGCCGGGGCTAGAAATGGGCCCGTTTCCGCTGGAGGTACCCTCGAAGTTTGACATGGCAGTTTTCGTCTCCGAGACCGAAAAGGGTCTGTTGGGAGTCTGGCTCTATAATCCCGACTTGTTCGATGCGGCAACCATTGCGCGGATGGCTGCGCTTTATCAGGTGGTGCTGGAGAAGGTCACGGCCAACCCGGTGATACGACTGAGCCAGTTGGTGGGCCTGCTGGCGGAAACGGAACAAGGGCACCGCGCCTCGCTGCACATGGAGTTCCACGAAGTCAGCCAGCAAAAACTGAAAAGCGTCAAGCGCAAGGCAATTATCCGGGAGTAATTCAAGGAGAATCGGTCCCGATGAGCAATGACACCCTTGCAGGCTTTCGTCTCTCTATTCAGCAAGAGCGACTCTGGTCGCAACAGACCGGTGAACCGTCGCCGTTCTGGGCGGAATGTGAGCTCTTGTTGGAAGGGCCCCTGGATGCTGTCAGGCTTCGGGAAGCGATCCGAGGTGTCGTGGGCCGCCATGAGATTCTCCGTACCGTGTTTCCCCGCCGGACCGGGTTGAAATTTCCACTCCAGGTAATTTCCGACAGACCAGATTTCAGCTGGCAGGAAGCGAATCTCTCTGGTTTAGACGACACGGCGCAAAGCGACAAAATCCGTGAATTCGGTGACATCCACAAAGCCGAATCTGACTTAGAACAAGGGCCATCGCTGTTCGTATTACTCGCGAAGCTGGCTCCCAATCAGCACATTCTCGTTCTTGTCCTGCCGGCCCTCTGCGCCGACCTGCGTTCGCTACAAAATCTCGCTACCGAGATTGGGCGATGCTACGCCGGCGGCTTGGACGGCGGCGCCGAAGTTATGCAGTACGCAGACGTGGCGGGATGGCAGCAGGAATTGCTGGCCAGCGACGAAACCAAGCCGGGTAGGGACTATTGGCGCGACTATTGCCGGAAGTTGGACCTCAACTCGCTGGATTCAGGGCTGTCTTCTTTCGAGGCTCAGTCAGCGGCCGATTTCTTGCCCGATGTGGTAGTAAGAGAGTTTGAAATTCCAGAGCAAAAGAAGCAGCCAGATTCGTCATTGCAGGAAATTCTGTTGGCCTCCTGGCAGGTTTTTTTGTCGAGGATGACGGGGTGTCCTGCTATCACCGTTGGCTATCAGCTCGAAGGCAGAAACTACACAGAACTGACCAACGCGCTGGGATTATTCGCCAAGTACCTACCACTCGAATTAGTCTGCCCGGACGGGGCGAGATTCGACACGCTGCTTCAGCAAATGAAGCGCGACACGTTGGACTTCCGAAACTGGCAGGACAGTTTTTCATGGGGCTACATCGGTCAACCCGTAGGCCTGGAACACTGTCCCATGTTGCCGATCGCATTTGATTACACCGAACTCTCTGGCAGCCAAATCTTCGACAACGTCGAGTTCACGACGCTGCGGATCGAAGATTCGAGCGAACGTTTCCGGCTGAAACTTTCGGCACGCCGGCAAGCGGATCGCTTGCGTTTGCAGTTTTACTTCGACGCCGCTCGCCTTGATCGCCCGACGATCGATCGCTGGAGTTCGCATTTCCTCACGTTACTGGCAGCCGCCGTTCGGAACCCTGGAACACTGATCAGCCGGTTACCGCTGCTTGATGAAGCAGAGCGTCGACGCATATTGGTCGACTGGAACCAGACGGATGCCGACTATCCGCGCGAACAGTGCATTCATGATTTGTTTGAAGCGCAAGCAGCCAAGACACCTGATCTGCCAGCGGTGCGCTACAAGGATGACTGTCTGTCCTATCGCGAGTTGAACGAGCAGGCGAACCAGCTGGCGCACGAGCTTCGGAGCAAAGGCGTGGGCCCGGATTCGCTCGTCGGGCTTTGTATCGACCGCAGCACCGGCATGATGATTGCGGTGCTGGCGATTCTCAAAGCCGGGGGCGCGTACGTACCGCTGAGTGGCGATCACCCCAAACCGCGCCTAGCGCAGCAGTTGGTCGGCGCCTCGGCACTGGTGACGGAAGGCAAGTTCGAGTGTCTGATGCCTTCCTATGGTGGCCCGGTGATTCTCCTCGACCGAGACCGCGAGCACTGGTCAAAACAGCCGAACACGAATCCGCAACCGCTGACAAATCCCGACAACCTTGCCTACGCTATTTACACTTCCGGCTCCACAGGTACGCCGAAAGGCGTGGCAGTACGTCACCGAAACCTGGTCAACTACACGTCGTTCATCCAGCGCCGATTGAAGTTGGAGGAGTGCGGCGAGCCATTGAACTTCGCAACCGTATCGACCTTGGGCGCGGACCTCGGCAACACCTGTATCTATCCCTCGCTGGTGTCGGGTGGATGCCTGCACGTAATTGGGTACGACGTCGCCGCGGATAGTCAACGCCTGCGGGAGTATATGGCAGGGAATTCGGTGGATGTTCTGAAAATTGTTCCTTCACACCTCATAGCACTTCTGAATTCAGGCGGCGGCAAGCAAGTGCTGCCTCGGAAATATCTGGTTATGGGTGGCGAGGCACTTAGCTTCCCGTTGACGGAAACGATTAATTCAGCAGGTGGGAACTGCGAAGTCTTGAATCACTATGGTCCGACCGAGACCACCGTGGGCTCGTTGACGTTGCGGCTAAACGAATACGACTGCAAGGGTTCGCCCGCGCAGACCATTCCGATTGGCCGTCCGATTGGAAATACCCGCATATACATCCTCGATGCGCAGGGCGAACCGGTTCCCATCGGAGTTGCCGGCGAACTTTACATCGGCGGCGAAGGTGTGACCGTTGGCTACGTCAATCAACCGGAGCGCACCGCGGAACGATTCGTGCCGGAGCGATATGGGCCGGACGCCAATGCCAAGATGTACCGCACTGGCGACTTAGTGCGTTACCTGCCAGATCGGAATGTCGAGTTCCTCGGCCGTGTAGATGATCAGGTCAAGATCCGTGGGTTCCGGATTGAGTTGGGGGAAATCGGTTCCGTTCTACTGCAGCATGGAGCAGTGAAGCAGGCGGTAGTTCTCGCCCTGCCCGACGATCGCGGCGAAAAGTCGCTGGTGGCGTACGTGGTGGCGTCGGTGGGCGGTGAGGAGTTGCGGAGCTACCTGCGCACTCAATTGCCCGATTACATGTTACCGTCGGCAATCGTCGAACTGCCGAAACTGCCGCTGAACGCCAATGGAAAGGTCGATCGCCAGGCATTGCCCAGACCGGAGGATGTGAAGGGCGCACAAAAAGAACCTGTGGCTCCTCGGACCCCGAGCGAGGAAGTGGTTGCAGCGATTTGGGAAGAAGTCCTGAAGCGTGATGGGATAGGCGTTGAGGACAATTTCTTTGAGATCGGCGGTCATTCGCTGCTGGCGACCCAGATCGCTTCTCGTCTGCGTGAGCACTTCCACATTCCGGCTCCTGTGCGGGTAGTGTTCGAGGCGCCCAGCATCGCGGAATTGGCGGACCGCATGGACGCCACTCGGCGCGAAGAGCAGCGATTAGTGCCTCCGCCGGTCAAGCCGGTGCCGCGAAATGGAGATCTGCCGCTGTCCTACGCCCAAGAGCGACTCTGGGTGCTTGACCAGATTGAGCCCAACAGCCCCCTGTACAACATTCCGCGGGCTTTGCGGCTGAGAGGAGCGTTAAGGATTGATGCGCTGGAGAGGGCACTCAACGAAATTGTGCGGCGGCATGAATCGCAGCGCACGATTTTTGCGGTTAATGCGGGGCATCCGGTGCAGGTGATCATGCCATTGGTTACGATTCCACTGGTGATTCATGACCTGACTACGCATCCGGAAAACTTACGGGAAGAGGAAGCACGTCGAATTTCTGGAGAAGAGGCCATGCGGCCTTTCGACCTTGCGACTGGTCCCCTGCTACGTGCCCATTTGATGCGATTGTCTCCGAACGATCATGTAATGCAACTGACGATGCATCACATCATCAGTGATGCCTGGTCGGCCGGAATCTTCCTGCAGGAACTCGGACTTCTCTACGATGCCTTCTGTTCCGCCAAGCCGTCCCCGCTTCCGGAACTGACGATTCAGTACGCCGATTATGCGGCCCAGGAACGCGAGTGGCTTCAAGGTGAAGTTCTTGATAAACAACTTGCGTTCTGGCGCGAACGGTTGAAAGGTGCTCCGCCGGTTTTGGAACTTCCCGTGGACCGACCGCGGCCGAGTCACCGAACTTTTCAAGGCGCGTTTGAAACCGTGCACATTTCTGCAGACACCTTGCAGGCGGTGAAAAATCTCGGACGGCAGGAAGGAGCGACGCTTTTCATGACTCTGATGGCGGCCTTCCAGGCGCTGTTGTCCAAGTACTCCGGGCAGGAACAAATCGTGGTGGGGACCGACCTGGCTAATCGCACTATGCCTGAAACGGAACGAATGATCGGGTTCTTCATCAATATGCTGGCAGTTCGGACCGATCTTTCCGGCAACCCGACATTCCGTGAATTGTTGAGACGTGTTCGCGAGGGACTCCTGGAATGCTACGCCCACCAGGATGTGCCCTTTCCGAAAATTGTTCAGGAAATCCAGCCGGAACGGAGCGCCACTCAAAACCCGATTGTCCAGGTGCTCTTCGTGATGCAGAACATTCCGCGACCAAAGCGCGAACTGGCCGGACTACAGGTTGAGGGGTTTGAAGTGCCCGTTATCAGCTCGAAGTTCGATATGGCGGTATTCGTCGCCGAGAGGCCGGAAGAGTTGATCGGGTACTGGGTCTACAGTACGGAATTGTTTAACCGATCCACAATTCAGCGCATGGCCCGACAGTTCGGGAACTTGCTCGAGAGCTCGGTTTCAGAACCTGATACAAGGCTGAGCTCGCTTGGCATGCTAAGTCCTGAGGAGCTTGCGCAACAGGAAGCTGAGAAGAAAAATCGCAAGCACTCGCAATTCAAGAAGCTGAAAGCCACCGTTCCCCAAGCCATCGGATTCGCAGCGGACGATGGCGGCAAGCAATCGCCTGAAGTTGCCGAATCTAAGTGATATCGGTGAAATTGGAGCTTTCGATCGCCGGAATCTGCAGTGTTCGATCTTTTGCCCAGGAAAAGGCCAAGGCTCCTGACCAGTTGCCGTTTCAAAACAGGAATGGAAAGGACCACGACAAAAAGTAGGAAGTGCTCTATCAGCAATGCACTGTAATCTTGCGCCGCCGTTCAAGGGGCACTTCAAGAGAGCAATGACAACCTGGAATCAGGGAATACAAAAAGCAGGGCTACTTCTGAGGTCCACTCCAGCAGATGCTCACGCGACACCTGCGCGGGCCGTGAAAAGTATGGGCACCGCGGCTGCGAAGATGAATTCCGTAGTAGCGAGATAAAAACGTCCAACCCTGAATTTATGCGGCAGAAAAATCGCGAGGAGCGAATGCCAATGCGACGATCGCTAGGCTGGCGGAACCACAGTTCAATAAGCGCGGAGCAGAAAGCCGGGCCCCCGAGGCATTACTTCGTTCCGCGCAGGCGTTGCCACAGACCGCCGAACAAGCTGCTGATGCCCTTTCTCAGAAAGGTGAAACAGGCGCCGGCGATGACCAAAAGCGGTGTCAGTACCTGGGAAATCAGCCCTACGGTGTTCGGGTCAGCATAACCATAAGCGGGAACCGTGAACAAAATAAGGCACAGACCAATAAATAACAGTGCCCCAGCAGATTTCCGATGATAGCTCATCAACTTTCCCCCAAAGCAGGACCTAGGCGACTTTATACCCAAAGCCTAACCTTCTGTGTGCATGTAGCAATGTGCGGGCGTGCCTACTAGTGCGGTTCTTAGATTTCCTGAATTCGTTTCAAGCTTTCGCAGCAAACGATGCATTTCAGGTGCCACAAAGCTGCGCGTCTGCGCCACTAGCGCACCAGCACTAAGCGTATAAACCAATTGAATTAAACAATTTATAGGCAAAGTGGTTGCAGCTTCGCCCCAGCATATCAACTGCTGTGCAATCTTCTGCACAATCAGGTCCAGCGAAATGGCGGCATTAGGGGAGCAAAGCGAGAAAAATCAATACTGACGGCGCTTCTCCCCAGTCCGGTTGACCGGGGAAATGAACGACACTCCCCTGTTTGAGCGCAATTTCACGACTGCAAAGATTTTCACCTGAGACCAGGTTATGGGAGACGAACAACACAGTCCGATCTGTCAGGCAAGATGGTGAAGAAACAGCCCCCCACCTTGAAAACCGGCAGTGTGCACACGATAGTCAGCTGGGCGTTTACTTCCGACGCTACCTATTATTTCGATTCTATGAAGGTTGAATTAGGTGCCCATCAGTGCAGTAAGTGTGGAGCCCACCAGGTAACCTATTGTTTGTAAACATAATGTGATTTTCGCGTTCAAGTATTGAGGAGGAGTTAGTCAACGACTCTGAGCCAGGGAGAACGGGTGTGAGTTGGGTGAATCCCCGCAGCAGTCACCGATCGACGAAGGTCTCCAGAATACCTTGTTGTACCTCCAGATAGTAGTACCACTGTAGTCCTACGTCTGCGCAGGTCTGGCGACACCACGTTCCGCGAGTTTCTGGCGCGAGTGCGGCGATGTGGCCGTGGGAGCCTAGGCGTTGTCGAATGGGATCGTAGGGACAAGGTCGTTAGGAATACAACACCGACCTCTTCGACAACGCACGGTTACTCGTATGGCGCGGTAATTCGGTGCTCCCCTTGAGCAGTGGCAAACACGAGCGCCCTGTCTCTGAACCGGAGTTGCTCATGGTGAGCGTAAATAAGGCCTGATCGAATGGAATGACACTTGCTAAGGCCGACCGGTTTATATCCACCTTGCTCGAGCACGTCCGCATGCGCCGTGGAGCCATCGCGGCAGGGATTGCTTGATTAGCGGTCGAATCAATGGCGCGTTTTTCGCTTGACTTTCGCCAATCTGGGTGGATATTTTCTAATTGGTCAGTTTTCCTTCCCCGCCAAATCGAGACCAGGTGCTCCAGGTCCAGGGGCTCCGCTGAAGGGTGATCCAATGAAACGCACAGCTGTGCTGTTGGCTTTTGTTCTTCTCAGTGGTGTTGCCGCGTTCGC
>Ga0126373_10004274_pt1 | contig 10902 bp, 6 predicted proteins | sample PanSoiMetPlot_11_FD_92545 | JGI IMG/M metagenome (GOLD analysis project Ga0126373, IMG submission 92545) | Tropical forest soil microbial communities from Panama - MetaG Plot_11 | ecosystem: Environmental > Terrestrial > Soil > Tropical forest > Bulk soil | place: Panama | collected 2016-02-17
GCCAAGTATTTTGACTACGTTTTCGGCTTCACTGACCGCGCGGCCGTAAACCAGGTGCTAAGCGAATGCGCACAACATCGGCCGGAAGGTGTTGTTATTGCTGCGAAACAGCAGCCGGCCGAGCTCCCTGGAGTCCGCGAGCGGTGGAGGTTCATCGAACCCACTGTCAAAAAGGCACCCTTGCTCAAAGTGGTGCCGATGATCGGGAGCCTTGGGTGCCCATACACATGCAGCTTTTGCATAGATTCGACGGTTCCATATCAGGCGCTCGACACTGATGTGATAACTGAGGATTTGCGGTTCCTTCTGACCAGGTTCAAACGGCCCATCGTGGCCTGGCACGATCCGAATTTCGGCGTGAGGTTCGACGAAGTGATGGAGGCTATCGAACAGGCAGGCCCTCCAAATTCTATCGACTTCATAGCCGAGTCAAGCCTGTCTCTGCTATCGGAGCCGCACATGAAGCGCTTGAAGCGGAACGGGTTCAAGGCAGTACTGCCCGGGATCGAATCGTGGTACGACCTGGGCGGCAAGTCAAAGACGGGCAAGAACAAGGGAATGGACAAGGTGCGGCAGGTATCCGAACACGTAAACATGATCCTGAGATACATGCCGTACATTCAGACGAACTTCGTGCTGGGGCTCGACGGTGACGAGGGGCCTGAGCCATTCGAGCTGACCAAGCGGTTTGTCGATCTTGCGCCGGGGGCTTTTCCAGGCTACTCCCTGCTGTCGGCGTTCGGCCGAGCCGCTCCGCTGAACCTCGAATACCAGAGGGCCAATCGCGTGCTGCCCTTTCCATTCCATTTCCTGAACAACAACCAGGCTATGAATGTCAGGCCCAAGAACTACTCATGGCGCGAGTTTTATCGTCACGTGATCGACCTGGTCAGCTATTCGTTTTCGTACCGCGCGATCGCCCGGCGCTGTAAAGCCACACCGGCGATGGTGCCCAGGTGGATGAATGTAGTAAGGGCGGTTTCATCGGAGGGATTCGGCAGAATCAGGTATCATAAAGAGGTCCACCGACGGCTGGACGGCGACCGGGAATATCGCAGCTTCTTCGAACAGGAAACGACCAGCGTCCCGACGTTCTACAAGGACATTGTCCAAAAAGACCTGGGGCCGCTCTGGGAGTGGCTCCCGGCCGGCGCCCTGTACCACGACCAGAATGCCTACCTCAAGTCGGCCAGCTCCTAGCGAGCGAGAGTCGAGCACTCGGAGTGTAGGCTGGAACTGAAACCTCCACCGGCTCCCGCCGGTGGCTCGAGTTTGGACATTCGGAGCGGCTCCGTCTTTGGCTTGAGCCTCGCGGATTCAGTCGTCGCTGACGCGACGAGGGCATGCCCGCTAAACCCCGCCCCGGCCTTGAAAGGCCGGGCTACATTCAATCCGCCGCTAACGCGGCGGCTCCGCCGGCTCCCGCCGGTGGGATTCCAGAAGGTATTGAAGGGCGATTGGTCGTTTGAAAAATCTCGACGCTCTTGTAGAATGGGCTTCTTCGTACCGCTTACCTCAAAAAATAGCTTAACAAGGCCCGCCATAGCTTGGGAGGCGAGCCGGTTACCAATTCGCGGAGGTGTGACACATGTTGAACCTATTTAGAACCTTGGCACCGGTTAGAATCTTGGCGCCGGCAATGGTGGCTCTGTTGTCGATCCTGATTCCAGCTTCGGCTCAGCAAAAGAGTGACCGGCTCCAACCGATGGATATATTTAACATTCAGTCGGTCGGGGACCCGCAGATATCTCCGGACGGCAAGAGAATCGTATATGTTCGACGGTTCGCCGACATAATGACCGACAAGTATTATTCCAACCTTTGGATAGTGGGCTTCGACGGCAGCGACAATCGCCCTCTTACCTCAGGCAGCCATAGCGACTCTTCGCCACGCTGGTCTCCGGACGGAGGGCGAATCATCTACGTGTCGGACCAGGATGGCAAGGGCCAGATATACATGCGATGGATGGACACCGGTCAGACCGCCAGGATCACCAATCTCCAGTACGCTCCGAGCAATCTGGCGTGGTCTCCTGACGGGAAGTCGATCGCGTTTTTGTCGATGATGCCGACGACACCGCCGAGGATCGGTTCGATGCCGGCGGCACCACAAGGGGCCAAGTGGGAACCGCCGGCCAGGCTCTACAACAAACTCGTTTACAGGTTCAATGGTGCGGGCTACTTGCCCTACGCAAGCAGCCAGTTGTTTGTGATTCCGGCAGAGGGCGGGATGCCTCGCCAGTTGACCAGCGGCGACCAGGGAGTCGGCGACGGCTCGGGACTGGGTCAGCCCGCGATTCCCCAGTGGAGCCCTGATGGCAAACACATTGTTCTATCGGCGAACAGACGGCCCGATGCCGAATATGAACCCTTTGATAGCGAAGTGTACGAGATATCAGCAGTCGACGGATCAATCAAGGCACTGACTGACCGGCGAGGACCCGACGGGTCGCCGGCAATTTCGCCGGACGGCATGCACATCGCCTACACGGGATACGATGACAAATATCAGGGGTATCAGGTAACCCGGCTCTGGGTGATGAATCGCGATGGCAGCGGTTCGAGAAATCTGTCGGCAGGCCTGGACAGGGATGCCGGCGGACCGCGCTGGGCTCCCGATGGCAGCGGCGTCTACTTCACTTATGCCGACGAGGGCGACGTTAAGATCGCGTTCTACTCGGTGGACGGCGCGCTGAAAAAAGTGGCCGAACATGTTAGCGCCGCGGGAGGAGGGCTCTCGATTGCATCCAACGGGAATTATGCATTTGTTCAGACAACACCGGGCCTTCCCGGCGACATAGCGGTTGGAAACATTTCCGGCTCCGGGACCAGATTAATCACCTCTGTGAACCTGGGCTTGCTAAGCCAGAAGAAGCTCGGGCAGGTCGAGGAAATCTGGTACCAGTCATCCGTCGATAACAGAAAGATCCAGGGCTGGATCATAAAGCCGCCGGACTTCGATCCATCCAAGAAGTATCCTCTGATTCTTGAGATTCATGGGGGTCCTTTCGCATTCTATGGACCGCGGTTCGATCTCGAAAAGCAGTTGATGGCCGCGCAGGGATACGTGGTTCTATATACGAACCCGAGAGGCAGCACGAGCTACGGCGTAGAATTTGGCAATCTGATCCACCACGCGTACCCGGGTGATGATTTCTTCGATTTGAATTCCGGTGTCGACGCCGTTCTGGCTAAAGGGTACATTGACCCGGACAACCTCTTCGTTACCGGCGGCAGCGGAGGCGGAGTTCTGACCTGCTGGATGGTTGACCGGACGACTCGTTTCCGTGCAGCAGTGTCGCTGTATCCCGTAATCAACTGGACGAGTTGGACGCTGACCAGCGACATCCCGATCATCGGCTCCAAATACTGGTTTCCCGGCAATCCCGAGGAGTACGGAGAACAGTATGCAAAGCGGTCCGTTCTGAGCTATGTCAACAAGGTCAAGACTCCTACGCTGCTGATGGTTGGCGAAGAAGATTGGCGGTGTCCGCCAACCGAAGCCGAACAGTTCTACGCGGCTCTGAAACTGAACAAGGTCGAGACTGCGCTCGTGCTTGTACCGGGCGAACCGCATGGGATCGCCAGGACGCCAAGCCATCACGTTCAAAAGCTCACTTACATTACGAACTGGTTCGACATTCACCGAAAGAACCCATAAGGCTTGCAACCGCTGAGGGCACGCCGCCAGGGCTGTCAAGGCATGCCGGCGTGCTCTCTCAATTATGACTTTCAATCATGACTTTCAATCATGCTTTCAATCATGCTTTCAATTCCGGCTTTCAATTCCGGCTTCGACAGCGGATAGAGTGTGCCGTGATCCCTGCGCCCAGTTCGATCTGCTTTGGCAAGTGCGTGGGCTTTCAAGAATTGGTGAAACCTTACCCTCGCCAATGCCACATAATAACTGAGCATCTCGATTCGGTTGAGGTTGCCGGCCCTCTACGAACCGCGGTATTCAGTTTATATTGGTGCCTTCGGAGATGACAGGTCATGAATAGAAGGACCGCCCTGTTGACGTCAATTATCGTGGCAGTATGCGGGTTTAATCCTGGCGGCTCGCCGGGCCGGGCGAGATCCGGTCCTGAAAGCCGCAGTTTCTTTGGCGAACGGGATGAAATAAAACAGAGCTATGAGCTGGCACCCGGCGCACGAGTCTCAGTTACAAGCATAAGTGGACCAGTCGAGATCGAGACCTCTCAGAGTTCAATGGCCGAAGTCCACGTAATCCGCTCGGCTAGAAGTCAAGCAGACCTCCAGTATCACCGGGTCATCATCGAGCATTCGGGGAACATCCTGACTGTGCGGGGCGAACAGGAGCGAGGGGCTGGCCGCGATGTGCAAGTGAACCACCGCGTGATGCTGAAACTGCCTGTGAACGTCAACCTCACGGTCAATAGCATCAGCGGACATGCCATAATCGGGGATATCGGGGGCCAGGCCCATATCAATAGCATCAGTGGACCCGTAACAATCGGGGATGTCAGCGGCGAAGCGATAGTCAGCAGCGTAAGCGGCCGCCTATCAATAGGCCGGGCGGGAGGCCAGGTTCAAGTAAAAAGCATCAGTGGGAGCGTGGACGTCGGGCAGGCGGTTGGCCGTTTTGAGGCATCCAGTATAAGCGGCAGTGTCAGAGCAACAATTGGTCAGATCAACGCGAGCGGGATCACCATTGATAGCATCAGCGGCGGGGTCACTCTACGACTAGCCGCTGGCGTCAACGCCGAGATCCACGCGATCCACTATAGCGGGGAAGTGTACGTGAATGTGCCCAATGTCGTGATTCAGGGCAAGATGACTTCATCAGAAGTTAAAGGCTTGATCGGCAGCGGTGGACCCACCATCTCAATATCGAATATATCCGGCAATATATTGCTACAGCGGGCAGAATAGGGCTGCCAATTTCGTTGGAACCGAACATCTGCAGGTTGCACCCGAGCCTTTCGAGCGGAACGACTGTCTCGCCAGCCCAACGAGGTGACGTAATCGAATGTCCAGCCTCCAACTCCGTGAGCGAACCCAGAACCCCAAAGGACAATCCTTGACAACTATTCCCAGGCTCATATATTGTAGCGGCGAGTTCATTACGGCAATTGGTCTAAGCAGGCAAGTACGAGCAGGATGTCCTGATCGAGAACGAACACAGTAAAACGATCACTGTAAAGACAAGTGGGCGGTCTATCTTGCTTAGAACGCGGCCGATATGGCTCCAGTTACAACTCCTCACCCTAAAGGGCCAAGGAGGCCCGTCTGGAATGGCCACGAGCCGGGCCGGTCTGCCTGTCGACCAGGATGAAGAAAGAGTAGTTGATCGCAGAAGAGCAGAGAGGTACAAGCTCGAACTACCCGCGCGGGTAGAGGGCGTCGACTGCACAGGCTCTGCGTTTCAGGAAGATTCTGTGTTGATCGACTTGAGCTCGCGGGGCGCCTCGTTGCCCCTGATCACCGACCAGCATCCTGGCGCTAAATTGACCGTATCTATACGCCTTCCTTTCGCTAATCCGACCTGGATGGAGTACTGCGCTACTGTCGTTAGGGTTGAGCGTGAGGGTTTGACCGGGCGCGTAGGCGTTGAATTTCACAGCCCTCGGCCAAGGTTCGTAAAAAAATAACGATTGGGGCTATTTCACTGCTTCTGCCCAGGCTCTACTGAGCAAGAGATTCCTTAAGTCCCAAGCCTGAAAGTCGCAGCAGGCGAAATACCTTCTCCCGTGGCTGCGCCACTCTGAGAGAGCGTTCAGGTCGTCGCGAGCGATACAGCGATGGCCTTCGGGGCGGACTCGCGCAGTTCGAGTCCTGTCCTCCGGACGGCTTGCAAGGGGGCCGTGCCAAAAACCTCATAAACAAGCATCAAACAAGGCGTTAACAAATTGTTGCATTGTTCAAATAAATGCTGTGGGCTCAAAATTTCAACGAACATGGGCCCCGTTTAGGTTATAATGCGGCGGCAGGGTTTGCCAATTCGAGTATTGTGGCGCGGTGAGTAATGTTCTCCTTGGAGAGCGGGGGAAGTACTTTGCCGGGGTACCGACAGTATTCGTCAGGCAGTTACTATCCGCAGTTTTCTCACCGCTGTGCAGTAGGCTGTCCAAGGATCCGAGATCACACGCCCGCCCTTTTTCGCATGGAGCGGATAACAGAGTCCCAAATAGCAAAGACGAAATGAGTAATCGAAGTTCATCTTATCCTGGAAGCGATGCTCTTCGTGGAGCGATTGGGGACATTGATCAGGGAATACTGATTTATAGTCTTGGGGGGAAGGTACTCCATTGCAATCAGGCTGCTGTCGATCTTTTGGGACGCGGCCGCGATGAGATTCTAGCCGATGCTTCGCTTGCGACGCTTTCTGACGCCGTTGATCTTTCTGACGTCGTTGATAAGGACGGAAGGGCCATTCCCGCCGCCGATCACCCGGTGCGGCGGGTAATCAGGACTGGCAATTCGTCGGGCAATATAGTGCTAGGCTTGCAGAGACCTCTTCAAGGAGACCGGGTGTGGCTCGAGGTGAGCGCTGAGCCCCTGATGGCTCCTGACGGCGGCGTTTCAATGGTGGTTTGCACCATGGGCGATATAACTGCGCGCGACGAAGTTGAAGCGAGCGCCAAGGGGAGCCAGGCTTACTTACGGGCTATGGCAGATACGGCGCCGATCTTGATCTGGGTTTCGGGGCCCGACATGATGTGCACATTTGTCAATAAGCCGTGGCTGGAGTTTACCGGGCGAACGATGGAGCAAGAACTTGGTTTAGGCTGGGCCGAAGGAGCCCACCGCGATGACCTCCATCGCCTTCTGAACACGTGCCAGTCGGCGTTCGATTCAAGGAGTTCTTTCAGCCTGGACTACAGATTGAGGCGGTTTGATGGTGAGTATCGCTGGATACTGGACCAGGGAGTCCCCTGGTGGACGCCTGACCAAAGCTTCGCAGGCTACATAGGATGTGGGATCGATATTACCGATCTGAAGCGGTCTCGTGAGGAAGCGGTCGCCGAGTCCCGCAGGTCCGGGATGCGCGCGCAACTGGGGACGTTGATGGCGGAGCATGGCAGCGGCTTGCAAGCCACTCTGGAGGGAGCGACCGAGATCCTGAGGGACCGCCTTGAAGTCTCGCAAGCATGCATATGGGTTCGAGATAAGGAGACGGACGCGCTGAAGCTGGAAGCCGTCGCCGGCTCGGTCTTCGAGGACATAAACCAGGCGGGCCGGTTTCTGCAGCAAATCAATGTAGACTCGATAGCGAGCGAACGATCACCGTGCGTCATCCCCATCACTGAGAACGCGAGTGACGGGCTGTACACATTGGCCTCGGGGCGGTTTGCCAGTATCGCCACCTACCCTCTCATTGTCGATGGCCGCCTGATCGGACTGCTGTGTGCCTTAAGTCACGATCCGGACGCCATTCAATTAATGGACGACCTTTCATCAGTGGCGGATATCCTCGCCCTTGGAATTGAAAGAAAGCGCGTCGAGCAGTCGCTTGCCATAAGCCAGGAGATCACAAACCGGATTTTGGAAAGCTGCCAGGACTGCGTCAAGATACTCGACCTTGAGGGGAATCTCCTTTATATAAACCCGGGTGGGGTCCGGGCATTGGAGATCGATGACGTGGCAGAGCTTATTGGAAAGGATTGGACCGCATTCTACAGCGGAGAGGACAAGATTGCCGCGCGCGCGGCAGTAAGCCGGGCCAGAGCCGGAGGCCGCGGAACTATGCAAGGCCGGTTCTCGAGCAAGTCAGGACAAGTCAGTTGGTGGGATGTCGTAATAACTCCTATCACGGACTCAACGGCAAAGACCGAAAGGCTGCTCGTCGTCTCGCGGGATGTTACGCCTTCCAAGAAAGCAGAGGAGGAATTGCGGATCGCGCTGGAGGAAGTAGGGCGGCTCAAAGACCGGCTGCACCGCGAGAATGTATATCTTCCGGCAGAAATCAAGCTGGCACACTAGTTCGATGAGATCGTAGGCGAGACCGAAGCGATCAAACGGGTGTTGTACAAGGTTGAGCAAGTAGCACCGCTGGATACGACGGTGCTGATCCTGGGCGAAACCGGTAGCGGCAAAGAACTTGTGGCGCGGGCGATTCACAGCCTGAGCGCCCGCAAGAATCGACCGCTGGTAAAAGTGAATTGTGCAGCGCTGCCGGCAGGTCTGATCGAAAGTGAGCTATTTGGGCACGAGAGAGGCGCGTTCACCGACGCCCATTCGAGAAAGATCGGGCGGTTTGAACTGGCAAACGGCGGCACCATATTTCTGGACGAGGTAGGCGAGTTGCCCTTGGACCTGCAAGCGAAGCTGCTGAGAGTCTTGCAAGATGGGGCGTTTGAGAGGCTTGGCAGTTCAGTGACGTTGAACGTCGACACACGGATTCTGGCAGCCACGAACCGGGATTTGAAGGCTGAAATGCGAGACGGCCGATTCCGCGGAGATTTATGGTACCGGCTGAGCGTCTTCCCAATAACCGTGCCGCCGCTTCGGGAGCGGAGGGAGGACATTCCGCTTCTTGTGAAAAGCTTCGCCAGCAAGCTGGCCAAGAAGCTCGGCAAATCAATCAAGCCTCCCTCTTCCGCTGAAATCGTGACAAAACTGCAAGCTTATAGCTGGCCCGGTAATGTAAGGGAACTTGCTAACGTGGTCGAAAGGGCGATTATTGACGCCCGGGGAGAAACATTGGACTTTGGCGAAGGCTTTGACAGCCCACCTGGACCTGATAAGTACGCGGTCAGCAGGAGCCTAGAGGAATTTGAGCGCGTGTTCATAATTGAGACCCTTCGACGGGCCGGAGATAAAATTGAAGGCAAGAATGGTGCTGCCATGTCGCTCGGCTTGAATCCAAGCACCCTGCGGACTCGAATGAAGAAGTTGGGCATACGGCGAAGCACTGGCGGTGGCTTCTGCTAGTCGAAAGGGCTGGGATGTTTATGGCCGAGGCCGCTTCTCAAAGCCGGCAGACTGGGGCGTGGTCATCCGCATAGTAATGCAAATAAGGCACTTGGCTCATGACACTTTTGCCTCGAAATCTGACGGTTCCGCTGAATACCAAGGGTTCAGTTGTAAAGAGCCAGGTATTTCGCAGGAGTAAGTACAGTCAGATCTTACAGATAGTGCCTCTGATAATATTGACAGAGTATGGCATGGCTGTTGCGTTGATTCTCACTCGGCAAATTTCTATTCAGTGTAGGTGTGAAATTTGGCTCCGGGGGGTATCCTTACAATGACGGATGCCACATTGATCGGTCGTTATGTCTGCTTATCAGTTTCGGGGGCCCGGATTCATTTTTCCGATGGATCGAAACGACCCGACGAAATTACTGGGAAATTGACTAATCGATTTGATAATAATATGAGTAGCTGAGTACTGCGTCCTTCGTTCTAGAGCGGTTCAGTCGTTCCAAGGTTGGGCAGCAGTTTTTGGCCGACTCGGACGTTGCGTCGGGTGTCCTTGAAGGGACACAAAGCGCGCCAAAGCTATGGGGAATCGCGGGGCCTATGACCTTGCGGGAAGCGCGTAGATTTCCCGGACTGACGAAACGGAGGTTCTTTCATGGCATCAGCGAAAAGACCGGTTCTGTTGGATGCCAGTCGGCCGAAGTCAAAAAATCCGAGAGGTACCTCAGAACTGTTCGAGGTGGGGCAGTTTGATCGGGTACCGCTCGACGGCCAGAACGGCCAGAAGGCGGCCGAGGAGCCGCACCAGGGTGGGGCGGAGCGTCCCGGATGGGGCAGTCTGGACGGGGCTGAATGGAGGTCGTTGTGGGGTTCAACGACGATAGCCGTTGCCCTGCTCGACGACCGGGGCAAAATGGTCGAGGCAAATGGGGCGTGGCAGCAAACAGCAAGTGAGAACACACTGATTCGCGACTGGCATGTCGGGTTGAGTTACAAAACTGTTTGCAGGGGGGCCTCGCAGTTCTATGCACATGCTGGATCGATCGCCGATGGACTAGGAATGGTGTACTCCGGCGAACGAGCCGGAATTCATTTGGAATACTCCTGCGGACAACCCGGCGGGTCGCGCTGGTTCGTAATGAAAGGGACTCGGATCGAGCAAGAGGACTCGTTGCTGGTCGTGCTAACAAACGAGGAAATCACAGCGATCCGACTTGAACCGGGGCGGTTCTTCAATGAAGAAGACGAATCTCTCGCTCTGTTGCTCCGGTCCACGCATGTGGTGCCGTGGCGGGGACGCAACGGAACACTCGCATTTGACTATGTAGGGGGGCAAGCAGCGGATATGCTGGGGTACCCGCTGGAAATGTGGTATGAAGAGGGATTTTGGACATCCCGTGTCCATCCAGACGACCTACAACTGGTAGCTTCAGCCTGCCAGCAGAACGCACTAGACATGCCTGTCGACCTGGAGTACCGAGTATTGGCGGTCGATGGCACCATCGTTTGGGTTCGGCATATTGGAATCGCAGTCGAGACCGATGGAAGCAGACTGCGTGGTTACTTCATTGACATCAGCGACAGCAAGCGAGCTGGCGCGGCTTTGAAAGAAAAAGAGCTGCGGCTGAATATCGCGGAGCGAAGTGTAAAGGACGGGTTGTTTCTGCTCAACGTACAGCAAGGGGGCGGTTACATATTTGCGTCGGTGAATCCGTCGTTTCTGCGAATAACTGGAATGACAAGGCAGCAGATTATAGGCAAGCCGGTCGTCGAAGTTATAGGCGACCTTGCGGCGACGTCGGTACTTGGACGGCTCGACGACGCCGTTGGAAGAAACAGGACGGTCGTGTGGGAGGAACGCGTGCCGTTCCCGTCGGGCGAGCGTACTTGTGAGATTGTGGCTACTCCAATAACCAATGAGACTGAAAATCGCATACAGATACTCGCGGCGATCCAGGACGTGACAGCAGACGAGCAGTCGAGGACCGAGCTGTTGAATAGCTTGACCCTGAATCAGGC
>Ga0126373_10004275_pt1 | contig 10901 bp, 6 predicted proteins | sample PanSoiMetPlot_11_FD_92545 | JGI IMG/M metagenome (GOLD analysis project Ga0126373, IMG submission 92545) | Tropical forest soil microbial communities from Panama - MetaG Plot_11 | ecosystem: Environmental > Terrestrial > Soil > Tropical forest > Bulk soil | place: Panama | collected 2016-02-17
AATGCCTAAGTGATCATCGGCGATCGTGTATAGGGCTTCTAATCGCGTCTTTTTTTCTCCTGGTCTGAAGAGATCCGGCCCGATGACTTTTTCAACAGCATCAAATCCTTTTGGAACGCGATGTAGGCATGAACCTTCCACTTGTCCTAGGCGGCGGTTTCCAATCACTCGAGACTTGCCTAAGATAGAATGGCTCACAAAGCATGTCCCTACAGGCAGGCGATAAGCTTGGCCCGTACGAGATCCTCATGCCCATTGGTGCGGGCGGCATGGGCGAAGTTTATCGAGCCCGCGACACCAAGCTTGACCGCTGTGTCGCCATAAAGGTGCTTCCTTCTGCGTTTGCCGCCGACCCGGAGCGCATGGCGCGTTTGGAGCGCGAAGCCAAGGTGCTGGCCTCGCTGAATCATCCCAACATCGCAGCGATCTATGGTGTTGAAGAACACGCGCTGGTGATGGAACTCGTGGAGGGCGAATCGCCCAAAGGGCCGATGCCATTTGAGGATGCTTGGAAGATCTGCTCACAGATCGCTGAAGGTCTGGAGTACGCCCATGAAAAGCGAGTAGTGCATCGCGATCTGAAGCCGGCCAACGTGAAAGTGACGCCAGAAGGTCGGGTGAAGATTCTGGACTTCGGACTGGCTAAGGTATTCACCGGAGAGACGGGTACACCACCATCTCCAGGCGTTGACTCGCCTACACTCACCATGGGTGCGACGCAGGCGGGCGTGATCCTAGGCACTGCTGCGTACATGGCACCGGAGCAGGTGCGAGGGAAAGAGGTCGACCGGCGGGCCGACATTTGGGCGTTCGGTGTGATCTTTTATGAACTGCTCACGGGAGAACGATTGTTCAAAGGCGCGGATGCGTCTGAGACCATGGCGCGCATCCTTACCGAAGATCCCGGCCTGGAACGGGCGCCAGAGAACGCGTGGCGGCTGCTTCAGAGCTGTTTGGAGAAAGATTCGGGGAAGCGCCTGCGCGCGGTGGGCGATGCGTGGCGGCAGCTTGAGCAGGTCCCGACAAGGCAGCGAATCGCTCGCTCACGGTCGCGGGTCGGAGTCCGTGCATCCATCGCGGCGGGCATGCTGTTCGTTGCGTTGAGCATCCTCTCTTTCGTTCACTTCCGGGAAGCCCCATCAGTGGCTTACCTGATGCGCTTCGAGATCCCTCTGCCCGAGAAGGCGGTGTTCGGCGGGCGCATGGCGCTCTCGCCCGACGGACGCCGGCTCGCCTTCATTGACACAGGGCCAGAAGGCGGCGTATGGGTTCGCGACCTCAATTCGCTGGAGGCGCGCCATCTGCCCGGCACACAAAACTCGTTTAATGCGTTTTGGTCGCCCGACAGCCGGTTCCTGGCGTTTGGCATTGGAAGCCAGCTGAAGAAGGCGGACGCGTCCGGTGGTCCCCCTCAGACGCTGTGCGAGTCGCCGACGGAAGTTGGTTCGGGTACGTGGAACCAGGAAGGCGTGATTGTCTTCGGCGATGCGAATAATGGTCATCTGCGGCGGGTATCGGCAGTAGGCGGAGCGCCTTTCGATGTCACGGTCGTGGACGCGTCGCGCGGAGAGATATTCCATGCCCTGCCTTCGTTCCTGCCGGACGGCCGGCATTTTGTGTATTTCATTAGTTCCTCGTCGCCGGAAATCGCGGGAATCTACATCGGCTCGCTGGACGTCAAGCCCGAAAGGCAGAGCCGGGCGCGCCTACTGGCGAGCCAGGTTGGTGCGGTCTACGCAGCCGGACGCTTGTTTTTCATGCGGGAGAATACGCTGATGGCCCAAACCTTCGATGCCGCCCGACTCAAGCTTGATGGCGATCCTGTCCCAGTCGTCGAGCAGGTAGGGACATTCGCAGCTGTGGGTTCATTTTCGGTTTCGGCGAGCAGAGTTCTCGCGTATCGCATCGGGGGTTCAGTCACGAATCGGCAACTCACGTGGCTCGACCGGCAAGGAAGAGTGTTGAGCACAGCGGGAGAACCCGGCCCCAGCACCGCCTTGTCCCTGTCCCCAGATGGAGCGCGAGCGGCAATCGTTCGGACAGTCAGCGCCACGACGGGAGATGTTTGGTTGCAGGATTTCGCACGAGGCGTGAGCACGCGGTTCACATTCGATGGGAAAGCTGTCGCGAGCTTTGTCAGCAAGGGCCCGGTCTGGTCTGCGGACGGAAGCCGAATCGTTTTCAGAGTCAGCTACGGGGGGTCCCCTGGCGACTTGTATGAAAAGGCTTCGAACGGTGCCGGCGAAGAAGCACCTCTGTTCCGGTCGGTCGAGCCCAAGGAGCCTAACGATTGGTCTCGCGACGGCCGCTTTCTGCTCTATAGCGCGCAAAATCCGAAAACAGGTAACGATCTGATGGTGCTCCCTTTGAATGGCGATCACAATCCGATTCCTTTGGTCCACACGCCATTCAGCGAAATCCACGGCAGTTTTTCGCCTGATACGCGTTGGTTCGCCTATGTTTCCAATGAATCGGGGAGGCCCGAGATCTATGTTGAGCCGTTCAATCCGCCGGGTGCGGGACCGCCGCCTGCGGCGAGCAAGGTCCAGATCTCCCGCGATGGAGGAACGCGCCCCAAGTGGCGCGCGGACAGTAAGGAGATTATTTTCCGCGCTCCGGACGGATCGCCTACGGCAGTGGAGGTGACTACAAGCCCGACACTTCAGCCGCGGATCCCCAGGCCCTTGTTTGCGCTACCAGCGAACGTGGGTGATTGGGACGTGACCTCCGACGGCAAACGATTCCTGGTTGCGATGCCCTTCCGAGCGCAGGCCAACACGCCCATCACAGTGGTGCTGAATTGGGATAGCGAACTGAAGAAATGATTGGCGGGCACAACATGGACGGGCTCGCCGAACGCCTTAAGGCGGGGCGCGAGCGCGCGGCGAAGCCCAAGGAACCTGAACAAACCGAGTGAGCACTACGGCTGCAAGTCTCGACCGGTCTCTGGCGGATGCGGTCGGGGAATACGATGCCGATCCCCTGGGGCGGGGGGTCATTTATCTAGCCCTGCCACAGGCAGCACCACATAGGGGTTTAGCAACGTGTGCCGCGCCCAGGGCGTTTACTAGATAGCTCCTGCCCAAGCCATGCTAAATCCATCAATCCATCTCCAACATCTCGTCATTCGCGCTGGCGACAGTTGTGTGAGCGAAGCGAATGGTATTGACTCTTAAGAGCGTCGCTCAGGAGGGTAAGCTAACCAAGCTCTACATCGGAGCTTTGTTATAGGGCAACAAAATTAGGTTGGACCGAACGAATTGTCATCGAACGGCAAGTGATGTCTTAACCGTTCGTGTCAACTCAGGGGATAGGCGCGGTCAAGATTTTCACTTCGCCAGCCTAGTATTCCTTAGTGCCGTGCCTGCCATCGGTGCCGAAGCTCGCCCAATCGAAGCGCAGCTTTTCAAACGGTCCAAAAACCAGTTCACTCTTTCGGGCCTTGATTGATTTCAAGCCGTCGAAACGAAGCGTCAATCTTCGGTCGAGAACGATGGTCAACGTGTCGCCCGATTCCTCAATGGACGTAAGCGAATGCTGATTGTCGTAGGGGCGTCCATACCAGCCATCAGGCAGAAGCAGACTTAGGTTCCTCGATTATCACGCCAAAATCGGACGAATGACGTTCCCGGCGACATCTGTCAGCCGGAAATGGCGTCCCTGAAATTTATACGTAAGTTTGGTATGATCGACGCCCAGGCAGTGCAGGATGGTGGCATGGAGATCGTGGACGTCGACGCCGTCTTTCACCACGTTGTAGCTAAAGTCGTCCGTCTCGCCATAAGTGATGCCGCCCTTTACGCCCCCTCCCGCCATCCAAATCGCAAAGCAGCGGGGATGATGATCGCGGCCGTAGTTCGTCTCCGTGAGCGTACCCTGCGAATAAACGGTGCGCCCGAATTCGCCGCCCCACACTACTAGCGTGTCCTTCAAGAGCCCACGTTGGTCGAGGTCTTGAATCAGGGCGGCCGACGGCTGATCGGTCTGAAGGCACTGGCCGGCGATTTCCTTGGGAAGATTATTGTGTTGGTCCCATCCGCGATGAAAGAGTTGTATAAAGCGCACTCCGCGTTCAGCGAGGCGGCGAGCGAGAATACAGTTCGCCGCATACGTGCCAGGCTTGCGTGAATCCGGACCGTACAGCTCGAACGTGGCAGGCGGTTCGGTGGACAGATCGGTCAGGTCGGGCACGGACTTTTGCATCCGGAACGCCATCTCATATTGCGAGACGCGGCTCGAGATTTCGGGGTCCAAATAATCCTGGTAGCTGATCTCGTTCAGCTTGGCGAGATCATCCAGAAAATGGCGGCGCGCGGCCGTGTCGTAGCCCGCGGGATTTGAAACATACAACACCGGATCGGCGCCCGAGCGGAACTTAACGCCTTGAAACCGGCTCGGCAGGAAGCCGCTGGCCCACTGCCGCTCGGCGAGCGCCTGAGTATTTCCGACGCCTTGCGACACCATTACCACGAACGCCGGCAGGTCCTCGGATTCACTGCCCAGGCCATACGCGATCCATGAACCGATGCTGGGACGGCCTGCGATCTGCGCTCCGGTCTCGAGAAACGTAACGGCCGGGTCATGGTTGATCGCCTCGGTTTGCAGGGCCTTAATGATGCAAAGTCGGTCGGCGACTTTGCCCGTATACGGCAACAGTTCGCTGAGCCACGTGCCACCGTGGCCATACTGCGCGAACTGGAAAACCGACGGCGCCGTTGGAAACTTGGTCTGATACGCTGTCATGCCAGTGAGCCGCTGGCCCTGGCGGACAGAGTCCGGCAGATCGGTCCCGCGCAACGCTTGAAGTTTCGGTTTATGGTCGAACAAATCCAACTGCGACGGCGCGCCATGCTGAAAGAGATAGATGACGCGCTTGGCGGCAGGCTGAAAATGTGGCAAACCCGGCAGGCCTTCGGAAGCCCGGGTGCCTGGGGCGGCCAGTGCCGCAAGCGCCGCTGCGCCGATCCCAGTGCTGGCACGCCCGAAGAAATGGCGCCGCGTCATCATCAGCTTGGCCTCTTCGATCGGATGCAAAATCTCACTCCTCTGTGATCGCTTCGTCCAGATTCAACAGCATGCTTCCGACAGATGCGTAGGCGGCGAGCTCCACCGTATCGAGCTTGGGATCGGCCGGCGATTCTCCCTCGCTCAAATAAGCGACAGCCTCTTTCCGGTTGTTGGAGAAATACGTGCGATGGAACTCTAGACTTCCGCTCAGGATCCCTTGCTCGGATGGAGTTGGAAAACGCCCGGTAACTAGACGGAAACCGAAGCGCAGGCGCGCCGTGGATGTGGTCCCCCCTTCTTTTATCATGCGCTGTCCTATGAAGCGCGCGGCCTCTAGGAACGTCACGTCGTTCATGAGGTTCAAAGCTTGAAGCGGCGTATCGGTCCGCGTTTCGCGCACCACGCAGGCCTCGCGATTGGCCGCGTCGAAGGCGACCATCTCGGGCGGCGGAATGGTTCGCTTCCAAAATGTATAGAGACTGCGGCGATAGAGATCCGGGCCGTGGCTTTGCACATAGTCCATGTCCTGCATGCTGACCTCTTTCCACAATCCTGGCGGTGAATACGGTTTCACGGAAGGTCCGCCCACTTTCTCGACGAGCAGCCCGGCGTCGAAAAGAGCCTGATCGCGGATCATCTCGGCCGGCAGACGAAGTCGCGGGCCCCGCGCGAGCAATCGGTTCTCCGGATCGCGCTGTACCAGATCAGGCGTCGCTCGCGAGTACTGTCGATAGGCCGCGCTCGTGACGATCAGCTTTTGCAGCGCCTTGACGTTCCAGCCTGAGCCGGTGAATTCTGAAGCCAACCAGTCGAGCAGTTCGGGGTGCGATGGCCATTCGCCCTGCGAACCAAAGTCTTCGACGGTTTTGACGATGCCGGTGCCGAAGTGCATCTGCCAGAAACGATTCACGGTCACGCGGGCCAGCAACGGGTTTCCCGGGTCGGTGAGCCATCGTGCAAAGCCCAAACGATTGTTGAGAGCGCCATCAGGCAAAGGCGGCAGAACCGCGGGAAGGCCCGGCGACACCTGGGCTCCGGGGTGGTCGTATGCGCCGCGCTCCAATAGAAAAGTGGGCTTGGGAACAGGCGACTCGGCCATCACCATCGCGGTGGGCAGGCCGCGCTCGAACTTTTCTTTTGCATCGAGTAGCGTCTCCAATTCGCGATATGCTTCGCGTCCATCTCCTGGCCCAATGTTTTCGAGATAATACTGCCGCAATTGGAGTTTCTCACTCTCAGAGCGCTGCCGTTCGGGCTTTCGGGCGATCTCATTCAGGGATTCGCCCGTCGCAAGGACCGAGATTTCGTCTGGGCTTAGCGCGCGCATATAAACGCAGACGTCATCAATCTGGCCGCGGAAGCGCCGCTCCGGGCCCCATCCGGCAGCGATTCGAAAAGGCTGTCGGAATGACGCACCGGCGTTACGAAAGGGGCGATACAGCGTGTCGAGCAGCAGGTTCACTCTCTCACGTTGGCCATCGACATAAACATGAATGCCCTCGGCCATGCGCGAGCCGGAATAAGTCACCGTCACTTGATGCCACTGCTTCGGTGCGATCGTCTGTTCGGTCTCCAGACGAATAGCGTCATCATCCCAATTGCTCGTGATATTGACGTACACTTTGCCGTGATCCAGATGGACACCGAAACCCTTTCCCTTCGGATTGTCCGCCATGCGCGACATCAGGCTTCCGTCGAGGGTATCATCGGAATAGATCCAAGCTGTGAGCGTAAATTGATCGTCGATGTCGAAATCGGCTGCCGATCCTGCGTCGAGAAACGTTTTTCCGTCAAACGAAGCCGCGCGCCCGATGCGCCCGGGAACAAAAGTGACGACGCCATCTTGCGGCTTCCCCTCATGATCGGTTTCAAAAGAAATGTGGCCAGTCAATCCTCGCGTGGGAGCCCAATACTCCGCTTTAGCGGAGGTCAAGCGCTGCTGCCAATCCCGCTCCGCAGCGTTCGACTGCGGGTCGCGGCTTCGCAGAAAGGTTTCAACTTCACGTATACGTGAATTCAGATCGTCAAGAGTCTTTTGCTGCTCGCGCGTGGGCGCCGCAACCATCGGCGGCGAGTTGCCGTACTTCATCGCCCGGCCCATTTCGGGAACGTTATTGAAATAAGCGAACAGCTGATAGAACTCTTTCTGGCTGAACGGATCGTACTTGTGATTGTGGCAGCGAGCACAGCCGAGGGTTAGCCCCAGAAACACCGCGGACGTGGTTTCCACACGGTCTACGACATATTCGACTGCGTATTCTTCCGGAATAATTCCATCCTCGGTATTCGCACGATGGTTGCGATTGAAGCCGGTCGCGATCTTCTGATCGAGCGTTGCATTGGGCAGCATGTCGCCGGCGATCTGTTCGAGCGCAAATTGATTGAACGGCTGGTTGCGATTGAACGAGTCGATGACCCAGTCGCGCCAGCGCCACATGAAGCGCTCGCCGTCAAACTGATAGCCGTTGCTGTCGGCATAACGCGCCGCATCCAACCAGCGAAAGGCCATCCGTTCGCCGTAACGCGGCGAGGCGAGCAGCCTTTCCACCACTTTCTCGTACGCATCGGCGGAGTGGTCGTTTAGGAACGCATTGATTTCGGCGGGAGTCGGCGGCAGGCCCGTCAAGTCGAGCGAGACGCGGCGAATCAATGTCTCGCGCCTCGCTTCGGCGGAAGGCTGTAATCCTTCGCGCTCGAGGCGCTCCAGGATGAACCGATCGATCGGATTGCGAGGCCACACAGCGTTGCGCACCGTCGGCAAGGGCGGCCGCACCGGGGGAATAAAGGACCAATGCTTCTGCCACTCGGCTCCCTGCGCGATCCATTGCCGCAGCGTGTCGATCTCAGCATCGCTCAGTTTCAGGCCGGAGGAGACTGGCGGCATCCGGAGCGTTGGTTTTGCAGCTGTGATGCGCCGAACGATTTCACTCGAATCCGGATCGCCCGCGACAATGGCGCGCCTGCCACCGCTGAGCTCTGCTTTTGCTGCCGCTTCGCTATCGAGCCGAAACGGGACATGCTTCGCCGCGGCGTCCGGTCCGTGGCAGATATAGCATTTATCCGAGAAGATAGGGCGAACGTCGCGGTTGAATTCTATCCGGCCGCCTGCTGCCGTTGCAAAAGACGCGGCGACCAATAGCAGAAGAGAGCGGTTGCCAATACCGTATTTGCGATCGGGCATTGACGGCGATCCTACGCTCTACTGTAATACAGGAGAAGCCGACTTTACCGATCAAGGTGCTGTCGTCAGAATCTTCACCAGCTCGTGCAGAAGGTCTGCCCTTCATAGAACGACGTGACTGGCATTCGCTCATCTCGCCCGTGGGCGCGGTTGTCATCACGCTCCGTGAAGAATCCCTGCACGCCACAAGTGGGAATTCCCGCGGGTCGCAACGCCCGCTCGAGTCGCGCCTGTACTCATGGTGGGTAGAACCACCACGCCCGGCCACATGGTGTGGCGCCGCAAGGTCCGGAACCAAGGGAGTTTCCTCGAGATGTACGGGAAGCTTGGCGAAATCTGCGCGGCGGCTAAGGCCGCCAATATCGACCGCGGTTGCCATTACGATTGGCTCGAGACCGACGAAGAGTACCGCGAGCGCTTCCTAGTGCTGCAGGGTGCGCGGGTACAGCAGGCGAACGACACAGCTTATCGGCTTGGTGTCGTGGGGGTTATGGTCCCGAAGACTATGGCGGGCGGACGGGAATTGGTCCGGGAGTTCGACTCGAAGATCTTGATCCGGTGGCTCGAGGTGCACGACGAGAAGTGGCGTCCGCGAACCGATGTCAATATCACAAACTTCGCTAAGCTGACCAAGCGGTTGAACGCCGTTCGCGAGCGTGTCGCCAAGGCACGGGAAGCCAGCGAACCGACCGAAAAGTGATCTGTGCTTGTTCCGTACCATCTGATAATTTGGCCCGTTTTATCGCGGAGTGGCTTTGCGCGAATGAGAAACCACCGATAGACTCCATCACGACGTCGAAATCCGGATCTCGCATTCAGCAGGTCCATCCTGGCTGAGGAGCTTCCGGAATTTATCAATTCTGATTTCGCGATCTTCAGGCTCGAACGCGGCATGACAGCCCCAGCCCATGGTTTCGGCCGGACACAAGCCGGTGTAGTCGTTCCATTGCAGAGCTCCGCTCGACGCGCAACTATGCGGAGGTATGATCCGGCGTCGGCTGAACATCCAAGTTCCAAAAGCTGCATGAGCAACAGAGCACCAAGGCTTTTTGGAATGCGCCGTCTACCTCACCAATGACTGAACTGCGATTGGGGGAGTAATCTCCCACAAGGCAGCATAACGGGCACTTGTCCGAGTAGGCGGTTTTCTCAGGAGTTGACGCTGATTTTGCGTTAAGATCGTTCCAATTATGGCGCTGGTAGCGGGCTCAACTCTCGGCCACTACCAGATCCTTGCACCGATTGGCAAGGGCGGGATGGGCGAGGTATACCGGGCTCGGGACACGCGGCTCGATCGCGATGTGGCGATCAAGATTCTGCCGCCGGCCTTCGCAGCGGATGCCGATCGCATGGCACGCTTCGAGCGCGAGGCCAAGGTGCTGGCCTCGCCCAATCATCCCAACATTGCGGCAATTTACGACCAGTGAAAAGTCCATCGCTCTACACCAGCCGACCTTTCGATAGCTATTTCTGTGGAAAGCATTTCACAAGATCACAGGCCAAACCCCGCACTGACGAATACAAAAGCCGAGCTTTCTCCGAGTAACGCGTGATCCAGGCGCTAACGGCGCGACGTTGCTGTACACAACCTATGATCTACCGCTAGCCAGTTGCGAGGGCTCACATGAATCGTCTCCCTTACGACGACGTTCGCATCATCGAGAAGAGCGCGACCCTCACCGGGCGTCTGATCGGATTGCTGTTCGCGGATCAAGGTGCCGAGGTGTTCGTGGAGCGTGGAGTTGACGCCACCCTGAGCGAGCACGATGGCTATCTCGACCGCGGCAAGTTCGGAGTTCCGCTGGGTGCGCTTACGGACACCTCGTCAGCGGACGTGATCATCGTCGATGGGGCGGTTCCCGTGAGCCGGGCACCTGCGCAGATCGTACTGCGAGTGACCGCCGCCATCCCGGGGGACGATACTTACGGTGACCTGGCCGCGGAGTGCAGCGAAGACCTGCTGAATGCCCTCGTGGGCATCTTCACCGACATGGCGGGCTTTGGCCGTGTTCTGGGCCGACCGGTGACCTATACGCCGCTGCCCATCTGCTCGGTCTATGCAGGTGTCCTCGGCGCGATCGCGGCCGGTGCCGCACTCGTCGATCGGCAGCGCAGCGGTGGCCGCGAGATCATTGCTTCGCGCCTGGCGGGCAGGCTGTCTGCCATCGGGGCTCTAACGTTGACATCGAGCGGTATTCCGCCGCACTTGGCGCCGGCCAGCATCCTCGGTGGCTTGCCGGCTGATCTCACCCCGGCGCGATTCCACGAGATCATCCAGGATGCGGAGCGCGATTCCGCCCGGGAGCTGTGGCTGGCGCAGCGCCGTTCGCCGCTCTCGTCACCTTTCCCAGCCGCAGATGGCCGCCTGGTGCTGCCGATGGTGGCAGCCAACCGGCGTCTGACCGAACGCTTTCTGAAGGCCCTGGACGTCTGGGACGCGGCGCTGGCGGCTGGGATGGTGGACGAGTCGTGCTACGCCCCGAGCGCGTCCCAGTACGTCGGCCGCAACCTGGCGGACGCGATTTCGCTGGATTTCATATACACCTCGACACTGGCCGATCTGATCGAGGCCGCATTTGCCGGCAAACCGGCGGCGCAGTGGGAGCACGAGTTGTGCAGCGCGGGAGTTCCGTGCGTCGCGGTGCAGAGCTGGGAAGAATGGAAACGCGATCCGAAGGCTCACGCCGCCGGCATCTTCACCGAGGTGCGCGGG
>Ga0126373_10004276_pt1 | contig 10900 bp, 9 predicted proteins | sample PanSoiMetPlot_11_FD_92545 | JGI IMG/M metagenome (GOLD analysis project Ga0126373, IMG submission 92545) | Tropical forest soil microbial communities from Panama - MetaG Plot_11 | ecosystem: Environmental > Terrestrial > Soil > Tropical forest > Bulk soil | place: Panama | collected 2016-02-17
GTCCCGACTTGCCGAAGGTAGTCTAGGCTGATCGCAACCATCCACGTCGTTAGCGGTCAGCGGAAGCCTATCCAAATTGCGTGCTGTCGGTGGCTCGCAAGCAAGAGGTAAGATGAGATCAACACCCAAAATGCCCACTGGCTCACAAAAGGGATGTAGACGAATACCGAAATAAGCGCCAGCATTGTTAGGAGATACGAGATCGCAAATACCCAATTGACGAGAAACACGGTTCCTCTCCGTCATCGGCTCGTCTACCCTTGCATCCATTCGTTAATAGGAGGTAAATGTCTTGATATCTAGTCGGTTGAAACCCCTGCCTCCGGGGAACAGATTTTCGCCAGCTCGTCCGTCGTAGAATCTGGTTTTGGATAGGGCTTCTTCTGACCATGCGACCGCGCATTAATTCGCCAAGCTGTTCGACTGGTCCGACGAGGTCACGGCGGACGGCCCGCGCAACCAAGGGCGCAACCTGAGTGACCAGTGCGGCGCCCGATGCCCGGACTTGCCAAAGGTGGTTTAAGTTTCGAAATGGTATATCGGTCTATCACTTCCAAATCGGCAAGCTACAAAGCCGTTTAACTTCATCGAGGGACTCTTGGACGCGCGATCTAGCAGCTTCGCTTTCGGTTTGTTTGGCGAAGCCGTCCTCTAGTTGGATTGCAAGTTTCTCCCAGTTCTTGGACAGCGCAAGTAGGGTCGCTTTCATTTGTGGAGTGCGGGCGGCCACGGCCAATTCGGCACAGCGCGCCGCGTGCATACGGTATTCTTTGGAGTTGCCTGCCATGTGTGGCTCCCAGCGTTTAGCTAGGCGGGAGCGCGACGGTCTCTCAGCCACCGGCGCCTAATTGGCCAAAGCCGGTGATGCTTAACTCTGCGCCTATTTTTTAATGTTGGCGAGTCAATTGGCCGTCTACTAGTAGACATTTTTGCGTCGCGACATGGCGCTTGCGCTCAGTTTCTGAGGTTCCCGACTCGAAACCATACTGCGTCGCAGCAAAGGTTTTATGACGCTCGGCGCGCCCTACCATATTCTCGACGTCAGTCCCGGTTGGGATGGAACACGTGATCAATGCGCTTGCCAAGGTCGCGTAGCGAGTCAGTGATTTCCCGCTTCAGTCATTCAAGAACTCCTGCGATGCGTAGTGCTCAGCGACATATAGCTTGAAATCGCTGAGCGCCTTCTCTTGCTTGCCGACGTTAGCCTTGCAGGAACCCCGAGGCCGCCGGCCAAAAAAGAAATGAGCGATTGAGACGAAACAGAGCTCCGATCGCTTGCGGCCTCTTTTACGTCGTATAGTATGTTTTTGATCGGCTTGACCCGCCAACGACCATGGGTGACCCAAAGCTGACTCTCGCTCGACCCTTTTACTCGATCACCTCGTCGGCGCGCCCGAGCAACGGGAGCGGCACGGTGAGGGCAAGCGCCTTGGCCGTCTTGAGATTGATGACCAGCTCGACACTTGTGGACTGTTGCACTGGCAGCTCCGCCGGCTTAGCGCCTTTGAGAATCCTACCGGTGTAGATGCCGCTCCGGCGATACGCATCGATTAGGTTGACCCCGTAGCTCATCAACCCGCCGGCTGGGGTGAACTCTCGCGAAATCCATAGATCGTGGGCATCCGTCACACCAACCGGTCAAATACGCATTGGCGCAGTCTCGAGATTGCGTTTGTTTCCCTGGTGAGCGTCGGTGCGTGACTAGCCCGTGCCGGAGCTCTCTTTTTGGCGCGCAACTCTGCCTGTCGAGCAGTTCTAGGTCTTCTTGACGAACAGCTGACACCAGCCGCTCGGGCTGATTTCGCCTTCGACGACCTTGCACGCGTTCGGCGGTTCGAAGAGCATGCAGCCGTCGCAACGCTGGTCGCCCTTCGGCGTACCCTGATATTTGGCGTCCGCCTGGCCCATCTTTTCCTGCGCCTCCGCTGGCGGGACCACCGTGGCGGCGACCGCCGCGCCGAGCGCAAGCGCCGTGCCGGTGACCACCACGCGGCGCGAGATGCGTTCGCAATCGTTCCTGCTGTCAGTCATGATCGAACTCCCATGAGATCGCAAAACGGTCATCGCGTATGGTCGCACGGCACCGGCACTCTTACAAACAACACGGTTGGAGACCTTGGAAAGGACATGGGCGGCGGCGATGCGGAGCGGTGGCGCCCGGTGGTGCGGGGTCGAAACCGCGGCATTTTTTATTTCAAGGGGCGGGTTAATCGGCGCTGTTCCCTGCGACGGTACGTGTTGCTGACCATGGCTTTCTGTACTGGACCCCAATTTTGCTGCAATTGTATCGATGATGCAATGCAAATGCTAAAGGCATGCTGTTCTTCATTCACCTCGAGAGCCGCGGCGCTCTTGCTGGAATGACGGCGGCGGGGGCGCAGGTGTTGCGATTGCTGATCTTATCAGGACGGTCTCGGGCTCCACAATAAGAAGTCGGCAACCAGCAGCGCCTTCGGCTTGAGGCCGCCAAAACGGCCCAGATGAGAAAGTGGAGCACCCCACCCCTCCGCCCAATCCCGCTGTAGCAGAAGGCGAGGGTTCGCGATGAACAACAAAGCTGATCTCACGGCTGTCCTGGCAGCGCCCCCGAATTTGAATCAAAAGCTTGACGGGATAAGCGTATCGGCGACTAGCTCGCCAGCATCTGATGGATTGCATTGCCCAAGTCATGCCTGCGATAGGGTTTGCTCAGGAGTACGTCGCCATCATCAAGCATTGGTCCGTTCGACAGCGAAGTGCCAGGAAAGCCGGACGTAAATAGAACTTTGAGATTCGAACGCATCGCCTTCGCCTTGATAGCGAGCTCCTTGCCGTTAAGTCCGCCGGGCATGATGATATCGGTGAACAACAAATCAATTTTTTCCTCGCCGTCCAGCAACTTCAAAGCATCCGCCGCATCGGTTGCCTCAAGCACCTTGTAGCCAAGGTTCGAAAGCTGGTTGACTATTGTCGCCCGAACGAGAGAATTGTCGTCGACGGCTAATATCACCTTGCCGCGGCCGGCACGCGCCGGAGCGCGGTCGCGCGGTGGCGCTTCTGGCTCCAATTGTGATGCCACGGCGAATGGCAGATAGATCCTGAAAGTCGTCCCTACGCCCGCCTCGCTGTAAGCGGTAATGTACCCGCCAGACTGCCTCACGAAGCCGTACACCATGCTCAAGCCGAGCCCGGTCCCCGCACCTGGTCCCTTGGTTGTAAAGAATGGTTCGAAGATCCGAGCCAGCGTTTCGGGCCGCATGCCGTAGCCGGTGTCCATGAGCTCAATGACCACATACGAACCCGGTGGAATTGCGATGTTAGAGTCGCAAAAATCTCCCTCTATCTCCGCATTATAAGTCCCGACGCACAGTGTACCGCCTTCGGGCATCGCGTCCCGAGCGTTGATCGCGATGTTCATGACTGCGGTCTGTAACTGAGATTCATCCACCAGCGCCGCCCAAAGATCGGAGCTCATCAGCAGTTTTACCGTGACGTTTTCCCCCAGCGTTCGACTTAGCAGGCGCGTCGTGCTGTCCAATAGGCGGTTCACATCGACCCGCTTGGGCTGTAGTGGCTGGCGGCGCGAAAAGGCTAGCATCTGCCGTGTAAGTTCGGCGCCGCGTTCACTCGCATGCAGTATGGTCTCGAGTCTCTGCCGGGCAGCACTGTTGCCGGCGATATCATCAGCAAGAAGATCTAAATTACCAATGATGGTCGTAAGCAGATTGTTGAAATCATGGGCCACGCCACCAGTCAATTTACCGATAGCTTCCATTTTTTGAGCCTGACGAAGTTGCGCTTCGGCCGCGAATTTCTCGGTCAGATCCCTGATGAATCCATTGAAAAGGCAGCCGCCTTGACGCTGCAGGCTGGTGACGGCGATTTCGACTTGCATTCGCGTCCCATCTTTGCGCAGCGCCTCGATCTCCCTGCGCTTACCAGAAATCTTGCCGGCACCGCTCTGCAGAAAGCGCGCGAGACCTTCTCGATGAGCGGCTCGGTAATTTTCCGGCACGATTAGATCGGCGAGCGAGCACCCTATGGCCTCGTCGCGCGACCACCCGAATAGGTTTTCGGATTGCGGATTCCACTCGACGATTTGGCCGGCCTCGTCCATCTGCACGAACGCATCAAGCGCGGTCCCGATGATGCCGCGCGCCATTTGCTCGCTCTCGAGGAGGGCCTCGCGCGCCTTGGTGCTCTCGGTAACGTCGATAATGACGCTAAATCTCGCAGGCCGGCCTTGGTAATTCATCTGGCGGGAATAAACCTCGGCCACGAATTCGGTCCCGTCGGACTTCACGTTCCGCCAATTTTTGGCGATCTGGTATCCATCCATAGCTTTCAGGGCGGCCAGGAATTTCCCGTGGTCCTCAGCTGCTTGAATATCGAGCACAGTCAGATCGAGAAATTGCTGACGACCGTAACCGTAATGATCGAGCGCAACGTCGTTGGCGGCAACGATACGTAGGCTTTCAAGATCAAATACGTACATCGGCAGAGGATTGCTCTCGAATAGTAAGCGGAACGAGGCTTCGCGCTGTTTGAGTTCCGTTATGTCGATACGTACTCCAATACTGCCGCCGTCAGCAGTACGGCGTTCTTCGACGCGCACCCATCGGTCCCCTTTCAGCTGCGTTTCATGACAGCTCCGGGATCGCATGCGTCGCGCAAGCCACTCCTCTTCGCGCCCTTGGGCTTTAGGGAACTGGCCGTTCGCGAGCGCCAAGCGAATGACATCTTCGAACCGTCTACCAACTTCGATGAATTCGGCGATCTCGGGGTACAACTCCACATAGCGTTTGTTCCACAGAACAAATCTGTCCTCGTTGTCCAAAAGCGCGAGCCCCTCGGGCAGAATGTTGAACGCATCAAGAAGGCGGGCGCGCGCGAGGTCGCCGCGCCGGCGATCGCGCATCTCGATGGCGACACCGGCCAAGGTCAGAAGGATGATGGCGAAGCTCGCAATTGCTACCGCGATCGCCATCAAGCCGACCGGAATCGCCGAGGGCGAGAATTCAACCCTCGGATCCGGAACGATCGAAGCCGCGCCCATAGCAGTGAAGTGATGGCTACAAATCGCAACGGTCAGGAGCATCGCGCCGATAAGCTTACATTTCAGCCGATCGACGTGCAGTCCGACCGCCAACGCGATGGCCCCGATCAATCCGCCGAGCGCAATCGATGCTGTCACCAAGACCGGGTCCCAAATAATTCGTCCCTGAATCTCGAACGCGGCCATGCCCGTGTAGTGCATGGCAGCAATGCCACCGCCTACCATGGCGCCGCCGATCCAGGCGGCGGCGGTCCACTCTGCCGTTACGGCAACCGCCAAGCCTGTGCCGGTCAGTATGATCGCGGCCACAAGCGAGAGGATCGTAAGGGCAACGTTGTAGGCGCTCGGTATCCCTGGCGAAAACGCCAGCATGGCAATGAAATGCGTCGCCCAGATTCCAAATCCGGTTGAGGCCGCTGAAACGACAAGCCAAGCAAGACGCACATAGCCTGTCGATCTGCGCATATGATGCAGCAGGCTGATGGCGGTGAACGAGGCAAGCGCGCAAATCAGGACTGCCAGCGCGACCAGCCGGATATCATGTTCGCTTACAATACAATTGTAGACGGTTAACATGTTAGTCCTACTAGAGATCAGTTTCAGTTCACAAAAAAAGACAAATACCGAAAGATGAGGCGCTTTCAAGCGTTTTTTCTGGCTTTCGCCTGACCAACATTTGCATGTATAAAGAGGGACAATATGGAATCAAGCAAATCCAAAGTCACGATCTGACGTTGTGGGTGGGAGTGTCCGACCTGCCATTCCTTGCTCACTGAATCTGCGCGGTGCGGCCTCACCATGTGCGAGCGGCACGGGGCTATGATATCGTGGCCCATGAGATCTAAATGGACCTTCCAGGCAAGGCGAATCTCGAACAATGGAGCCTCGCCGCGGTACTGTCGCTGATGAAGATTCCGCGCCATCCGGATATCGCCTCAGGCAGGGCGTGGCCGATCCTCCGTTGAGGTGAGCATGGGCAAGATCATCAAGACGGTCACTGCGGACGCAGAAAGCTATCGAGCGGACTGGGCGTACCGGTCCATCAACAGCACGCACGCGGATGTGGTGGTGACCGACAATTACGGGCGCCGGTCGCGATTATTGAATACCACGACGGCTCCGACCGGGAGGGAACCAGTAAGCGCGATCAGGTGAAATCCATCGCCAGGGGATTCGTCTCATTGAACTGCTCCCGGACATGGACAGGCACACGCGATAACGGATCCTCGCCCAGGCATTCAAGACATACCGATCACGCATTGGCGTGGGTTAAAGCAGCCGCAATACAGGCGTCATTCATACAGATCGGCTCGCCATTCCGTCTGAATATTTCAACGAATCTCCCTTGCCGGATGTCCCAGGGTGGGCCGGGCGGCATGGCATGGGCGCTCCGACGACTATGGGATCTCATACACCATAAGCTCGTGCGCGATGCCGTGCAGCGATGCGCGCTGCGGCACCGGCTTGAGGTTACTCATCTTAAGGATTGAGGACGAGCCGGGATATTCGACTACTGGTCCAGTCGCAAAGATCGCACGCGACGCCGCAAGTCCCTGCACACGGGAAGCGATGTTTACCGTCTGACCGAAATAATCCTGTCGATCGTTGAGCGTGACGGCGAGGCACGGGCCCTCATGAATACCGATCTTGAGCTGCAGGTCCCGGTTGTCATGCCTGAGCTTGCGCATCTCGTCTCGCATCCGCAACGCGGCTGCTACTGCTTTGTCGGGTGTCGGGAACGTCGCCATGACGGCGTCGCCATTAGTTTTCACCACGGCGCCAGCTTCCGATGCAATGATCTCGTTAAGCAGTCGGAAATGCGCGCGCACGAGATCGTACGCAACAAGATCACCAACCCGGTCATACAGTTCGGTCGAACCTTTGAGGTCCGTGAACAGGAAAGTGAGGCTGGTGATCTTTAGCCGCTGGTCGACGTGCAGCGTGTCCGTGCGGTAGATGTCACGGAAGGTCTGGTTAGAGAGCAGGCGCTTGGCAGTGAGGAACGGCCGGCGCTTGCCAAGCAATGCGTGGAGGCCCTCGCCGGCGATCCACACTCCCGGCAGTGTCCGCAAGTCGGTCCGATTCTCCAACGACAACCTCAACGGGCCGGGACACATAGGAAGTGTGGCGTGCGGAGCGCTCACCTTGTTGAAAACCACCGTGAGACTTTGGCGGTCGCGCGTCGGTTGCCCCTTCACGTCGAGGAATTGTGCCGAATGGGTAACTGGTTCGAACACGATCACGAACTCAGCCGGCAGGTGCAGCGACAGCGAGGCTCTTTCGCCGGGCGGCAGTTCGATTGAGTCGAGGACGAGCTCGTTGATAATATCCTCAAAATTGTCCGGCACATCGATGCCGGAGCTCCAGAAGATCTGTCGATAGTATTCCCACATCGGCAGTGTGTGCGGATCATGGGAGGTTATTCGGCGCACGCGCGGGCTCACAGTGAAGGACACTTCGACCATCTCGTCTAACGTGGGTTCGTAGCCCGCACCACATAGCGCGCAGCTGTAGTCCTCGGCGTGGACCGTCTTGAGCGAAGTATTGGCATCCAGCACTCCGCCGCAGCCCGGGCACAGCACGTTCCAGGAAAGATCAAACAATCCCACTCGCGCCGCGTGCAGGAACGCAGCGATGACGCGGCCCTCGTCCAGTTTAGCTTTAGCAGCGAAATCCAGCGCGTTAACGCGGTTGAGCGCACGGTCTGTCCCCGTGCGCACTAGCGCTTCAATGGCGGCCACCGAATCCGCGTCCGCGGATTGCCGCAGGACAGAGAACAGAGCATCTGCTTCGCTCGCCCTGAGATTATTCATGGTCGAACTCCTCGCAAAAACGCTTGGCTACCTGAGAGATTCTGCAGGTCCACATCGAACTGAGGTATTGAGACCCTTGCGCTGGTCATTAAGGGCAAACCAATATGTTGGCCTACTAAACCGGCTCAACCAGAGAGCAACCATTAGGGGCTGACAAGCCTGTCAAACTGCACTCGTCCACGCATGTTACGCTCTTGGAAGCGCTTAGAGAAGGGGCGTTTGGCGGGCCCCCCGGGGACCGTCGGCGCATCGCGCGACCGCACGCCTGTGGTTCTTTCTGTGCCGTTCCAAACGGATCCAGATGTGCTACGGCAAGTCCGCTCGGATTCTTTCTCGTCGCAACGGCAGTGATCTTGGCTCAGTGGAGAAATCCAAGGATCAGTCTGGTGCGGCTGGCGGTATTGCCACCTTGATGTCATGTTCGTCGGCTAGTCGATTCCGTGTCGCAGCCATCCCCCAAGATCACCCGCTTGTCCGGATCGTGCAACCCGCTAGCGAGCAGCAGACATTCGAGAATGCACATCCGATACAAGTCGGGAGACACGCGATTCCCCGCCCGATTTCAAAAACTTGACAAGAAAATTTCAAGGCAGGTGTGCTTCGTTTCCAACGCGTTTACCGACCGCGGCTCATTGATTAGACGAAATGCCACAGTTCGCGCTCACACGATCGCGCCGTGCACACTTGGCCTCGGTGGTCAATAGCCGAGCGCCTTCTGAAGCCCTTCAAGGTAGCCATCATCATTCGCGCGACTCGCTCCGTCGCGATCGGGTACTCGGCTGTCGGTGTCCGCAGCCGAGGGCAGTGAACCCATCCATTCTGAGACCGTGGTCGTCCGCAGCGAGGGCTTATCGCTGGCGACGAAGCCAATAGCCGCCATCCCGAGGGCGAGTGCTGGGGCAACGAGGTGAATGTGGCCATCAGATGGGGCGTCAGCAGCCCTGGTTAATGTGCAGGTCGAGGATCGTTGGGCCATGGCAGACCTCTTACTCCCCAGCATGCCCCACCAGGTAGGACGGGGTTTGTGACGTGGGTCACAGGCCTCGCGATTTGTTCTTGCCACCAAAGGCGGCAAGGCATTCATTCCCTTGCGGCCACCCGAAATGGGCGGCTGAGATAGGCGAAGATTGTCCTCCGAAAAATGCTATCGCGCATTTATCGGTGTAAACTCCCCGTTGCCGTGGTGGAAAACTCCGTCAGGTCCCGACGGGACCCTGGTGGCCGAAACAAATTGCGGACCGGCTCAAAAAACTCGGCATGTCCCAGTACACCAATCATTGTCTCGTGATCAATCGGTCTTCCGTGCGCCCCGATCGGCGACGGCTCGATCGACGGCGCCGATCCGCCGAGGGTGGCCCGGAAATCCGTGTCCACGGGTTTAGGCAACACTGGCACATACTCCCGACCTTTATTTTGCGCGGACCAGCCCTACGTCGGGCGTGCGAGCAGTGGGCACACGCACACCGCGATAGCCTTCTTGCTCAGACCAACTGCCAGCATTACAGCGGTCGGCTCCCAAGCTGAGTCGTCGGCCAGTGAAGGCGTGGCCCGCCGCTCCCCCACGCCAAACTCGCGATCAGAACCACCGTGCCGCACGATTTCGGCCCGGCGACTCTGCAATTCTTTTCATGTTCTGCGGATGTTGCCGAGATGGGCGCCCAAAGCACAGCCGCCCCGTGACCGTACCTAGCGGCCGAGCACCTGCAGCCCGATTCGGCGGCGGCATCTGTAGCGCAGCAAGACCTAGGGAATGTTCAGATCGCCTTGACCCGCTAACGACCTCTTATGACCCAACCCAAATGCGACATGGCGCTTGCCGACCGCCCGACCGCACCAGGGGCGGGATAAGCGGCCTCCGACGTGACCCGTTTCCAATGTGAGCCGCTTCACGCGCCGAGCCAGGTGAGGTGTGTTATTGTTAATGATCGGGTTCTCAGATGGGGTGAGATGAAGTGTCCGGCGCCATTACCGAAACCAATGCCTCGTGTTGCTGCGTTGGGCGAGGTCGCCATGAAAGATCGCACGAACCGACGTGGATAGGTCCGCAGATCCTGCCGCCGGCAAACTGAATGGCGAACTCTACACTTGGCTGCGATCCGGCTTTAGCGATGCCGATTATCGACTTTGCGAGTTTCCAAGCCGTCAACGAGCCCATCGAAGGGGTAAGGAATTGACACAAATCCGAAGCGCGGATGCGCTCCGACCGTACAACTCGCGTTCGCTGTGAGAGGACGTGTCATGGAGTTCGGCTATTTCACGTTGAGCGACAATCATTACGAAAACAACACACGCACATCAAACCAATTCATTGCCGACATCACCGACGAGGCGCTGTACGCCGATGTGATCGGCATGCATTCGGCATGGATCGGCGAACATCACTTCAACTCGCTCGGCATTCTTTCTTGCCCAGACATGGTGTTGTCCTATATCGCATCGCGCACGCGGAACATCCGGCTGGCGCCCGCCGTGACGGTGCTGCCCTTGCATCATCCGATTCGCGTGGCTGAACAATGGGCGACTCTTGATCTCTTGAGCAACGGGCGCGTCGATTTTGCCGCGGGGCGAGGCTACGATCGGCGCGAGTATTCGCCCTTCGGGGTTTCTTTCGAAGACAATCAGGGGATATTTGAGGAGGGTTTGGAACTTGTGCGCATGCTGTGGGCAGCAGAGGGACGCATATCGCATCGTGGCATGCACTACTCCTTCGATGATGTGCGGATAACCCCTAAACCAGTGCAGCAGCCAATCCCGACGTATGTCGGATCTTTCTCGAAACCTTCTATCGAGCTTGCTGCGCGGCTCGGATGCGGCCTCATCGTCGCGCCATTTGCTGCTGCGATAAGCTTCGGCGGACTGAAGCAGGTCGCCGATCTCTATCATGAAGCCTGCGTCCGCCACGGCAATGCGCCGGGTCGCTTGATGTGCAGCTATTTCACGCACTTCGCCGACACCCAGGCGCAGGAGGAAGCGCAACGAATTCGTCAAATACGCTATTACAGAGAGTGCGCCATCCCGGCATTGCCCAGCGACCCAAAAACGACACCGCCAA
>Ga0126373_10004277_pt1 | contig 10898 bp, 10 predicted proteins | sample PanSoiMetPlot_11_FD_92545 | JGI IMG/M metagenome (GOLD analysis project Ga0126373, IMG submission 92545) | Tropical forest soil microbial communities from Panama - MetaG Plot_11 | ecosystem: Environmental > Terrestrial > Soil > Tropical forest > Bulk soil | place: Panama | collected 2016-02-17
ATGCTCTCGGCTCCCAACTGGCTGTTCCTTTTACCTGGAGGATTGTTGATGCTGCTCGGCATCGGATTCGTCCTCTGGCTCTTACCCGGGCCCGCCTTTGCCGGCCGAGTTGAGCTCAATACGAACGCCATTTCGCTGGCAATAATGCTCGTGCTATTGGGCATGCACATCGTGTCCATCGGCCTCTTTGTCAAGGTGTTCTGTTACACGGAAAGGCTCACTCGCAGTGAAGTTAGCCTTGCCCGGTGGCTGAGGCGGGTTAAGCTAGAGCATGGCCTGATCGTTGGAACAACGCTTCTTCTAGCTGGAGTAACGGGTGACGCATTCGCGTTTGGAACTTGGGCGTCCCATGGTTTTGGACAACTACAGGGAGTTCGTACGGTTTTCTTCAGTTCGCTATCGCTATTTGTGGGGATCGAGGTCATTGCCTCTTCTGTGTTCTTGAGCATGCTCGGGATCAGTAGAGATACATATATTGGCGAGTGAAACGTGCCTATCGTAGCCGACAAGACACAAAGTCCAACCGTCGGGGTGAGTTCCAATTTACCGGCCGTTGGGCAATTCGAGGTTTCCGTTGTGATCCCGTGCCTGAATGAGGCCCGCTCAATCGGCATTTGCATCGATAAAGCTGTCGCAGCCTTCGCGGTAGCCAGCATTCGCGGCGAAGTCGTGATCGCGGATAATGGTTCGAGCGACGGTTCTGTCGACGTTGCCATTGAACATGGCGCTCGCCTGATCCATGTCGCCGAACGGGGCTACGGTAATGCGCTGCGCGCCGGCATCGAAGGCGCGAAAGGCAGCTTCATCATCATGGGCGATGCTGACGATAGCTACGATTTCACTGAGCTGCCGAAGTTTGTCGACAAGTGGAGGCAAGGCTACGACTTGGTGATGGGCAACCGCTTTACGGGTGGAATTAAGCCGGGAGCAATGCCATGGTCGCACCGGCTGATCGGTAATCCCGCTCTCACTGCCATTCTCAATCGGTTATTTCGTGCTGGAGTCGGCGACGCTTACTGCGGAATGAGGGGGTTCAGCAAGCGCCTCTATAAAGCCATCGAGCCTCGCACCACCGGAATGGAGTTCGCGCTGGAGTTGGCCATCAAAGCTTCGCAGATGGGAGCGAAAATCGGCGAAATTCCCATTACCCTCTGGCCGGACAAGCGCGGTCGTCCCCCTCACCTGCGTACCCTGCACGATGGCTGGCGCAGTCTGCGGTTCATGCTACTGCTGGCTCCGAACTGGTTGTTTCTGGGTCCGGGAGCCTTCTTGTTCGTTGCCGGCGTTGCCATCGTGCTCTGGCTCCTGCCAGGACCGCGTCCGGTAGGTCACATCATCTTCGATACTCATACGATGTTTTTCGGGCTGGTATTTGCACTCACGGGTTCGCAGATCATCGCGACCGGAACGTTCGCGAAAGTCTACAGCTTTGCCGAGCGTTTCGCTCCGGAACAGCGTTCGCTCGCACGCTGGTTGAGCCGGGTGAAGCTTGAACATGGATTGATTGCTGGAACCCTCCTGCTTCTGCTCGGCGGGGGCGGCTTGTTCGGGCTTTGCCTGAAATGGGCGAGAAGCGATTTCGGCACCTTCGATCAGATGCGCGCTATCATCTTTTTCGGGCTGTGGTTCTTCCTGGGTGTACAGACGATCTTCTCGTCCTTCTTCATCAGCATGCTGGGCATCAGCCGAGGCACATATATTGGGGACTACGACATTGTTAACTGGGCCAGTAAAACCTCCGGCGCAATTTGACGAGTACGCCGAAAATTATGATGCTGCGCTGAATGAGGGGCTATCGGCGACTGGAGAAAGCAAGGATTACTTCGCGCGACGACGCGTGCTTTGGCTTTCACAATGCCTTGGGAAGATGGGTGTGCGTCCTAAGCGGATCCTCGATTATGGATGCGGAACAGGTTCGACCGCCAAGCTGTTTCTTGAGTTGCTCCAACCCGACTCGGTCATTGGCATCGATAGTTCGATTAAATCAGTAGCACTGGCGAGGCAGGCGCAGTCAGAGCGAGCCCAGTTCTTCGTCAATTCAGACTTCGGGCCCAAGCAGGACATTGATCTGGCATACTGCAACGGAGTCTTTCACCACATCGTTCCGAAAGATCGCGCCGCTGCGTTGGACCACATCGCAAGGAGCTTGCGACCGGACGGACTGTTCGCGTTTTGGGAGAATAATCCATGGAATCCCGGGACGCGCTATGTAATGTCACGCATTCCGTTTGACCGTGACGCCATTATGCTGGCTCCAAACTCTGCAAGGTTGTTGCTGCGGAGCCGGGGCTTCCGGACTTTACGGACCGATTTTTTGTTCTTCTTTCCCAGGTCTCTGAGGTTTGTGAGGCCGATAGAGCCGTTGTTCTCGGGGTTTCCGCTGGGCGGGCAGTACCAGATTTTATGTCGACGCTGACGAGACCCCGCGCGGGCACGGGCTCCGATTGCATCTCTCTAACTAGCTAGAAAACGATCACCCGGATTTTGCCGCCTCAGTGATCACCTCAAAACCGGCCATGCATGATCAGTTCAAAACCGGCCATGGACGGAAGCCGTCCAGGACTCTGTTGTTCTAGCCCTCAGGCTCTTGTGCTCTTGTGAAGGCAAGTTCGTTTTGGTTCTCCAGCTTCTTGGACCACACTTGAGCACATGCCCGTGATGCAGCAGCCTATCCAGCATGGCAGTAACGGCTGCGCAATGTGGAACAGAGCGACTTCAATACTTCAATTGAACTTGTAAACAATTTGTGTGGTATTCGAGAAAGGAGTGACCCCGATAACACAGGCGAAGCGGTGGAAAGAAGTTTGCACTGTCTGCGGCCAGCTGAGAGACTCAGGCGACATCTGGCTATGCGGCACCAGGGTAGCGCTTCTGTACGAGGTGCACCGAGTCGAAGAGCGAGACGGAAGACCTTGCCAAAATGAAAGTCACTTCTGCAGTGTAGTAACCAAGCTATGTGCTTGTAAACAATTTGATGAATTTGCCGCAAGTGCCGCTACAAGTTTCGACGCAACATTAGCCTAGTGCGCGGACCAGAGCACAGCGCCGACGAGGAGGATTGCTGCTCCGAACAGACCAAATTTTCAGTTTCGTTGACCACCGGACGGGACGAAACAGTGAGTTGCAGCGTTAGATCATTGCTCATAGGGGCTCAGCTTCGGAGGATTGTAGTCGGGCTCAAGGAGCCATGGCCTTCGGTCGTGAAAGTAGCGCACGAGTTCGGCATTCTGGGGACCCATATCGCGGGCCCAGATCACCCTGGAACCGTCGATATCCGCATCGTTGTAGACCCATTCGTCATGCGGGTCATGATCTGGCTTGTATCGTACGATCACTATCTGACTAGCGGTGTATTCTCGAAGCCGCTTTAGAATTTTGGCTCGCTCAGTCTGCTTGGGAGTAGGGAATGAGCCATTCGATGGCGCCCAGTACGCGTTCGGTATGAACGCTCTCAAGACAGAGACGATGATACATACCAAGATAATGCCCCTAACAATGGACTTACCTTTCTGAACACCCTGGCGGTCTCGGATCCAAATGCTCCTAAAGCACAAAACGAGTAGCGCGAGAAATGAGCAAGTCATCGGAGCAGCATAGTGGAGATTGAAATAAGTCGGAAGCAGGAGCGCAACGAAACTCACGAGGTTGATTAGGAGCAGCACACGTGCTTTTCGGGTGAAGCCTTTGACACCGAGCCCGTAGGGGAGAAGCCAAACTGCAACGAGCACGGCTACCATCAGCGCGGGGCCCGCAAAGAACAGCCAGAATTCGCCGGTGCGAATAGTCCAAACAAACCAAGGAACGCTGCGTGTTACAAGATACTGATTCATCTCATAACCGAGATAAAACCTCTTCATTTCCTCGTGTCGATAGATGGGCACCGAGGTGATCCTTTGCCATGGGACAAAAGGAGCAGCATCGTACGTTGCCGCATAGATCGCATAAGGGGGGTGCCACGGGCTTCCGGTTGTCCTCCAAAAATAAAACGCCAAAGCACTGGCAGTAACCATCAACGTCAGGAAAGCGGGTAGCACGAATTTGCAAAGTCGTTGTCTTAGCGTCGGCCCCTCACTCCTCCACAGCCAAACAGAAAGCAAAACCAATATGGGAATGCTGTAGACCAGGCCCTCATACGGTCGGCTAGCTGCCAAAAGTGAGAGACCGGTTGCCATTATGGCCGAATCGCGAACGCGTGTCCGGCGCCGTACTCGGGCGAAAGCGCCGACGACGAGCGCTCCTCCGAGGGCGCTGACAGATCCTCCCCAATATGAGTCTGCCCAATAGCTAAACACGCCCAAGCGTAGAATGGCCAGGATTCCCCCTACGAGCGCCCACGTTGGCGGCATCCAGGCTTGAAGAGCCCAACAGATGCTCGCGCACATCAGACCGGTGCTTAGCCATACACCCCAGAAGGGTTGATGACAAATTGCTTGACCGAGTGCGAGAAATAACCCCTGTGCTGGCATGTACTTAGAGCAGTAGGTTGGAAGTTGATTGACGTGAAACGTTTCGAAATGCTTCCACATCGGGTGGGGTGGATTTGTAAGCCGTCCGTGCGCAAACGTGTCCGCCATTAGTAAATAACTGAACTCATCATGAATGCCCGGCTCGGGAATGGGCTCGATCGGCAAAACGGCTAGCCGCGCGATAAGTGCAGTCGCAAGAACTGCGAACACAGCCAGTCTGCGCCGCGTCGCGACGAGACGGATGTGCCTTTCCAACGAAACAATGAAGCGGCTCCCGTAGTTTGGCGCAAGCAACGCCAACAGCACGACGGATAGAGCAAGCAATAGTTCAACGATAAGGAGCAAATCAGGAATCTGCCCGAGATTCTTCGAAACTGTTTATAGTAGCACTTCGACGAGCGTGGGGGTTTTAGAATGCATTTTTTCGAGCTTCCCAATAGACCATTACGGCGCGCAAGCTCCTATCGCATGCACAACCAGTTCTGGCCGCGCGAGCTGGTTTTGGGGCTCCTGCCATTGCTCATTGGACTACAACTACTGATGTGTGCCGCGTTCTTGCCAATCGCCTTAAAAGGCGGCGCAGACTTTCGACAGCTATACTCAGGCGGATACATGATTCGCGTCGGCAGAAACAAGGCTCTTTACGATTATCAGGTGGAAAGGGATGTCGAGACACAGCTCACAGGAACTGCTGCTGACGTAGCGTTACCAGTGAATCACCTTGCGTATGAGGAGTTGTTATTCGTCCCCTCTCCCTTTTGAGTTATCGCAAAGCATTTCTCCTCTTTCTTCTGATTAACCTTGCAATCCTGTATGTTAGCGCTCGGCTGCTCATGCCGATGCTGCAGGTTTTGTCAGCCCGATGGAAGCTGTTTCCAGCTTTTCTTATTGCTGCATTCCCACCAATAGCGCGGACGCTAGTTCAAGGGCAAGACTCAATTCTCCTCTTGGCCCTATTAGCTGGAGCTCTGGTGTTCGAGACTGAGAATCCCTTTCTTGCTGGAGTTCTGGTGGGACTCGGCCTCTTCAAGTTTCAGATTGTATTGCCGATTGGGCTGCTGTTCCTCCTTTGGAGGCGGTGGAGCTTCGTAACAGGATTTTCCGCAGCGACGCTAGTTGCGATTTTGACCTCACTGCTAGTTACTGGTGTGGATGGAATGCGGCAGTATGCCTCGATGCTGGTCTCAATGAGCCTTCGCCTTGGAGTAAGTAATGAAGCATCTTTCCGTTATGCTACAAATCCGCTTGCGATGCTAAATATTCGGGGGCTGCTGTTTGCGATCCTAGCTAGTCGGGTGCGGCTGGGTTGGATACAGGCCTATATCATCGCGCTTTCCTTGGCGTTGTTGTTGTGTTCCGCACGATTGCCCAAGTCACTGCCACTTGCAACCATAACCGCTTCTCTCACTAGCTATCACATGCTAGCTCATGACGCGTCTGTTCTGCTGATACCTACTGCAATAGCTCTTTCCAGCAATTCCTGTCCGACCGTACTGGCCGCCACTGCCATATTGATTGCTCCGATTACGGCGATTAGCCCGAGCCACGGGTACTTAGGAGCCATTCCCTCGTTAGTTTTGCTTTTTCTTGCGTTTCGTGCTCGCAAGTTCCCGGAAGTTCAACGGACCGATAGGCTCACCGGTGCTGCCCTCTGCGAATCCCATTAGAAACTCTTCTGGAATCTGAGTTCCCTCCATATGTTTGCAGACTGAAATTTGTCGCCGAATGTGAAGTGGCTTGTTCCGCAGTGACTCGTAAACGACATTTTTGGCCACTACTCTGGGCCGAAGGGAGAGTACGAAAGATTCCTCCGTTCAGGTCGCGCGATGCTGATTGCTCGATCCAAACAAACGACCTGCGGCACTCCTCCTTACCCGCTACGCTTGTGGAATTAGGAACCGTTCTATAGCGGCTCTGCCGAACCTTTTTCAGACTCGTCATTCCCCTTGAAATCGCGTTACTTCAGGGATTGTGGTCGTGCTCACGCAGTTCATATCTCGAACTGCTCGCGCCAAACTTGCCCAAACCTGTATACGGACTGCCAGCGCTGGCCATCCTAGCTAGGGGAGAAGGCGGTAGGCGTAGTAGCGCGTCTGTGCCAACCGAACCCAAGTTGAATTTGCCGGCGGATCTTTGTCGATCAGTATAAGCTTGGTACCCTCTTTGCGCAGCGCGCTCGTGATCCGCGCGAATCCCTCAACACCCCCCGTCCAGTCACCAGCAACACGACATTGGGCTACGATTCTGGCTCGGCTTAGCCTAGCCACGAACGACCCACCTTCGCCCCAGGGTTCGATCGCAAAGACGGCAATCCGATCTCCAGGCTTCACTCCAAGCTGTCTAAGCACCTGGGCAGCTTGACTATAAGCCGGTGCCATAGTCCATCCAACGATTGTCTCCTGCACGACAAAGTTGCCGATGAACAACACACTTGTGGCAGCGATCGCGGCGCACGCAAATGCCAAAAATTTCTTCATCGAAACAGAGTTTGGAAACCGCAAACCGGAGAAACCTGCCATCCAGAGTACGAGAACAAATGGGCCCAGGTAGCGCGATTCAACATAGACGAGCGAATAAAGGACAATCGCAGTAACCGATGGGACCAACAACGACCAATACTGAAATATGCGCTTGCAACAACCTAGAGGGTTTGTGGCAATTAGGAGAAGCGCCAGAAATGGAACAACGAAGTTGAGTTGGATAGTGGTCAGTACCCTGAAGTACAAGTCTAGTGCGGGTCGAATCGCATTGTGCCATTGCTGGCCTGCGTCCCAATACGGCTTCAGTCCTGCGTGCCAATAAGCCGGATCGTACCAAATCGGATAAGTTCCAGAAATTGGGGAAGCGAATTCATGGATTGTCGGCGTTTCTGAGAGCTTACGAACCGGGTGCAGCACGCCAGCTTCCGGTGGAATAAACTGCTCCTCTCCATTAACGAACTCTTCGTAAGCGATTGGACCCACTTCTCCAAACGTCAGATGACGCTCGGCGCGCGAGAGGCTGGCAATAAACGGGCTTGCCACACCAATGAAAAGTACTCCCGCGATTGTGGCATTCTTGAGCGCGTTCCTGGAAGGGTTCCTATAGAAAGCTGCTAGGAATAAGACAACGCCGATCGGAAGCATGATTGTCTTTGACAGGTATGCGAGGCCGAGCACCGCTCCGAGCGCCATGGAGATGCGTGGCCCTGCGCCACTGCGAATCTTGAGTACCAAAGCTGATGCCAGATACACGAATCCCGCAACGTACATATCTGGTGTGACCAGCGTCAGGCCAATCATGAGAAGCGACGTGGATAGGAAAAAGCTATAGCCCAGCAACCACCAGCAATAGCCAGGAATAGCTTCCTCATTTCGCATCAGCCCACGATCTCTGCTCTGCAGATCGCGCGTGAAATAAACGAGAAAAAATTCAAAGCACACCAGAGCGAACACGTATCCAAAGAAATTCACCAGGTGCGTGAGCGGGTACTCCCAGTAGGGCGATGGTTTGAACAACTTAAGAAAGAAGCCCAGGATCCATGAGTAAAGCGGGCTCCAATAAGCGTTGATGGCATTGTGCCAGTCGCCACGCCAATAGGCATCACCGATATCGAGATAAGAAACGCCGTCGGGATTCATCGTGAAGCGCGAGGCCCAGGCCTGCGCCGCACCGAGGACTAGTGCAATCAGCCAACAAGAAACACGCAAAGCGTTGTAGTTGGAGATGCTGCGCGGTTGCAAGGGCAAGGGGGCTTCTGCGAAGGTGCTCACGTTTATGGCAGTCCTCCTCGAATGAGCGCCGGCTGATCGTCTGCCTGGAGCATCCAGACTTGGCGATCCTTGAAATAGTTCCTTAACTTTGCGTTCTCTTCAGGCCCCATATCGCGCGCCCAAACGATCTTGGCTTGGTCGATATCCGCATCGTTATAAACCCACTCATCGAAGATGTCGTGCTGGGGTGTGTAATGGACGATTACTAACTGCTTTCCGGGCAAGTGTTCGAGCTTAGCAACTAAGGTGGCACGGCCAAAGCTCCTTGGTCCGAGCTGATACCACGCGGGGGATTCTGATCTGCCGAGTTCCCACCTGCGCGCAGCTGCAACGGTCCTGCCCCCAAACGAAAGCAGGCAAACAATGATGATCACACGGTTCAGATTCGCTCCTGTTCTTCGCCCGCGTGGTGCCCATTCCTCCAATCGCTTCATGGAGGCGAGCACCAGCGCCAGAAGAACGCACGTGATCGGGGCCGCGTAATGGGGCTCGAAATACGACTCGCTAACCAGTCCGAGAAAAAAGAAGCCCAGAAGCAGTATCAGAAACCGCGTATTCGCGCTGATTTGCTTCCAACCGAATCCATACGGAAGGACGAAAAACATCATCAAGAACGGAAAGGACAATGCCGGCCCGAGAAAGAAAGCCCATATTCGCACCAACTTAAGGATGGCGAATATGGCGATGCCGTAAGGCGTCCTCACCAACTGAAAGTGCTGTGCGTCATCTTGCGCATACATGCGGGCGAACTCGAGATGGCGGTAGCTGGGCACAGGGCGCACGCGCTGCCAGAGCATGTAAGGTGCAACTGAGTAGGTTTCCCGTTCGACTTGGTATGGCATATGGAAGGGATGACCGGTCACTCGCCAGAAATAGTAGGTCATGCCAAGGCCAACGACGAGCAGCACCCCGCAGAGGGGCAGAACGACTCTTCGCAACGAAATGGTGAAAGATGGCGCTCGTTTGCGGAGAGTCCAGAATAACAGCGCGACGGCGACCGGCAAACTGAACACAAATCCCTCGAATGGACGGCTGTTGGCCAAGAGCGCAAGTCCAATCGCCATGAGAACCGCATCCCGCGGCCGCTGAGAACTACGGATTCGTGGCAAAGCGCCTAAGGCCAGTGCGCCACCGGTCGCACCCACTGCTCCCCCCCAGTAACTGTTGGCCCAATAGCTGAACGCTCCGAAACGCAGGACCGCAAGAGCACCACCAAGGAGTGCCCATTCCTCTCCCACCCAGGGTTGAAGTGCCCAGGTAATGGCGGCACACATGAGAGCGCAGCTCAGCCAGACGCCCCAGAAGGCTTTGCCGAAAAGAATCTTCCCTGCCGCTAGGAACAACCCTTGCGCCGGTTGCGCGAAGCATTGATACGTGGGCTGGACGATGATGCTGAAACTCTCGAAGTGTTGCCACAGATGATGGGACAAGTTGGTTACGCGGCCGTGCGCGAAGGTATCGGCCGCGAGGAGATATCCAAACTCGTCATGCACGACGGGTTCGGGAATTGGCAATACCGGGAGGAGGGCGGCCCTTACTAACAAAGCCGCGGCACCCACGGTGATAGTCGCAATACGACGATCACGCGCGCAATGTGCAAAGAAGTGATCGAACCGCTGCGGCCACGAACGGCGGGAAAGAAGTGCGATCGCCGCGCCAATCAGCAGCAACCCTGATTCAATTGCCAAGAGCATCGATCTCCAACGCAAAGAGAGGTCTTCAGGCGGCCGGCCTACCGAATAGTGAACCAACGGTCAGCGCGATCTCTAAGCCATTGGCTGGCCGAAGCAATCGGATCGCTGGCCCAATCAAAACTGAATTGATATTGTTCCTTCCACGCGTCAGGGAGAGGCCAGACTTGCTGCAGCCGATGCCAATAAAAAGCTCTGAGTACTGGATCTGAAGCATCGGATCCCAAAGCGTTCGCCTCAACTCGGAATTCTGATGGCGGGTCTGCAGGCAGTATAGAACCGTGCGGGTACTGCCACTGTATGTTCATTTGGGCGCTCTTCCAGTACGCCCATGCGGTCCGCTTTTCGAAAGATGTCGTTCTATCTTTATCGCCTTTATCAGCATTGTCAGAAAAGAACGCCCTAGGCATTTCGCTCCGCAGACGATACTTGGGGTGGTAAGAAACAGCAAGCAAAATCACGAATACCAGCGCCGGGTAAATCAGCTTGTCAACACTATGACGATAAAACACGACACACTCTCAAACTGAAGCTTCCGCTGACTATTGTCGTTCGAGCAAAATACAAACTTTGTCTTTATAGAGCGTCTTCCAGTGCGGATCATGTTCTAGCACATAAACCAGTTGTCCGCCAACATGCAGGGGATTTGAACTCTCAATCGGGGGAAACAGCACATACCGGATCTTGTACTTGTCGAGAATTGGCTCCGGTCGATGTTGGAATGTGTCGGCACCGAGCAGATCGAGGTAGTCCTTTAGCACGCCCGTGTACTCGAAAATATCCACTCGGCTGTCGACGAAGTCCTTGAAGTCGGGATCGTGCCAGCCCAGGTAGCCGCCCCATAAATAGAAGTTCAAAACATTGCCTTGGGGTGGGTGCATCTTCAGGTAGGACACGATGTTCGCAGGATACGTCTCCTCGATGGACTTCCGGATTTTATATTCGCGAGGCCAAAAGTACGCCATTGCGATTAGCATTGCAGCGATCAC
>Ga0126373_10004278_pt1 | contig 10896 bp, 12 predicted proteins | sample PanSoiMetPlot_11_FD_92545 | JGI IMG/M metagenome (GOLD analysis project Ga0126373, IMG submission 92545) | Tropical forest soil microbial communities from Panama - MetaG Plot_11 | ecosystem: Environmental > Terrestrial > Soil > Tropical forest > Bulk soil | place: Panama | collected 2016-02-17
CTTAGTCGTAAGCTCTAAGTTTTACAATCGCCAGTCACTACCAATTCTTCGCCGCAACCCGCGCCGTGACCGAGTGCGCGGCAAGCAATACTAATTTGTGGCCGTAGCCTGCTCCTGAGGCGCTGCTGGAGGCGCAGCGGCGCGGCGCGGACGTCGCGCGGCGCGCCTCTCGCGCTTCAGCGAAAGCTTCTTCTGGCGCTTCAAATCCTCATCGAGGCGCACCGTCTGGTACTTGATCACAGCATCTTGCACGCGCAGGCGGCGCTCAAGTTCAGCAATCAGCTCGCCGTGCGTGGTGCGAATCTCCTGGTGCACGTAGATGCCTTCGCGGTGCTTGTGGACGCGGTAGGCGAGCTTGCGCGTGCCCCACTGCTCGGTCTTTTCGATCTTGCCGCCCTTTTCCGCGCAAGCGTGCTCGACCACGCCGAGAATCTTCTTGATCTCGTCTTCCGGCGTGGCGGGCCGGACGATGAAAACCAAGTCGTAATAACGTTCTTCCATGTTGACCTCTTTTCCTCTCAACCGTTTTGCGACCGCAGCTCAGTGCAATCCGCGACCGACAAATTCTTCTCTATCGATCCCCTATCCTCATCCTTCAGGGGCTAAAGGCCTCTCGTAACTAGGCGCTTTACGCGGGGGCTGAAGCCCCCGCCTCCTAACGGCGCGTCTTTTTCAACACCTACCAAGCCCGCGCTCAAAGTGCCCGCCTGCCCTTCGCTTCGCTCAGGGTAAGAAGGCTACGTTTCTTCTGGCGGCTCGGTCGGCTTGCGGCGGTTGTATTTCGTCATTGCCGCGTCCAGGCCCTGCGTTAAAATCACTTCTACGGCGTCGCCAGCCTCAGCAATCATTTCGGACGCTACTTCCAATTCCGCTTTCTTCATGGGCCGCAGAACGTGCTCTCTGCGGCTGCTGAGCGGATGCTCAGGGCCGCAGCCGAGCCGCAGCCTTGCGAATTTCTGCGTGCCAACGGCGTTGATCACCGACTTCGCGCCATTGTGGCTTCCCGCGCTGCCGTCCGGATGAATGCGAATCATACCCAACGGCAGTTGCACTTCGTCCCACATCGCCAGCATTGCGTCCACATCCAGCTCGTACTTCGCGAGCAGCTCTCTCACCGAGACGCCGCTCAGGTTCATGTACGTCTGCGGCTTGGCCAAGACCACTTCTTCTCCCGCGACCTTGCCACGACCTACGAGCGCCTTACCTTCGGGTCGCTCGACGCGAATCCCGTTGCGATTCGCCAACTCGTCGACAACCATGAATCCCAGGTTATGCGGCGTCCACTGGTACTCCGGATCGGGATTCCCAAGTCCGACGATGAGCCGCATGGCGTATTAATGCGCCCGGCGACATACAGCGACCAGCACTCCGCCGGTGACTGTTGACTGGTGATGCGTGACTGGTGGAAAGAACATAGAATCCAGCGAACCCAGTCTTTACTTCTTTTCTTTCTTTTCGGGCTTCTCGGATTTCTCGGCCTTGGCTTCCGCTCCCTCCGCGCCTTCTTCGCCTTCCACTTCTTTCTTGCCCTTCTTGATGACTTCCGGCTCGGCCGGGGCTGCGCCCTCCGCTGCGACAGCTTCCGCAGGCTTCTCTTCTTCGACCTTGAGAGCAACGACGTGCGCAATCACGCGCTCGGGCTCGGTAAGAAGTTTTATCTTTGATGCGTCAATCGGCAGATCACCCACGCGCAACTGTTTGCCAAGCATCAGTTCGCTGACATCCATGCGGTACTCTGTCGGAATGTCGCTCGGCAGGCATTCGACTTCCACTTCACGAGTGACGACCTCAAACACGCCGCCCTGAACCTTCACGCCGGCTGGCTCGCCGAACGTGTGGACGGGCACTTTCACTTTCATGCGCACATCCATCGCGATGCGCATGAGGTCCACGTGCAACAGCGTTCCCGTGATCGGATCGACCAGCCAATCTTTTACGATGGCCGGTTCAGACTTGCCGCCCAAGCTCACCTGAAAGAGTGTGTTATGCCCTGTAGGCGAGCGCAGAATGGCGCTCACCTGCTTGGCGTTCACGGCCAGCGTGATCGGTCCGGCCTTGCCGCCGTACAAAACTGCGGGAACTTTGCCGGTCTGGCGAAGCCGCCGGGCTTCGTTCTTGCCGCGAGTGTCGCGGGGAGCGCTTTCTACAACGATTTGGTCTGCCTTCTGTGCCATGGCCTTCTTCCCTTCTCCAAACTCTCAAACTTACCGTCTCATTCCCCTTGCAACTTCAGGGGCTAAAAGCCCTTTTGTATCGAACCTTTTGCGCAGGGAGTTAAAGCCCCTGCCTCCTAACCGCCGGCGTTTCAACATGATCCTAAATAAACAGCTCGCTGATCGAAGTTTCTTCGTGAATCGAGCGAATGCCGCGCGCAAGCAGGTCCGCAACGCTCAAGACCCTGATCTTCCCCATCTTCTTGGCCGCTTCGGTCAGGGGCACGGAATCCGTTGCTAGCACTTCGCAGATCTTCGATTTCTGAAGCCGTTCGACCGCGGGGCCGGAAAGGACCGCGTGAGTGCACGCTGCGTAAACCTGCGTGGCGCCTTCGCGCAGCAATGCATCAGCGGTCTTCACCAGCGTTCCCGCGGTGTCAATAATGTCGTCCACTACGAGCGCGCTGCGGCCGCGCACGTCACCGATGAGGTTCATCACTTCGCTCACGTCCACGTCCACGCGCCTTTTGTCCACGATGGCCAGCGGCGCATCGAGCTTCTTCGCAAAAAACCGGGCGCGCTCCACGCCACCCGCATCGGGCGAAACCACCGTCAGATTCGGCAACTTTAAATGCCGAAAGTATTCAACCAGCACCGGCGAGCCGTACAAATGATCCACCGGGACGTCGAAGTAACCCTGAATCTGCGGCGCGTGCAAATCCAAAGTCAGCGCGCGACTCGCGCCCGCAGTTTCCAGCAAATCCGCCACGAGCTTCGCGGAGATCGGGACGCGCGGCTTGTCTTTGCGGTCCTGCCGCGCGTAGCAGTAGTACGGCAACACCGCGGTAATGCGCCAAGCCGACGCGCGCTTGAATGCGTCAATCATCAGCAACAGCTCGAGCAGGTGGTTATCCACCGGGTGATGGCACGGCTGCACGACGAAGACGTCTGCGCCGCGGACGTTTTCCAGAATCTGGAAATAAATCTCGCCATCACTGAACCGGCCCAGCAGTGCCTTGCCCAGCGGAACATCCAAGTGTTTGCAGATGCTTTCCGCGAGCACGGGGTTCGCCGTGCCGGAAAAAATCTTAAACCGGTCGTCATTCACAGCGAGTTCTCTCCCAATCAACTTCTGAAAATTCGGATGTGGAGCCGTTTGATCGAAGTTGAAAGTCGAAAGTTAACGGTCGAAAGAAGATACCGGCTTTGGGGAAGCCAGAGCACTACTTATCATCCCCGCCATTCTTCTTCAACTTTTAACTTTAAACTGTCGACTGTGAACCTCTGCGGAGACGCTGAAGAAGATTCCACTTCGCGCACACGCGCCTTTATCGAGCGATGCGCATCCCACGAGCGTACCTGTCGCGCGAGAGTGTCTCGCAAACGAAGGTCTGATCGTGCGGAAACCCAACAGCGGCTCGGCGCGCCATCACTGGGCTCGGGAAAATTCCAAACACCGCCGAACCGCTACCCGCCAGCGAGGCTTCTGTTGCTCCTTTTTTGAGCAGGACCCGCTTGATTTGACCAAGCCGGGGATGCCGCCGGAACACCGGCCCCTCAAAATCATTCGAAAGGCCGTTGCCCTGCGCGCTCCAAGATAGAGCACAGAACTGTAAGAGTTTAGGGTCTATTGCAGATTTTGTCAAACCGAGCGCTTTGGCGTTTACCCATCGGAAGGCGTCCGGGGTGGGTACCCGAATCTCCCGCGGAACGACCACGAGAAGATGCAGTTTCGGAACGTCCTGAAGGGGGTAAATCTCGTCACCCCGATTCACTCCTAGGGCCCGCCCGCCGAAAAGGAAGAACGGAACGTCCGCGCCAAGGGAGGCGGCGATTTCCATCATTTGGACAGCAGGCAACTTTCTTTTTTTCAGTTGCAGGTAGCCAAGCATGGCGGCGACGGCGTCACTCGAGCCCCCGCCAAGCCCACCCCCTGCAGGAATTCTTTTTCTCAGCTGGATTTCCACCCCGCCGGTAATTTTGAGCTTGCGCTTGACCGCATCCACGGCGCGGTACACCAGGTTCTTTTGGATAGGCTCTGAGGCGAGTGAGGCATTTCCTTGAATGGTCAGCGAGATTCCCGGGCGCTTTGACGTTCGGACGCGGAGTTCGTCGTGCAACGAAAGGGTTTGAAAAATCGTGCGCAGCTCGTGGTATCCGTCGGCGCGCTTCCCCAAAATGTCGAGGCGCAGATTGATTTTCGCGAAGGCTGGGATGCGCACTTCAGGCATGCCAAAAGCTTAGCTGAATTGCGAGATTAAAAGCAGATCCCCCAGCAGCAAGCCACGCAGGAACGTGTCCCGCGGGTCGGGATGACAGTTGGCGGCAAAACAGCGTAAGAAGGCCCGTCTTCATCAACTCTGATTTCAGAATTATGGCTTGTCGTCCGTAGCGGTGGATTTCTGCGCCACGCGATGCTTCGATTGCGAAAGCTTTTTCTCCAGTTCGGCCACTTTCTCGGATTCTACGTCAGCCGGGAGCGATTTGCGCCATTCAGTGAGGGACTTTTCCCATTCTGAGGCGGCCAAATCCTGGCGTCCGCGCTTGGCGTAAACATCGCCCAAGTGCGAATGGATGGTGGGGTCATGGCCCTCGCGCGCGAGTGCTTTCCGAAGGGTCGCTTCGGCGTCTGCCGCCCGATTTTCCTTGAAATAAATCCAGCCCAAGCTATCGAGGTATCCGCCGTTATAAGGCTCTTCTTTTAGTGCGCGCTCGACTAACGCTTGCGCTTCATCCAGGCGGATTCCCAGGTCGCCGAGCATGTAACCATAGTAATTCAGCACCGCAGCGTTCTTGGGATTCACAGCCAGAACTTTTTTGAACTCCTCTTCGGCCTTGTCGAAAAACTTCTGTCGCTCGTAAATGGCGCCGAGGAGGAACCACACCATTTCGTTGTCGCGCGGCTGGCCGGGAAGCACTTCCGCAGCGCGCGCGGATTGTTCGGCTTCTTTGTAGCGGCGGCCGCGTTCGTAAACCTGCGCGATATTCAGGTAGGTGTCGCGATCGTTGGCGTCTCCGTGCAATTGCGCGCGCAGAATTTTTACCGCGTCGTCAGTCTGGGAGTTTTCGCCAAGCAGCAAGGCATAGCTGGTGCGAATTCCTGGGTCGGCAGGATACTTGGCCATCGCCTCCTTGCCAGTTTGCAGCGCCCGCGGCAAGTCCTTGGCCGCGCGATAGGTGTCCATAATCATCATGCGCGCCCGGCGGTCTTCTTCATCACCCAGGTGGCCGAGTTCTTCAAACGTATAAATCGACGCCTGGTAGTTTTGGACTTCGCGATAAAGTTGGCCAAGCTGCTGATACAAAATCGAAAGCGAGCGGCGCCGCGAGGGCATGGTGGCGGCCTCGCCCTTGATTCCGGTCACGGCGTCAGTGAGAACGCGAATGGCATCGTCGTAGCGCCCCTGCGATTCGTACAGCATCCCCTCGTTGTACATGACTTCGAGGCTGCCGGGCGCATATTGGCGCGCCTTGACCAGGTTTTCTTCGGCTTTGTCGAGCTGATGCAGTTCCCGATAGATTTGCGCGATGCGTAGATATACGTCGGAATCGTCGGGCATCAGGTCCGAGAGCTTCTGGTAAACCGCCAGCGCTTCAGAATACTTTTCTTCGGCAAGGAGTGTTTGCCCGAGCCCGCGCTGATGGCTCAGCTCGGAGGGATCCATATCCGCAGCCTTGCGGTAGGCTGTTTCCGCTTTGGGCAGCTCGTGGTTCTGCGTGTAAGCGTCCCCGAGCAAATCCAGGAGAACCGGTGTGGCCGAATGCTCTGTAATCCCTTCGAGCAGCTTTACCGCTTCTTCGGATTTGCCTTCGTCCATCAAAAGCTGCGTCAATTGCTCGATCCCCTGCTCGTTTTCAGGATCGGTTTTCAGGATGCCGCGCAGGACCTGTTCGCTCTTGTCGTGCTCGTTCTTCAACCGGTAAAGCCGTGCGAGCCAGAGCGCGGATTCGGTATCGGTGGGGTCGAGGCGATTGATCTCGCGAAACTGTTCAATGGCCTTGTTGGCGGTTTCGGACTGGCCGTTCCCGGCGTTTACGTCACCGAGGCTGCGCAGATAGATTCTTCCGAGCAGGCGGCGGGACTGGACGTCATTGGGATCACGCTTGAGGATGTCTTTTGCTTCGGTCTCTGCTTCCTTAGTACGCTGAGCCTTCCAGTACATTTCCGCGAGCCGCTCGCCAATGACCGGCGATTTCGGGTCGAGCACGTAAGCCTTTTTGTAGGCGTCTATTGCCTTGGTGGCGTAGTCCGCGTTGCTGGTGGCTTCGTACTGCTGCTCGTAGATGTGGCCCATCGTGTAATTGAAATAGGCTTCGGCGCGCGGGGAATCTTTATCGGAATTGGCGGCCTTGGGATTAGCAAAGGGATCTTTGACTTCGGATGAGGCCGGGGCTTGCGGCTGGGCCTTTTTCTCGGTTGCGCGAGGGCTTCCCGCCGTTTGGGCGAGGCCGGAAGCGCCAACAAGTCCGAGAAATATCGCAAATAAGGTTATCCGTTGAGATTTCATGGCCATCCCAGAATCTAAAAGTATCCCATGCGGCTGAAATGGGGTCAAAAGCGAATTCCATGGCGTTTCCTAGAGCTTGCCGACTTGCAAAGCTGGGATCCCCCGGAAATTGGGATGCGGTGGACGGGAAAAGAGTTGGGGAGCGAGGGATGGATATTTTCTTTTCTTGAGGACTTGACATCGTTCCGTATTTCCGCAATCATCGAAATATGAAGAGGCCTGATCCTTTAGTGGTAACGCGCTCGGCGGACCGCTTCTCTGCACTTGGTGCCGAGCCACGATTGCAGATTCTTCGGCTGCTGCTTGCCGCTCACCCTGACGGACTGGTTGCAGGCGAGGTACAGGAAGAACTGGGAATCCCCGCCTCGACGCTGTCGCATCATTTGGAAAAGTTGAAGCAAGTCGGGCTAGTGAAGGCTCGCCGCGAAAGTACGTACCTGTGGTACTCGGCGGATACGGATGCCTTGCGCGAAGTTTTGAGCTTTCTGTACGAGGAATGCTGCACGCGATCGCGGGCGGTTTCGGCGGAATCTGTTGTCCAAATTTCAAAGTGAAGTTTGAAAGAGATGAGGGGAGTCTATGAGCGAGCCGAATATTCAGGAAGTGGTGAAGCAAAAGTACAATGAGGCCGCGAAGCGGGCGGCGAGCGGCGTGACGGCTTGTTGCGGGGGTGGCGGGGAGCTAAGCGGATGCGATCCCATCACCAAGGATTTGTATAGCGAGGCTGATAAAAACGCGGTGCCAGAAAAAGCGGTGGCGGCTTCGCTGGGGTGCGGGAATCCGACGGTTCTCGCCAAACTGCAACCGGGAGAAGTGGTTCTGGATCTTGGCTCGGGCGGCGGTATTGACGTGATTCTTTCTGCCAAGCGCGTTGGCCCCACGGGCAAAGCTTATGGTTTGGATATGACTGACGAGATGCTGGCTCTGGCTCGCGAAAATCAGAAGAACGCCGGGGTTGAAAACGTCGAGTTCCTGAAGGGCGCGATCGAGAACGTTCCTCTGCCGGATAGCTCGGTTGACGTCATCATTTCGAATTGTGTAATCAATCTTTCTGGAGACAAGGACCGTGTGCTGGCCGAAGCATTCCGAGTGCTTAAACCGGGCGGAAGGTTTGCGGTTTCAGATGTCGTAGTTCGCGGCGAGGTTCCTGCGGATATTCGCAAGAGCGTGGAGCTTTGGGTCGGGTGCATTGCAGGCGCGCTGGAGGAAAACGAATATCGGGAAAGGCTGGGACGCGCGGGATTCGAATCCATTGGGGTCGAACCGACACGCATTTACCGAGTTGAAGAGGCGCGCGAGTTTCTGCAAGCTGCAGGGCTCGATACGGAAACCGTTGGCCCGCAGATGGAAGGAAAATTCATCAGCGCATTTGTGCGGGCAGTGAAGCCCGCGGCGAAATCCGCGTGTTGCGAGCCGGCTTGCTGCGGGTGATCCTGGCAGGCAGACCATGCCCCATCGCGTTCTCATCCTATGCACCGGAAATTGCGTCCGGAGCCAAATGGCTGAGGGATTGCTTCGCCAGCTTGGCAGTGGCGACTATGAAGTTCACAGCGCGGGGAGCAAGCCCAACGGCTACGTCAGCCCGATGGCCATCGAAGCGGTGGGCAAAATCGGCATCGACATTTCCGGCCAGCGCTCCAAATCCGTTGCGGAATTCGATGGGCAGAGATTCGACACGGTCATTACCGTTTGCGATTCGGCGGCGGAAGAGTGTCCAGTGTTTCCGGGTTCGCAAAGAATCCATTGGAGCATCTGGGATCCAGGTAACACGACCGGCTCTCATGAAGAGAGACTCGCTGCGTTCTGCCGAGTGCGAGATGAACTCGCCTCGCGGCTGCGCCAATTCCTAGTCGATCGTGGTCATCCCGATCGAGCCGCAACAGAAAAGCCTTGATCCCCTTCGACTGCAATGCAAACGAGACAAGGCTCTTTGTTCAAGGAGAGATGAAAACTTGCAGGCCTTCGAAGAACGCACGCAGACCCCAGAAGTCAGTGCACCTTGTCGCTCTTGGTTTGAATGCGGTCCACGCGCAGCAACCCGTGGGCCCTCAAATACTCCGCGAACTTCCCAAACTTTGCGGCGTCATCAAATTCCAGGTGAAAGATCAAACCATCCTGGCCTTCAAACATCGCCGTCGCGCTGGCTTCAAAAAGATCAGCGATTTTCCGGCAGTCTTCCTTGATTTGTTCCTGCTTGTCCGCGGCGGGCGCGGGCATGGTCAAATCGAAATCAATGGTGTCGTCCATTAAGAACCCCCTTGGGGGATTCACTCTGGCATACGGCCCACCTCGCGCCTAGCTGTCCTGAAGGACAGTTGGATTTCTCCTACAGGACTCGTGTGAGTTCTTCCTACACGCGTCCTACAAGGAGTTTAGTGAAAATTGCTCATGCCTGTAGTGCTAGCTTGCAAGCCGTTGAGGCGAATTCTCAGTCTTACAAATCCGCACGGGCGCTCTTTCTCTCGGTGAACCGCGCCGAGGAAATCACTAAAGGATTCTGCGCCTGTGTTGTATAGAAAGGCAGGAGGATTTCATGCGTTCCAGCCCGTTCTTGGTGTTCTCCACTTGTGGTTTATTGGCGTTTCACTCGTGTGTGGCGGCGGGTCACCGTCCCACGACGGACGTTGCGAAGGCACAACGCGAAGCGGCTGTAATCGTGGTTACGGCGCAGCAAAAGTCGGCTACTCTCGCCGATTTCGCGTGGCTCGCGGGCCGCTGGGAAGGCAAACTCGGCGTTCCGGGTTCCGACAAACAAATGACCGCCGAGCAGGAATGGATGGCGCCGAAGAACGGCACGATGCAAGGCTTCTTTCGCCTAACGGACGCCGAAAAAACCATGGTCATAGAGCTTTTCACTATTCGCGAAACTCAGGACGGCATCGTGTTTTACTTCCGTCATTTTTCTCCGGAACTCAAGCCTTTGGAAGAGAACGAAGCCTACCACCTGAACCTCACGAAATGGGATGGCACCATGTTTCGCTTTGACAACCCTGTTGTGAATCAGTTGAAGGACGCCATCATCACACACAGCGCAGATGACACTTACCTTTCGCATGGGGACATCACGGGAGCAGACGGCAAGCCTGCCTCGATTGAAGTGACCTACCATCGTGCGAAGTAGGTCGCGTTCACAAAAGCAACATTTGCACTGAAACTTCCCACCGGTGTGAGGATGTTTTCGTGTGCTATGATTTTGTTTCGCTCCACGAAAGCGAGCGTTTAATGGCCGCACGCATTCTCGATGGGCTGAACATCCGCGATGAAATCTTTGCTGAGCTGAAGGACGAAGTCCGCCTGCTCACTGCAGCGGGTGTCCGGCCCGGACTGGCCGCCGTCCTGGTCGGCGAGAATCGGGCTTCCCAACTCTACGTAAAAAGCAAAATCGCTGCTTGCGAGCAACTAGGCCTTGCGAGCGCACTCCTCACACCTCCGGCAACAGCAACTACCCTGGAACTACTCGCGGTTGTCGAGGACTTGAACCGTGACAACAATGTGGACGGAATCCTTGTTCAGCTTCCCCTTCCCCCACAGGTAGACACGAAGCGCATTCTTGAAGCTGTTGATCCTGCAAAGGATGTCGACGGCTTTCATCCGGTTAGCCTGGGCCGCCTAGTCAGCGGGCGCCCGGGATTGGTTGCCTGCACGCCTGTTGGCTGCATGGAAATTCTGCGGCGCAGCAATATTCCTATTGAAGGCGCAAACGCCGTTGTTCTTGGGCGCAGCGACATCGTGGGCAAGCCTATGTCCCTTCTTCTCATGCATGCGAACGCCACGGTGACCATCTGCCATTCAAAGACGCGCGATCTTCCTGACATTGTTCGCAACGCAGACATCGTGGTTGCCGCTATGGGCAAAGCTGGGTTCGTGCAGGCAGATTGGATCAAGGCCGGTGCCGCAGTCATCGACGTTGGCACGAATACGATCAAAGACCCTGTTGAGGCCGAACGGCTGATGCGAAATTTCCCCGCGCGGCTCGAAAAGTTTCGGACCAAAGGCTCCGTCCTTGTCGGTGACGTTCATCCTGATGCGGTGAACACAGCTGGCGCGCTCACGCCCGTCCCCGGCGGAGTCGGCCCCATGACCATCACCATGCTCATGAGCAACACCGTGAAGGCCGCGCGCCTCCGCCGCGCCTCGCCAAGAGTTTCCGCGACACAATCAACCGCCTCGGCCCGGTGACAAAGAAGAATGCTGCGACTCGGATTGACCGGCGGAATCGCCAGCGGCAAGAGCGC
>Ga0126373_10004279_pt1 | contig 10896 bp, 11 predicted proteins | sample PanSoiMetPlot_11_FD_92545 | JGI IMG/M metagenome (GOLD analysis project Ga0126373, IMG submission 92545) | Tropical forest soil microbial communities from Panama - MetaG Plot_11 | ecosystem: Environmental > Terrestrial > Soil > Tropical forest > Bulk soil | place: Panama | collected 2016-02-17
ATTCCGGCCGACCTCAACAAGGGCCTGGGCGGCGATCCGCCCGGCGACCCGCATCCGCTCGATGGTCTCAGCGTCCTTGACGTCACGCTCGCCACCGCGTGGTGCGCGGCGGCCGACGTACTCGGGGCGGGGGATGGCGGCCGGCACATTTCGCTCTGGCGAAACCCGGCCAGGCTGGAGTATCGCAGACATGATCTGCAAGTCTAAGGCTCATGGACGATGACAAGAGCTGGTGGTTCTGCATGAAGCACCACGAAGTCGAGCAGGGACCGGGCTGCGCGGGCAAGGACCGGCTGGGACCGTACCCGACCAGGGAGGCCGCTGAGCACTGGCGGGAGACGGTGGAGCGGCGCAACAAGGAATGGGAAGCCCAGGACCGGTGGCCAGGCGAGGCGGCAGACAGCTGATAACCACGGCTGGCAGGGCAAATCGGGCGAGCTAGGCCGGACAGCTGAGGTGGACGCCGGTCCGTCGCGGCGGCTGCTGGGCCGCGGCTCCCGCGATCTTGTAGTGTGAGGCCAGCGGCAGAAAGCGCGACAAGGGGGCGCAGAGTGACCGTGGATGAGCCGGATCGCGAACTCCCGCCTGCCGCTGAGGCACGGATGGCCGAGATGCGGGAAAGCGGCACCTGGTCATCGGCGCTCAGTGCGGACGAGTTCGGCGCCATCAGGAGCACCGGGTTCGAGCCCGTCGGGCAGGTGCTCGGCGCGGCCGTGTACAACATCGGGTACACCGGCGGCTACGGCTGCCCGGCCTACGGAGCCGGCTACGCCTTCGGCCCGTTCGGTGGCGCTTACGGCGGGTACAGCAGCGTGACCGCCACGTCGGGCAGCGGTTCACTCGGCTCATACGCGCCGCTTGTGCGCACCATGTACCAGGCCCGGCGGCAGGCAATCGGCCGGATGACGGCGGAGTGCAACGAGCTGGGCGGCCACGGAGTCGTCGGCGTCAAGCTGACCATCGGCAGCTTCCCGGCTGGCGGGCTGGAGTTCAAGGCCATCGGCACCGCGGTACGGGCGCCCGGTAGCGTCCGGCTCCGTGAGCCGTTCACCTCCGACCTGACCGGGCAGGATTTCGCCAAGCTCATCCTGGCTGGCTGGGTGCCGGTCGGGCTCGTGCTCGGCATCTCGGTCGGGGCCAGGCACGATGACTGGGCGACGGTGAGCCAGACCCGGTGGGGCGCGGGCAACACCGAGGTGAGCGGTTATACCGACCTGGTGAACGCCACCAGGCATGACGCCCGCCATCAGCTTGAAATGGACGTCGCCAAGCACGGCGCGGACGGGGTCGTGCTGCAGCAGATGATCATCAGGTTTGGCGAGCACGAGTGCCCGGTGCAGGAAGGCCGCCGGGACCACGTTCTCGAGGCCACCATCATCGGCACCGCGATCGCGCATTTCGGCCGGCCACGCGGTCCGGCGAAGCCGCCACTGGCGATCATGTCACTCGATCCGCACCGGCGGCAGGCCGCGCGGGTGCGGCTTGGCTCATGATGGCAGTGCGCAGCCGCGGGCAAGACAATCTCGACGCTGAGGGAGCACGATGACTGAGCAGCAGGGCACCGACCTCGGGGTGCTCGGAGTACCACAGGACGCGATGCGCAGGCTGGCCGAGCTGCAGCCGGGCCGCCCAGGTGCGATCTTCACTTCAGATCTATCGGTCAATGAGTTCCTGCTCGTCCGGGAGGTCGGATTCCGGCCGGTCGGGCTGGTCCTCGGCAGCTCGATATACCACGTCGGGCTCCAGTTCGGCCGGTGGGGCCAGAGCCAGGAGCTGGACGTGCTCTCCCAGGCGATGTACCACGCTCGCGAGCTCGCGATGACGCGGATGGAGGCCGAAGCGCAGGCGCTCGGTGCGGACGGCATCGTCGGTGTCCGGCTGGACGTCGAGCTCAAGGAGTTCGGTGCGGACATCGCCGAGTTCATCGCGGTCGGCACGGCAGTGGTGGCCGAGCCCGGTGCCGGCGGCGGTGGCGTCGCGAGCTGGCGCAATAACAAGGGCATGCCTTTCACCTCGGACCTGTCCGGCCAGGATTTCTGGACGCTCATCCGGGCGGGATACGCACCGCTCGGCATGGTAATGGGCTCATGCGTTTATCACATCGCGCATCAGCGACTCGGCAGCAAGATGAGCAACGTCGGCCGCAACGTGGAGCTTGAGCAGTTCACTCAGGCCCTGTACGACGCGCGTGAGCTCGCCATGAGCCGGATGCAGGCAGAGGCGGAGGAACTCGCCGCCGAAGGCATCGTCGGCGTGCAGCTACGGCAGCACAGCCACACGTGGGGCTCGCACACCACCGAGTTCTTCGCGATCGGGACCGCGGTCCGGCCGTTGCGCGAGGATCACATCATCCAGACGCCGACCATGGTCTTGAGCCTAGACGCCTGACACCTGCCAGAATCCGCCAAGTAGCTTCCATGGCGACCACTGACCAGGCCGGACAGGGTCCGCGCGACCAGGACCAGACGAGCGCGGGCTTGCCGCCAGCTGCGCACGCCCGGCTAGAAGAGCTGCGGCAGAACCGCAGCTGGGGATCGTCCCTGGAGGTCAGTGAGTTCGCAGCGATCTCAAAGGTAGGGTTCCAGCCGGTCGGGCAGGTGCTCGGCGCTGCCGTCTACAACATCGGCGACGCCGGCGACGAGGAGTGCCCGTATGGTGTCGCCGTCTACCGCGGCGAGGGTAACCGTCCCTACGGGCCGCCTGCAAGCGGCATGCGTCTGGGCGCCGGCCCGGTACAACCGCCGACTGGCGTAGCGGCTATCGGATCAGCCAGGCCGCTCGTGTCGGTGCTCTACCAGGCCCGCCGCGCCGCGATCAGCCGGATGACGGCGGAATGCGCGGCGCTCGGCGGCCTCGGCGTTATCGGCGTGACGCTATCGGCCGGTCCGTTCGGCGACGACGAGAGCATCCTGGAATTCCGTGCGTTCGGCACTGCGGTCCGCGCGCCCGGTGTGGTAAGCCGCGCCCAGCCGTTCGCCTCGGACCTGTCCGGGCAGGATTTCACCAAGCTCGTCGCGCACGGCTACGTTCCGGTCGGCCTGGCACTCGGTGTCGCCGTCGGCTACCGGCACGACGACTGGCTCACTAGAGGTCAAACCCGTTTCACTGCCGGAAACGTCGAAGTCGTCGGCTATTCCGAGCTCGTCCGGCAGATGCGCACCGACGCGCGAAATGAACTCGACCTCGATCTAGTGCGGATGGGCGCGGAGGGCGTAGTCGTCCGGGAGCTGTCGACAAGGATCTCCGAGCGCAATTGCCCTATCGTCCCGTTCGGCAAGGATCATGTCGTCGAGGCGACCATCGTCGGCACTGCGATCGCGCAGTTCGCCCGGATAGCACCGCCGCCTATCTACGGCGTTCACAAACTCGACGGCCGCCGGCCCGTCCAGGCGCCTGAGCGGCAGGTCTCGGTGAGCCTGGACGGTGAAGAGGCCGCCGATCGCAGCGAGCCCGCGGACCCTCACGGACCGCCGGCCGAGCCCGGCCCGCCGGGCGGCTGGCAGTAATGAGTAGCCGTGAGGCCCGGCATACGACCGCCGGCCGGAAAGTGCGCGTCCGGGCCTAGTCGGGCTGCGTGCCGCTCACCGCGTCGAGCAGCCGTGCCAGTCGTGTCCGCAGGCTCCGGCTCCCGGCGTCAGCCTGCGCAGCATGCCGGCTGCCAGGATCCTCAGCCAGACCTGCCGCCGCGCGGCGCAGGCCGACAGCGTCGCCATCGTCGGTGACCGACGAGCTGACGAGGTGCTGGGCCGCGTCGAACGACATTGGCGCGGCGCCGGGAATTACCGGCAGAGACTCATGTGCCAGCCCGTCGAGCTCGGGATCATCCCGGTCAAGGGCGAAGACGGTAGCCCCTGCCCGGCGCACGTCGTGCACGCGCTCCAGCAACTCAGCGGGAGCCAGTTGCGGGCTCACCACCAGTAGCGTCTCTGCACGGGATGCGGCGCGCAGGCGCTCAACGCCGGCCGACAGGTGTGCCGGAGCGTCTGGCTCCGGCTGCCACCTGATCAGTGTGGGAGCTAGCTCGGGAATCCCGGCCAGCCTGCTCTCGTCTGCCAGGTGCGCCGTCATGTGCCACGGCTCGTCGGCGGCCGGGCCGACGACGAGCAGGCCGTTCGGCGTCCGTGCGCTGCGCCGGAGCGCTCGCGCGAATGATGACGTTCGGTCCAGCCAGCCTGTTGGCGCGAGCAGCGCGCGCAGCGCCGCCACCTGGTCCGCGTTCATGGTCTCCATGGTGCCTGAGCGGCCGCCGGTTTACGTTCGGCGCGCCAAGATCTGCCGGCTCGCAGTCCGCACCGGGCCGTTGCGGGCCGGCTTACTCCGCGCCGGGCTTGGTGTTCTGCGAACCGCCGGCCGACTTGCCACGCTATGTGTTGAGACTGTGTTGGCCCGGGGTCACCAGGCCGTTCTCATAGGCCACGACGACGAGCTGGGCGCGGTCGCGCGCGTTCAGCTTAGCCAGTAGCCGGCTCACGTGTGTCTTGATCGTTGGCACGCTCAGATGCAGGCTCGCTGCAGTCTCGGCGTTCGACATCCCGGCTGCCACCTGCCTGAGTACTTCTAGCTCCCGGCTGGTCAGTTGCGCGAGCGGCTCACTCTCCGTCCGAAGCGGCCGCGGGCTGCGGGCGAACTCGGCGACGAGGCGGCGGGTAACGTTCGGCGCCAGCAGCGCTTCTCCCGCTGCAACAACGCGGACGGCCTCGAGCAGTTGCTCAGGTCGGGTGTCCTTGAGCACGAATCCGCTGGCGCCGCTGCGAAGTGCCTCGAAAACATGCTCGTCGTGGTCGAACGTGGTAACGACGAGGATCCGGGGCGGCCGTGGCTGGTCGCTGTCGAGGATGATCTTCGTTGCTTCGAGACCGTCCATGACCGGCATCCGGATATCCATGAGTATTACGTCGGGTGTCAGCGCGCGGGACTGGTGCACGGCCTGGAGCCCGTCGGCAGCCTCGCCGACAACGTGCAGATCGCTGGCCGAATCGAGGAGCGCCTTGAACCCTGCCCGGACGAGTGCCTCGTCGTCAGCTATCAGCACGCTGATCGCCCTGCGGCCATCCTCACCCCCGCTTGTCCGGCCGGTCACGGACGTGCATTCCTTACTGGCAGGACCGCAACGACTGCATAACCGCCCTCTGGTCTCGCTCCTGCCGCCAAAGAGCCGTTCATCAGCTCGGCGCGCTCACGCATCCCGGTAATCCCGAAGCCCTGGCGTGCAGCGTGTCCTGCTCTTGCCGCTGTGCGTCCGGATGACGGCGGGCCCTGTCCGTCATCGATGACGCTGATGGTGAGACCAGCTCGGGTGTGGGCCAGTTCGACCGAGGCCGACGATGCGCCGGAATGCTTCACGACGTTGGTCAGCGCCTCCTGCACGATGCGATAGGCGGCCATTTCGGTTGCTTCGCCGTAGTCAGGCCGCTCACCGTTGGAGCGGTAGCTGAGGTCGAGGCCGCCGTGGCGCATCCGGTGCACCAGGTCCGGGATGTCGTCAAGGGCTGGAGCGAGCGGCTCCTGGTCATGCGCCGGCTCTCTGATCTGGCGGAGCAACTGGCGCAGCTCGTCCAGTGCGGTGCGGCTGGCGCTCTCGATGGCGGCCAGCGCCGTCTCCGCCTCGGCCGGGCGCTCGGTGAGCAGCAGCCGGGCCACGCCCGATCGGACGGCGATAACGCTGAGGCTGTGCGAAACGACATCGTGCACCTCCCTGGAGAGCCGCAGCCGCTCCTCGGCTCGCACCCTGCCCTCCCGCTCTGCCTCCCGCCTGCGTGCTTCCAGCTCCAGACGCCGGCGGTAGGTGCGCCGCCTCCGCAACGCATCTCCAGCAGCCCAGCCAGTCACCACGGCCGCCGCCTGGACGGCATCCTCGCCCAGGGCGGGATGCATGTGCAGGCCGAGCCGGAGCACGCCCCAGGTAGCAATGGCTGCGCCCGAAGCGACCGGAAGTGACAGTGTCCGAGAACGCCGGTCGGCCAGCGTGAAGACCGCGATCGCCAGGTTAGGGCCAGCGTTGCTGACGAAGGGCGTGAACTGGACGCCCGTAACAGTGGCGGCCACGTACACGGCAGCTATCGCGGCGCACGTGACGGCGGGCCACCTGCGGCGGACGACTAGCGGCGCGGACGCCATCACGCCGAAACCGGCGACTGCCAGACGCGATGCCGGTTGCGATCCGGCACCCAGCAAGACCGGCAGCGTGAAGCCTGCGAAGCAGCACACAGCCAGGGCCACATCGATGGCGTCCGGAACTGGGCGCCGCCGCAGCCAGGCCGATATCCGCGCAGGCCAGGCAGCCTGCACACTGGCCTGCGCCCCGGCGATCTGAACGAATGCCATGCACCGACACTAACGTCGCTCCGGGACAGCTCACGTCCGGCGCGAGCCTGAACAGCTCCTCATACCCGCGGATGATGGCGGGCATCGGGGCCTTCTGGAGTATGAGGCGAGTTCGAGACGCCGGGCCGATGCCAGCCGGCGGTCGGTGCCGCGAGCGTGGAGTCATGAGATCAATGATCGGTACCCTTACCCGGCAACTGTCCGTTCCCGTTGTGGCGCTGCTGTCGGCGGTTTTCGCCGCTGGTGCCGTGTCCGGCTGGATCGATTACCTGCATCGCTCACCAGTTCGAAGGCCATTCGTGGCCGGGTCGTCCGCGTGGTGGCAGCAGCTTGCGGTGGCGCTCATAGCCTTCGCAGTCTTCTGCTACGCGCGGTGGCGTCACCGGAGCAGGTTCGGCCCCCGCTCGGGCAGGCTGTGGCTGCTTGCCCCCCTTGGGAAGCCCGCGGCGGAGCGCCTGGCCCGCGCGGCTGGAATCGCGCGCGGGCCGTCCAGTCCAATCCGTGCTCTGATGGCACTGCCCCTCGCCGCCCTGATCGCGTACAACTTCTGGAGGGCGGGCGTACAGGTCACCGGCGGCCTCGACCCGAACTTCACGGTAGATGCCTGGGGTGGGCCTAGCTACGCCGGTGCTATGGCCTGCCACTACCTTGACCTATTCCTGCTGACCGCCGCCGCAGCCTGGCTGGTGGACAAGATCCTGCCTGGGTTTGACCGCACGGTTGAACCCACGTCGGCGGGCTCAACCCAAGCCGGCAGCCGGGCACGGCCTATGTCCTAGCGCCCTGACCCACCTTGCCTGCACTGACCAGTTCGCGCTCAGGTGGCTCGATCGTCGACGACGATCGTCACTCCCGGCGGCACTGTCAGCGCGGGCAGGGTCAGGCGGGCGGCGTCATCAACGTGAATGCGCGGCGGCGGAGGCGGGGCGGTCTCGTAGAAGGTGCCTGGCCCATAGAACTGGCCGTACCGGATCACCACCCCGCCTCCGTGCAGCACAGCGCGTTCGTGGGACGCGGTGGTCGCCCGGCGGTCCTCGCTGGGCAGCTCCCAGGAGATGCTCTGCGCGATGACCCGCTGCGCTTTGGCCGCCGTCGCAGCGGCCAGCAGGTTTCGCGTGCCATCATCGCGCATACGGTCGTTGCGATCGCTGAAGCGCCCTAGGTCGGCTGCGTCGTCGGGCAAGTCGGTCAGCTGGTGAAAGACGACGTCAGGACCAAATGCGGACATGGCCTGGGTCAAAGCAGCCAGGTCGAAGACATCGCAGACAACCGGCTCTGCGCCACGCTCGCGCAACAAGCCGACCTTGCCGGCTGAGCGTGTCATGCCGGCTACGGTGTGCCCAGCTGCGACCAGCAAGGGGACCAGGCGGACGCCGATCACGCCGCTCGCGCCAGCGACGAAGATCCGCACGGAACACCAGCCTAGCTAGGCTGCGTGGCGGCATCCGTACCAGGCACGAGCTGTCAACGTCTCCGGCGCCCAGGCGCAACCCTGCTGACCAGGACCGGGCGCGTCTGACGCGATCGGGCGCGTCTGGCAGGATCGATCGCATGGCAGCTGACGGCGCGGGTGGCCCGCGGACGCCCGGATCACCGGATTTGTCCAACGTGGTGATCGGAGTCCTCGGCGGGACCGGTGACCAGGGCCGCGGCCTGGCTCGCCGGCTGTCGATAGCGGGTCACCGCGTCATCATCGGCTCGCGCAGCGCTGGCAGGGCGGCAGCGGCCGCGGCCGAGCTCGGCGGCGGCCCGCTGCTCGATAGCGGACTTAACCACTACGCCGCGACCGAGGCTGACATCATCATCGCGGCGATACCGTGGGACGGCCACAAAGACCTGCTCGCTGAGCTCGCCGAGGCGCTAGCTGCCAAGCTCGTCATCGACTGCGTGAACCCCCTCGGCTTTGACTCTCACGGCGCCTACCCGATCAGCGTGCCTGAGGGCAGCGCCGCTCAGCAGGCCGCGGCTGTCCTGCCCGGCAGCACCGTGGTCGGGGCGTTCCACCACGTGTCAGCGCAGCTCCTGCTGGACCCTGAGGTCGACAGCATGGACCTGGACGTCCTCGTGCTCGGCGACGATCGTGCCGCTACCGACCTGGTGATCGCGATCGCAGGCGAGATCCCCGGCATGCGCGGCGTGTACGGCGGGCGGTTGCGCAATTGTGGCCAGGTCGAGGCCATCACCGCGAACCTGGTTTCGATCAACCGCCGGTACAAGGCGCACGCGGGCATCCGGATCACCGACGTCTGACACGCGGGCGGGCTGGGCCGCCGAGTGGCCGGTCAGCGGTAGGAATACTCCGGCGTCGGGAAGCTGCCGCTGACCACCTCTGCGGCGAACGACTGGGCCGCGCTCGTCAGCACGCCGGCTACGTCGGCATAACGCTTGACGAACTTCGCCGTGTGCGGCGTCAGTCCGGCCATGTCCTGCCACACGAGTACCTGGGCGTCGCAGTGCGGGCCGGCGCCGATCCCGATAGTGGGAATGTCGAGGCTGGCCGTGACGCGCTCGGCAAGTTCGGCGGGCACGCACTCCAGCACGACAGAGAAGGCGCCGGCCGCCTGCAGTGCCTTGGCGTCATGCAGCAGACGCTCGCCGTCCTCGCCGCGGCCCTGCACCCGGTAGCCGCCGAAAGCGTTGACCGACTGGGGCGTCAGCCCGAGGTGTGCCATGACCGGTATGCCCGCTGCTACCAGTTCCTCGACCTGCCTGATCACCCGGTAGCCGCCCTCGAGCTTGACCGCCTGGGCGCCGGCCTCTTTCAGGAACCTGGTGGCTGCCTCAAGGGCCGAGGCCGGCGAGACCTGGTAGGAGCCGAAAGGCAAGTCGGCGACCACCATGGCGCGACGGGTGCCGCGGACTACGGCGGCAGTTAGCGGGATCAGTTCGTCTAGCGTGACCGGGATGGTGGAATCGTGGCCGTAGACGACCATCGCCGCGGAGTCACCGACGAGCAGGACCGGGATGCCGGCCGCGTCGAAGACTGAGGCGGTCAGGGCATCGTAGGCGGTGAGCATCGGCCACTTCTCGCCCCGGGCCTTGGCGGCCGCGATGTCCCTGACAGTAAGCCGCCGGGACGTCTGGCCGCCGTAGAGCGGCTCTGGACTCCCGGCTGATGGGGCAGCAGGCCCGGCCTGACTCTGGCCGTGGGCAGCATTCATGTGATCCTCCGCGTCTCGTTGCGCCCTTATGGCGTCCCCGGACCATCTGATGATCGCATATCCGCAGGCGAGCTGAACAGGGGCAGCACCGGCCAGGCACACGCTGTTCGTGCCGCATGGACCCTTAGTGCCGAATTTGCGATACGATCATGTCTCGTATCGTTTAGGCGGGGATAGCGCGGGAACGCGCGGCGCCTGCCTCGCGCTCGCAGAAGGCAGGCATGGACAGCACGACGATGCACCGGCGCCGCTGGATCATCCTCAGTGTCCTGATCATCAGCCTCGCCGCGATCGTCCTCGACAACACAGTCCTGAACATCGCGCTCAAGACGATCTCCGAGCCGCGCACTGGCCTCGGCGCCAGCCAGAGCCAGCTCGAGTGGGCCATCAACTCCTACACCCTGGTCTTCGCGGGGCTGCTATTCACGTTCGGAGTGATCGGCGACCGGATCGGCCGCCGCCGGATGCTGATCATCGGCATGGCCATGTTCGGGGTCACCTCGCTCCTGTGCTCGTACGCTCAAACGCCGGACGAGCTGATCTGGGCTAGGGCGGCGATGGGACTCGGTGGCGCTGCGGTGATGCCGCAGACGCTGTCCATCGTCACGAACGTTTTCGATCCGCGCGAGCGGCCGCGCGCCATCGGAATCTGGGCTTCGGCAGTTGGCGTAGCCATCGCGATCGGCCCGATCGTCGGTGGCCTGCTACTTGACCATTTCTGGTGGGGCTCGGTCTTCTTGATTAACGTGCCGCTGACCGGCATCGGAATCACCGCGATCGTGGCGCTGGTGCCGGAGTCCAGGAGCCCGAACCCCGGCAGGGTCGATTACGTCGGGGTGCTGCTGTCGATCGTCGGCCTCGTTCTTCTGGTCTACGGGATCATCCAGGGCGGTGACCTTGGCTCATGGGGACGTGGCGACGTCCTCTGGCCCATTGCGGGCGGGCTGGCAGCCCTGGCCGTGTTCGTCTGGCACGAGGCTAGGACCGATCATCCGTCGCTAGATGTGCGGCTGTTCCGTGATACTCGCCTGTCCTCCGCGGCGGCTGCGATCGCGCTGGTGTTCTTCGCCATGGGCGGGGTGTATTTCTTCATCAGCTTTTACACCCAGAACGTGCGTGGCTACAGCCCGCTGCACGCGGGGCTGCTGACGATACCGCTCGCCGCCGGACAGCTCTTGTTCGCCACCCGCAGCGCCCGCCTTGTCCGGCGATTCGGCGCGAAGGCAGTATGCACAAGCGGCCTGGTAGTCATGTCAGCTGCGCTGGCTGGCTATCGCTTCCTCGGCACCAGCTCACCGGTGTGGGCGCTCGAGCTGACCTTCCTGATCCAGGGGTCCGGCATGGGCCTGGTGATGCCGTCGGCGACCGAAGGCATTATGTCGGTGGTGCCGCGGGAGCGAGGGGGAGCCGG
>Ga0126373_10004280_pt1 | contig 10893 bp, 8 predicted proteins | sample PanSoiMetPlot_11_FD_92545 | JGI IMG/M metagenome (GOLD analysis project Ga0126373, IMG submission 92545) | Tropical forest soil microbial communities from Panama - MetaG Plot_11 | ecosystem: Environmental > Terrestrial > Soil > Tropical forest > Bulk soil | place: Panama | collected 2016-02-17
CTCGTTGAAGGCCTCGGCCGTCGCCTCGGCGGCTTCCGGCGCGAAGCCGCCTTTGTCGCGCAATGCGCGGGCGAGTTTGAGGGTATCGATAATCGCCATCCCGCTATTTTACCGCGCGTTGCTTGCCCGGCGGGGTGCGGCAGCGATACCAAGCCTGAAGGTTTTCGGCCTCGAAATCGACCGGATGGCACCAGCCCAGCGCGTATAATTTACCATCGATGGCATCGCGGATCAGGCAATGTTCCGCGGTCTGCGGATCTGTCGGTGAGCCGAATCGGCGATATCGCCGATATTTTCAAGCGATAAAGCGCGTTAATGCCGGATTTCGGTAACTCCGCAGTCGCTGTTTGAGGCGCATCTTTTGCCGGCGCGATTCGGCGGCGTGCTGAGACCCGCGCGGCTTAACCAAGTCTCAGGGGGAAAAATGGGGAAAGGCCGCAAAAACCGCGGAACTCCCAGGGACGCCGCCGCCTTGGTAAGGGAGAGGTCGTAGGTTCGATACCCACCGGCAGCACCATCCTCCAAAGAACTAAATTCAGTATTGCGGATTGTCCGAGGCTGGTCTCGCCGCCTCGACGCCGACGTGCGAACCCCCGTCCAAAGATAACCGGGGGTTCGAAATCCCTCTTGAGACGACCGGCATTCTCCGGTCTAAATGCGGGCGATCACTCCAGCCCGCGGCTGGACTGTAAACGCTCACTTCCAACTTAGGCGCAACGAGCCCGATATTTGCCACAGACGCCGGTAGTGTTACTGCTCCGGCGGCGCGTCCTCGGGATTGGTGAGGAAATCGTCGCCGAAGCCGTGACTCGTGCGCTCGCTTTTTGGCGGCAAAACCTCAACGCCCGGCCCCTGCTGATATATTCTGCCGTCCCGAATGTAGACCGCGATACCGAGCGCGTAGGCGAGATTGCGGGCCGCATTCGATAGTTCGTCTGGGCTCATCATACTATACCTTTGGCAATAACTTCGCGCCATATTGGCATTCCTGTGATAATTACTAGAGCTTTAATCGGACAGACAAGCGATAATCGCGACGATACGCGAAATAAATTGCTCAAATCCAGTGGATCATATCAACAATCCGGCGACCGCTCCGCTCATGCAGGTCGCGATCGTCCCGGAAAGGATCGAGCGCAACCCCAGCGCCGTGATCTCGTGCCGGCGCTCCGGAACCATCGCGCCGAGCCCCCCGACCAGAATGCCGAGTGAGCCGAAATTGGCAAAGCCGCACAGCGCATAGGTGACGATCAGCCGCGTTTGCGGTCCGAGCGTACCCTCGGGCAATTTCGAAAGATCCGTATAGGCGATGAATTCATTGAGGACGGTCTTCGTGCCCATCAAGTCGGCAGCTGCACCGCTTTCGCTCCAGGGTACGCCGATCAGCCACATCACCGGCCGGAAGACGAGCGCGAACAGTCCTTGCAATGTGATGTTGCCGGGCAGCCGACCGATCACCATGTTGACCAGCGCCACCAGCGCCACGGTGACGATCAGCACCGTGACGATGCCAACGAGCGGCGCCACGCCGTCCCGCGTGCCCTTGACGAGCGCATCGAACGCGCCGGTCGGTTCTTCGCCGAGCGCAATCTCGGCACGGTCCCCGTCGGGTCCGAACGGCACCATCAGCGCCGCGACGGCAAGCGCCGCCGGCGTGCTGATGACCGAGCAGACGAGGATATTGCCGAGCGCATCCGGGATTATCCGCGCGAGCAAGGTCGCGTACACCACCATCACAGTACCGGCGACGCCCGCCATGCCGCAGCTCATCACCGCGAACAGCTCGCCGCGCTGCATGCGCGCGAGGTAGGGCCGGATCAAGAGCGGCGCCTCGATCATGCCGACGTAAATATGGACAGCGGCACCCAGTGCGAGCGCGCCGGATATTCCCATGCTCCGCTGCAGCACCCAGGCGAAGGCGCGGGTCACGGCCTGCAGCACGCCCCAGTAGTAAAGGAGGGCCGACAATGCGCTGATCACCAGCACGAGGGGCAGCACTTTGAAGGCAAGAATGAAGCTCGCGCCGGGCGTGGTTTCGACGAACGGCAGCGCGCCGCCGCCGAGATAACCGAAAACAAACGCGGTGCCGTGGTCGGTCGCTTCCTGCAATGCAAGTGCGGCCCGGTTCAACAGCAGCAGCACGCGCGAGGCCAACGGTATCTTCAATAGCAGGAGCGCAAGCACGAACTGCAGTGCGAGGCCGACGACCACGGTGCGCCATGCAATGGGCACTACGCTACCGCGGCGCCCTCGCTCGCCAAGAGCCCAGGAGAGCAGCAGCAATACGACAATGCCGATCACGCCGCGCATTGGGCGGGGACTGCCACACTGCTATTTGTCGAGCCAGGCGTCTTCGAGGCGCCAGCCATTGTAGTTGCCGTTCACCATCATCGTATGGCCCTTGAAATCAGGCTGCCAGCAGGCGCCTGAAACCGGATAAAAGATCACCGGCCGCGCAACGTCCTCTGCCAGCTTCCGCTCGATTTCCCACACCAGCTGCTTGCGGTTCTCGGGATCGGCCTCCACCGACTGGCGGTCGACCCACGCATCGACTTCCGGACTGCAGTATCCACTGTAATTGCGCTCGGCGCCGCAAATGAAATTCTCGTAGAATTGCTGGTCGGGGTCGTCGAGCCCGTTTTCACTTACCGTGAGACCGACGGTGTAATCCTTGCGCATGACCTTGGGATACCATTGCGTGGTGTCGACGGCATCGAGCGCGCCGTCGATGTAGACTTCTTTGAGCTGGTCGATCAGGATCACCGCCGCGTCGCGATATCCGGGCACGTTACGGGTCGTCACCGTGACTGCGAGCCGCTTGTCGGGTCCGTATCCCAGCTTCTGCATGATGGCGCGCGCCTCGGCGCGGTTTTTCGCGACATCGGCGCCATAGGTCGGCAATGTTGCCAGAACCTCCGGCGGCATACCCCAGCGCCCCGCCGGCGGCGGCATCATCACGCCGCCGACCGAGCCTTGCCCGTCGCCCAGAATGTCGATGAAGGCCTGCCGGTCGAGGCTCAGCGCCATCGCGCGGCGCAGATCGGGGCTGTCGAACGGCGGCGCGGCGCGGTTGATGATCAAGGTGCGGCTGATGTTCCACGGCACCGTCTCGCAGATCGCTTGCGGCCCCTGAGCCTGGAGCTGTTTCATTAGAGGCAGTGACAGGATGCCCAGCGCATAGCGATCGAACTTGCCGGCGGCGAACGCCATCACGGCTGTCGACGGGTTTCGGATGATCGTATATTCGATGCCGTCGAGATAAGGCCGGCCCGATTTCCAGTAATCCGGGTTATGGGCCACCCTGATGACCTCGTTCGGCTTGAATTCGACGAACCTGAACGGGCCCGTGCCAATGGGATGCGCCCGCATGTCGCGCGGCGAGACATGGCAGGGATAGACCGGCGACCATCCCGAAGCCAGCAATGTTAAAAAAGCGGGCTGCGGCCGCTTCAAATGAAAGGTGGGCTGGTAATCGCTGTCGACGGTCACGTCATCAAGGTTGCGGTACCAGGATTTGCGCGGGTTGATGCGCAGCTTCTGGGGTGATTTGCCGGCAATCAGATCCCAGGTGCATTTGACGTCGCGCGCGGTGAAGGGCTGGCCGTCGTGCCACCTGACGCCCTGCCGCAAAGTGAAAGTCAGGGCCGTGCCTTCCTCGTTCCACGACCAGCCGGTGGCGAGGTCCGGCACGATCGAGTCGACACTGTTTTGCTTCACATGCTGGTCGAACATGATGAGGTTGTTGAACACCCCCATCATTGGACCCAGAACTGCGATCGTCGATTCCTCGTGGATCGACATGCTCGCCGGGCTGTCGAGCGCGGGTATTCGGAGAACGCCACCCGACTTTTGCGCCAAGACCGGCTGCGCCGATCCCAGAGCTGTGATCAACAGCGCGGTTGGCGCGAAGTTGCGCAGATAGCGCCGCATCTCCCTTCCCTCTCAGTTTGACTTATCCGAATTGCGGTCGGCGGTGAGTTCTCGATCTCGTCAAATTAGCGCTTTCTCGCGGCAAGTAGGTTAAATTCGGCGCGGAAGTTATCGCCACCCGAGCAATGGCCATCACGACCGCCACCCGCCGTCTCGCCGCGGTCCTCGCCGCCGATGTGGTCGGCTATTCGCGGCTGATGGGGGCCGACGAGGAGGGCACGCACCAACGGCTCAGGGCGCATCTTCGTGAGTTGGTCGATCCAAAAATCAAGGAACACCACGGCCGCATCGTGAAGCACACCGGCGACGGTATGCTGGCGGAATTTGCGAGCGTGGTGGATGCAGTGCGATGCGCTGCCGAAGTGCAGCGTACGATGGCTGACCGAAATGCGAAAACGGCCGAGGATCGGCGCATCACCTTCCGCATCGGGGTCAACCTCGGCGACGTAATCGCCGAAGAGGACGACATCTATGGCGACGGGGTCAACATCGCCGCGCGTCTGGAGACGTTGGCCGAGCCGGGTGGCATTTGCGTCTCGCGAGTAGTGCGAGACCAGATCCGAGACAAGCTGCCTTACCCGTTCGAGGACAGGGGGGAGCAGAGCATCAAAAACATTATGCGGTCGGTGCGGGTCTATGCGTTGCGCCCCGAAGTAGTCGCTGAATTGCCGGCAGCCAGCGTACCCGCTCCAGCGCCGCGGCGCCGAGGTGCCGTCCATGCCGCAATGGCGATGGCTACTGGGGCGGCGCTGGTCATGATTGTCATCGCCTGGTGGCTCTGGCCGGCGACGAGATCCTCTCCGACGCCGCCCGCGCCAGTCGGCACCGCCTTTGAAAGCGCACAGACCCCCTCATCCACAAGGGAGCCTGCGGTCGCGCCGCGTTTATCAATTGTCGTGCTGCCCTTTGCCAATATCAGCAACGACTCGGAGCAACAATATTTTGCCGACGGTGTCACCGAGGATCTGACGACTGATCTCTCGCGGATCTCTCATATGCTCGTGATCTCGCGCAATACCGCGTTCACCTATAAGGGGAAATCCGTCAACGCGAAGCAGATCGGCCGGGAGCTGGGCGTGCGCTATGTGCTTGAAGGAAGCGTCCGCCGGTCAGGTAACCAGGTCCGCGTCAGCGCCCAGCTTATCGACGCCGCGACCGACACGCACCTGTGGGCGGAGCGGTTCGACCGCGACGCAGGTGATCTGTTCACATTGCAGAACGATATCACGCGCCAGATTGCAATTGCGCTTGATTCAGAGTTGGTTATTGCGGAGGCAGCCCGGCCTACCGAGCATCTCGACGTCCTGGACTACCTACTTCGGGGGCGCGCCGCCGCAAATGAGGGGGCCACGCGCGACGGTTTTACCCGAGCCGTCGACTTGTTCGAGCATGCCTTGGCGCTCGATCCACAGTCGGTCGAGGCGCAGAGCCTGTTGGCTTTGACACTCACGGGCCGTGTGTTGGCCGGGATGACCAACACGCGTGCTGTCGATATCAGACGCGCGGAAGGTCTGATAGGACAAGCCTTGGGGGCATCGCCCCGCAGCACGCGCGCTCATATAGCCAAAGGGCAACTGTTGCGGATACAGGGGCGGTTCGACGAGGCCATTCCCGAATTCGAGACCGTTATTGCGTCCAATCGGAACTACTCGGGCGCATTTTTCGCTCTGGGCGAGTGCAAGCTGTTGACGGGATCGATAGAGGAGGCAATCCCATTGGAGGAGCAGGCGATCCGCCTTGGTCCGCGGGATCCCTACGTATTCAACCGTTATCTCGTGATCGGCAAGGTGCATCTGCTGCAGTCGCGCACTGAAGAGGCAATCGTATGGTTGGAGAGGGCGCGGATCGGCAATCCGGGATCACCTTGGCCGCACGTCTGGCTCGCCTCGGCCTATGCGCTCAAAAGTGATTTGGCTCGTGCCGCCGCAGAACTTGCCGAGGCGCGTAGGCTGTTGGGGGGCAGGGGCTTTTCCAGCATTGCTGCGATTAGGGCCGGTAATTGGGGGGTGCCGGCTATCCGAGAGCTACACGAAGCCACTTTTTTCGCCGGTCTGCACAAGGCGGGCGTGCCGGAGGAGTGACCGACAGTGTTGGTTTGCCCTGACCACAGTGTCGCATGAAAATGGCGCGTTTCCGCCCGAAGTAGGTTAAATTCAGCGCGGGAGATAACGCCGCCCAAGCAATGGCCACGACGACTGCCACCCGCCGTCTCGCCGCGATCCTCGCCGCCGATGTGGTGGGCTATTCGCGCTTGATGGGGGCGGATGAGGAAGGCACGCACGAACGGTTCAAGGCGCATCTCATAGAATTGCTCGATCCGAAGATCCGCGAGCATCACGGCCGGATTGTCAAAACCACCGGCGACGGCGTCCTGGCGGAATTCGCCAGTGTCGTCGACGCCGTGCAGTGCGCCGCCGAAATCCAGCGCGCAATGGCCGAGCGCGATCTGGATCTCGCCGAGGAGCGCCGCCTGCGATTTCGCATCGGGATCAATCTCGGCGACGTGATTGCCGACGGCGGCGACATTTATGGCGACGGCGTCAACATCGCGGCGCGGCTGGAGGGGTTGGCGGCACCGGGCGGCATCTGCGTCTCTGGCACGGTGCGCGACCATATCGGCGACCGTCTCCCCTACGCCTTCGAGGACATGGGAGCGCAGAACGTCAAAAACATCGCGCAGCCGGTTCGCGTTTATGCGCTGCGACGCGAAGGCCTGGCTTCGCTGTCGGTCCCCAGACCGCTGGCGCGGCCAATTCGGCGTCACCGGGCCGTCATCGGCACGGCTGCGGCACTCGTACTCGTCATTATCTGCATTGCGCCGTGGTTTTGGCCGGCGGCGAAACCCCCGCCGACATTGACCGCTGCGACGTCGGTCGCGCAGCCGCTTGTCGCCCCGCGCCTGTCGATCGTCGTGCTGCCCTTTACCAACCTCAGCAACGACCCCGACCAACAATATTTTGTCGACGGGATCACCGACGATCTGACGACCGCATTGTCGCGGACTCCGGACCTGTTCGTGATCTCGCGCAACAGCGCTTTCACCTATCGGAACAGGCAAATCGACACCAAGCAGATTGGACGCGAGCTCGGCGTAAGGTATGTCCTCGAAGGCAGCGCGCGGCGGTCGGCCAACAAAGTCCGGGTTAATGTCCAGGTGATCAGCGCAGAAACCGACTCTCATTTATGGGCCGACCAGTTCGACAACGACATCGGCGATCTCTTCACGCTGCAAAGCGAGATTACGAGCCGCGTCGCGACCGCGCTCGGCGCCGAGCTGATCATGACGGAGGCTGTTCAGCCGACCGATAATCCTGACGCGTTGAGCTATATTATTCTCCGGGGACGCGCCGCAATGCTCAAGCCGCTTTCGCGCGATGTCTACGGGGAGGCGATCAGCATGTACGAGCACGCGCTGACGCTCGACCCGCAATCCGCCGAGGCAAAGAGCTTGTTGGCGATAGCGCTCGCAAACCGCGTGCTCAACGGAATGACTGGCACCCCTGCGGCCGACACCGCACGTGCGGCAGACCTGGCCGCCCAAGCTTTGGTGAGTTCTCCCCGCAGCACGACTGCGCATGTGGCCAAGGGCGTGGTGCTATCTACGCAGGGCCGCTGCGAGGAGGCCATTTCCGAATACGAGACGGTGCTCGCGATCAATCGCAACGCGGTAGGTGTATTGACCCTTCTTGCCGTATGCAAATTAACGACAGGGTCAATAGAGGAAGTAATCCCGCTTGAGGAACAAGCCATCCGCCTCAGTCCCCTCGATCCCCGAATCGGCCACTTTTATCGCGAGATCGGGTTCGTACATCTTTTGCAATCGCGGATTGACGAGGCAATCCTGTGGCTCGAAAAGGCGCGCAGCACCACTCAGGAATTGCCGTGGACGCACCACCTTCTCGCCTCTGCCTATGGCCTCAAAGGCAACACCGAGCGCGCCGCCGCCGAACTCACCGAAGCCCGCAGATTGCGTGGCGGTCGGTATGCCAGCATCGCCCAGATTAAGGCCTTTCCGAGCGGATATCGCGCCGTGGCGCCCAACATCCAAGCCCTGCTGGACGCCACTTACTTTGCCGGCCTGCGCAAGGCCGGCATGCCGGAGCAGTGAGCGCCCGCTGCCCGGCCCTTTACCCGCCTTGCCAAGGATCGAGCGCCGGTACGCCCGTGCCAGCGACATCGCGGGTATTGCGCGTCACCAACGTGAAGCCGCGGGTGATCGCCGTCGCTGCGATCAGCGTATCGATCACCGGAAGAGTGCGGCCGGCGGACAGTTCGCCCCACAGCCGCGCGGTAGGCGCATCAATGGGGAGAACCCTGTCGGCGAAAGTCGTCTCGATGCTGTCCACCCATGCGCCAAGGCGATCGGCGGCAGTTGGATCGGCACGCCGCTTGGCCTCGACGCCTTTGCGCAACTCTCCCAACGTCAGAACGCTGAGAAATAGCCCGGCGGCACCGGCTGCAGCGAGAAAGGCGATAACCCCGGCGTCGGCCCGGATCTTGCGCGTCTCGGAGATCAAGTTGGTGTCCAGAAGGTAACCTGCCGCCGCGCTCATAGCTCGGCTGGGCGGCCGGTGTCGCGGTCGCGCTCGATCTCAAAATCGTCAACCTTGGGACCCCCGAGCAAATGAGCCTTAAAGTCTGGCTTGTGCGCGACGAGGGCGCGATAGTCCTCGACCGAAATTACAACCGCGCGCTCTGCTCCATGACGCGTGATTGTCTGGGGTCCCTCTGTTCGAGCTCGTTCGATCACCTCGCCGAGCCGGATTTTTGCCTCATGGACCTGCCAGGTGCCCATATCGCGCTCCACTTTTCTGTGCTATATGATCAGAAAATCGGACTATTTGGTCTAATGTTCAAGCAGCAGCTAACGCCGTCCCGTCGACGCATCTGCTCGTCGCCTCGGTGTGAGGGGCTCAAGGGCGAGACCGGGCGCGCACCGCCGAACCCTCGAAAATAGCGCGGTTGACGTTAATGCTCGGCAGTCACAAAGGTATCGTCAGCGCGATCAGCTTCGGCGCCCGGTCGAGGCGGTCGAGGTGGCGGCAAGTGTCGATCAGCTCGGCGAATTGCGCTTCGCTGATCGCGAGGCCGCGGGCTATCGGGCGAATGCGGCGGGCTTCCTCCTCGAAATCCCAGATGAATTCGCGGCCGGTCCCTTCTTTTGTGAAGCTGCGGCCATCCTTCGTGAAGACCGTGATGCGCGGGCCGAAGAGGGTGCGGCGCAGCGTCGGGATCAGGGTCACGCGGTGCATCAAATCGAGGACCTCGGGCGGGTCGGTCTCGCCGGGCCCGGGCCGGTCGCCGCGCAACAGCGGGTAGCCGCGCCGGGCGGCGCCCCAGGCGGTGAAATACTGCGTGCTGCCGGCCTGCGGCGGGTTGTCGATGCCGCGGCTCGGAAAGGCCGGACTTGGATACTCAGTCTCGAACCAGTTGACGAGCGCCTCGATGCGGTCGATGTCCTCGTAGCGGAGGTTGTGCTCCTCGCACAATTTGGCCGTCAACATCGACATGCGCGATGTTGTAGCCGGCGGTCGAATAGATGCGGTAGAGCGTCTCGAGGAAGATCCAGTCGCGGCCAAGGCCTTCGGTGATGTTGCCGATGTCGGTGCGGTTCGCGCCGGTGAAGCTGTAGCGCAGCTCACCGCGGTTGTTGCCGGCATAAGCGTGGTAGAAGCCGGCCTCGCCCTCCAATGCGGTTTCGCCGCCCGGTGCGCCGTGTTTCGCCAGTGCCACCGCCAGCAGCGCATTGCGCACCGCGCCGCCCTCGCGCAATGAGCGGCCGCCGCTGCGCGCCCCTTCGAGATTGCCGGAAGCGAGATTGACGCATTGCGCAATCGCGCTGTGGATTTGGTCTGCGTTCAGGCGCTGCAATTTGGCGGCGGCGACTGCCGCGCCGAAAATGCCGAACACCGGGCCCGCATGGAAGCCGCGCGACATGACCGTCGGAATGAATTCGGCGGCCATGCGCTCCATGACCTCGTAGCCGGCGGTGACGGCCGTCAGGAACTCCTTGCCGGAGACGCCGGCGACCTCGGCCGCCACGAGCGCGGCAGGCAGGATCGCGATGCCGGGATGGGTCAGCATCCGGAAGGTGTCCCATTTGCCGCCGGCGAAGATCATCTCGGCGTTGACAAAAGCTGTCCCGGCCTTGGTCAGCTTGTCGCCATGGCACAGCACGGTCGCGGCTCCGCCGCCGCCCCCTTCTTCCTCCTGCATCAAGAGCAGGGCTTGCCGGCTCGCCGGCATATCGCGCGCGATCAGGGCCGAACTCAGCGCTTGTAATGTAACCCCCTTGGCCCGGTCGACGACCTCGGGCGGCAGGTCTTCGTATTTGAGGTCGGCGACGAAGGCGGCGAACTCTCGGCTCAGCGACATTGTGGGTCCTTTCGCAATCAGCGCCCTGACCTATCTTAGCGATCAATGGACCAGACGCACACGGCGGCTCCTTCGCGCTCGCTACCTCATAGCTCCCATTGGGGCGCCTTCTCCGTGCTACAGCGCGACGGGAGCATCGAGATCGCGCCGCACCCGGGTGACCCTGCTCCGTCACCGCTGCTCGGCAACATTCCCGCCTCAATCTCGCATCGGGCGCGGATCGCCGAGCCGATGGTGCGGCGCAGCTGGCTCGAACAGGGCCCTGCCGCGGACCGGCGGCGTGCCCGTGATCTGTTCGTACCGATTTCTTGGCCGCGCGCGCTCGATCTCGTCGCTGCTGAGTTGCGGCGCGTTTATGAGACGTGGGGTCCGCGCGCCGTTTTTGGCGGATCTTATGGCTGGGCAAGCGCCGGGCGCTTCCATGACGCGCCGCGCCAGCTGCACCGCTTCCTCAATACGGCCGGCGGTTACGTCCGCTCCGTCAACAGCTACAGCTCGGGCGCGGCGACGGTGATCCTGCCGCGCATTATCGGCCCGCAGGAGGCCGTCGCCGGCAACAATCTCAGCTGGGACGAGTTGGTCGCGCAC
>Ga0126373_10004281_pt1 | contig 10892 bp, 13 predicted proteins | sample PanSoiMetPlot_11_FD_92545 | JGI IMG/M metagenome (GOLD analysis project Ga0126373, IMG submission 92545) | Tropical forest soil microbial communities from Panama - MetaG Plot_11 | ecosystem: Environmental > Terrestrial > Soil > Tropical forest > Bulk soil | place: Panama | collected 2016-02-17
ACGATCGTCAGGTCGACAATTGTCATGAAATACGAGACGGCGAGTACTGCAAATGCTCGCCATCGATGAATCGTTGTCATCGCGATCCTTGTCCGCGTAGGCGTACCGGTTACTTGTGTGACGCACCGCGACGCGGCCATTCATCGATCGCGTGACAACGCACTCAGCACGAGAGGTAAGCGGCCGGAATTTCGCAGCCGTCGCACGGAAAGTCCGGCAAGCACGAGGATCGCGCCCTCGCCGAACCAGGCGCGCGTACCGCTGCGCAGCTCGACTTCGAGTTCGCCGCGTTCGACGATGATCAGCGCGTCTAACCACTCGACCGGCGGCCCCTCAATATCATCTCGAGGCTCAACAATCACCACGCTCAGCCGGAAATTCTCCGGGCATCGCCTGCCGAGGAACGAGATTCGGTCCGGGTCGTCCATCACAGCGTGGCTGGCAACCCGAACGACGGGAACAGTTCGGGCTGCCGGAAGTGCGCGAGCTCAGCGATCGCACCGTCCTCGATGCGGAGCACACAGATCGCGAAGGCCCGGTATGCCGTGTCGCCAGGCTCCTGCCAGTACATCGCGAGTGCGGGTTGCCGGTTCGCAGCGGTAGGCAACAATCGCCAATCGGTGCCCAATTCGCCGAACACGTGATCGCGAAGGAAGATCGCGATCGCATCCCGCCCACTGAACCACGTCAGCCCGGGCGGCATGACCATGCGCGCATCATCGCGGAGCAGCGCGATCAGCGCCGTCGTGTCTGAGCGTTCCCAGGCACTCATCAGCTGCTGCAGCAACGCCTTCTCGGTCGCGTCCGAACTCGATGTCCACTCGCCGCGGCCGGCCGAGAGGTGCTCGCCGAGCGTCGCGTGCGCACGCTGCAGGGCGCTGTTGACTGCCGCCTGGCTCATGTCCAGTGCGGCAGCGGTGTCTTTGGCGGACCAGTCGAGCACGTCGCGCAGGATCAGCACCGCGCGCTGCCGCGACGGCAGTCGCTGGATCGCCGCGAGGAATGCGAGCTCGATCGTCTCCTTGGCTGTCACGACCGCCTCGGGCTCGGCGTCGGTCGGCGCGGGCGCGTCCAAGAGACGATCGGGGTAGGGCGAGAGCCACGGCAGGTCCACCGTCGCTAGGGCATAGTTGGCCGGGTCCGCCGGCTCGGCCAGATCTGCCGGCCACACGCGGGCCTTTTTGCGGCGCAGCGCGTCCAGGCAGGCGTGCGTGGCAATGCCGTACAACCAGGCACGGAACGGCGCACGGCCGGCGAAGCTGTCCAATCGGGCCCATGCCCGCAGGTAGGTTTCCTGGACGGCGTCCTCGGCATCTTCGATGGAGCCGAGCATCCGGTAGCAGTGCACCTGGAGTTCACGGCGGTACGGCTCGGCCAGCCGTGAGAACGCGGCCTGGTCGCCGGTGCGCGCCGCAACCAGCACTGGATCGTCCACAGATATGTGACGTACCACAGCGCGCCGATTCATCGCTTCGGCACGATCTCGAGGCGATCCGACTCCCGGCTCAGGACCTATCCGGACTCACCCATCGCCCGTGGCACGTTCGTGATGTTGGCCACTTCGGTGCGGACCTGCTTGTTGATCAGGGGAGTCATCAAGACCATGAACCCTCGCGGCTTCAGGTCGAGGGTGAACGTGACCTCGGTCGTGTTCGCTGCCGTTTCCCGAAGGTCGAATCGGCCGGTGGGACGGGCCGGACCTGCGATGACCTCGAAGTCGAGGCGTGTCGGCTCCTCGTACCGGGTGATCCGATAGTCGCCGGGGATCGAGCGACCGCCTGGGCCCTTCATGGTCTGCTTGTACGTCGCGCCGACACCCGAACCGGTGTCGGCGACATGGCCGACATCGGATACTCCTGGGCGCCACAGTGGCTCGTTGCTACCGTCAGCCAAGAAGGCGAACACCTCGCCGATCGGACGATTTACCGTCACCGCTTGCAATGCGTGGGCCATGTCGCCAGACAGTACTGCGGATTTCGTCGGCGGTAATTCGGTTGACCCGCGTGGCGGGCACGTCTGAGCCTTCGGCGCGTGACAGAGATAAATGGCACGTGCGAGCCGCGGTTCGCCGCACTTCGTGACGCGCTTGCGGCGTCGCTCGGCAAGCAGGACGTGGGTGCCTCGGCGGCGGTCTACATCGACGGCGAACCGGTGGTCGACATCTGGGGCGGGTACGTCGATACGGAGCGTTCCGTCGGCTGGGGACGAGACGCCATCACGGGCGTGATGTCGACGACCAAGACGATCACCGCCCTGTGCGCGCTGATCCTGGCCGACCGGGGCGAGCTCGATCTGTCCGCGCCGGTCGCCACGTACTGGCCCGAGTTCGCCGCGGCCGGGAAGGAAAGCGTGCTGGTGCGGCACGTCCTGTCGCACACCGCCGGACTACCGGAGCTGTCCGGGCTGAACGCTGTCGAACAGCTCTACGACTGGGAAAGCGTGTCGGCACGTCTCGCCGCGCAGGCCGGCAGGACGACAGCCGCGGCCTGGAAATCGTGCTGGCCGCCTACGACGGACCTGCGCTGACGGGTAGGGGCGGATCCAGCTCACTTAACATAATGTCGATTATCGGCATACCGCGTGAGCCGCGGCGCAGCGCGGGTCAGCGCAGCTCCTGGATCCGGATCTCGTTGCCGGCCGGATCGCGGAAGGCGCAGTCACGCACTCCGTAGGGCTGGTCGGTCGGCTCCTGGACGACCTCGGCGTCGCCGGCCTGCACCCGCTCGAAGGTTGCGTCGACGTCTTTGGTGGCCAGCAGGAGCTTGCCGTAGGTGCCCTTGGCCATCATCTCGGCGATGGCGCGCTGCTCGTCGTCGGTAACCCCCGGAGTCGCCTGCGGCGGGTAAAGGACGATGGACGTCTGGGGCTGGTCGGCCGGGCCGACGGTGATCCAGTGCATGCCGGCGTAGCCGACGTCGTTGCGGACCTCGAAGCCGAGGACGTCGCGGTAGAACGCGATGGTGGCGTCTGGGTCGCTGTGCGGCAAGAAGCTTGCGCTAATCGTGATGTCCATGGCGGTCACGCTACGGGTGGCCCGGTGGCCGGTGCTTCTCGATTCCTGATCGGTCTGGTCACCTGCTTGGCGACGCACGCCGGCATCCCCGCCGTGGCCTGGGCCTGTTGGCGCCGGTAGGCGCTGGGCGGTACACCGACGAGTTCGGTGAAGCGGGTGCTGAACGTTCCCAGGGACGCGCAGCCGACCTCGAAGCAGACCTCGGTGACGCTGAGATCCCCGCGACGCAACAACGCCATCGCGCGCTCGATGCGCCGCGTCATCAGATAGGCATACGGCGATTCACCGTAGGCGAGGCGGAACTCGCGACTGAGGTGGCCGGCGGACATGTTCACGCCCCGGGCAAGCGCCTCGACGTCGAGCGGCTGCGCATACTCCCGGTCGATCCGGTCGCGGACGCGGCGCAGCAGCGCAAGATCGCGCAGGTGCTGCCGGGAGGCCGCTCGACTGGTCACCCGAGCAATCGTGCCATGTCGCGCTGGCACGCCCGGGCGCTAGCCCTCAGCGAGCTCACGCCGGCTTTCACCCTCGTTCTGCGGTCTGGTGAGGGCCTCCTCGTTCTCCAGCGCGCGGATCAGTGCGGCGAAACCGGCATCGATACCGCCGGCGTCGGCGCTCGTGCGCCACTCGATGAGAAAACCTCGCAGCACCGCGAGGATCAATTCGGAGACCTGAACCTTGCGCTGGTCATCCCACTGCGGCGGGCAGAGGGACAGCAGCGCGGGCAGATATTGCCGGGATGCCTCGCTGGAGAGGTGCGCGTAGCGGTCTGCGTCGTAAAGCGACAATCCGATGGCCTGATCGAGCACCCAGGATTCCCCGATGATCAGCGTGGGCCACATTGCGCGCACGCGGTCGGCCAGCGACCGCCCGGCAGGGCCGTGTGTCGCCGCGGCCAGCGCCCGCTCGATTCGCCGCTGACGTAGCTGCAGGACGGCCTGCGTCAACAGATCCTCGACACCGTCGAAGTAGTAGAGCAGCACTTTGTGCGTCGTGCCGGCGGCCCGCGCCGCCCGGCGCAGCGAGAACTCGACCAGGCCGTTGACCGCGAGGTCGTCGGTGACCAGGCTGAGCAGCTCGCGGCGCCTGGCCTCGCCCTTCGGCGATCCCGCCGAACGCCGATAACCTGCTCGCCCGTCGGAAACTCGGGAGCCGGTGGCGTCCACACCGACAGCCTTGCACAACGTGGGCCGGGCGGGGCCGCCATTAAGCGACCCCGCCCGCGAGCATGATTCGTCAGGTGTGCACCAGTTCCGGTGTGCCCGCAACATACGCCGGGGCACGGCGCGACAGCCGGGACGGCCACCAATTCGCCCGGCCGAGCAGCGCCATTAGCGACGGCAGCACCACGGCACGCACGACCAAAGCGTCGATCAGGATCGCCGCTGCCAGGCCTACCCCCAGCTGCTTGAACTCGATCATGTTCAGGCTAGCGAAGATCGCGAACACGGACACCATCACGACCGCTGCGCTGGTCACCACTCCGGCGGACCGGGTGATCCCCTGCCGGACCGCGTCCCGTGTCGACACACCCCGTGCCGCCGCTTCCCGAATCCGGCTCACGACGAAGACGTGGTAGTCCATCGACAGGCCGAACAGCACGACGAACAGAAACAAGGGGATCCACGACACGATCGTGCCGTTCGAGTGATAGTGCAGCAGCCGGTCCGCCCAGTGGTGCTGGAACGTCAGCACGAGCACGCCGAACGCCGCGGCCGCCGACAGCATGTTCACCAGGATCGTCATCAGCGCGAGCACGACCGACCGGAACGTGAACGCCATGATCAGGAACGTGAGCGCGAGCACGAAGCCGATCACCAGAGGGAGCCGCTCCCGCTGGTGCTGTGCGTAGTCGACGTTGGAGGCCGCTCCCCCGCCTACCGCGAACTCGGCACCCCGGATCGGCGCGATCGCCTGGGGCAGCACGGCGCCTCGCAATTGCTGCAGCGCCTGGCGCGCCTGGTGCGACGCCACCGGGTAGGGCACGTCGACGCTGAGCGTGTGCAGCGTCGCGTCGGCGGATGCCCGCAACTGGGGCACGTCGCCGGCAAACAGCGGGTTCGCCGCGAGCCGATGCGTCACGTCTCGCAGGGCGGCCGTCACGGCGCCCGCCTGCTGCGCTGGTGCCCGCACCACGATCTCGTCGGTGACCTGCTGACTGGGGAACGCCGCGGCGAGCCGATCGTAGGTCTGCACGGCCGGGATGGACTTGGGCAGATCCTTCTCGGTGGACTGGCCGAGCTTCATCGACAGGGCAGGCAGCGCCAGCGCGAGCATGGCCAGCGCCGAGATCAGGAATGTGAGTCCGGGACGCCGCAGTGCCGGCCGCAGCAGCGCCGGCCAGAGGCGAGGCTCTCCGGCCCGGTTGGTCAGCCGCCACACCACCGGGACCCGGGGGCGGTCGATGCGCCGGCCCAGCTTGGCGAGCAACGCGGGCAGCACGGTCAGCGAGCCGAGCACGGCGACGCCGATCACCAGGATGGAGCCGATCGCGAGCGAGGAGAAGATCACGTCTCGGGTGAGGAACATGCCCGCCATCGCGACGATCACGGCAAGACCGGAGACGACGACCGAGTGCCCGGAGGTTCGCGCCGCGACCTCGATGGCGTCCACGTGGCTGCGACCGCGGGCGCGTTCCTCGCGTTCCCGCTTGAGGTAGAAGAGCGAGTAGTCGACGCCCACTGCCATGCCCATCAGCAAGATCACGCTCGACGTGGTGCCCGAGTCGGGAACGAGATGAGACGCCACTGTCGAGAGACCCACCGCGGCGGCCACCGCCGAGAGGGCAAGCAGCACCGGGACTCCGGCCGCGATGATCGCACCGAAGGCGACCAGCAGGATCAACAGAGTCACCGGCAGGCTGATGCTGGTCGCCTTGCCGAAGGACTTGCCCAGCTCCGTGTTGATCGCCTTGGGAATGGAGGCGTCGCCGACCTCTTCGACGCGCAGCTGCGGGAACTCGTGCTGTGTCGCCGAGGTCGCGTCGAGCAACGGCTGTACCCGGTCCTGAGCCGTGTCGGGGTCGCCGCGCATGGTGACGTTCACCAGGACGGCATTGCGCGCGTGCTGTGTCGCGTCGACGTGCGCAACCCCAGATAGCGCGGTGAGCCGCTCCCGCACGTCGGCGGTGGCGCGTGCGGCTGCCGATGCGTCGAGCGCGCCGTGCCGCGAGCTGATCAGGACGTGTTCGAGTGCCGGGTCGTCCATCTTCGCGTCGTGCAGCCAGTGCGCGGCGCGCCCGGACTGGCCGACAGCCTGGTCGAGGCTGGTCGCCTTCCGGGTACCGGCGGCGTGGCCGATCGCGAAGCAGGCGGCGACGAACGCCAGCCACAGTGCGATCGCCCGCCACGGATGGGTGGCGCTCCAGCGGGCGACGCGCACCGTCGCTGAGCGCCGTGGGGTGTGCTCCATGGGTGTCCTCCGCGGGATGATCTGGGCTATGTGACCAACCCTCGCGGCGTGTAGGCCCCCGCACACTGGGCCTGGGCCCCGAAGGAAAGGGGGCCTAGCACCACCATGCCGCCGCGCACGGTGCGTCAGGATGGACACGTGGCGAACGAGGCAGGCAAGCGGCTGATGCTGCTCGGATGGGCGCTGACGCTCCTCGTGCTCGCGTTCGTCGGCCTGGCGCTGTTCATCTTCACGATCACCGGATTCGGCCTGGTGCTCGTCTCGATCGGCATCCCGATGTTGTTGGTGTCCTTGCCGGTGGTGCGGTGGTACGCCAATTTCCATCGCGGCTGGGCGGGCCGCATGCTCGGCACCCAGATCGCCTCGTCCTACCGCCCGCCGCGGCCCGGGAACGTGCTCGTTCGGCTCTGGGGGGTAGTTCGGGACCCGGCGACCTGGCGTGACGTGCTCTGGCTCCTGGTGAACTCCATCGCCGGCCTGACCTTGACGATCGTCGCGACGGTCGAGGCCGTGTTCGGGCTGCTGTTCTGGTGGTGGCCGAAGAAGACCGCGCTGTACGCCGACGCACAGTTGATCAAGTGGCTGCTCTCCCCCAGCAAGAAGGCGCTGCTAGCCAGCCGGGTGCGCGAGCTCGCCGAGTCACGCGCCGAGACGGTCGATACGCAAGCCGCCGAGATCCGCCGCATCGAGCGCGACCTGCACGACGGCGCGCAGGCCCGGCTCGTCGCACTCGGCATGAACCTCGGGATGGCCGCCGAGGCGGTCGAGCGGGATCCGGAAAATGCCAAGCTGCTGCTGGCCGAGGCGCAGGCGGCGAGCAGTGAGGCGCTGGCCGAGCTGCGCGGACTGGTCCGCGGAATTCACCCGCCGGTGCTGGCGGATCGCGGGCTCGTCGGGGCGGTGCAAGCGCTGGCCCTTGCCAATCCGATGCCCGTCGAGGTCGAGGCTGATGTGCCGGAACGGCTGCCGGCGCCGGTGGAATCGGCCGCGTACTTCGCAGTCGCCGAGGCGCTCACCAACGTGATCAAGCACAGCGGAGCGCACCGGGCACGGGTGTACCTGCGACATGACGGAGAGTTGCTGCGCATGACGGTCGAGGACGACGGCCGGGGCGGTGCCGATGCCGGCGCGGGGAGCGGACTGCGCGGAATCGAGCGGCGGCTAAGTGCCTTCGATGGCAGGCTGGACGTCACCAGCCCGCCCGGCGGGCCAACTGTCGTCACCATGGAGCTTCCGTGCGCGTCGTCCTCGCCGAAGACCTCGCCCTCCTCCGGGACGGGCTGATCCGGCTGCTCGAGGCGCACGACTTCGACGTTGTAGAGGCAGTCGACAACGGCCCATCGCTGCTGCGCGCACTAGTGACTCATCGGCCCGATGTCGCCGTCGTGGATGTACGGCTACCGCCGACGTTCACCGACGAGGGGCTGCGTGCCGCGATCGAGGCACGCGCTCAGATCCCGGGTCTGCCGGTCTTGGTGCTCTCCCAGTACGTCGAGCAGCTATATGCCCGCGAGCTGCTCGCCGACCGCACCGGAGGTGTCGGCTATCTGCTCAAGGACCGGGTATTCAACGTGCGCCAGTTCGTGGACGCCGTCGAGCAAGTGGCCGGTGGCGGTACGGCAATGGACCCGGAGGTCATCTCCCAGCTGCTCACCAAGCGCGCCGGCGACGAGCCGCTGAAGGCGCTGACATCGCGTGAGCACGAGGTGCTCGGCCTGATGGCCGAGGGACGTTCGAACGCCGCAATCGCAGCTCGGCTGTACATCACCGAGAAGGCGGTCAGCAAACACACGAACAGCATCTTCACCAAGCTCGGGCTGCCTCCGTCGGAGGACGACAACCGACGCGTGCGTGCAGTCCTCGCCTACCTGAACGGATAACGTCGTCGCCATGACCCAGTTCCGTGACGTCGCGACCGCCGCCCTCGACAGCTACCTCGCCGCAGACCCGGTGTCCGCTACGTACCTGGGTGATCATCGCCACGACGGTGAGCTGCCCGATCCGTCATCGTCCGGTGCGGCGCGACGCGCGAAGCAGCTACGCGAGCACGTGGCCGCCCTTGCCGACTCCGCCACCTCGGACCAGGCCGAGGCCATCGACGCCGAGGTGCTGGGCACCGTGCTGCGTGCCGAACTGTTCGAGCTCGAAGAGCTGCGAGAGGGCGAGTGGAACCCCATGCTGTACAACCCGGGCGGCGGGCTGCACGCGTTGCTGACGCGGAACTTTGCGCCGTTGCCGGAACGGCTGATCTCGCTGGGCGCCCGCCTGTCCGTCGTCGCCGACTACCTTGCCGCGGCACGTGAGCGGCTCGATGAGATGTCCGGCATCCACCTCGACACGGCGCTGCGTCAGCTGGACGGCACGCTGTCGCTGCTCGACGACACGGTGCCGGCAGCACTTGCCGACGCACCGCAGCTGCGCGACCGGCTGCAGCCGGAGGTGCAGGCCGCACGCAACGCCGTGGCAGAACATCGCGCTTGGCTGGCAGCCCGCTCCGATGACACCGGACGCGACCCACGCATCGGCGGGCGGCTGTTCGCCGGCAAGCTTGCGCTCACGCTCGACACGGACTTCGACCCGGCCGCGCTGCTCGCCCGCGCAGAGGCCGAGCTGGCCGAGTCCACGCAGCTGATCGTCGACGAGGCCGGACGGTACGCCGGCGTACGGCAAGCTGACACGACGACGGTGCGAGCCGTGCTCGACGAGCTGGCAACCGAGGCGCCGACCGATGAGACGATCCTCGATCTGTGCCGCGATGCGCTCGCCGACACCACCCGGTTCGTGCGCGACCGTGAGCTGGTCACCGTCTATGACGACCCGATCGCGGTCGTCGAGATGCCGGAGATCGACCGTGGGGTGTCCGTCGCGTACTGCCGCCCACCGGGACCGCTCGAGACCGCGCAGGTCGCCACCGAGTTCGCCGTCTCCCCTACCCCGTCGGACTGGACGGCTGAACAGCAGGCGTCCCTGTACCGCGAGTACAACCTCCACATGGTGCACAACCTGGCTGTACACGAAGCCATGCCGGGACATGCGCTCCAGCTGGCGCACTCCAACCGCTACCGCGCCAGCACTCCCGTGCGGGCAGTGTGGTGGAGCGGGCCGTTCGTCGAGGGGTGGGCGGTCTACAGCGAAGAGCTGATGGCGGACCACGGCTACCGAGGCGACGTATCTGCGAAGGCGGCGTCCGCACTGCGCATGCAGCAGCTGAAGATGAGGCTGCGGTCGACCATCAATACGATCATGGACATCCGCTTCCACCACGACGACCTGGACGAAGCGACCGCTATGGCGTTGATGACCGCGCGCGGCTTCCAGGAGCAGGGCGAAGCCGCCGGCAAGTGGCGGCGCGTGCAGCTCACGGCGACCCAGCTGTGCACGTATTACGTCGGCTACAGCGAGGTGCGCGACCTCACCGGCGAGCTGGCGCGGCAGCGTCCACAGTGGACACAGCGGCAGCTGCACGATGCGGTGCTCAGCGCCGGATCGCCTCCGGTACGGCACCTGCGGACGCTGCTGCTCGACCGCGCCTGAGCAGGTCGGCAGCCGCCACGAACCCGGCGCCGGCCGCGGCTGCGGCGGCCACCGCTGTGGCGAGCCCCCGGACCCGGTCGACGCGCGCGTCGCGAGCGGCGATGGCGACGAACGCAGCGTCGGCGGCGTCCACCAGCGCCGAGGCCAGCAGCGCCGAAACCGGGCCGCGGCGGGCGACGCCCGCGCCAAGAATGCCTGCTCCGAGCGCGAGGTCACGCACCCCCGCCATCCGTGCCAGCCAGGACATGCGGGCGGCCGAAGCGCTGTCGACCCCGAGCAGCCGCACCGACGCGACGGGAAACGCGAGGAATGCCCCGCCGACTGCCAGTCGGCAGGCGCCAAGGATGACGGTAGGGCTGTGCATCCCCTGTGAGTCACCTCCCATCGGGGCAACGCCATCGGGTCCTGGCACGTCTATGTCTGTAGAACGGCCACGTCGTGCGAGGTCCACGGTGCACACTCCGGGTTGGTTACTGCCAGCGCGGGTCCGGGAATCCTCGCCGGGTGTTGTGCGTTGGATTCGCGGAAGTGTTTGAGGACAGTCTTGGAGGTGCCCACTATGGCAGATCGCACACTGCGGGGCAGTCGGATGGGCGCTGTTAGCTACGAGACCGAGTACGGTGCCGAGCCGGCGCCACGCAGCTTCGCCGCCTACCGCTGTGTTCGCGGACACGAGTTCACGATCCCGTTCTCCGAGGAGGCCGAGGTCCCACCGACCTGGGAGTGCCGCCTCGACGGGACGAACGCCCAGCTCGTCGACGGACCCGAGCCGGAGACGAAGAAGAGCAAGCCCCCGCGCACGCACTGGGACATGCTGATGGAGCGGCGCACCGTCGCCGACCTCGAGGAAGTGCTGGCCGAGCGCCTCGATGTGCTACGCGCGCGGCGCGGCCAGAAGTCAGCCTGACGTACTGCGGCGTCGCAGCGCGCGGCG
>Ga0126373_10004282_pt1 | contig 10892 bp, 9 predicted proteins | sample PanSoiMetPlot_11_FD_92545 | JGI IMG/M metagenome (GOLD analysis project Ga0126373, IMG submission 92545) | Tropical forest soil microbial communities from Panama - MetaG Plot_11 | ecosystem: Environmental > Terrestrial > Soil > Tropical forest > Bulk soil | place: Panama | collected 2016-02-17
ATTTCCGATGCGCGCATGAGCGGCACCGCCTTCGGCACCATCGTGCTTCACGTCACACCCGATGCCGCCTCCGGCGGGCCGCTCGGACTCGTGCGCAATGGCGACCGCATCCGGCTTTCGGTGAAGCGGCGGCGCATCGAGCTCCTGCTCGATGACGCCGAATTGCAGAAACGCGCGCGCGTCGCGTCGCAACCGCCGCAGATTCCGCAACGCGGCTATGCCAAGCTGTTCGCCGAGCAAATTCTCGGCGCCGACGAGGGCTGCGATTTCGGGTTCTTGCGCTGAGGTGTCATTCCGGCGTCGAGCGCAGCGAGGAGCCCGGAGTGACAGCTACCCCGCCACCGCGATCTCGAGCGGGAATTTGTCGACCACTTCCTGACCGCTCTCGGTCACAATGAACGTGTGGCCCAGGAAAATCCCGAACATCCCATCCGCGGTGATCGGATTGGGCTCGGCCATGATCACCATGCCGGGCTTGAGCACTTCTTCGAACTTTTCCGCCGAAACATGTTCGGCGACGACATGCGGTTTGTCGGTGACGAGATCGATGCCGTGCACCTGGGTCGGCCGCGATTGATAGCCGTTGTCGCGGAAAAATCTGCTGGCCTGACGCATCGCTTCGGCCGGCTTGCCTGGCGCAATCTCGGCGACGATGCGGCGATAACCAGGGAGCGTGATCTCTTCCCAGAATTTGCGCACTATCTCGGTGGGCTCGCCGAGACAGATCGGCGAGCCGATCTGCGCCGTATAGCCGCGATAGCCGGCGGCCAGCTCCATATTGATGATGTCGCCGTGCTGTAAAACACGGCCCGACGGCCTTGGATTGCCGAAGATCATTGCCGGATTAGCCATCGGCGTCGAGCCGATGATCAGAAAGTCGATGTCGCCGCCGCCTTCGAGAATGGCGGCGCCGGCGGCGGCGCGCAGCTGGTATTCCTTCACGCCCGGCTTGGCGCGCGCGACCATGGCTTCCATGGCGTTTTGGCACAGCAGGCCGGCCTTGCGAATGCAGTCGAGCTCTTCGGCGCTATGGATCGACAACAATTCGTGCAGGAAACCCTGGGTGAAGACGATATCCGCATCGGGCAGATTCTCGCGCAGCACGTTGTATTGATTGACCGGCAGATAATCGGCGTGGCGTGGATCGATTTCCATCAAGCCGATGCGGCCGCGCTCGAGTTTGAGCTCGCGCAAGCGCTCGACCATGATATCCGCATAGCGTCCGTTGCGGCTGTGGCGGACGTCCTTGACCGCGACCTCGACCTGCCGGCGCACCGCCTCGGCATGGGTGCCGCCCATCGAGTAGATCAAAGTCGGTTCGCCTTCGAGCGGCACCACGACGTAGCTTGAGAGCGCGTGCCACTCCCAATGGCCGGTCAGCCACAGCATGCCGCCGCCGAAGCTCCAATGACTCGGGCCGCCGGGCACGATCATCGCGTCGAGCTTATGTTCGCGCATTTTTGCCCGCAGCGCGCGGTAGCGGCGGTCGTATTCCGCCTTCGAGAACTGCTCCCACACCGCGTCACGGTAATAGGGCGTGTCGCGCATATTGGCGAACGGCAGCGACTGGTCGAGCTTGGTTCGCACGGCCTCCCAGGGCTGCGGGCCGATGCTCGGCGGACGAATGTTCATGGCGGACCTCGGAGTTTTTCGGATTGCGTTTAGTTGCCGCAACGATCTGTGCTTCGTCAATCCGCCATCCGCACGCCGGCGCACTGCAGCCGCGGCAAGACTTCGTCACAGAAATACGGCACTTCGGCGAGATAATTCACGAATGACAGGCCGATGCCGCGCACGCCGGCTTGGCTGATGATGGCCAGTTCCTCGGCGATGCGATCGGGCGTGCCGACGAACGGATAACCGCCGATCGCGTTGGCGGCGAAGTAGCGGCGCTTCTTGTCGTACTCTTGGGCGCCGATCGTCTGCGGCGTGATGCTCTTGTTCGCCAGCATGCCGTCGATCGCGCCCCAATCGGCGTGCTCGATATTGACGTGCCGGTAATAGTCCTCGGCCTCCTGCTGGCTCGGCCGGCAGATCACCTGGCCTACCGTGAACACCTCGATCTGGCGGCCGAGCTTTGCCGCTGCCGCTTTGATCTCGGCGACCTTGGCCGCGTTGCCGGCAAGCGAGGTGCGCGATCCGGCAGTGGCGACAAAGAAGGCATCGCAGTTGCGCAGCGCAAAGGCTTGCCCGACGTCGGACGAGCCGGCATTCATCAGAAGCGGCCGGGTATTGCCGTATGGCTTCGGATAGGCGCGCGCGCTCTTGAGCTGCAGATATCGCCCGTCGAAATCGAACGTCCCGTCGCGCGACCAGGCCAGCTTTACCACATCGACCCATTCCTGCGCGTAGTCGTAGCGCGCATCATGCTCGCGCTGCTTGACGCCGAACATGTCGAACTCGCCTTCGTTCCAGCCGACCACGATGTTGACGCCAACGCGGCCTTCGCCGATGTGATCGGCGGTGACGAACTCCTTGGCGGCGATCAAGGGATGAAACAGCGGCGCGTGAACCGTGCCGAACACGGTCATGCGCTTGGTGGCGGAGAGAAGCCCGACCGCCCAGGTGATGGTCTCTAGCGAGCAGCCATGAAAATCGGTGTCGCCGCCGTAGCCCTTCCAGCGCGCAATCGGCAGCATGAAATCGAGCCCGGCGTCGTCGGCAAGCTTGGCCAGCTTAAGACAATCCGGCCAGCTCGCCGACCAGCGCTCCGGGACTTTGGTCGCGGAGCGGCCGGACGAGCAGTTGGCACCGAACAGCCCGATCTTGAGCGCATTGCCAGTGTACATGGCGATGCGGTTGCCCATGGATGCACTGCGCGCCAGCACGGCGTGTTCTCCCCGATGGCCAATCATCATCGCCATGCTGGCGACGGCGATCAAGCGGAGGACGGTTTACAACTTGGCGCTCGAAATGCTTGTCGCCGAGGAAGTCGCGCAATGCGTGTCATCGGCTTGAGACTGGTGCTGCCGGTCAGGATTGAACTGACGACCTCTCCCTTACCAAGGGAGTGCTCTACCACTGAGCTACGGCAGCAGGCGAGAATCTTAAGAATAGGTGGAATTACGGGGCGATCCTTGCCATAGGGGGCATGCGCGCGCAAGCGAGCGGAACTGCAAGTGAGGCGTTGCCGCGCGGCCCGCGGGCATGCTTGGGATTTGGACGATGGCCGCAACCAATAAGACCGGCAAAGCCGACCAGCGCGCCGCCCGCAAGGCGCGGCTCGCCGCGGCGCTGCGCGAAAACCTCAAGCGGCGCAAGCAGCAAGCGCGGCAACGCGCGGTGGAACACAAAACGCCCGCGGCTGGGACTTCGTCCCAAGATGGCGAACCGGCGCTCGGGGCACCCGACTTCCGCCGTAATCGCGATGAGGAGTAGGGATCGATCGGGCGGCTGGCGGCTTTATTTTGCGCGCGGCCGGAGCGCGAATAGGCAAGTTCGATTAACGGACACCGTATAAGTTTTATGGTCATATAGGTCCGCAACGGACCGCGGGGGTGAGCATGGATCGCATTCGTATTCTCGGCGGCCGCAGCCTCAACGGCACGATTCCGATCTCCGGCGCGAAGAACGCGACGCTGCCGCTGATGATCGCAAGCCTGCTCACCGATCAGACTTTGATCCTGGAAAACGTGCCGCGGCTCGCCGACGTCGCGCTGCTCGAGCGCATCCTCGGCAATCACGGCGTCGACATCATGGTGAGCGGCAAACGGTCTGGCCAGACCGCCGATCACGGCCAGACGCTGCACATTTCCGCCTCCCGCATTGTCGACACCACCGCGCCCTATGAGCTCGTGTCGAAAATGCGCGCCAGTTTCTGGGTGCTGGCGCCGCTCGTCGCCCGCATGGGCGAGGCGCGCGTCTCGATGCCGGGCGGCTGCGCCATCGGCACGCGGCCGGTCGATCTGCTCATCATGGCGGTGGAGCGGCTCGGCGCCGCGATCGAGATCGAAAGCGGCTATGTGGTGGCGCGCGCGCCGCACGGGCTGCGCGGTGGCGAAATCGTTTTTCCGAAGGTGACCGTCGGCGGCACCCACACCGCGATGATGGCGGCGAGTCTGGCGCGGGGCACCACCGTCATCGAAAACGCGGCGCGCGAGCCGGAAATCGTCGACGTCGCCGACTGCCTCAACAAGATGGGTGCGCGGATTTCCGGTGCCGGCACCAAGCAGATTGTTATCGAGGGCGTCGCCAAGTTGAACGGCGCGCGGCACGCAGTGCTGCCCGACCGGATCGAGACTGGTACCTATGCCATGGCGGCCGCGATGGCCGGCGGCGATGTCTTGCTGCAAAACGCACGGCCGGAACTCCTGCAAGCCGCGCTCGACGTACTCACGCGCAGCGGGGTGACGGTCACTCCGACCAATCAGGGCATCCGCATTGCCCGCAACGGCGCCGGCAATGGCCTGGCGCCGGTGGACGTCACAACTGCGCCGTTCCCCGAATTCCCGACCGACCTGCAGGCCCAGCTCATGGCGCTGATGACGCGCGCGGACGGCACTTCGCACATCACCGAGACCATTTTCGAAAACCGCTTCATGCATGTCGGCGAACTCACCCGGCTCGGCGCCCGCATCCATCTCGACGGCGAGCGCGCCACTATCGAAGGCGTGGCGGCGCTCAAAGGCGCGCCGGTTATGGCGACCGATCTGCGCGCCTCGGTGTCGTTGGTGATCGCCGCGTTGGCGGCCGAAGGCGAAACCATCGTCAACCGCGTCTACCACCTCGACCGCGGCTTCGAGCGGCTTGAGGAAAAGCTCGGCCGCTGCGGCGCGGCAGTCGAACGGCTGTCGGGGTAGCTAATCTTCACGCCAAAGAAGTCGTCATGCCCGCGCATAGCCGTTCATTAGAACGGCGTCGCTTCGCTCGCCAAGTTCGGCCATGACGGATCTGCTTCAATCTGGATTCGTCCGATGAAATCACTGGGACGTTCAGTGTCGCGATTGCATTGCTGCTCGGTTTGTCGGGCAGCTTCGGCCGCGCCGACGGTTATCCGACCCGTCCGGTCCGCCTGATCGTCGCTTTTACCGCCGGGGGCACCGCCGATCGCACGGCGCGGCTAATCGCGGCCAGGATGGAGAGCACGCTCGGCCAGGCGGTCGCAGTCGAAAACAAACCCGGCGGCAATGGCGCGGTCGCCGCGCAATATGTGGCGCAGTCGGAGCCCGACGGCTACACGCTGTTCTTCACCACCGCCGGAGCGATCGCCATCAGCCCGGCGTTCCACTCCGATCTGAACTACGATCCCGTGAAGAATTTTGCCGCAGTCGGCAAAGCCGCCATCAATTCGCCCGTCCTGGTCGTGAATGCCGACATGAAAGTGAGTTCCGCGCGCGAACTCGCCGCGCTGGCGCGCAAAAAACCGGGCGCGATCACGATCGGTATTACCGGGCGCGGCGCGATGTCCGATCTGGCGCTGCAATTATTCGAAGCCGACGCCGGCATTCAATTGCAGTCGGTGCCATATCGCGGCGCGGCGCAGGCCATCGCCGACGTGCTTGGCGGGCGGCTTGACGGCCTGGTCGGCGATATCCCCACCGTGATGGGACAGGTCCGCGCCGGCAAGCTCAAAGCGCTCGCGACGTCGTCAAAGGAGCGATCCGACATTTTTCCGGATGTCCCCACTTTCGTCGAACAAGGCTTTGCCGGCGTGATTGGCGACAACTGGGCCGGCGTTTTGGCACCGGCCGGCACGCCGGCGCCGGTCATCGACAAATTCAATGCCGCGATGGTCGCGGCGCTCAAGGCGCCCGATCTGCGCGCCCAATTGCGCGAAGCCGGCACCACGCCGGCGTCTAGCTCACCGCAGCAATTCGAGGCCTATATGCGCGAAGAGATCGCGCGCTGGCGTGCCGTGATCCGCGACAAGAAGCTGACGGGGGAATAGCGATCCGGGCCGGCGCCCTTCGAGGCTCGCGGCGCTTGTCGTTGGGCCGGCCACTTTGGGCCGGGCCCGTTGGCTCGCACCTTAAGGTGACGGATAAGAGCTATGCCGCAAGCTCGCGCATGGCACGATAGAGTCGCGTCTGGCCTTCGAAGCCGATGCCGGGCCGATCCGACAATCTCAGATAGCCGTCTTCCAGCTCCGCATCGTCGGCAAAACCGCCGAAATCGCCGAATACGCCGGGATAGGATTCCGCGCCGCCAAGCCCGAAGCCGCCCGCGATCGCGAGCGACATCTGATTACCGCCGTGCGGGAACATCAGGCTGCGCGGCCATTGGTGCCGCGCCAGCACATCGAGCGTGCGAGCATACTGCACGATACCATAGGCCTGCGGCGGATCGACCTGAATGACATCGTGGCGCTGCGGCTTTAGTCCGCCGAAGCGGACCAGATTTTCGACATCCTGGGTCGAGAACAGGTTCTCGCCGGTCGACAATGGCGCGTCGTAGACCGCCGCGATTTCGGCGAGCAGCGCGAAATCCAGCGGATCGCACGGCTCTTCGAACCAGCGCAGCCCGAACGGTTCGAGGCCGCGCGCATAAGCCAGCGCTTCGTCGCGGCTGAATTTGGAGTTGGCGTCGACGGCGAGCTTGCCGCCGCGCGGCAGTATGGATTTCACCGCCTCGACGCGCTTGAGATCGTCGGCAAGCGGCATGCCGCCGACTTTCATCTTCAACATGGTGTAGCCGGCATCGAGATGCCCGCGCATCTCGTCTTGCAGATCCTTGATCGTCTTGCCGGGCGCATACCACCCGGCGCCGACATAGCAGAACACCCTGTCGGCGGCCTTGCCGCCGTTGAAACGCTCGGCGAGGAGCCGGTGCAGCGGCTTGCCGGCGATTTTGGCGACCGCGTCCCACACCGCGACTTCGATCGTGCCGATGCCGATCGAGCGCTCGCTGTGCCCGCCGGATTTCTCGTTGTGCATCATGACCGCGAGAATTTTCTCCGGCGCGAAATTGTCACCGGCCTCGTTGAGTAGCGAATGCGGTTCGGCTTTGAGGATGCGGGGAATGAACCGCGCGCGCATCTGCGCGCCGCAGGCGTAGCGGCCGGTCGAATTGAAGGCGAAGCCGCAGACCGTTTCGCCGTCGCGTTTGACGTCGGTGATAACGGCAACCACCGAAGTGGTCATCTCGGAAAAATCGATGCTCGAATTGGCGAGCGTGGAGTTGAGCGGGACTGAGGTCTCGCGAATGTCAATGATGCGCATGGGGAGTTACAAATTAATCCACATGGATGCCGGCGGTCTTCACCACTTTATCCCAGCGCGCCATTTCCGACTTGATGCGCTCGGCGAATTCGCTCGGGCTGTTGGCCACCGGCACGAAGCCGAGCGTGTCGAGCTTTTTCTTGGTCACCGGATCGGCGGCCATTTTGACGATCTCCGCGTTCCACTTATCGACGATCGCTTTAGGCGTGCCGGCCGGCGCCACGATGCCCGTCAGCGTGTCGCTTTCGAGCCCGGGCACCCCTTCTTCGATATTGGTCGGCAGATCGGGCAGGGCGGCGACCCGCGCTTTAGCCAGAACTGCAATTCCGCGCAGGCTACCGTCCTTGATATTGCCGATCGCCGGCGGCAAAGCGGTGAACGCGATCGGGGTGTGGCTGCCCATGGTGGAATTGATGGCGAGCGACGCAGCGTTGAACGGCACGGTGACGAGATCGAGATCGTAGCTCTGCTTGAACAATTCGCCGGCGAGATGCGGGGTGGAGCCAGTGGCGGGCTGCGCGAAACTGTATTTGCCCGGATTGGCCTTGATCAGATCGATCAACTCCCTAAGACTTTTCGCTGGCAGCGACGGATGCACGGTGACCACATTGGGCGAGGCAGCGACCAGCGAAATCGGCGCGAAATCCTTGACCGGATCGTAGCCGATCTTGCTGTACATGCTCGGGTTGATGATGAAGCCGGTCGACACGACGACGATGGTGTAGCCGTCGGGTGCTGCGCGCGCACCGTTCTCCACGCCGAGGTTGCCCCCGGCGCCCGGCATGTTCTCGACATAGAGCTGCTGCCCCCAGGCTTCCGACAATCGGTCCGCCACTATGCGCGCGATCACGTCGGTCGGGCCGCCGGCCGCGAACGGTACGATCACGCGGACCTTGCGATTGGGATAATTGTCAGCGGCGCTGCTCAGCACCGCGAGCGACAGCCCGATCGCCAGGCTTGCGCCAAAAACACTTGCGCCAAAAACGCAAAGACGAGCCCAGGCGGCATTCACGCGCATACCATTCTCCTCCCAACTCTGCCCGCAAGGTCGCCGATAATGCTAAAGCGAAATCATTTTAAGTTGAATCGGCATTTCGCTTTGGCTTCTTGTTTGAGCACGATCTTTTCGGAAAACCAGTCCACTTTTCCGGATCATGCTATAGCATCGCGCCGCGTTTTGGGCGAGCATGCGCAAGGAATTCTTCAAATCCATCGCACAGCAAAGAGAAAGCCAATGTCCGGGCGCAAAGTGACGCGAGACGATCTCCGCAAGGCGGCGGAGAAATACAAGAACTGGGGCAAATGGGGTCCGGATGACGAGATCGGCACGCTCAATTACACGCAAGCCGAGGACATCGTCGCCGCGGCGAAGCTCGTGAAAAAGGGCAAGGTGATTTCGCTCGCGCTCAATTTTGACAATAACGGCCCGCAAGGCGGCAAAACCTCTTATCCGGCGCTCGGCCGCATCAATACGTTGCACACCATGCTGCGCACCGGCACCGATGCCTATGCCGGCGTGCTCGATAAGCGCGGCATCCGCGCGGCCGACGATATGGTGGTGATGCCGCTGCAATGCGGCACGCAATGGGACGGCCTCGGTCATGTGTTTTATGAAAACTACATGTGGAACGGCTACGACTGCCGCGAAGTGTCGTCGTTCGGCGCGCAGAAATGCGGCGTCGAGAAAACCAAGAACAAGATGGTCGGCCGCGGTGTCTTTCTCGACGTTGCCGCCGCGCTCGGCAAGGAGTGCCTGGACGACGGTTACGGTATCACCTGCGCCGATCTCGAACTGACGGCGAGCAAACAGAAAGTCGAATTCAAGCGTGGCGATTACATCGTCGTGCGCACCGGACAAATGGAGCGCTGCCTCAGCGCCAAAAGCTGGGACGGCTATCCCGGCGGCGATGCGCCGGGTTTCGCCTTCGAGACGCTGGAATTCGTCGCCCGCACCGAGCTCGCTGCGCTCGCCAGCGACACTTGGGGCTGCGAAGTGCGGCCGAACAATACCGAGGGCGGCATCAATCAGCCGTGGCATTGGATCACGATCCCGATCATGGGTATGACCATGGGCGAGATTTTTTACGTCAAAGACCTCGCCGAAGATTGCGCCGCCGACGGCGTCTACGAGTTCATGTTCGTGGCGCCGGCGATTCCGATCACCGGCGCGGTCGGCTCGCCGACCAATCCGTTGGCGATCAAGTGAGAAATCCGATCCGGGAAGGTGCGGTGTTTACTCATCGCTCCGGCGGGAATTTCAGACCGGTCAAGAGCGCAAGCGCAGCGAGAGCAGTTAACACCGCGGCGAAAGTCACATGTGCGGTGAGCGCCGTCGTTGCCGCGGAAAGAAAGCCGATGCCGATCACCGGCACCGAATTGCCGGCAAATATCGCAATCATGTAGCTGGAAACGACTTCGCTGCGCCGGTCGCCGGGCGCGATGCGGTTGATCACTTCGAGGCTGCCGCGATAGCCGAGCCCGCCGGCAAGTCCACCCAGTGCGGCCGCGAACACAAGTACCGCCAGCGAGTGGGCGATTTCCGCTCCGACCAGAATCCACACGCTTGGCGGCAGCAGCAGTAATGCAGCGAGCGTTGCCGCTTGGCTTGCGAACGCGCCGCTCGCGAGAATTGCAAACGCGGCAATCAGAAACAATTCGCAGACGATAGCGCCGGCGACCAGCGGCGCGGTTTGATGCAGTGTCTCGCCGAGGAGACTGGGGATCAGCGCCGAATAGAAGCCGATCAGCGAGAACGTGGCAAAGCCGGTCACGGCCGGTGAAATGAATTGCAGGCGGATTCCCGGCGGCACGCCGATGCGGGGGTGCAGCTCGATGTCAGGAAGGAGCTTCGGCTGCACCACGGTTTCACGCGGCAGCATGGTCGCGCCGGCGGCGCCGCACAGCAAAACCAGAAAAGCCAGGTAAGGAAGCCGCAGCGGCGCCGGCGCAAATTGCGCAAATAATCCGCCGATCAGCGGCCCGGCGGCGCAGCCGAGAAAATTCGCCGCCGATGCGACGCGGGCGGCGCGACTCTTATCGCTCCCGGCGTAAAGTTCGGCAATCCAAGCGGTGGCCGCGCCGGAAGCAAGACCGGTGGAAAAACCGCTGACGCCGCGCGCCACGAACAGCCAGCCGGTGCCTTGCGCCGCCGTAAAAATAACGGCGCTGGCAATGCCGACCGCGACAGCCGGCAAGCTCGCCGGCCGCCGTCCGATCTGGTCGGCGAGGCGGCCGAAGAACAGAAGCGCGGTGAGATTGCCGAGAACATAGGTCGCATAGATCAGCGTCAAAGTGACGCCGGAAAATCCAAACGCCTCGCGGTACAGCGGATAGAGCGGCGTCGGCAGAATCGCGCCGATGAACATGATGCCGAGCTGGGCGGCAACCGCGGTGAGCGCGACGCGATTGTGGCCGGTGGATGTGGGATTGCGCATTGCGATACATCGATTACGTTTATGATGATCTAAATCGAGTACGGCATATCGCCATGAGCGCCCACCCGGAAACCAAGCAATATCCTGTCAGCCATACCGAAGCGGAATGGCGCAAAATCCTCACCCCCGAGCAGTATCACATCATGCGCGAACACGGCACCGAGCGGCCGGGCAGCTGCGCGCTGAATTATGAAAAACGCGGCGGCACGTTTTACTGCGCTGGCTGCGGCCAAAAACTGTTCGTCTCCAAGACCAAGTTCGAGAGCGGCACCGGCTGGCCGAGCTTCAACGATCCCGAGCC
>Ga0126373_10004283_pt1 | contig 10890 bp, 13 predicted proteins | sample PanSoiMetPlot_11_FD_92545 | JGI IMG/M metagenome (GOLD analysis project Ga0126373, IMG submission 92545) | Tropical forest soil microbial communities from Panama - MetaG Plot_11 | ecosystem: Environmental > Terrestrial > Soil > Tropical forest > Bulk soil | place: Panama | collected 2016-02-17
CGGGCGCAGGTCATCGCCAAGGCGATCCTGCCGGGCGCGCTGCCGCCCGTCATGGTGGGGGTGCGGCTTGCGGTCGGGCGCGCGATCGTGGGGCTGATCGCGGCCGAGATGTACGTGTCGGTGCGCGGCATCGGCAGGTTGATCCAGGTCTATTCGTCGAGCGAGCGGGCGGCGGAGATTTTCGTGCTGGTCGCGGTGGTGGCCACTTTCGGCTTCGCCCTGGTGACGTTGTTGCGGCGGCTCGAAGGCCTGATCGCGCCCTGGAGCCTCGAGCCATGAGCACGCGACGGGAGCAGATCATCCTCGGCATCGTCGGCACGCTCGCGTTCCTCGTCGTGTGGGAGATTGCGGCGCGGCTCGACCTCATCAATCCCATCGTGGTGAGCAATCCCTCGCGCATCGCGGCAGCTTTCGTCGCGCAGCTCCAATCGGGAGAGATCTTTGCCGATCTCGGCGTCTCGCTCGTCGAATTCGCGGCCGGCTTCGGATTGTCGGTCGTGGTCGGAATCACGCTGGGCATCGCCATGGGGCTCAACCGGCCGACCGAATACGCGATCGATCCGTTCGTGTGGTTCCTCTATTCCTCGCCGCTCATCGCCTTCTATCCGCTGATCGTGGTCTGGCTCGGCTTCGGCTTCGCGACCGTGGTGGCGATCACCTTCCTGCTCAGCTTCGTGTCGATCGTGGTGAACACTGTCGCCGGCGTGCAGGATGTCGACCCGCAGCTCGTGCGCGCGGTGCGCGCTTTCGGGGGTACGCGCTTTGAGGTGATCCGCAAGGCGATCCTGCCGGCCGCGGTGCCGCTCATCATCGCCGGCCTGCGCATCGGGCTTGGTCGCGCCCTGCACGGCGTGGTGCTCGGCGAGATGTTCAGCTCCAATGCCGGGCTCGGCTACCGCATCACCTTCCACGCCGCGCACCTGCGCACCGCCGACGTGTTCGTCCCGTTGACGGTCCTGGCGGCGATCGGGCTGCTGATCAACGCGCTGGGCAATGCTTTGGAGGCAAGGCTGCAGGCCTGGCGCACGTAGCCCGCATGAAGCGCAGCGTCATGCGGACCGGCCGCCCCGGATTGCGCTACGCTCCATCCGGGCTACGGAGAGGAGGCGTACGATGATGCGACTTTCACGCCGAACCGTTTTGCAGGTCAGCGCCGGCGCTACGCTATCGGTCATCGCGCCGGCGCGGGCCGCGAATATCCGCCCGCTCGAGAAGCGCACCCTCGTGGCCGGCATTCCGGTCGATGCCGCAAGCTTCCTGCCGGTCTATCTCGCGGCGGCGCGCACCTGGGGGGAGCAGGGGCTCGACATCCAGCTCACCGCCTTCCGGGGTGACGCGGAAGTGTCACAGGCCCTCATCGGCGGCTCGGTCGACTTCTCGATCCAATCGGCGGACGGCCTGATCAACATCATCAATACGGGCGCGCCCGTCGTCGCCTTCTATGCGGGCTTCCATCAATCCGACTTCGCCTGGCTCGCGCTGCCCGCGATCAAGAGCTGGGATGCGTTGCGCGGCAAGACCGCCGGGGTCTCGACCTTCGGCTCCGCGACCGATCAGCTCACCCGCTATGCGCTGCGCCATCACGGCCTTGTCCCGGAGAAGGACGTCCAGATCGTGCAGGCTGGCCCGCCGGCGAGCATCGCCCAGGCACTCAAGGCCGAGCGGCTCGCCCTCGGGATTCTGGCGCCGCCCGTGACCTGGATGATGGCGGACGCCGGGATGTCCGTCCTGGGAAGCCAGAGCGAGGAAATCGCCCCGCAATGGCCCAAGCACGTCTTCGTCGCCAAGCGGAAATTCCTCGACGACAATCCCAACACGGTGCGCGCCATCCTGGCCGCGCATGTGGCGGCGATCCGCCTCGCCCGCGCCGACCGCGCCCTCGTCACGGCGACCTACATGGAGCGGCTGAAATTCCAAAGGCCCTACGCCGAGCGCGCCTACGACGCGATCCTGCCGGGCTACGACGAGCGCGGCTCGCTGCCGGATGCCGAAAGCATGAAGGTGTTCTGGTCGCTGCAGATGGAGCGCGGCGAGGTGAAGGAGCCCTGGCCCGCAAGCCGCGTCCTCGACGATCGCTTTATCCGGACTTTTGCCGATTGGGCGCCGTAGGATGGGGTTGAGCGCAGCGAAACGCTATTGCAAATCAAAGGCTTGTGGAAGCTCCGCCCCACTTCGCACAGCAACCGAAAGGCCGACGGCACCGCGATGACTTGTCGCTTGATGGATGCCACAATACCCATCGTTGCGGGAGGGGAGTGGGCAACGGGACCTTGAAGTGAGATGACGCCAGCCTGAGGCTCGTCAGGCGTAACGCCATAGAATGCCTCAACGGATAGCGCGAAATTCCGCGACTTCGCGGAATAGGGCCCATCGGAGCTTGGCACCTACCTCTCATCTACGAGGTACCAGCGCAGTGGCCAGCTTGATGCAGCTCCTGCCCTCTTGCTCGTTCAGGCCAAGTTGGCCGCGAAATTGGCAGGCGCGAGCAACAACCCGCCGAGCTATTTCTTTTGCGAGGCACCTGCTTTGATCTTTCGCAATGTCGTGCGGCGGATTCGGTGTTTTGTCACGCTTAACGATTCTCAAAAAAGTCAGCGATCACATTGCGGGGGGTCTTTTGACTCAAATTCGTTCACCGGAGGCCAACAACAACGCCGACCGTCATCCAGAATCCGGCTGTCCGGTTATCAGCCTTTTGGCGGTACTTGAGGAAGAGAACAGAATGTTGAGAAGCGCCGTGATCGACTTGTTGCTCGAGACGTTGCTACTTCGAGAGGCGGCGCGTCAGAGTTGACCGGAAGCCCTTCCGGCTGGCTTCGTCCAGATCACCGGCGACTTTATCAACGCCATCGCTCAAAACCGATAAAGCTCAGAGTGAGCAAATGTGGTCCACTTTCGCCCGGAAGCGGCCCATTCATGCGACGCGATTAGCTTCAGCGCGAAGTGTCGCGCGATCGGCTCAGATCGGGCGGCTTGGAGAACCGGCCTTGCGTCCGTCGGATGGCTCTGTCGATGGTGCCATCGCCAATCTCTCGGTGTTGGCGTAGCTCGGCCGCGATAGCCTCCAGGAAGGCCCCGCGCTGATCGACATCGAGCGGCGCGGCGGCGCGCAGCACTGCATCCATCTGGGAATCGGTGAGAGCGAGCAGTCGCATCGGTGGCTCCTTGCAGTTGGTCGGCGCCTGGCATCGCGCCCGCTTGCATTCAGCCATCCAGCTACTTCGGCCCCCGCTGCTTTTGCGCGCGGGCTTTTTCCGCTCGCCCCCGGCGGGGCCGCGCGCGAAAGATAATTTTCCAAAAAATTGACGGCAAGTGCCCGCGATAAAACGCGAGCGGCCGCGCGCCGCGGCAAGGCCACCTCCAATTTTTCAGACCGCCCCCCGCCGGCGCACGTTTCGACGGGCATGCGAGAGAGGGCCGGAACCCGCTGGGCGGGTAGCCCGCAACAAGAACGCGCACCCATGCCCACCAGACGCCTGGCAAGCAATGTTTTATGGTTATCTACGAGTATCCAGGGTTACTCGCTAAATGACTTCAAATACTTACTGTTTCTTTGAAGCAGCCGCGTAGCGCACGTGGGTGAGTGGGGACGCCAATTGGCCTCGCCGCCCTTGACCTAGATCAAGAATGCAAACCAGTGACGGCCCCTAGGCTTGGCTCATGTCCGAGCAGACAAAAATTGCGTCTTTGATCGTGGTGGCTCTTCTGGCCATCGAATTGGTGCCGGTGATCGCCTTCCTCACATTCGGTCTCGAACCACTGATGGTCCTTTTGGAGGATGCCGGCCTCATCCTAGGGGTATTTGTCCTTCCGGCGGCATTGGCCGCTTTGCTGGTCGCTTATTTGCGCCGACTGACTATGAGCTAGATCGAGCAGCGATCGACGTCGGCCTGCTGAGCGCGCAGCTGCAGGCGGGCGACTTCAGCAAAACAACGTTGAGAAAAGTGCTCGAATGAGTATCTCTGATCCGCTCGGCTTTCGATCGAACGATGCGCTTGAGCGCTGGCGTGATGACGCCGAGCGACAGTAACGCGACTTCGCTCGAGCGCGCCGTGAGCGCGAGCGCGAGGAGCGCTGGACCGTCGGGCCAATGATTGCGCCCGATTGCGCGCCGAGTTTGAGGCCTGGCGAGCCAAGCAACGGAGGACCAGCGACAGGAGACGGCCGCCGTTGGCGAATTCATCGACGAATGTATAGACAAGCTCATTAGTCGATTCGAGGAGCGCTCCAAACGCTCGCGCAATGCGCTCTTGGATGCCGTTGAGGCCCGGTCCAGCGCGCAGGCGCGCCTCATAAGCTTGCCGCTCTCGCCGCAGCCGCTTGAATTGCCGACGCGTGGACATGCCGCGCTGCGAGCAAAGCGCGCTCGGACCACGAAGGCGCTCTGCCCATCTCTGACGTGGAACGAACCTTCAAATGGTCGCCGAGCGGGACATTTACAGCCTAATACAGCTCACCTATGGTTGAGACGGGTTGAGGTGTCCCGGAATGCCAACGCTGTCCTCCCGTGTCGTTGCCGAACGTTTGAAAGCATTGTTGCCGCCCGATGGGACCCCGGTCCTCAATCGGGTGCTGCGCATAATGCTGTCACGCGACTTCGAACAATCGGTTAGTAATCAACTATACGAACAGGGCCGCGATCAATTATTTGCCGCGGGACAGATCGGACGGCTGCGCGGTCAAGGCGGTCAATTATTTCTCTCCAAGAGCGAAAATGGACGATCTTCGGAAGCAGCCCCAAGCGAGACAAAATCCGGCCTTTCCGAAGGCCAATTGATGCCTCACCTGAAACGGTTCCTGAAGGGACCGTCCGGGATCGTGGGCTTCGAGCCATGAGCGCGAAGATTATTGCCGTCGCGAATATGAAAGGCGGGGTCGGCAAGACGACGACCGTTGTCGCGCTAGCGGAGGCGTTGGCTGCCTCAGGCTACCGCGTGCTTGTTATTGACCTCGACCCGCAAGCCAACGCCTCGATCTGCTTGGCGGGCGACACCCTCCTCGCCACGCTGATCGCGCGCAAGGCGACGATTGAAGCATTTCTGGAAGATCATTTTCTCGGAGACAAGAAAATAACGTTTGCCGCTTGTATCCGAAACAATGTGAGCAACGTCTCACACCTCAATCGGCAACTCTCCATCGCGCTTTTGCCCTCAAGCCCAAACCTTCGTCACTTTGAGCAGAAGGTTATTCATGACCTTACCAAACTCAGGATGAGCTGGTCAGACATCATCAAGGGCCTTTTTGCGGTGATGAGCGGGCAACTTTCAAAAACACGCAAAGCGTTTGACTTCATTCTTATCGATTGCGCGCCTGGCATCTCTGTTTTGACAGAGGTCAGTGTCAGGTTGTCTGATCTAATAATCGTTCCGACCATTGCCGACTTTCTTTCGACTTTTGGGCTTCAGACCTTCTGCACTGCTCTTTCCAATCGCGGCTTGGCCGAAGGACTCAGAAAAATAGCGCGGCGACCTCATGTCCTGATCACGCGTCGTAGGCAAGTCAATATACAATCGCAAACCGCCGAGGAGCTTCGTAACGAAGCCACTGCGACAAGACCGGCATTCGACATTTTCAGAACAGAGATACCGGAGTCGGTTACGGTCGCCAACGCACTAAGCCAGATCGATGAGTTTCCGATCTTTACGCAGAAATGGGGACCAGTCGTTACTCCGCTACTTTCGGATCTGGTCCGCGAAATAGGCGACACGCTTGATGTCGATCGCTCTTGATGGCTTTGAAGTGTTTCGCCAAGTAGGCAAGCATGCTGAGATTTTCGCTGCAATCCGCGCCGATGTCGACCAGCAGGCGCGCTCGCTTGTTGCCAAATGTTTGAAAGCCAGGTCCTTCGGCTTGGGTGCTTTCCGCGACATACGTAAGGCGCTAGGGCAAGAGCAATTTGGACTGGCGCTTGAAGGTCTGAAGGAAACCGAGCTGAAGAGCCTCCTCACCCGACTCGACAAGCACCATCCCGGTATGAAGGGAGGCGCGATCGGCTGGCGACGGCAGCATTTGAACGCACTGGCGGATGGCTCATCTAAGCCGCACGCGCCCCCCACAAAAGCCAAAAAAGCTAGTGGCAAAAAGACAAGGGCCGAACCAGCGCGGCTACGCAGCGAAGTCGTCGATGTCTGTCGGGAGGGCGGCAAGAAAATGCCTTGAGCGTGCTACGAAGACAGCGTCGCGATGCCGGAGGTTAAGGCGCGACTTGCGATGGTCGGCATCGGGCCCATTGGGAGCAGCTCCGAAGAATTTGCCTCGCGAATCGAGGCAGAGCTTCCAAAATGGCGCAACTCAGTCCGTGCCGCGGGTATCAGGGCAGAGTAAGGGTTCGGCGCAGTTGATGTCCGGTGGGGTCTTTGGTGCTAGTGCAGCCGCAGGCGGTGCGCACGGGCTCGGCTTCGCGCGCCGGCAGCAGTGCCAGTGCAGAATTGGCCATGGCGTCGCCGAAGTTGATGGCGGCTCGGCGCCTACGGCCTCGGCGCAGCGAAGCCGCCACGACAGGGAACATACCGAGATCGAAAGCACGGGGCATGTTCCGAGCTACCTATGGGTGGAAAATGGACACGCCGCACCGATGGGGCAGCATTCGAAAGTGGCAGCCAGTGTCCGCTTTTTTCGGTGCGCCCGCGGTCGCAGGGCATCAGTCGCCCGCGAAATGGCTGAGTGCATAAAGACCGGCGAGGCCGGCCACCCAAAATGCCCCCCAAATCAGAATCCCGAGCCCTGTCTCATAAAGCTTACTGCGGCGACTCTGTTTCTGATGCTCGGCCTGACTCGGATCGTTACTCGCAACCGCGCTGGTGGTCTGATCATCGGTACTGGTAGCCATGAATAAACATCTCATGTTGACGGAAGTGCCGCTGCAACTACTCTGCTTTGATCCGCGCGCTACCAGTTTGATCTGAATCAAACCCGCACGAGCTTCGGCAGACGCGCCAACATTCGACCAGCCGCGCAGCGCGACGAGCTTGACAAATATTTGTTGGTGGCGCCGCTGCCGCAATCGCGCCCACAAATCCATCAACTGGCGCCTTTTGCCGAACAGCTCGCCGCGCTGGTACGCTCGCGAAAGCTTGTCGCCGGCCTTGCCATGCGAGAGGACTACCTCGGCGACCTTATGCGGAACACTGTTTGCTCGGCGATCCACGTGCGAGGTGTCAACCTGAAACCGTGAACCGTGACGCGCCCGGCGCGCCCGTCGCAGGACCTGGGCAATGCGCGCGGTGGCTCGAGGCGCGACCCGGCCGATCTAGGCTTGGAAAAATGATCGTGGAGTCGAGCCGCATGGCGCGCATCTCTTCGAGGATCGCAAGCGCGCATCGGCTCAACGGCACGCGGTGTCCCCGATCAGACTTATTTTTCGGAATCGTCCACATCGCGGCATCGACGTCGATGTGCGCACACATCGATGGCGGCTTGTCGGCTTGGTCGGGCTGGCCGAGGAGGTCGCGAGCCGGGCGCCGGCTAAGATCAATTCCAACGCCCGCGCCGCGCCGCCTTCCTGCCGGCGTAGCTGCTGCATGAAGACCGGCCTTTTCTGATAAGCGGTCCCAGGCTCACAGTGCGCTCGCTGCCGCGCTGCTTGAAGCGAAGCATCCACGCGGCCTCCTGCCTCCGGAGAGCGCCGAAGGCCAATTCGCGCCGGTATAACGGGTCTTTCTGGCGCCTGAATGGGGCCCAACGGACACCCGTAAAGAAGCCTATAGAATGCCCGTGCGCTGCGTTGAGCGAAGCGAAAGCTATCATGGACGATGATCCTGGCACCGTCGTTGATGGGTTTCGCAAGAGCTCAACCCATCCTACAAGCAAAGCTAAAACTGATACCGCCGCAGCCCCCCATCCACCGGCACCACGATGCCCGTGAAGTAGCTCGCCCGCGGCGAGGCGAGCATCGTCACCACGAGCGCGACATCTTCCGGCTCACCGTAGCGGCCAACCGCGATCTCAGTATCGGATAGCGCTTGGCGTTCCGGCTCCGGATAGAGGCGGCGGATCTGCTCGCTCATGATGCGGCCCGGCGCCACGCAGTTCACCGTGATACCCTGCTTGCCGATCTCCTTCGACAAACCCTTGGACCAGGCGTGAATCCCGGCTTTGGCCGCGAATGCGGCGTTGAGCCGGTCAGGCTCGGACTTGCCGGTGATGTTGACAATGCGCCCGAAGCAGCGCGCCTGCATCTGCGGCAGCAGCGCATGGGTCAATTGCCGCACGCGCGTGAAGTTCAAGGTCAGGGCCTCGTCCCATTTCTCGTCGGGCGCATCGACCGGCAGCGGCTTGCTCCCCCCCGCACAGTTGATGAGGATCTCGACCGAGCCGAGCGCAGAGATCGCCGCATCGCGGATGCGCAGCGCCGAATCCGGCTGCATCACGTCGGCGACGATGATCGCCGGCGCGGCTCCGCCCACCGCCACAATTTCCTTGGCAAGAGTCTCCAACAATTCGCGCCGTCGCGCCACCACCGCGAGTGTTGCGCCTTCAGCCGCCAGCGCGGCCGCGATGGCGCGCCCGATCCCCATGCTAGCACCGGTAACGAGCGCGGTCCGCCCCTTGAGCTGCAAATCCATTACATATCCTCGCTTATAGTGGTCCACCCCAAGGGGGCGCCGAGCTTTGCCCGTTCGCCTGCCAAACATCAAGCCGGTTGTTTTATCGCCCAATCGGCGAGTTGCTCGGACTGTCCTATCAAGGCCAGCCCGCGCGCGATCGACTCGAACTGATGCCCGGTCTCGATACGCGCCGGATGGAACCGCTCCAAAAATATCCGCTTCACCGCCGGGATGAAGGACGTGCCGCCGGTCAGGAACACCTTGTCGATCGCAGCTGCGCTGACGCCCGCATTGGCGAGCGCATCGTCGACCGTCGTCGCGATCCGCGCAAGGTCGGGCGCGATCCAGCCCTCGAAATCAGCGCGCGAGACGCGCTCGTTGATATCCACGCCGGCCTCATCGAAGCTGAACTCGGTCTCCTCGCCACCCGACAGCGCCACCTTCGCGGCGGACACCGCCTTGTAGAGCGCAAAGCCGAGGTCGTTGTCGACGAGCTCGATGAACTTTTCGAGCGGCGCCGGATCGAGCGCGACGCGCACGAGCTCCCGGATTTGCTTGAGCTCGCCCGAGGCCTTCATCATGGTGAGCTGGTTCCAGCGGGCGAAGTTGGTGAAATATCCGTTCGGCATGGTCAATATCTTGTCGAACGAGCGGTACTGCCCGCCTTTGCCGAGCCTCGGCGACACGACATTGTCGATGATGCGATAGTCGAACGCATCGCCCGCGATCGCGATGCCGGCATTGCCCAGCGCCTGGCTGCGCAGCCGCCCGTTCTGGCGCGCGAAGCGGATGACGGAGAAATCACTGGTGCCGCCGCCGAAATCCCCGACCAACGTCAGGGCATCCGCCGCAAGCTCGCGGGCGAAAAAATAAGCCGCCCCGACCGGTTCGTACACGTAGCTCGCCTCCGCGATCCCGACGCGGGCGAACGACGCGCGATAGCGCTCCATACCGAGCGCATCGTCCGGTGCCTGGCCGGCGAAGCGAACCGGCCGGCCGATCACGACATTGCACGCCGCGATGCCGCGCTCGAGCCCCGCATGCGTGAGGATGTTGCGCAGGAAGGTCGCCAGCAAATCCTCGAACTGATACTTCTTGCGGAAAATCCACGTCTCCTGGAACGTGCGGCTCGCCGCGAAGGTCTTGAACGACTGAATGAAGCGGTGCGTGCCGACGCCCGCCAGGAATTGCTCGACCGCCCACGGACCACCCTCGACAAAAGTCTTGGCCGCGCCTCCCTCGCGCGTCTCCCAGAAGCACAGCGCCGTCATGAACACGTGCAGCATCTCGCCGGCGCAGCTGAAGGTCCTGACTTGGCTGGCGCCTTGGCGGTCGGCCACCGCGATCACAGTGTTCGTGGTGCCGAAATCGATGCCAACGGAAATGTCCGCGCTCATGAGTCTTAGCTTCGGATGGGAGGGCGGCGGGCCGCCGGGCGGGAGCGCTCCTTGTCAGCAAATTGCCCGTTTGTCGAGGATATTGTCAGTTGTAACGCGCGTGCCCGGCGACCGCGGATCGACGCGGTTTCGCGTGGCCAGGCCGCCTGCTAGGCTTGTGCCCACAGCAAGGAAGCGCCGGATGCCAATGAACAAGCCGCATCTCGAATTCACGGCCGTCGACCTCTCGGACGGCTGGGCGACCCCGCAGGGTTATCCGCCCGGCATCAAACAGAAGATCTTGGCAAGCGACATCGACGAGAGCGCGAAGTCCGGCAGCCGCACGCGGCTCTTGCGTTTCGATCCCGGCACCTACACGACCGCACCGTTCGTGCACGACCATTGGGAGGAGGTCTATCTGCTGGCGGGCGACCTTGTGGTCGGCAACGATTCGCAGGGCCGAGGCGGGGAAACATTCCAAGCGCCGACTTATGCGTGCCGCCCGCCCGGCGTCTATCATGGTCCATTCAAGTCGGAGGCTGGCTGCATGTTGTTCGAGATTCACTACTACGACGAGGGCGCCGTGTCCCGGCCTTGAGCCGGGACCGTTCCGGGCGCAGAGCTTGGAACGGTCCCGAGTCAAGCCCGGGTCAAGTACAGTCTGCGGATTCGCATGAGCACCAAAGACCAGCGCGTGTTGATCGCCGGCGGCGGCCCCGTCGGGCTTCTGTGCGCGTGGCTGCTCGCCCGCCGCGGCATCGCGGTGCGTCTGTTCGACGAGAACGAAGGTCTGCAAACGGACCAACGCGCCGCCACCACACATCCGGCCACCCTCGATCTCCTGCAGGAGGACGGGCTCGCCGAGGATATGGCGCGCGTCGGCCTGGTGGCGCCGGTTTTCCAGTTTTGGGACCGGCCGAGCGGGGAGCTGGTGGCACAGTTCGATCACGCGGTGCTCGCCGCCGACA
>Ga0126373_10004284_pt1 | contig 10889 bp, 10 predicted proteins | sample PanSoiMetPlot_11_FD_92545 | JGI IMG/M metagenome (GOLD analysis project Ga0126373, IMG submission 92545) | Tropical forest soil microbial communities from Panama - MetaG Plot_11 | ecosystem: Environmental > Terrestrial > Soil > Tropical forest > Bulk soil | place: Panama | collected 2016-02-17
CCACCATCTCGTTCGACCAGGCGAAGATCTTGTGCCGGTCTTCCTGCGGCACGCCGAGCAGTTCCGCGATGGCCTGCAGCGGAAGCTCGCAGGCGACGTCGGTGACGAAGTCGCCGGTGCCGGCCGAGAGCGCGGTGCCGACGATCTGCTCGGCTCTCGCGGCGAGCACGTCACGCAGCCCGTTGATGGCGCGAGGCGTGAAGCCGCGGGACACGATGCCGCGCAGCTTGGTGTGCTGCGGCGGGTCAATGTTGAGCATGATCACCCGCTGCAGCTCGACCTGCTCGCGCGTCGTGCCGCGGATGAATCGGATGATGGCGCCGTTTTCCTCGCTTGACCACGTATCGCTGTCCCTGGATACGGCGACGACGTCGCTGTGCCGGGTCACCGCCCAGAAGCCGTCGTCCTGGAAGCCAATGTCGGTGGGCTGCGGGTTCCATCGGACCGGCGCCGCGCGGCGCAGCTCCGCCAGTTCCTCTTGGGGCACCCGCACGGCGTACAGGTCGGGATCGGTCAGATCGAAGTCCGGCGCTACCCGCGGCGCGACGGCGGGCTCCGGGGGGTCATCCCCCCGGGACAGCAGCTGTCCCATGACTGGCCTCCGGATCTGTAACGTGTTCTAGTTGGATTCAAGCATGCATGGCAGGCTGCCGAGAACCCCGAAGGAGCATCCCGTGGGCACTGCGGTCATCGTCGAGGCGGTCCGGACTCCGATCGGCAGGCGGCGCGGGGCGCTGGCCGGACTGCACCCGGCTGATCTGCTCGGGCGCGCGCAGACCGCGCTCCTTGAGCGCGCGGGGATTGCGCCGGCCGAGGTCGAGCAGGTGGCTGGCGGCTGCGTCACCCAGGCCGGCGAGCAGGCCGGGAACGTCACCCGGACGGCATGGCTGCAGGCTGGCCTGCCACCGCAGACTGGTTGCCTCACGCTGGACGCCCAGTGCGGGTCGGCGCAGCAGGCGGTGCACCTGATCGCCGGGCTCATTGCGGCCGGTGCCATCGACGTCGGCGTCGGCTGCGGCGTCGAGTGCATGAGCCGGGTCGGCCTCGGCGCGAACATCGGCACCGGCATCGGCACGCCTAAGCCGGCCTCGTGGACGATCGACATGCCCAATCAGTTCGAGGCCGCCGAGCGGATCGCCCGGCGGCGCGGCTTCACCCGCGAGCAGATCGACGCGTTCGGCCTGGGCTCGCAGCGGAAGGCGCAGCGTGCCTGGGCCGAGGGCCGGTTCGATCGCGAGGTCGCGCCCGTGAACGCGCCGGTGCTCGGCACCGACGGGAGCGCTACCGGAGAGAGCCGGGTCGTGGACCGCGACGGCGGGCTGCGGGACACCAGCCTGGACATGCTCGCCGCGCTCAAGCCCGTGCTACCCGACGGACTGCACACGGCGGGCACGTCGTCGCAGGTTTCCGACGGAGCCGCGGCGGTGCTGCTGGCCGACGAGACACGAGCGAATGAGCTCGGCCTGCGGCCGCGAGCCAGGATCGTGGCCCAGTGCCTGATCGGCGACGAGCCGTACTATCACCTCGACGGCCCGGTCGCCGCGACCGAGCGTGTGCTGAAGCGCGCCGGGATGACCATCGGCGACATCGACCTGTTCGAGGTCAACGAGGCGTTCGCCAGCGTCGTGATGTCGTGGGCGAGCGTGCACGAGCCGGATCCCGATCTGGTCAACGTCAACGGCGGCGCTATCGCGCTCGGTCATCCTGTCGGCAGCACCGGCTCGCGGCTGATCACGACTGCCCTGCACGAGCTGGAGCGCCGGGACGCGAGCACCGCGCTGATCTCGATGTGCGCGGGTGGTGCGATGGCTACCGCGACGATTATCGAGCGGGTGTAGTTCTCCGTGCGCCTCCGAGTGGTGCGCGGCAGCGGCGCCCGCTAGAACGCTACGGCGTCCCGCACCTGGCCAGGAGCGCAAGACAACTCTGCGCGTGGGCCGACGGCCGTCATGAGCGATCCCTCCCACCTGGCCGCTTGCGCCGTCGATTGATATACGTATACTCATACATGTAGCTGGTTCGAGCGGAGGTTAGGATGCCGTGGTGCCGAACAAGACGATCTACGTGTCGGACGAGGATCAGCCCCTCTACCGCCGGGCCCAGGAAATAGCCGGCGGCAACCTCTCGGCTGCTATCGCCGCAGCCCTGCGCCGGTACGTCGAGGTAGAAGAAGGCCGCCGCGAGGGCTACGACGAGATCGTCGTTCGCGTCGGGCGAGGAGCGGGCCGCAAGCAGCGCTTCTCCGGCGTCCTGCTGGCCGAGTGGGGACGGTCTACGGCGAACCGCATGGAGGTCTACCGGGTTTATCGCACCCGCTCGGGCAAGTTCGCCGTGCACACCGAGCGGTCGCCAGAGTGGACGTCCGGCGGCTCCGGCAACTGGGTCCGTGACCTGGCGAACTGGCGCATGTATCTCGGCCTCACGGAGGAGACCTGGGGTTTCGCCGCCGGCGAGTCGACCCTCGACGTCGCCGACTCGATCGAGGCCCTGCGGGACAAGATCCCGGCCGAGCTGTACGACATGGTCGCGTCGTCGGACGGCGAGCCTGCGGTCGAGGACCTCGATATCTGACCACTAGCGCCGGACAGCGCGACAGTACCCAGCGGACCGCGCGACACCCTACCCGTTTCATGGGAACGAAACGCGCAATCCGGGCGCGGATTTCACTGAAGCGATAAGGGTGTCCCGCGGGCGGCTCCCTGCGGTGGCCTAACAGCTGCGTAGGCCGCAACGATGGTCACATGGTCGCTTCCGTCGCGGTGTTCTCCGACATTCATGGCGTACTACCAGCGCTGGACGCCGTCCTCGCCGAGCCCGATGTGGTGACCGCCGACCGGATCGTGCTCACCGGGGACATCGCCTCGGGTCCGCAGCCGGCGGAGGTACTCGACCGGCTGCTGAGCCTCGGCGAGCGCGTCACCTGGGTACGCGGCAACGCCGACCGGGAGCTAGCAGATCTCGCCCGGGGTAAGGACGTGCCGGTGCCCGATGAGATCACGCCTTGGGCGGCGGGGCAGCTCAGCCCCGACCACGTGAGCTGGCTGGCCGGGCTGCCGCACCCGGTGACTGTCGAGATCGACAGTTTCGGGCCGGTGCTGTTCTGCCACGGCACGCCGCGCGATGACGCGGAGGTCGTTCTGGTGGACACGCGTCTGCAGCGGTGGGCCGAGGTGCTGGCTGATGTACCGGCCGAGGTGACGACTGTGGTGTGCGGGCACACACACATGCCGTTTAGTCGGCTGGCCCACGGCAGGCAGATCGTCAACGCGGGGAGCGTGGGTATGCCGTACGGCCGCGCCGGTGCGCACTGGGCGCTGCTGGCTGAGGGAGCTGTCACGCTGCGCAGATCCGAGTTCGACGCGACGGCCGCGTGCGCAGCCGTCGCCGAGCAATCCACATTTCCTGGGGTCGCAGAGTGGGCTGACTACTTCATTCACGCCCGAGCCAGCGACGCCGACGCGATCGCAGCGTTCGGTCCGCGTGACGGCCGCACGCCAATGCCACCTGCTCACCGCTGACAGGCTGCGGCTAGCCCCGGCCGAACGGCGAGCCGGCGTTACGCCGCTCCGCCAGCTCCGTTGTCACGGTGCCGGTGGACGGCTGACGCCTCAGGAGACGAGGGCATAGGCGAGCTCGACGGCGTGGCCGTGCGGGTCGCGGCTAGCGCCGTCGATCAGGCTCCGGCCGAGCAGCAGTTCGGTCACCATGCGGTAGATCAGTGCCCGGATCAGGTACTGACCGAAGTTCTCGATGTGGCTCACGGCGGCGAGTATCCACGCGTCGGCACCCTCCCACACCAGGGCGTCGGCGACGACGATCGCGGACGCGAAGGCGGCGGGCCGCCAGTACGGCGCGAAGTCGATCACGGCGGGCGTGAGGACATCGTGGAAAAGCACGTTGCCGCCCAGGTCGCCGTGCATCAGCTGGCTCGGGGCAGTGACCGGGCGCCGGGCGGCCGCGAGCCGTGGTATGTGCGGCGCACCGGCAAAGCGGGCCGCGGGCAGCTCGTCCCAGGCGACCCGGTCACCAATCGACCAGGGGTCAGTTCTTGAGTCCAGAAAGCCGGGACGCGGGAGGTCTCGCAGTGCGGCGTGCAGCCGCTCGCCGACCGCGACTGCCTCCGGCCAGCGGCGCTCACCATGCTCGCCGGCGAGGAAGTCGGTGGCGCTCCAGCCTGCCACGACCGCCGAGCCATCGTTGGCCAGCAGCTGCTTTGCGAGCCGGAACCCGTCACAGCGGACGCCAGCGCTGGTCGTCGCCCACCACGTGAGCTCGTCGTGGCCAGCCTGCGCTGGCTTGAGGACTATGTCACCGGCCCGCCAGGACGTACCTTGGCCACCCTTCAACCGGATCGGCCGCGAGCCGGCCGCCCCGAAGGCCGCGAGCACACGCGGCGGAGGCGCTACTGACGGCACTGGCCCACGCTACCGGCGTTCCCTGATCTTCTCGGACGATCTTCTCGGACTCGGAACGTCAGGCATCGGCGTTCAGCGCTGGCACCAGGACTTGATCGCGCCAGCCCGGGTTTGCCCGGCACCGTGCCGCGTCGTTGTAACAATTTGCTAGCGGTCAGGCAAATTTCAGGTGCGACCAACCCTGACGCTAACGTCAAGGTTAAGGTTGACGTACACGCACGTCAGCAGCACGAGGAGCACACATGGCCGTCGGGGAGCGAAGCCTCGAAGCGACCCAAGCGCCCCGCACGAGGGGCAGGAACTACAAGTGGATAGCGCTGTCGAACACGACGCTCGGCATCCTGATGGTCACCATCAACCAGTCCATCCTCCTGATCTCGCTCCCGGCGCTGTTCCGCGGCATCAACCTGAACCCGCTGGTGCCGTCGAACACCTCGTACTTCCTCTGGGTCTTCATGGGCTTCATGCTCGTCACCGCTGTGCTGGTGGTGAGCCTGGGCCGGGTCGGTGACATCTACGGCCGGGTCAAGATGTACAACCTCGGCTTCGCCGTGTTCACGCTGTTCTCGATCCTGCTGTCAGTGACGTTCCTGACCGGGCCGGCGGGCGCGATCTGGATCATCGTCATGCGCGTCATGCAGGGCGTCGGAGCGGCGTTCCTATTCGCGAACTCGACGGCCATCATCACCGACGCGTTCCCAGTGGAAGAGCGGGGCAAGGCGCTCGGCATCAACGGCATCGCCGGAGTCAGCGGGTCGTTCCTCGGCCTGCTACTCGGCGGCGTGCTGGCACCGATCGAGTGGCGGCTGGTCTTCCTCGTCTCGGTCCCGTTCGGGTTGTTCGGCACTGTGTGGGCCTACCTGAAGCTGGAGGACAACGGCGTCCGGATCCCGGCCAAGATCGACTGGATGGGCAACACGCTGTTCGCCGTCGGCCTGATCGCTATCCTCACGGGCATCGTCTACTCGCTGCTGCCTTACGGCGGGCACTCGACAGGCTGGACCAACCCGTGGGTGCTGGCAGGAATCTTCGGCGGCATCGCTGTGATGATTCTCTTCGCCTGGGTCGAGACCAAAGTTCAGGCGCCGATGTTCCGGCTGGGCCTGTTCCGGATCCGGGCCTTCACCTTCGGCAACATCGCCGCGCTGCTGGGGGCCCTCGGCCGCGGCGGCATCCAGTTCATGCTGATCATCTGGCTGCAGGGCATCTGGCTTCCGCAGCACGGCTATAGCTTCAGCCAGACGCCGCTGTGGGCGGGCATCGCCATGCTCCCCCTATCGGTCGGCTTCCTCATCGTCGGGCCGCTGGCGGGCCTGCTGTCCGACAAGCACGGGGCCCGGCTGTTCGCCACGACCGGCCTGGCCGTGTCCTGCGCGGCGTTCCTGCTGCTGGAACTGCTGCCGATCAACTTCAGCTACACCTGGTTCGCGGTGCTGATCTTCCTGTTCGCCGTCGGTATGGGACTCTTCTTCGCCCCGAACCAGGCAGGTGTCATGAACAGCCTGCCGCCCGATCAGCGCGGCGCAGGCGCGGGCATGATCAACACCTTCCAGAACTCCGCGACCGTGCTGTCGATGGGCTTGTTCTTCACCATCGTCACCCTGGGCCTCGCGTCGCGCCTGCCGTCCGCCCTGTTCAAGGGGCTGACCGCGGCAGGCGTGCCGGGTCCTGCCGCGCACGCCGTGGCCAGCGAGCCGCCGATCGGCAGCCTGTTCTCGGCCTTCCTCGGCCTCAACCCGATCAAGGAACTGCTCGGTCCTAGCGGCGTGCTGCAGAAGCTGCCGGCCAGCCAGGCTGCCTACCTCACGAGCCGCTCGTTCTTCCCGAAGCTCATCGAGGAGCCGTTCGCCGGGGGCCTGCACCTGGCGTTCACCTTCGCGGCCATCGCGACCATCATCGCCATTCTCGCGTCGGCGGTGCGGGGCAAGCGCTACGTGCACGGCGAGCCGGCCTCCGGCGAGGCGCCGGTTGACCCGATGATCGACGAGATGGTGGCCTACCCCGCGGACGCGGCGCTGACCGCGGAGGCTGCGGGCGCTGACGCACTGGGTGAGAGCAGGTAGCGGCATGGGCGCGACGGCGGGCCGGCCCGAGTCCGAGCAGCTGCTCGGTATCGGCGCGGCAGCCGAGCGAGCCGGCGTGTCACAGCGGGCGCTGCGCTATTACCAGCAGATCGGCCTGCTGACGCCCTGCGGCAGCACGCCTGGCGGGCTGCGGAGGTATTCCGAGGAGGACCTGGCCAGAGTCGCCCGGATCCGTCAGCTGCAGATGCTGCTCGGCCTCGACCTGGACGCGATTGCGAGGGTGCTAAGCGACGAGGACCGGATGGCGCAGATCAAACGTGCCTACCTGGACGAGGGCACCAGCCGCGAGGAGCGGCAGGAACTGCTTCGTGAGAGCCTTGAGCTACAGCAGCGCCTGCGTGCGATCGTCGAGGCCAAGCTGCGCGGGATTGAGGAATTCCTGGCCGACATGGACGCCCGCATCTCCAGGACGCGGGCGCTGCTCGACCAGCCGCCCCAGCCCGTCAGCGCCGGCGCACCGCGTGGACGTACGCAAAAGCCCTGAGATCTGCCCAACGAGTTCGTGCCTCACTTCAGGCTGGCAAAGGAGGAACCGTGCCGCTGCATCTGCGCAACGTCCCGACGCGAGTCGCCACTGGTGCCTACATCCTGCACTCGGGCCTGTCCAAGTGGAATGGCAGCGAGGAGCAGGCCAAGGGCGTGCACGCCATGGCCTCCGGCGCGTATCCGGTTCTGGCGGATGTGCCGCCAGCTACGTTCCTGAAGGTGCTGTCCGCGGCTGAGATCGGGGTCGGCGCGGCGCTTCTCACGCCGTTCATCGGCAACAGGCTCGCCGGAGCCGCGCTGACCGCGTTCTCCGGCAGTCTCATGGGCATCTATCTGCGGACGGCCGCCTTGCACGAGGAAGGCAGCGTCTGGCCGACACGGGCAGGGACAGCGATCAGCAAGGATGTCTGGATGCTCGGCATCGGCGTTGGCCTCATGGCCGACAGTTCGGGAAGACGCCGCTGAGCAATCGGGCAAGCTGCGCACGCACCCTGATCTCTCCTGGGTCTTGCCTGCCGGAGTACTGGGCGCGTGAGATGAACCGACGCCCCAGAGCCGCGATCAGCGGCATACTGCCCATTGGCACCTGGTTGCTTGCAGTGGAGGGGAGATGCGGGCCAGACCAAACCGTGAGCCCGAGTACGGCGCTGTGGCTCCGAGCAGAGCCCCGCGATACGTCAATGCCGGCCCGTTGGCCGCGGCCGGCGAGTCGCTGCCAGCCGCTGACCGTGAGTATGCTGTGCAGGTCCGGGGCCTGGTTAAGTCGTACGGCGACGTGCACGCCGTGCGGGGGATCCACTTCGACATCTGGCGCGGGGAAATATTTGCGCTGCTCGGTCCCAACGGCGCCGGGAAGACGACCACGGTCGAGATCCTCGAGGGCTACCGGACCAGGAACGCGGGAGAGGTGCTGGTGCTCGGGCTAGACCCCGGTCGTCAGCGAGCCGCGCTGAAACCTCAGATCGGCATCGTGCTGCAGGCCACTAGCGTGGAAAGATACCTGACGGTTGCCGAGAGCATCGCGATGTACGCCAGCTACTACCCGCATCCACGCTCCGCGGATGAGGTCATCGACCTGGTTGGCCTGACCGAGAAGCGGAACACCAGGGTGATCAAGCTGTCGGGCGGCCAGCAGCGACGGCTTGAGGTCGCGATCGCACTGGCGGGTGACCCGGATCTGCTGTTCCTCGACGAGCCGACCACCGGCTTCGACCCGTCGGCCCGGCACGAGGCCTGGGATGTCATCAAGAACCTCGCCAGTCTCGGCAAGACCGTCCTGCTCACCACGCACTACATGGACGAGGCGCAGGCCCTGGCGGACCGGGTCGCGGTGATCGCGGACGGCCAGATCGTGGCCGAGGGCCCTCCGTCGACCCTCGCCCACCGGGACAAGGCGGCGGTCCGGATCCGGTTCAGCGTGCCGACGGGCGAAGTGCCGCCGCCCGAGCTCTCCGCAGTCATCGCCGACGGTGTGGCGGAGTTCTCGCCGGCGGACGTGGCAGCGGGGCTGTATCAGCTCAGCGGTTGGGCGACGGAGCGGCGGGTCCCGCTGGACGGGCTGGAAATAATCCGGCCGTCCCTGGAAGACGTCTACCTCCGCCTCACCAGCGCTGCAGAGGCCGGAACGCAGGCGGGAGGAGCGGCGTGAATGCGGTCGCGATGACAACGTCGCAGGTGCGATACGTCAACAAGGCGTTCTGGCGAAACCCGGCAGCAGCGTTCTTCACCTTTGCCTTCCCGCTCATGTTCCTGGTCATCTTCACGTCACTACTCGGGAACCACACGATCCAGCTCGGCACGCGACACATCAGCACCTCCACCTACTACGTCTCCGCCATGGCGGCGTTCGCGGTGATCTCTGCCTGCTACAACAACATCGCGATCGGCATGACTTTCCAGCGCGACGGCGGCATCCTGAAACGCACTAACGGGACACCGCTACCCGGAAGCGCCTTCATGGGTGGCCGCATGATCCACGCGCTGCTGATCTCCGTCCTGCTCGTCGCGCTCACCGCCGGGTACGGGAAGGCCTTCTACCACGCGTCCATCCCGGCAGGGATCACCCTGGTGCGATTCCTGGTCATGCTCGTAGTCGGTGCCGCTGCATTCTGCGCGCTTGGCCTGGCCGCCACCGCAATCATTCCGAATGCCGACGCTTCGGCGGCGATCGTCAATGCGACCATCCTGCCGCTGCTGTTCCTGTCCGGGATCTTCATTCCGTTCGGCGCCAGCACGCCGTCGTGGATCTTGTGGATCGGGCGGATCTTCCCGGTCCGGCATTTCGCGGCGGGAATGCAGGCCGGCTTTGTCGGCACTGCTTTCAGCTGGACCGATGTGCTGATCGTCGCCGTCTGGGGACTGGGCGGGCTGTTGCTGGCAGTGCGCTTCTTCAGCTGGGAGCCGCGCACCAGCTGACGCCGGCCGCGAACCGAGTTCGTGTCGGCAGCGGCTACATCCAGTCGGCGAAGCGCGGCCAGGCAAGCAGCGTCTCCACCACCTCGGGCAGCGAGCCGTCGTCAGCGCCGGCAGACTGCGTAAACCGTCCCCGGTAGAACAGGAGGGGGTCGCCCGCGGCGCTGTCGCCGAGACCGGTGACCCGGGCGATGACCACGTAGTGGTCACCTGCCTCGTGCACGGTCTCGACCGAGCACGAGGCCCACGTGAGCACGCCGTCCAGCACGGGCAGCCCGGCCGGGCCAGGCGTCCAGCCGACGCCGTCGAACTTGTCCGGGCTGCTCACGCCGAAGCGCCGGGCCAGCTCCCGCTGGCCAGCGGCGAGAATGTTGGCGCAAAACCGGCCGCTGGCTGCCAGCCGCGGCCAGGTCGTCGACGTGCTGGCCGGGCAGAACAGCACGAGCGGCGGCTCCAGCGACAGCGCGGCGAACGCCTGGCAGGCGAATCCGACCGGCCCGCCCGCGTCGATTCCGGTTATCACGGTCACGCCGGTAGCGAAGTGACCGAGCACCTGACGGAACCGCTGCGGATCGGGATCGAGCGCAACGTGGGCGGCAGTCATGGGATCAGTGTGCGCTACTCGCGCCGAATACGTGGCCCCACAAGCTCACGGTCGTCGTTTCCCGAGTCACCCACGTGCTGTCGTCGACGGTCAGCCCGTCAGTGCCGTACTCGACGTCGAAGCCGCCGGGTGTCTGCACGTAGAAGGACACCATGTGGTCGTTCGCGTGACGTCCGAGCGTCGAGCTGACGGGCGCCTTGCGACGGTGGCAGCGGTCCAGCGCGAGTCCGACATCGTCCAGGGCTGCCACCTCGATCATGAGGTGCACGATGCCCGCCGCCGGGGTCATCGGGGCGAGAGCCAGCGAATGATGCCGCGGGCAGCAGCCGAGGAAGCGCATCCATACCGGCGGGCTGCCGGCCGGACGCCCGAAGAACTCGCCGGGCAGCCGCATCGAGTCGCGGAGCCTGAATCCGAGCAGTCCGGTGTAGAAGGCGAGTGTTTCCTCGTCGTCGGTCGCCGGGAGCACGACGTGGCCCATTCCCTGGGCACCGGTGACGAATGTCGTCCCGTACCCGCTGACTGCTGGCCGGCTATCGAGCGCCGCGCCGCAGAAGATCTCCAGCATGTTGCCTGACGGGTCGTCGGCGTGCAGCAGCCCGCCCACCCTGCGGTCCGCCAGCTCGGCTGCGTCGCCGCTTTTCACCGCTACCCCAGCGGCCGCGAGGAGGCGCGCCACCTCATCGAGATCCCGCTCGCTGGCGACCTCCCAGCCGGTGGCCAGCAGCCGGTCCCGCTCGCCTGGCACAACGAGAATCCGCGCGGGAAAGTCGTCCATCCGCAGGTAGACCGCGGCCGGATCAGGGCCGCGGCCCTCGGACATGCCGAGCACCCTCGTGCCGAACTCGCGCCAGGCGGAAGGGTCGGTGGCTTCGACGCGCAGGTAGC
>Ga0126373_10004287_pt1 | contig 10888 bp, 7 predicted proteins | sample PanSoiMetPlot_11_FD_92545 | JGI IMG/M metagenome (GOLD analysis project Ga0126373, IMG submission 92545) | Tropical forest soil microbial communities from Panama - MetaG Plot_11 | ecosystem: Environmental > Terrestrial > Soil > Tropical forest > Bulk soil | place: Panama | collected 2016-02-17
ATCCAAGCTACAGGGCTCTGGCTTCTACCCTGGTGAGTTTGTCCTCACTAAATGCACCAGCTTTCGCTGGACACACCTTCATGCCGGTTTAGCCCGGCGCACCGTAATCGAGATATTTCGCCACTTAAACCAAAAACGATCTTCCCCACTAATCACGCTGACTTTCGTACGCCCCAATATCGCAGCCGCGAGTATCCTCCGAGTCATGGCGCGGCGCACCGCGTTGATCGGTCTTTAAGAGATTACCGACGTTATCTGTGCAGCCATTCGGGTTGCCAGCGTCACTCGCTGGACTCCCGGACGGTAGTGCCATCGCCTGCCGTTGGTCCGCCGTTGTTATGCAAGCGACCAAGCATGGGGTCGATGTTGTTCAGGTCGCCGGTGCCATCGAAATCGCGGGAGTCATCGCTGCTCAGGTTGTGACCTTGCGAGAAAATCGTACCGTTTATGCAGTTTTGCGCCAGAATTGTTCGCGAAAATGCTGTTCCTGGACCACACCTTACCCGGGGCACTCCCGCCAGCAAGTAGGATGCGACCGGTGACGGTGCTACTGCTGAGCCACATCTTACCGCCTGAGTTAGCACTCAAAATACCCCAATCTCGCGCATGAGGCTGGCTGATGTCCTGCGAGCGTCGCGTAGCAAATTCAGCGATGTAAAGAACAATTTACGACTTTGGTCAGTTCACCCGGCCCGAACGTGTTGTACACTTGACAGCGCTTTTAGTCGGCCAATCTTCCCCTCGAAAAGAAATTCTCTTCCCCGCGGATCCACCCGCGTCTTTTGCATATTCCAGTAAGGGTCGGAGAAAATGACATGGCCAAACCAGCTTCAGCAGCCGTCGTCGCATGGGGAGTCCTTCTGTTGGTGTTGCCCGCGATCATCGCAACCCCGGCATTCGCACAGATAACCTCTACCTGGACAGGAGGTGCCGGAAACTGGTCGCCTTGTCCGAACCAAAGCGGCAACGCCCTATGGGACACGTGCAATGCTAATCCGCCCGCTTTCCCGAACGGAAACTACAACGCAGTCATCATGGGGGGCCCGGTGAATGCTACCGCAGCGTCCGTCGTCAATCTGACGATCGGCAGCGGCGATGTTCTGAATCTTGCGGGCACCGCATACGTGGACATCACTGGACCCAGCGTCGTAAACAATGGCTCCATCGTCCTGACCAGTTCCAACGGGATTCAAATTGAAGGCAACGTCACCACCACGTGGAGCGGCACTGGCACTGTGTCGCTAAATGCCGCTGGCGTCAGGTTCTGGGGTGGCAACGGCACTCCGACTTTAATCCTGCAGCAGCCAGTGACTGGTCAAGGGTCGATTCTCGGACTCATCCTCAATAACCAGAGCACCATCACGGCCAGTGGAGGCACCCTGAGTATCCAGCCGGCCGCCGGAGGTTTGACCAACACTGGTACTATCCGGGCTAAATCGGGGACTACCATTGATTTGATCGGTGCCGCTCCCTTTACCAACAACGGTGGAACGATCAGCTCATTAAACGGCTCAAGGATCCTGCTCGAGGCAAATGTCACCGGAGGCACGATCAGCACGACCGGCACGGGCAATTTCACACTCGCTCCCCCGGGTGCCGGAGCCGGCCTGAATAACCTCACGAATGCCGGAACCTTCAACGTTCCCGCTGGTGCCGGTCTGAATTGGACTGGAACCATCACCAACAACGGCATCTTCAACTTGAACGGCTCGATTTCCACCAATGGAACCGTGACTCTCAAGGGCAGCGGAACTGTTCTGATGAGTAACGGTGCTTTTGACGGATTGTCTGCAAACCCGCTGATCAACCAGGGAACGATTCATGGCAGCGGTCAGTTCTACCAGGTGCCTCTCACGAATCAGGCCACGATCAATGCGGATAATTCTTCCGCGATGTTGGCCGTCAACGGCAGTACGACGACGAACACCGGGACTCTGGAAGCGACTAATGGCGGTACGCTGGAGCTCGCCGCTGTCGTCGACAATGCGGGCGGCACCATCGAGGCTCTCAACGGGTCGACTGTGATCCTCACAAATGGTTTCAGCGGCTCCGTCAATGGTGGAATCCTCACGACCAGCGGAACGGGTACGATCCAGAGTCAAAACGGTGTGCTCGATGGAACCGTTAATATTCCGACCAACAGCGGAAGATTCGAAGTGAACGGTTACGATCTGTTCACCCAGGGAACCATAGCCAACGACGGCACAATGTCGATCACGAACGGCTGCATGATTATGAACAGGCCTACGACCCTCACTGGTACCGGCACGCTCTCCATGAGCACGAGCGGATGCATCTTCGGCGGGGGGATCGCCTTTACAAATTCGAGCACCATCGAAGGCGCTGGCACGATCGGCGACTCCAATCCCATGCCGATCACGAACACAGGCACAATCCTCGCCAATTCCCTTGGTAATACCCTCTTTGTCAGCCCTAATACGACCGGGTTCACAAACACCGGAATGCTTGCTGTGAATGCCGGCAGCACGCTCGACATTACAGGGACATTCAACAATCTCAAGAACGGACTGCTGAGTGGCGGGACCTACGCTGTGGCCGGAGTGCTTGATGTCCAGAATCCAATCGTCACCGCCAGTGCTCCGATCACGCTCACCGGGCACGGCGCTTTGATTTTCGATGCTTTTCACGGAGTGAACGCGCTTTCCTCGCTCACTAGCAACGCCGGCAAAGGCCTGCTCGCTGTGCAGAGTGGACAATCCCTCGCGACCGCTGGCAATTTCACCAACAAAGCAAAATTAATCGTGAGAGCCGGAAGTACTTTCAGTTCAGGCGGCAATTTCACGCAGGCAGCCGGCGTTACGACGGTCGATGGCACTCTCACTGCACCCTCTGGGTTGACCCTTACCAACGGGACCATTCAAGGTCAGGGAACGATTGCTGCGGTAGTGACTTCCAACGCCGTCGTTATTGCCGGCGACGCCACAACCAAGCCCGGCAAGTTGACCATTACTGGCAGCTACACGCAGAACGCCACGGCTTCGCTTGACGTCGACATCACTGGCTCAACGGTCGGAACCCAGTACAGCCAGCTCGCCGTTTCGAATGGAGCCAGCCTCAACGGAATACTCAACATCAAGAGAAAAGCGGCATTTGTTCCGGCCATCGGAACCACCTTCACGATCCTGAAGGCGAGCGCCGTGAACGGCAAGTTCGTGAAGGTAAATGGCGCAGCTATCAATGCGGGAGAACATTTCGCCGTGGACTACTCGTCAAACGTGGTGACGCTTACGGTCGCGTCCGGCCCGTAGACTTTGCGACGGGCGACAGACCTAATTCCAGCTTTGAAGGATAACGTCCATTCACAGGGTGTAACGCACAAGGGCGTGCGCGCTCTGCGTTTCTGCGGCGAACCACCGTCTTGTCCTAAAGCCAAAATAGCAGCGAGCAGCAACAGGACCACAGGAGAACTTGCGCGGTTCGTGCGCCCAATTCTATCTAAGAGAAATCTGATTACAAGACTGGCGAAATCAGGCGTTCTCGCAAGCCTGCGCTTTTCCTTCGCTGAAAAACGTGTCGGTGAGTGCAATTAGAAGTGTCTGTTGAAAAACTCAGTCTCGGAAAAATGCTCAGAAAAACTTTGCGCTACGATGCCCTACAAACGACGATCTTAATTTTCTGGACATTTTCTATTCCCAGATTTTGGTGCGTTTCATGCGAAACCAGACCTTTTCAACAGACACAGAATTTTTCGCCAACCACGCTCCTCGAAGTGCGTCAGGACTGCTCTTCCAGCGGCAATTAGGTCCACATAAAGAGCAGATACGCCAGGTTCCTGACAATCCCAACGTTCACCTCAATCGATATCGGGCGGTTCCGCCGGCCGCGTATCGTTCAAAAAGAAGGATGCCGGCACCTTCGTGGGTATCACAAATTTTTTTGGGGGCTTGAGAAAGTTATAAAAAGCACTGAGGTTCGTGCTCGATCGCTGGTCTGCAAATCCCAGCGCTCCTTCATGGATCCCGAAATTCCCTTCCACAAACCGCAGAATGCTTCCGAAGTCGTACTGATTCACGCTGTCAATAATCGGGACGGTATACGCCGAAATAAAAATCAGGGGTACGCGAAAGCCCAGCTGATAATCGCCCTGACCCTGCCTCGGTGCCGACAAAAACGGCGGCAGCACATGATCGTAAAATCCTCCCCAATCATCCCACGTCACCACGATCGCCGTATCCGCCCAGTACGGCACCCGCGCCCCATTCACCTGGTCCACACAGGGACTGCCACTCACTGCATTCACTACATTCGCTACCCATGCAGGACCGCCGTCGTTACTCTGCTTCGCTGTACTCGACGGATGGTCCGAGTATTGTCCCTTGGGAATTACCCACACCATATCCTTCAGATTGCAGTTCTGCAAATCACGCAATATATCCGGCGGATTCTCGTCCACGTTGTCGAGCCATTCCCTGCCCGTGCATGCCGTGAACGTACTATTGGGCTGACAAATTTCCTGAATCCAGTTCGGCGCGGTCCAAATGCTGTTGGAGACGTGGGTTGCCGGAAAGCCAGTCGTGTAATATCGCCATCGATATCCATATTGTTCGAGCAGACTCGCCATGGTGTCATGCGAAAAACACGTCGTGCCCTGGGGATTGTTTACCAAGTCGAATTGACCCGGTGCTCGTGCAGGATCGATCATCAGGTATATCGAGTTCAACGGCGAGAGGCACCCTAATACGCCGTTATTTTCCGATACAAACACGGCAGCAGCGTCCTCTGCCGAGCTTGGAGCCGAGGTACCTGCAAACAGAAACTGGTGTGCTGGCGCACTCGGACCCTGATTTGTCTGAAACATCCGGTTCGCCCACCCGAATGTCTGTGCCATATACAAATACGGATAGATCGTCGGCTGTATCGTCGGATCGACATACTCGAAAGAGCAGTTCGCTGGACAACCCGCCGTCGAAAGTTGCGTGTTGCGAGTGCATGGATAGTGCGTCTTCCTGTTTGGATTACACATCTTCTCAAAGTCCGAGTGACCGTGAGCCGGGTCATAACCATTGCCCAGCGGCACGGGTGCGAGCGCCACTTTGTTCCCGCGTGCGTCAAATCCGAACCCCTGAATATCAAACTGTCCCAGTTTGCTCCCGCACGCGCTCGGGTCTCCATACGGAGGCAGGCACAACCCTTGAAACAGATCATCCGGCGTTCGATTCTCCTGGACCACCACAATAATGTGCTGAAACCTCGAGATCATGGCCTGCGCCCGTGTAAAGCTAGACACAGTCAGTAAACACGCCAGCGCTGCGACGGTAAGCTTTCGCATGGGAAACTCCTTCTGGATGGTCGTTCGGGGGCACCAACAAGATACTTACCCCGACAGGAAACTGCTCTTTAACCCATATTGTCTCCGACGGAATCCGAACTCAAAGGCCCAACCCGGCCCGTCAGAACGGTGCAGACTTTTAGAAGATGTCCCGGATCGCCTTTCATTGTCAAATGGTCCCGGAAGTCGGAAGTTTTAGAGCGCTTGCATTCAGCTTTTCTGAAGGCCGACCTCAGCATTTTGGAGAGAGAGATGCGTTATAAGCAACGTGAAATTCATAACACTTCTTTAACATCTCACTACAGCAATGCCGTCCACAGGTATCGAAATCCACAAGTGTTGAAAACCCACTAGGATTCTATCGCCAGTGTTCAGACAAAAAAGATGCTGGGGTGATCGCAGAGCATGAAGCAGGTCTGAACACTGTTGATAGAATCCTAGTTGATAGAATCCTAGTGGGCTACTCTTCAACCCAGAGGAAAATGTTTTTCCTGAGGGTAGATGAGGGAAATGGCGATATTTCAGTAGTCACAAGCGGATCTTGGTGGTGTTCGCTTTGATGAACGCAAACAGCTGCTCTGCAATCGGCTCTGTGTTCTTGTAGTACGAATCGTCGCAAAGACTTAATTTGTCTCCACGCTTGTCATCACGGGCAGAGATTACGGTCTCGATTGCATTCGATCTCAAGTCTGATATGCCAATTGCTTCTATTGCCTTCTGAGTGGTGTTCGCGGTTGTCTTGCAGCCGATTCTTTGGAGAGCGCCGACGATGATTGGTACATATTCTCGCGAGGAGTTGACAAAAAATTGCTGGTAACCGCCACTGTTCACTTCGCGCTCAAGAGCCTCAACCGCAAGCACGATGCGTTCTTCATCGCTAAGGCGCTGCATACCTTCGCGTTTAGCCTTTCCGGCGATAGCCTGCTCGAACGCGAGGACCAGAGAGTCGGTTCGATATTCGCCTTCCAACGTGAGTAGCTGCTCGACACTCTGACCCGAGTACCCATCCAGCCATTTTGGACCCGGCCGTAACCCCACTGCGGCAGAAACGCGCTCCTTCGTCAGGCGAAGAGTCTCTTTCATGGTTGGTGATGTCATGGAAACATTCTGCACTCGATATTTTTTCGGCATCCCCTCGCGCCCTTCAAGTGAATCGATTAGAGAAACAACGCTTTTCCATCGAGGGTCGTCCTCGCCGATGTCAAAATTCACAGATTCGCCTCGTGGCCCTCGGACGATCTCAGTGAACTCCACTCCGGCAGTCAGCAAAGATGCTTTCTCTTGTTCGCTGATGAGAAACACCGTGATGTGGTGGAAAAGTCCCATGGTTGGGTTAACTTCTTGACAACACTCGCGGACCTTCGGCGTGCCTTGGGAATCTCGCTCATTCTACCGAAGTAGATGTTGAAAACAGAGATAGCGCTCATAGGGGAGTTTGGCCCGTAATCGATTTAACGTCAACTATGCTTCCAGAAAAACTCCCTGATAGCGCGTACAGAAAAACCCGGGGCAGCGGAAGTCGAATGTCCGGTGCTAGTCCCGAGTTGCCTTACCCACCCGACCTTACACCGGGTTGACTATAGTCGGTGTCATAACCCCAGCGGGCCGAAAATGCCTGTTCGCTTCCGAACATCCTAAGGCGATTGTGGACACCCATAAACCCTCTGGTTCGGTGGCAGTATCCTTACATTCTTTGCCTTCAAGGAGTTCGCCTTGCTCTCGATTGGTAAGAGTCTTGCTGTGGGAAGTCGGGTGAGGTATCGGTGACATGGAAACCTTGCTACAGGACCTGCGCTACGGCGTGCGCATGCTACGGAAATCGCCGGGGTTCGCCGCGGTCGCGGTGATTACTCTGGCGCTGGGTATTGGCGCGAATACCGCCATCTTCACGGTAGTGAATGGCGTGCTGCTGAATCCACTGCCTTATCCGCAGCCGGAGCAATTGGTAGCGTTATATCAACGGACGCCCAACTTTGCAGAGGCCTCCATTCCTTATCCAAATTTTCTGGATTGGCGGCGGGAGAACCGTTCGTTTTCCGATTTGGCGGCGTACCGTCACGACGATTTCAATCTGACTGGGGCGGGAGAACCAGAACGCCTGGAAGGCGAAATGGTTTCCGCATCGTTCTTCCCTGTTCTCGGAGTGAAGCCCGTTCTGGGTCGGACTTTCACGGAATCAGAGGACCTGCTGGGCGGCGCGCCGGTAGCCCTGATCAGCGATAACTTATGGAAGCGAAAATTCGCTTCCGCGCGCGACGTGGTGGGAAAGTCTATCGACCTGAACGACACGATGTATACGATTGTGGGGATCATCCCCGCCAACTTTCACTATCACAACGAAAACTTTCACGATGACAAGGATGTATTCGTTCCCATCGGACAGTGGAGCGATCCGCTATTTCGCAATCGGCACACTGGCATGGGCATGGACGCGGTTGGCAGGCTGAAGCCGGGAATTACGGTGGAGCAGGCGAGAGCGGACTTGAATGCCGTCGCTGAGCGGTTGGCACAGATGTATCCCGACAGCAATAAAAATTCGGGAGTCAGTATCGTTTCACTCAAAGAAAATCTTGTCGGAGACGAGCACAACCTCTTTGGCAACATCCGTCCGTTTCTCCTGGTTCTCTTATTTGCCGTGGGTTTTGTGCTATTGATCGCTTGTGCAAACGTAGCCAATCTGATGCTGGCTCGGTCTACGGCGCGGATGCGTGAGGTTGCAGTCCGAATTTCTCTGGGAGCAAGCGTCGGACGAATCGTTCGGCAAGTTCTTACCGAGAGCGTGCTGCTGGCCCTGGTCGGTGGAGGGCTGGGATTAATCCTCGCAGCTCAGGGAACGCAAGCCGCTATCAAACTGCTGCCGAATGCCTTGCCTCGTCCTGACGAGATCCATTTGGACAGCCATGTCCTGCTGTTCACGCTCGGTGCAGCCATGCTGGCAGGCATTTTGTTTGGCCTGATTCCGGCGTTGAAGACCTCCGGAACGAGTATCGGAAGCACCCTCAAGGAAGGTGGTAGAGGAACAAGCGAACGGCATCGGACGCAGGGCGCGATCGTGGTGGTGGAAATGGCACTGGCTTTGGTGCTGCTTGCGGGCGCCGGATTGATGATTCGAAGCTTGGGGAAACTCTGGCAAGTGAATCCTGGGTTCGAGGCGCAAGGAATGCTTGATTTCGAACTCACAGCGAGCAAGCCCTTCGGCAACACGCCGGCGGCAACCCGGGCCGCTTTTCGGAAACTCCATGATGCCATCGCCACCGTGCCGGGAGTTGAGAGCGTTTCGCTCGCCGCCGGGGCCTCTCCGATGTGGAGTGATTCCGAGTTGCCCCTGTGGCTGGAAGGAGAAGCCAAGCCTGCTTCGCAGTCGGAAATGAAAACCTCCCTGTTCTACATAGTCCAACCGGATTATCTGAAAGTCATGAAAGTCCCGCTGAAGAGCGGACGTTTTCTGACGGAGTCCGATAATGAGACCGCGCCCATAGTGATCGTGATCGATGAAGAGTTCGCCCGGCGATTCTTTGGGAACCGCGAACCAATCGGACAGCACGTACATTTCGGCATCCTGAACACAACTGCCGAGATCGTAGGGATCGTGAAGCATGTGAAGCAATGGGGACTCGATGAGAACGCGAGTTCTCCCGTTCATGCGCAATGCTATTTCTCACTCTCCCAGATACCTGGGGCGCACTTGATGTTATTTGCACATGAAGTGGGTGTAGTGGCTCGGACGCGCCCTGACTTTCCTTCCAATGCGCGTCCGATCATCAGCGGCGTGCGGTCGGTCAACGGCGAGATTGTCGTCTACCGCTTGAGGTCCATGATTGACGTCATCGCCGAGTCGATAGCAGCCCAACGCTTTGCCATGACGTTGCTCGGCGCATTTGCTGCGTTGGCCACGGTGCTTGCGTCAGTCGGGATCTATGGAGTGATTTCTTATATCGCCGGCCAACGGACGCACGAGATTGGCATCCGGATGGCACTGGGAGCAAAGCAGGGAGATGTACTGCGCATGGTGCTGTGGCAAGCGGGAAGAATGGCAGCGATTGGGGTTGGAATTGGGCTGATAGTGAGCTTTGGACTCACGCGATTGATGTCCAGTTTGCTGTTCGAGGTAAGCACGCACGATCCCATCACGTTCTCGGCTGTTGCCCTTTTGTTGATCCCAGTCGCTTTGGCGGCGTGCTACATACCTGCGAGACGCGCCAGTTCGGTCGATCCTATGGTGGCGCTGAGATACGAATAATCGCCAACAAGTCTCTGGGTAAGATTTGAATTTAGCGATTTAAGCGGTCGCGAAGTTGACGGCAGTTCGACCGAGAGATAGGTTATTGTTATGCCGCGATCGGAATTGTGGTGCTACTCCTCTTTTTCCATTCCCGCTGATGCGGCACCGCTGAGACAACTGATGTAAACAGGCGATGACACGTTTTGACCGCCGTCAGTGTCGACACACCCGGCCACGGATGTTTACTTCCTTGCCCATCAGGTACGAGTGCACCGCAGGGTCTTCGGCAACAACATAATCCGCCACCGCGAAGAAATCGTCTTTAAGGCGCGAGACAAAGCCTGTTGTCTACTCAGCAGTTCGATCCAATGACGCTCGTCTAAGGCGTGATCATCCCTCCACGTCCAACGCTGATAGTTAGGTCGGCGACAATCTCCTTGTGGCCAGTGTGGAGGGTGGCGAAGTAAACCGAATAGGCGTCGTCGTCTTTCTTGATGAAGCCGCACACACTTTTGAACTGTTCCCCACAGCAGTTGCATTTGAAGTTTGAAACGTCCTCACCTAGCTCGAGCGAAAAGGCCATTCTGGCTCCCGAAGCGCGGTACGGGTGGATTTGACCTCCGATTGTAGCTGTTAACTGACGAAAATCAGATTACGCTCATCTTCATTTGCACAGGACTCTGCTCAATGTCGGCGTTTGCGTTCGAACCGCTTTGCGACTAGCCATTCAGGCTTGAACAAGGCGAAGCTCCGCTAAAATTTTCCCTGCCAGGTGAAGCAGAAGCCGGCAATGCAGGGACGCAACCGTGCTGAGGGATAATCTGGCCGGGCTCATCGAGCCGATGTTTGACAGCGCGGGGGCCTTCTTAAAACTTCGCTCTCGCGCTGTTGACAACCCAATCCACTCCCACCGTCAGTCGGTCCAGATTGGCAATCAGCTCGGGTCGTAGACGCGCTTCTCCTAGGCTCGCCGACGTCGCATTCAGCTCCGGCTTTCCTTTCAGTTTCTCCACCAGCTCGGCCAGTACTTCCTTCGGTTCTCGCTGCACTGGGCGCTGCGCTTTCGCCCGCTTCGCTCTCGGTTCCTTCTTTAGGAAAGAATTGCTATTCTTCTGCAAGGGTCGATCTCCTTATCCTCTTGGGACTGCACCGTCGAGTGCATTGATCACTGGTAGCTTAATGCGATCCGTGATCGGGGAATCGACCTTCTTATCTCATCTATCGCAGTCAAATCTCTTTACTGAAATTAGTTTGAGAAATGTAGTCGCCATCTCACAATTACATACTTGACTGGCCCTAACTTGTGAATCAAAATCAGACCCGATTTGCGCTATAAGCTGTATCGTTTTCCTGCACGCCTTCGACAGCTGCGCGCA
>Ga0126373_10004288_pt1 | contig 10888 bp, 17 predicted proteins | sample PanSoiMetPlot_11_FD_92545 | JGI IMG/M metagenome (GOLD analysis project Ga0126373, IMG submission 92545) | Tropical forest soil microbial communities from Panama - MetaG Plot_11 | ecosystem: Environmental > Terrestrial > Soil > Tropical forest > Bulk soil | place: Panama | collected 2016-02-17
AAGCGGTTGGCGACCAAGCGCGAGTTTGTCACCTCCTACTTGCTGCGCCACGAGGAAATCCGCGATCCGCTGGAGAAGGACGGCGGCTCGGCGACCATGATCCAGCGCGAGCGGCAGGCCATCGGCGACTTGGAGCAGCGCATCATCGACATCCGCGCGGCCATCGCCCACAGCAACGAGGCAACCAAGATAACCATCGGTGGGCGCAGCCGCACGGTTACCGAGTGGCTGGCGTGGCGCAAGGAGGTCGCTCCGGGCGAGGGGGTGTTCCTGGCTGACCTGAGAAACCGCATCAAGCAGGTGCGCGAGGCCCAGGCGCGCGGCCAGGTGCCGCGCACCGACCCGAGGCTTGCGGCGCTGGCCGTCCAGGCGACTGCTATCAGCCGCGAGAAGGGCGAGAAACCGCCCGAGATAGTGGTCAATCTCGATGAGAAGGAGCTGTCCATACAGAGCGAGCAGCACGAGGAAATCCTGGGGCAGCTCGATGGGCAGTTGAGCCTCAAGAACGCGACCACGGAGATTCGGGTGTGAGCAATGGCTGCGAGAAGTCCACACCCGAAATGCCCGGTGTGTCGGCGCAAGCACGATCCGCGCTTCAATGAGGTTCTCCACGAGTTCTCGTGGGGCACCGCGTACCGCTGCTGGTATGAAAAGGGCATGGACATTGATCAGTTCTTAGCCAAACGTGCCGCAGAATTGCGCAAGCAGGAGCACGCGGAGGAAGAGACGCGAGAGTTCGCGGACGCCCTGAAACGGTTCAAGGGCAACCACGGTGGGTTCATGGCTTGGATAGAAGCCCGAGCGCGCATTGATGTGAATCGCGAGCGCAAACTGGACGCGCTGCATCGGTTGGTTGCGGACCCGCGTACCCCAGCGGGCGAAGCCCAGGCGGCACGGGCCGCAATCGAGCGTCTCCGGTTTGGTCAATCGGTCCTGAAGAGGAAACCATGCCACGAGAGCTGACCCAGGAAGCCATGATGAACCAGAAGGAGCCTCTACGGTGCCCCTATGCCGATTTTGCGGCCTTGTGCGTTTTGGATGAGTGCAGCGAAGAGCGACAAGATGGGGAAAGTGGGTGCTGGCGAATCCGGGAAGAGCGAAAAGAAGAGAAAGAGAGTTTGGCACTTTCGGCAGCGAAGCGAGAGCAGAGGTGAAACACGGCCCGTGTAGGGCTACCCGCCGCGATAGGCGGCTCCAATGGCAAACTGGACTATGAATCCAGTGGGGTTCGATTCCCCGTGGAACCTTAACGCTGAACGCTTAAAAGCTTAACCTTTAAGAATTTGAGAGCTGAAAGCGAAAAGCAGAAAGTTGATACAAATCCCGCGTTCCATCTGCTCGGCCAGCGAAGGTTGGCCGAGGTCGCGTCACCAGCGACTTCTCGGGATAGCGGGCTGCGGCTAGGAAGTGCCGATTAGTAAGTCGGTCGATTAACCATTAACCGAGGAGACTGTTATGGCTGGAGTCAAAGTAATCCTGGTCGGTGAACTATACTACACCGACCTGGGCGTGGGTGGGGGACCGATCATTCCGGCTCCTCAACCGCCCGGAATCTGGCCCCCACCGGGGGTCGTAACACCACCGATTTATTATCCCCCGGTGATTTCAGGACCACCGGGACCGTGGCCTAGCCCGCCGATCTATTTGCCACCGGCTGGTGGAGGAGGAGCACCGGGAGTTCCCACGCATCCGATTTACAACCCGCCCGGAATCTGGGGTCCACCGGGACCGTGGCCGACTCCTCCGATTGCACCGGGAGGACCACCACCGGGAATCTGGCCCCCACCGGGTGTGGTGACACCGCCCATCTATTATCCGCCCACGATAGGTGGAGGTCCGATCCTTCCACCCGAGCCGCCCGAGCAGCCGCCTGAGCCGCCAGCGGGTGGGGGCAAGGGTAGTTGGACCTATGTGCCGGGGCTTGGCTGGTGCTGGTATGCCGAAGGTGGCAAATGGGTATTCGTAGCAGGCGACAAGCCACAGCCGCCAAGTGTGCCGGGCGCAGGTGGGCCGGTGGTAACGCCGCATTGACTGCCGTGGCCGCATCATCCCCACTGGCACTGGCACGGCCATCTAGGCCATCTGCACATGAGCCTGTGGCGTAGGTAAGGTAAGAAGGTGAGTCTCTGGATACGTCCAGGCGGCGCGGGCCTGTCTCTGGACAAAGACGATTGGCAAGCGTCAGGAACGCGCTGACCCGTAAGAAAGCCGGGGACGAACATGGCGGGCGCGAGGTTTACTCCTTTCCTCGCGCCCGTCTTTATCTAGAGCTGTGGGGGGTTCTCGGACTTCTCGATGTAGAGCTTGTCCTCGGAGTTCTTCTTGATCTCACCGCGCGCTAGCAACTTGTTGATCTGGTGGTAGAGCGCCGGGTTGGAGATCCCCGCCGTCATCCCGTATTGCACGAGTTCGTTCTTGGCGAGCGGCATGGGGGCACGCTCCAGGCGCTTGATCACCCAGGCCGCGACGCGCGGGACGCCCTGTGGGCCTCTGCCGCGCCATACCTGCTTCTTCTTGGGGGGTTCATCATCGGTGGGGAGCTTCGCGGACGCTGCTGTCCGCGTAGAATCGTCCGCCCCGGCGTGTTTGCGCCGGGGAGACGCTTTGATTTCGATCAATTTAGGGGAGGGGACTGCGTTTTCGGTGGAGAGCAGAATCAGTCGGTTTGCGCACGCGCGCAGGAGCGAGAGTGCGGACGCAACGCGCCCGTAGAAGAGCGCGTCATCGTCCGACATTCGCGTCTCGCTTCTGATGAGTGCGTCGCCTTGCGGGGCGAGGTACTCAAACTGTTCGATGACCCGGTTAACGCCGGTTAGGGTTTCCAGCGCTAGAGCCGCAACTTCCTCTTTGTTCATGGGTCTTAAGCCTCCGGTTTAGAAGTCCTATACACGGAGACGATGAAGTGCGCGAGAGGTGCGAGATTGCCCCGCACCCCTCGCCATAATCATGCGACCTTCTTGCCGGTCAGGCGCGCCTTGTGGGCCGCGAGCTGGTTGGCCGCTTCCTCCAGCTTCTCAGGTCGGACCTTAACGTAAATCCGATCTGTGATAGCGACGTTGGAGTGGCCGAGAAACTCGGAGATGACCTTCAGGTCTACTCCGGCGTCCAGCATCTCGGTTGCGGTGGTATGGCGCAGTCCATGAAGGGTGAAGCCCTTGAGCTTCGCCTTCTTGCAGATCGCCGCGAACGCGCGTTCGATGTTGCGCGGTTCAATCGGCTTGCCGCTGTCGGTAGTGAAGATCAAACCCTCGTACTCGGGGTTTGCCGCCAGGGTCTCGCGCCACACCGCTGCGCTTTTAAGCCGCAGCTCTTTCTGCGTCAAGCGGTGGTTCTTCAACCTGAGCACCAAGTCACCGCTCAATGGCAGCGTGCGGTTGGAACGATCGGTTTTGCAATCCTTGAGTTCCAACCGAGTGTCGCCCTTGGCGTAGAACACCCGAGCTAGCGAGCGCTCGATATGGAGAAGCTTTTTGTCTTCATCCAAATCCGGCCACTTAAGCCCGAGCGTCTCGCCTCGGCGCGCCGCCGTGTTGGAGGTCAGTCGGAAGTACAAGCTCCAGGGCGTATGGTCAGCCGCTTCAAAGAAGCGTGCCTGTTCCTTTTCGTCCATCATCTTGACTTCTTTCTTGTCCTCCGGGGGCAGCTTGATCAACTTGGGGTCAGTCATATCGCGCCGTACCTTGTCCTTGAGCGCGGCAAACGAGACCGCCATGTGCAGCACCTTGTAGGCGTGATGCACGGTAGCCGAACTCTTTGCCTTCTCAAGTTTGTTGACCCAGCGCTGGACCATCCCGTCAGTTAGCGCGGTGAGCTTGACCGTCCCAAACGCCGGGATGAGATGCACCCGAATGATGCGCTCATACCAGGCGTAGCTGGTCTGCTGGCACTTGCCAGCCTTGTAGGTGGTCAGCCATTCGTTCAACCACGCGCCGACCGTGCCCTCGTAGTCCTTGAGCGGCGCGCCTTCCTGCTGGCGACGATTAGCTTCGCCGAGGATGGCTTGCGCCTCGCTCGCGGTCTTCGCGGACCCGGCGTACTTCTGCACGCCCTCAATCGACACTTTGACGATAAACATACCGTCGCTAGTGCGCCGAGTGATGGTGCCTTCGTTGTTCAGTCTTTTCCTTGTTCGATTTCTCATCGGGGGGAGCCTCCGTTTTGGGTATCCGATATTAAGGGGACCGCGCTGGCGGAAATACCAGCGCGGCCACGTTGAGGTTTAGCTGTCGTACTCATCAGGACGCCAGTCCGACAGCGCGAGCCGTTCTTCTGGAGCAAAGAAGCGGTGAAGACGATTGTTGAACTCGGCAATCCGTTTCGCGCTCCGGTACTCGGTGACCGTTTGCGGATTGAGACCCAACTCCACGATTGCTTTCATGGTGTCGGTTGGTCCGTTTACGTCATCCGCCACGGACGCCAGCACATCGAACGGTGTGATGCGCCGATGCGCTTGTTGGTCGCGCAGCGAACCCCAAAAGTCGAAGCTAAGAGCGTGCTTGCGCTCGGGGTAACGCTCGCGATCCGCCATCCGTGTTACGGCGGTGCCTTTGCGCCGGAGTGTCACGCGATAGTGATCGCCGTGAACCCAACCGCACCGTCTACAGCCTTGCAAGCCAGGGATGGGCGGTGCCCAGGGCGGGCATCTCGCGTCATCCTTGAAAGCGATCAGGATTTCCAGCGCGTACCGTTCAAGAAATTCGGCGGCTAGCTTTAGGTCGGTATCCGTCAACGCTTCCGTTTTAACTTGCGGCATCATCTCCACCTCCACCTTCCGTTTCAACATAGTTTGCGCGCTCCATATTCGCGCATGGCGGGATTCTGAAAGAGGCGGGCTTGCCATCATCAGGCATGGAGGAGCCAGCTCCATGCGACGCCCGAGGTACTCGGGCGTTTCGGCGGTTTAGTTCAGTTCGATGTCTTCGCGTCGCATCCAGAAAAGTACGGTGTCACCATCGACAACGACCATCAGATCGACCGAATCATCGTAGGTTTTTTCAACCTCGCAGACCGTACCCACAGGAAGGGTATGATCTTCTGCCCGAACTGCTTTCTTTAGAATTGCTTTCATCGCGTGCGCGCTCCATTATCGCGCTGGTTTGTTCTAGGCGGGGGGTTTCCCATCATCAGGCATGAAGTAACCAGCTTCATGCGACGCCCGCGCGGGAGCGGGCGTTTCGGGAGTTAGCAGGACCGCATCAGGTAGGTATAGTCGCCAAACTCGATGGACGTGTAATCCATCTGAAGCTCGCGCGCGGCTTTTTCCCAATCGATGCAGTTGAGCGGCCAGGATTCGTCACCCTTGATACTGCCAATATCAGCGGCTAGCTCGCGGGCGTAATCCTCAAACTGATCCTCGCGGACCAGCGTTTCGCCATCAGAGGGAAGCTCATCTTCGATCGCTTCGATCGCTTTAAGCTCCTCGGCCTCATCTTCCGTTAGGCCGATTTCCTCATCGTCGCGATCGCCGCGAAGCTCCTCTAACCGTTTGAGCAGATCGCGGGAATCAATGTATCGCTCACCTCTAAGGTCTTTGCTTCCGTATGCCATTGTTTGCGCGCTCCATTATCGCGCTGGTTTATTCTGCGGGCGGGTTTGCCATCATCAGGCACGGAGTAACCGTCTCCGTGCGACGCCCGAGCTGACCTCGGGCGTTTCGGCGTTACGCGATTTTCACCGCGCAGTATTTCGCGAGGTAGCGACCGTGCGCACGCTGGCGCTCGATAGCCGCGCGGGAAGTCGGCGCTAAGATATAGTCACCGTCCGGGGTGCGGATGGTCGGCTGAATTTCCTCCGTGCCATCCGTAAACACCATCGCCCGCTCGCTCACGATCTTGAAACCCGCTTCGCTTGCGAGTTTCCGAACCTGCGCGATGCTACAGCAATCGCTGAGTTGGAATACTGTCATTGTTGGCGCGCTCCATATTCGCGCTGGCTTGTGCTGCGATGCTGGCTTGCCTCATCAGTGCGGGAGTAGCCATCTCCGCGCAGACGCCCGCGATGCGGGCGTTTCGGCGTTACTCGAAATCAGCGGGCCATGCTTCGCAATGCGCGCGGATAAACTCGCGCGCCTCATCGCGGGAGTAGCACGTCCTTACGACTGACCAGTCCACGTCAGAGGCGGAGCTGACCACAACGTAGAAGAGCGTGCGATGCTCTCCGTGATAAACCACAATCTGAAGCTTATCCTTGGCGCGAGGTGCGCATCCGTAGAACTCCGCGTAGCGATCTAGGTCACAGAGCAACTCATTCTGTGACTGGTAGAAAGGTCCGACTGGCGCGTTGCCATCGGTCGCAACGAAACGCCAGAGACCCTGCTCTACGTGCGTGTAACCCAGTTCGGAGAAACGAGTCCGATAAACCTTTCCGTGTACCATTGTCTAGCACCTCCATATTCGATGCTCGGTTTGATCTGTGGGGTTTGCCTCATCAGTATCCGAGTAACCAGCTCGGATAGACGCCCGCATCTCTGCGGGCGTTTCGGCGTTGGTCCTAGTTATCGTCTTCCCATGTTTCGCCTTGATCGGCGAGCGTGATCCGCATCACATTTTCAGCGCTCGGAATCCACGTTTCGCGCAGTGCCTCATCGATCAGATAGTCCACGGCCTTATCGACCGTAGAAACCCAATCAATGCGGTCCCATATATCGGGACTGGCGATTTCCAGCTTGTGAAACTCGCCTGCCAGATCGATCACGATCCGATAGATTCCGGTGAAACCCGAGAGCCGATCTTGGAAGGTTTCGTAGAACTCCTGATAGCGCGGATGCGTATGCATCGCGCCAGACAGAGCCGCTACGTTTTCCAGCAAACCGTAAGGCGCATCATTCGCGAAGTCAGTCAGCGCTTGCGATAGCGCTTGCATCTTCGCGTTAAGCCGAGATTCCACAGTCCGTTTGTTGCGCTTCATATTTCGCGCACCTCCGTTTAATTGGCTTGTCATCTTCAGACCGCACGTAGCCAGCGTGCGATGACGCCCGAGCGCTTCCGTTCGGGCGTTTCGACAATTACCGTTTGGTCCGTTTGCGCTTTCCGCGCCAGAGCATACCGTTACCAAACCCGCGACCAGTGTAGACGATACCGTTTATGGTCGCTTCGATCTGATACATCCGTGAACCTTGCCAGGATCGCGGCATAGGCCAAGAGCTGACTACGCGCACGCTCCCGATCCGTTTGCTTTCCCAATCGGTCAGATCGCTACCGTTTATGTAGCCAGTCGCGGAGTCTTCCGTTACGACTGCGCCAAGCGCGGTGAACTCGCGACCGTCAAATTCGACCGTCGCAATTTCGATCCGTCCGTTTGGCGTTTCGATGGTCTCGCTTCGATGCTTCATTTGCGCATCACCTCAGTTTAGATTTTGGCTTGCCATCATCAGCGTCAGGGTAGCCATCCCTGACAGACGCCCGATTGTTCGGGCGTTTCGGCGTTATGCGATTATCCCGCAAGCGCTCAAAAAGCGCTCACGATCAAAGCGCGGGTTTGACGCGCGAAACTCATCAGCAAAGTCTCGCGCTATGGTGCGCACCATTTCCGTTTGATGCGATGCAATCAGCGTATCGTTTTTTGTGATGCGCTGGCTTGCCTCGCGAATGACGCGCGCGACCATCTCAAAATGCATCTTTGAAGCTTTCACTAGACTAGCACCTCCATATTCGATGCTGGTTTGTTCTGTGCGCAATTGGTTTGCCTCATCAGTTAGCTGGTAACCAGTCAGCTAAGACGCGCGAGGTGCGCTCGCGCGTTTCGGCGTTACTCTGCTTTGCGAATAGGCGATAGGCTTGCGTGCGAGGTGCAATGCATCTCGCCTAGTGGATAGCTGTCAGACGCCCGATTGACGTAGATGGTCAGATCATCTCCGTCTAGATCGATACGCCCGCGCAAGCCAGTAATCCCGAGCGCTGCTTTGATCTGTCTGACGCTCGGATACGCGCTAAGAAATTCATGCTCCGTGCCAGCGTTATTGACTTCGACTGTCAGTCGGAGCGTTACGCTGCCAGCGTCAAACGCATTGTTTACCTCATAGCCATCGTTTGAGTTTCCCCAAACGTCATAGCTACGCATCTCCCAAACTGTTTTTACAGTTTTCACTAGAAGCACCTCCATTATTCGATGCTAGTTTTAATCTGTGTGGGTTTGCCTCATCAGTCATCACGTAACCAGCGTGATGAGACGCCCGAGGTGTTACGCTCGGGCGTTTCGGCGTTAGATTGCGACTGACAGAAGCTTGTAAGCTTCGCGCTCGCGCGCTTCGATGATCAATTCTTTGAAGCGCTCCGAAATTTCTTCGATCCGCACATAGACGTTGGAATACTCCGCGATCGGATATTCGTTGCAATCTTCCATTGCTTGCCAGAAAATCGAAAACAGATCGTCGTAGTCATCTGCGTAGTCTTCAAGATCGTCATCTGCCAGCGTTTCGATCAGATCGCGCTTAAGCCAGTCAGACCATGCCTCATCAAGCCAGCGCATTTCGACTTGCGAGGTGCGCTCATCATCAAGGCAAGGGTAGTCTTCAAGGCTTTTCATTAGCTCGGGCGTTTCTTCCAAGTCAGCGCGAAGATAGACTTGACGCGAAGAGTAGTCGCCATAAACGTCTAGCACCTCGGGTCTGTTATCGCGCACCTCATCAACAAGTTCTTTTCCGAGGTAACGCCCGTCTGTGACTTCGCAATCATGCAAGCATGAAAAGCTTGTCTGACAGACTGACTCTGAATGCTCTTCGATGATCTGTTCAATGTTAGCCAGACCATAACTCCCGCTTCCGCCATAGTCGCCAAACGAAAGCGCGCTGTCTGTCACATAAACAATTCCCGCAATCGTGATTTTTTCTGTACTCATTGCTCACCTCGCGCTCACCTCGGAGCGCTTCATTTAATTTGGCTTGCCTCATCAGTATCAGCGTAGCCAGCGCTGACAGACGCGCGCACGGAGCGCGCGTTTCGGCGTTAGTTATCCGCGCACAGTAAGATCAGCGCGAAAACTACCAGCGTGATTAATGCTTCCATTTGCACCTCGGGCGTTACTTGCGGATCGGATGCAAGTGCCATCCAAACATGCAAGCGAGTTTTTGAAATGCCAGATCGCAATCGAAGCAAACTGGCGACCATCGAAGCTTGCAATCATGCATCGCGTTACTCCCAAAAAAAGACGTTGAAAATTTCTACCGAGCGCACATAGTCGCGCCAAATTGTGTGGAAAGCCTCGCACCTCGCATCAGCCTTTTTTCGCTCATCACAAGCGAAGACTGGCTTGACGTTGCCATCAGGCATGGTCGCGACTACCAAATAAATTTGGTCGCGAAGATTCAATGCTGCGTAGGTTTTGGGTTTGATTCTCATCTCTTCACCTCGCGCGCTTTGCGCGCTTCATTTTGAATTGGCTTGTCTCATCAGTTAGCTGGTAGCCATCCAACTAAGACGCCCGAGGTATGCTCGGGCGTTTCGACTAAGGCTGATCGGTCATTCGCTTGTGAGCGCGCTCTTTGCGCTCGCGAATATCGCGCTCCTCATCAAGCTTGATTGCGGCGCGCAATTCTTGCGCATCAGTAATCAGCGCATTCAGCGCGCGAATGACGCGCGCACGATTGATCGGACCGTCCACAAAGTCAGTCGCGACTTTGTTTAGGTCTACGGCGCGCTCAAGCAATCCTTCGCATTCAAATTGAACGGTCTCTCGCTTCATTTTCGCGTTACCCTTGGCTTGTCATCATCAGTAGCGCGCCAGCCAAGCGCGCCAGACGCAAAGCGCTATCAGCAAGTGTAGCCTGATAGCTGGCGAGGTAATTTCAGGAAAGAGTTTGCTTCGCGTTTCGACAAAAAACCAAACGCCCGAGCGCGCCGATCATGAATGCATGTACTGATCGTTCAAGCACCTCGCTTCAGAGGTGCAAGCGCTCGCGCGTTTTCAATTACATTTTGCTTTGAGCGCGCCAATTGGAAAGCGCTTAATGCTCGCGCTGGTTAAGTATCCCAAGTGCCAGCGCGCCAGACCCAAACAAAATTCCCCTCGCGCTGACTGTTAACCAGCGCTTCGGGGACAAAAGATTCTGCTCTCACCTCAAACCCGCTCGCGCGGTAAAACCCGCGCGTATGGTGCGCTCTCAGAGAGCCTCGCGGGTTTTCAGTCCCTAGTGAGCGCGCTTGCTATGGGAGGGAAGCAATTTCCGCTCGGGAGTTATCCTCTGTGCAATTCGATCAGTCTGATCGTTGGACGTTACAGGGTATGAAATATTCGTATTGCGCATTACATTCAAGAACCTATGAGGTGAATATTCACCAAAAACGCAGATTGCGGTAAAATCCCAAGACTTTCAAGGGTTTTATTGCGCTTCCAATCTGAGCTATTGTATTGCGTATCATGAAGCGAAGGACGCCCGCTCAATTGCTCGCAAGCTTGCGCTGGAAACCTAAAAACGCCCGCGCGAAACACGCTCAAAATCGCGCTCAGTATTGGGCGCAACTAACGCCCGCAGAGCGCGATAAAAAGATGGCGCACGTGCGCTCGTTTAAAGGTCTACCTAAAGGCCTTTCAGAGCATACCTCGGATAATGATTGAAAGACGCGCCAGACTGGCTAGAAACGCGAGCAATGGCTATTCCCGAGGTGACTGGAATGACTGGAATGAAAAGCGCTCCGTTAGCGCACGTTGCCAGACGCCCGATTAGTCAGTCTGCGTATGCTGGCATACCTCGCGCGCGAGCGCTGGCGACTAGCCAGACGCCCGAGCGCACCTTGGGCGCTGGTTAGGTCAGTCGGTTATGTCAGTCGCTTACCTAGCACAACAAAACCCGTGCCAAGCTTGGCTTTCTGGCTATCTACCCTGTGACTATCAATCATGGGCACCTCGGATTTCCGGGGATACCTTGGAGCGGGGGGGGATCTTCGCTGGAGTC
>Ga0126373_10004291_pt1 | contig 10885 bp, 8 predicted proteins | sample PanSoiMetPlot_11_FD_92545 | JGI IMG/M metagenome (GOLD analysis project Ga0126373, IMG submission 92545) | Tropical forest soil microbial communities from Panama - MetaG Plot_11 | ecosystem: Environmental > Terrestrial > Soil > Tropical forest > Bulk soil | place: Panama | collected 2016-02-17
TCTGTCCGCTGTGCACCGAGGCCTGTCCGGAAGGCGCGATCAGCTACAGCAATGACTATAAGATGGCCTCGACATCTCGTGATGCCTTACGACTACGGGAACGCAGCCAGATTTCCCCAGAAGATTGCTCTGAGGAAATTCGACGGCGGTTTGGGGGTTCGCTTAAACTCCGGTCTATCTCGGCTGGTGGTTGCAATGGGTGCGAGCTTGAGTTGGGCGCCCTTAGCAACGTGAACTTCGATATTGGCCGTTTCGGTATCGAATTTGTAGCCTCACCTCGTCACGCGGATGGGGTAGTGATCTCCGGTACAACGACGCGCGCGATGGCGTCTGCTTTGGAAGCCACCTTCGAAGCAGTGCCGAGACCAAAACTCTTGATCCTCTTCGGCGCCTGCGCGATCAGCGGTGGCATCTTTCAATTTTCAGATCAACTAGCGCGCGAATTCATCGACCGCCATGGGGTCGATCTCTACATTCCCGGCTGTCCACCGCATCCACTGACGTTTATCCACGGACTGTTGACCTACCTTCGTAAGCTGGCCGCCCATTAGCATGATCCAAACAACGATTGGGCCCATTACTTTCGTGGGGCGTCCCCGAAAAACCCAGCGCGATTCCAAAGCCCCTGATTCGATACGGACCTACGGATGCATTACGCCGAGCCGCGTTCCCGGCGCTCCCGGCGTTTCTTAACTATGGAACTCAACTCGAACGAAGTAGCGACATTACTCGGCATTACGGAGCCCCAGGTGCGCGAATGGGCTCACTCAGGGAAGCTACCCATTGTTGACGCCCAGGGTCGTCTCCAATTCAACCGCCAAGCCATCCTAGAGTGGGCGTTGGCACATGGACACCCGCTGAACTTTGGGGTGGCATCTCCAGGGACTCTGGACTTGCCGCCTCTCACCGAGCTCTTCGCACCTGACCGGTTTCACTACGATGTTCCTGGGCGCACTTTTTCAGAAGTACTCCGCTCAGCTCTCGGCGTTTTCCAGCTTCCCGGAGAAGACAAGGAGCTGATTTATGATCTGCTTATCAGCCGGGAGAAACTGATGACGACAGCGGTCGGGGATGGTCTTGCGATTCCGCATCTGCGTGTGCCCGTCGTTGTCAACGTAGCGCGACCAGCGCTGAGCATTTTCTTCACCAGTGACCCAATCAATATGGGAGCGCTCGACGGAGTCCCCGTGCATACTCTCTTCCTCCTGCTTACTCTTGCGCCCAAACAGCATCTTGAGCTGCTCGCCCGGCTAACGTTTTTGTTCCGGCAAACCGCATTTGTGAGTTTGCTCCGGGAACGTGCAACTCCCGAAACCATCCTCTCATGGATTCAGGATGCCGAGCAAGCCAGCCAACAGAAAACGACGCGCAAATGATGACGCTCCTTTTGATCGGCTTCATCCTGCACGGGCTGAACCTGCTGCTGCCTCTCCTGCTCCGCGACAATCATCGCCTCAACCTGGTGTGCAACGTCCTGAATGTGGCGGCGAGTGGCTGCGGGCTTTTCTTCTCACTAAGCGCGCTATTAGCCTATCAACGCATTGAGTACGCCTTTGAACTTCCAGTGGCGGGACCGGTCTTAATCGGATTCGACGGGTTATCCCTCTTTTTTCTGTTCACCTTCCAGCTGCTCTCGGTCGCCGGAAGCCTCTATGCAATAGGTTATCTACGCCACTACATTGACTGCGGTCATTCAGTCCGCGGTCATCTTTGGTTTTTCACTCTGCTGATCCTGACGCTCCAGCTGGTCGTGATTGTCCAAAACGCCCTTGTTTTTCTGGTTATCTGGGAACTCATGGCGCTAGCCGCTTATTTCTCGATCGTCTTCGATCGCCACAAAGAAGAAGTCCGGCGGGGTGGTTTCTGGTACTTGATTGCGACACACGCCAGCACCTTTTCTCTATTGGTTTGTTTCCTTACGTTACACGAGGCGACCGGAAGTTGGACCTTCGGGGATTTCGCCCGCTACCCGAGTTACGACCCAAAGTTGTTAGCTGTGGTCTTGCTGACCGGGTTTGCCGGTTTCGGTATTAAGGCTGGGTTCGTGCCTTTCCACGTCTGGCTGCCAAACGCGCATCCGGCGGCTCCAGCGCATGTGTCAGCTCTACTCTCAGCCATCAATATCAAGGCCGGCATCTACGGCATTTCTCGGCTTTTGCTGATAGTGCCCGCCCATGATCCCGCTTACGGCTGGGGAATGCTCATCGTGGCGCTCGTCTCGGCCGTGCTCGGAGTCTGGTACGCACTAGCGCAACACGAGATCAAACGACTGTTGGCCTATCATTCTGTAGAAAATATCGGCATTATCGGCCTGGGCCTCGCCATAGCTTGGCTTGGCCGCTGTTACAACCTGCCGGAACTGATCGCGCTCGGATTAGCAGGTGCGCTGCTCCATACGTTGAACCATGCAATCTTCAAAGGACTACTATTTTTTGGAGCCGGCAACGTTTATTTGTATGCTAGTGGCGGTAACATCGAAACCATGGGCGGGTTCGCCCGTATTATCCCGCTGACTGCTACCTCTTTTCTGGTCGGCGCCGTATCTATCTGTGGTTTGCCACCCTTGAACGGCTTCGTGAGCGAATTCGTCATCTATAAGGGCTTATTTCGCGCCAGCGACTCCTTGCCAGGCTACGCTCCGCTGGTTCTTCTCTTCGCCGCCGTAGGCCTCGCTTTCATGGGTGGATTAGCGCTCGCCTGTTTTACGAAGTTGTACGGCATCGTTTTCCTCGGGCAGAATCGGTCGGGCGTCGCGCCCGTCCGGCAACACGAAGCAGGCTCGTCTTCAGCGGTGTTACTTGGCCTAGCAGGCCTATGTGCAATTGCTGGCGTGGTTCCGGCAACAGGTCTGCGCCTGATCACTCCCGCGCTGCACGATTTGCCGGGAGCCAGCGCCATACCTGTCGATTGGGCATCGCCCCTCGGCCAACTCCAAACCGTATTCCTCTTATTTGTAGCACTCACGATGTCGATTTGTGGGGTTAAGCTGTGGATCCAGAATAAAACCGGAGTGTCTTTGCGAGAAACCTGGCGCTGTGGTTATCAGGCGATCAATCCTCGAATGCAGTACACGGCTTCTGGTTTTGCGGAAGAGTTGGTGAAACTGGGGAGACCGGTCCTAGGCCTCACGGTCAGCTGGCAACCTGTCCGGAGTGTTCTGCCTCTTGCTCGCAGGTTCCACTCCCATTGCCATGATCGGATTGAAGACGGCTATCTATTTCTGAATCGCGTGATTGAACGATTACTCGCTTCGTTCCGTTGGATCCAAAGCGGCAACATCCGGCACTACGTCCTCTACGTCTTTGCTGCGGTCGCCTTCTACCTCCTTTGCGCGCTCGTATGGTAAGATTTTCTTCCGAACCTTTATCTTGGCTTGCCTGTGCGCTTTGTTTTGCCGGCGCACCGCTCTTCACCGGCATCGTCAACAAGCTAAAGGCGCGACTAACCGGGCGACTTGGTCCAACGGTATTACAGCCCTACTACGAGCTCTTGCGCCTGGCTCGTAAGGAAACCGTCTACAGCGCAAACGCTGGAATTATCTCTCGCCTTGCGCCAGGACTGATCGTCTGCACTGTCCTCTTCACAACGCTGCTTCTACCATTGGGCCAGTCAGCCCCCCTCTCGTTCCCTGGGGACATTATTCTATTTGCGTACCTGTTAGCACTCGGGCGCTTTTTCCAGATCTTGGCTGCGCTGGATGTGGCTAGCAGCTTTCAAGGCATGGGCGCCAGCCGCGAGGCCCGTTTTGCTGTATTCGCCGAACCGATTTTCTTTTTCACGATCGGAAGCCTCGCCATCGTTACACGGCGTTTTTCGTTTGAGACGGTCTTCGCTGAAATTTCCTGGCACGATCCTTTTTTTGTCGTGTTCGTGTCGGTTGGGCTGCTTTCACTTTTCTTTTTGATGACAGCAGAGTGCTCTCGCATGCCCGTTGACGATCCCAATACGCATCTGGAACTAACCATGATTCATGAGGTGATGATTCTCGATGCCTCCGGCTTCGATCTCATGCTCTATCAGTACGCCGCTTCGCTGAAGCTATTGCTCTATTGTTCTCTAGCAACGCTTCTCCTGAATCCGTTTGGCGTATTTGGTCCCGTCCTCGGTCTTCTGATTTTCGTCGTTACCCTTTTCCTCCTGGCTCTGGCTTTGGCGTTGGTTGAAACCTTGATGGCGCGGTTTCGCCTGCTGCTCGTGCCCCAGTTCCTCCTCTTCGCCACCGCGATCGGCATTCTCAATATTCTGATTTTCACTTTCTCCCACTAACGATGATCAATGTTTTAACGATCCTCTTTTGTCTCACCCTGATCTATCTCGCCTGTACTACCCGCCTAACGGCTTACGTACTGATTTTAGTGCTGCAAGGAGCGCTGGTGGCCGGCGTTCATACGCTGGCTTTCTTCGGCGATTTCTCTTGGTCCCACATTGTAGTCGCGGCAGCGGTGCTGCTCGTGCGGACGGTGATTATTCCTCTCTTCATCATCAGAATCATTCGACAACTCGACCTCGGACATGGTGACCGCACGCGCCGTTATCACCCCGGTTTCTTGATCCAGATGTCTGCCATCGTGGTGATAGCGTTCCTTATTGCGAACCAACTATCTGGCCTCGCGTCGGTCAGCGTGATTCCCCTTGGAGCCGCGATCGCGGGTATGGCGGGAGGAGGACTGTTAATCGTGCGCCGCCGACTATTGCTCGCTCATGTGGTTGGCTTTCTTATTATCGAAAATGGCCTTTTCTTGCTTGGCATCGGAGTTCAGGCGCAAATGCCGTGGGTCATCGAACTGGCCGGGCTGCTCGACCTATTTGTGCTGGTCTTTCTGATGGGCATCGCGATCAATCAGCTCAAATCGCATTTTCCTGAAGCTGAGCGCGTAGAACTAACCACGTTACAGGACTGACCTATGCTGGTAGTTCTCGTCCTCATTCTTCTGCCGCTCATCGGCGCCGGCCTAACCGCCTGGGGCCGCTCAGATAGGGTTAATCACCGAGTCACTTTGCTAGTCGGCATCGCGCATGTAGTCGCATCCCTCTACTGTCTTATTTCCCAGCAGAATCCCTTTCCCGCCGGATGGTGGCTGGCCGTGGATCCGCTCGCGAGTTTCTTCCTCGTCATTCTCTCGCACACTTTCTTGCTAGTATCGCTCTACTCGCCTGGGTTCCTTAAGCGAATGGCCGGTCCAGAATACGAACCGTCGAAGCGGCTATTTTACCCCGGACTAAACTTCTACCTACTAGCGAACACACTCGTCCTTGTGGTGCAGCAGTTCGCCTTGATTTGGGTTGTCCTCGAGCTAACGACCTTCAGTCTTGTTCCGCTCATCTTTTTCTACCGCTCGAGAGAATCACTGGAAGCAGTCTGGAAATACCTCTTCCTGGTGTCTCTGGGGTTAATTTTCCTATTTGTTGCTGTTTTGTTCCTCGGAGTCTCGGCCCAGGGCGCCGCGGATTATACCGGCTTAGTTGTGTCGCGCATGGTGTCAGCCGCGCCTCAGCTAAACCCGTTCTGGCTGAAAGCGAGTTTCATTTTTGCCCTGGTCGGTCTCAGCGCGAAGATCGGTCTGGCGCCAATGCATCCAGGTGATGTTGATGCGACGTCCAATGCTCCTGCGCCAGTCGCAGCGCTGATGGCCGGTTCTCTGCGCAGCACTGCCGTACTCGTTCTTCTGCGGTTTTATCAGGTTGTGGCGCCAACCAAGGTCCAGCCTTTCGCGCAGAAGTTATTGATTTTTGCTGGTCTGTTGTCGCTCGCCGTCGCCGCCGTTTATATTTGGCGAAACCGCAATTACAAACGGATGCTGGCCTATTCGAGCGTCGAACATCTTGGTATTATCTCGGTGGGCCTGGGTATCGGCGGGGTCGCACTGCTTGGCGCTCTCCTGCACCTTCTCTTCAGTTCGTTTGGAAAGGCCGCCTTGTTCTTCATGGCAGGCAACATTCATCGCAGCTACGGCTCGCGCGAAGTGGAGCGAATCACCGATCTGATCCGTCGCCTCCCTTGGAGCGCCTTGGTTTGGGCGATAGCCTTCTTTTACATCGTAGGCACACCGCCCTTTGGAATTTTCTTCAGCGAAGTTTTCGTGCTTAAAGGAATGATCCACGGTGGCAATTGGGTCTCCCTATGCCTGTTTCTTGCGTTGCTGATGGTAAGCTTCATCGGCATGAGCCGAGCAGTGCTTCGCATGTTGCAGATGCCCGAACCAGGGACGTCGACTTTGACGGTGGCAAACCCAGAGCGCTTGAATCTATCGCACGTGCTTGGGCTCTACGCAGTCGCGGTATCGGTGCCGTTAGCGCTCTTGCAGCCAGCCGCTTTGTTTGACTGCTTGCATACAATTCTGGCCGGTTTCGGCGCAAAGCTATGAATGGATGTCGTTTGATCCAGGTCCAGGATGCCATTGACCACCTCAAGGAGCCGTTGCTCAGCGTCGGGGACTGGCTGATCTCTGCCCGAGAATTGCTCACCAAAGGCGCCCGCCCGATTTCCCTTTTCAGCCAAAGTGTCAATGACGGTAATCGAGTTTGGTTGATCCTAGCATCGCCTGCCGGTTCTCAACTTCTCCTTATTAGCACCCTATTTGCGGCCTGGCGCCGCCAGAGCTATACCGCTCTCTCGTATGATATTCCCGGCGCGAACTACTTTGAATGTGAGCTTTATGAGCAGACGGGGATAGAACCCGAGAAGCACCCCTGGTTAAGGCCGGTGAGAGCAGGAGAGGCTTGGCGGAAAGAGGGTAAACCCTATGTTTTTTACCGGGTTAGCGGTGATGAGGTACACGAAGTTGGGGTTGGGCCAGTGCACGCCGGCGTTATCGAGCCCGGGCATTTTCGTTTCCAGTGCCATGGTGAAGAGATCCTTCATCTTGAAATCCAGCTAGGGTACCAATACCGGGGGATAGAGAAAAACTTGCCGCGGATGAGGGATGGGCAACGGATTGTGCTCATCGAGTCAATTGCCGGAGATTCCGTCATCGCGCACACAACCGCGTATTGCTCGGCCATCGAGGCGCTAGCCGGTTTTACTCCATCTCTGCACACGCAGGCTGTCCGGGGAGTCGCGGCAGAACTTGAGCGGGTTGCAATGCACCTCGCTACGCTAAGCGGGATCGCCACCGACATCGGTTTCGCTCTGCCGGCAGCGGCATTTGGGGGGTTGCGCACCGCCGTGATCAACCTGACCGCCAGAGTCTGCGGCAACCGGTTTGGACGGGGATGGATTATTCCTGGCGGCGTTCGTTTCGACTTGACCCCGGCGCTGATAGAAAACGCCCGTCAGGTTCTGTCTACCATGCTGAAAGAATTCTCAGACGTTGAAGCGTTGTTCTTCAACTCTTCGTCAGCACTCGCACGGTTAGAAGAAACCGGTGTCGTTACTGCAGAACAGGCTCGTGGTGTCGGCTTAGTGGGTCTTGCTGCTCGAGCCTCTGGCGTCACCAGCGATGTTCGGACAGACTTTCCCTATGGGATCTATCGTTACTCTTCGATCCCCTGTCTGACGCTGGATTCCGGTGATGTTTATGCGCGTGCTAAGTTGCGAGCACTAGAAATTCGCAGCTCGATCCAGTTTATTCTTGAGCAACTCGACCATCTGCCGGCTCCAAAACCCAGGAGTCCTCTAGGCCCCTTGGCGAAGAACGCGCTGACCGTTGCCCTCGTCGAGGGTCATCGTGGTGAAGTTGCTCATGTTCTCTTAACCGATTCCAGTGGCCGTCTCGCTCAGGCGAAAATAAAAGATCCTTCATTTAACAATTGGCATGGTCTTGCTCTGGCGGTACGCGAAAATGGCATCTCGGATTTTCCGCTTTGTAACAAAAGCTTTGATCTGTCCTACGCTGGTCACGATTTGTGACTAAGCCCAAATCAAGACCTTACCTGCAGCGTCGGCACCCGTGGAGCGCTGCCTCGCTTGCGAGGCCGAGCGGTCGGTACCCCGCGTGCCTGTGTCATTTGCGCGGCCGACGTTGGGCACGGTATTCGGTCGTTGGTCGTAATTTCCAGGCGAGGGTTTTCGTCAGGTCTGCTTAACCAAATTGTGTCACCTCGGAAACACGCTCAGGGAACGGTCGGTCGACGGTGCCGACCGCATCGGCCTCGCAAGCGAGGCAGCGCTCCACGGGTGCCCTCATGGTTGTTTCAGACCGGGCGCGGTCAGCCACCGTTGACTACATCTGCTGCTTAGTTTGAGTCGACGTCCAACGAGCGGCAAAGGAGATGAGCTCCGCTGTCGTGTTAATTTTTAGCTTCGTCTTGATGTTAGCTCGGTGCGCGTCGACCGTTTTCGCGCTCAAGTGCAACTTCTTCGCGATCTCATGAGAAGATAATCCTTCGCCCAACGCTTGAAAAACCTCAAACTCCCGGTCGCTGAGGTTCTGAATGGATGACCGATCAGTCGCGGGCTGCCCTCCCGAGAATATCTCCAGAATATGAGCCGACATGCTTTCGCTCACATAGATTTTACCACTCAGGACATGCCGGATGGCTCCCATCAGTTTCTCGCCACCTTCGTGCTTGGTAATATAACCGCGGGCACCAGCTCGGAGAACGCGGTCCGCATACAGTGATTCGTCATGCATCGAAATCACGAGTATGTGGAGATCCGGGCGCATCGCCCTCACGTCCTTGATTAATTCCAAACCACTCTTACCCGGAAGCGTGATGTCGATCAACATGAGGTCCGGTTTGCTCCCATCTAAAAGATCGAGCGCTTGAGCTGCATTCTCCGCTTCACCGCAGACAACCGTGTCGGATTGATGGTTGATCAAGTGTGTGAGCCCAGATCGAGTCATCGGATGGTCATCTACGATGAAAATCCGGGCCTTTTGAGATTTTTCAGCTTTCTTCATCCTAACCTAAGCCTGCAAGCGACCGTCGTGCCTTCGCCTTTGAGAGAATCGATTCTAAGCATGGCCCCAATCATATCGGCTCGGTACTCCATGATCCGCAGCCCCATACCTTCTATCGCTCGTCCGTCTTGACTGAAGCCGGCGCCATTGTCTTTCACGGTCATTATCAACTCCCCATCTACTCTCTTCAGAATGACGACAATTCTCTTTGCCTGCCCATGCTTCACCGCATTTCCGATCGCTTCCTGAGCAATCCTATAGAGATGAGTGGCAGAAGCGCGATTCTCCAGGAGGACAGGTTGCGGGCACTCAAAGGAGCAATGCACTCGAAAAAGGTTGGTCGCATTAATCGCTAGGCTGTTGAGCGCAGCCATCAATCCGTTTGGCTCAATCTCAACCGGTGAAAGTCCTCGCGCTAACGCGCGCGCCTGTTTGGTGGCGTTCCGGATCAGCTCGCCGATGTGAGCAGCCTCGGCTTGCGCTTCCGGTGTCTTGGAAAGCTGCTGGACCAAGACCGAATTTTGGAACTCAATTCCGGCAAGCTGTTGGCACAAACTATCATGTAAATCCTGGCCAATGCGTTGCTGTTCACGGCTACTGGCCTTGAGCAACTCTTCCTCTAATACTCTCCGCTCAGTGGCCGCTGCTAAAGAATCGGCGACCGACTGCAAAAAATGCACATCATCACCAGTGAACGAGCGTTGCCGTTTGGTATGCGCGCCCAAAATCCCGTAAGGCTTCCCTCGCCCATGGATGATCACGCTGATACCGCTACGGATACCATGTTCCAAAAAAAACGTTGGCGCCTTAAAGCGCGTCTCCGCTTTTAGATCTTCCACCACCACAGGCGAACTGGATAGCACAGTGAAGCCGCCGTGAGACCCGAGCCCGATCGGCAGGGATATTTTACCTACGGACCCCTCTTTCCAACCGATACCGGCTCGCAAAAAGAGAGCGTTCTCAGCCAATTCCAATATCTCGCAAAACTCGACCTCAAGAACCTTGGTTACCAGGGACACCGCATCATCTAACACCGATGTCAGGTCCCGACCTTCCAGCGCGCGCCGGCTGAGCTCCGCGACCGCGCTCTGCTGGCGAGCACGATTTTCGAAAGCGGCCACCGCTGTCTGAGTGGCATAGGCAAGCTCGGAGGTGCGGGCGCGAACCCGATTCTCCAGTTCTTCGTGCGATTTTCGCAGCGCTTCCTCGACCCGCTTATGCTCGGTGACGTCCCTGACTGTAGCGATAACGACTCGCCCTCCATCGGTATCCACAGGACTCAACATGATATCCGCTGGGAACTCGGAACCGTCTTTGCGCAATGCATAGAGATCCAGATCGACTCCCATCTCCCGTAGGCGCGGTGCAGACATATAATGGTTTCTATGTTCCTTGTGCCCACGCCTGAACCGAGTGGGAACAAGAACTTCGATTGGCTTTCCCAGAAGCTCCCGGCTCGCATACCCAAACATCCTTTTGACTTGGTCATTCACCTGGGTAATCCAGCCGGACTCGTCGACCACGACGACGGCATCCGGAGAGAACCGGAAAAAAGCCGCTAGGAGCTTGTTCGTCCGCTGGGATTTTCCGGTGGCCGCGGGCTCCTGCCGATTGGCAGAAACCGATTTACGCTGCCTCGTTGAACCGGCAACTTTCTTGGGCCGATCTGAGCGGACAGAGGAGCGCGTCGTAACGTGCTTTTTTGGACTCATGCGCCGGCCCTCGCGGGCGCCGTAAACGTAACCCGAACGCGACCTGAAAGAAAGCTCGCAACCTCGTCTACATGGCCCCGAACGACAGGGTCCACATCATTATTACGGTTCCGGTCAGATGTCGCTCCTACGGAGCTGGTCGCAATTTTGTTAACCGTCAGCTATAAAGATTTCGCTCCTACGGAGCTGGCCTATGATCGCACGGATCAAATCTCACCCATGCGAGAGCCCAGGGAAAAGGAGCTCGGAGCCAAAGGCGCTTGCCGGCGGCGAGTAAAGCGTTAGCGATGGACCGTCGCCAAGAGAGAAAAATCTCACGCAAAGGAATAA